>Ga0307426_1001929_pt1 | contig 13210 bp, 10 predicted proteins | sample SalMarWE160340MG_FD_202165 | JGI IMG/M metagenome (GOLD analysis project Ga0307426, IMG submission 202165) | Salt marsh sediment microbial communities from the Plum Island Ecosystem LTER, Massachusetts, United States - WE1603-40 | ecosystem: Environmental > Aquatic > Marine > Intertidal zone >... | reverse complement strand
CGTGAGCGCTTCGAATGCATCCCCTTCGCCTGCCTCCAGCAGCAGCTCAACCGCCCTGCCCCACGTTTCTGGCTGCTCCTGAGACAGTGCACGGTACACCAGTGCGATCCGCTCACGCCAGTTTGTATCCCATAGGTGGGCACGCAGCTCCTTCCAGCCAGCGTTCAGCTTCCCATCCTCGAACAACGCAGCAAGCTCACGTGCCTGCACGATGTCCTGGACGATGCGTGGCGCCTGGGCCAGTTGCTCCGCCGCTTCTTCCTCCGTCCACTCTGCAGCGGCCTGATCCCACGCCGCCTCGAGCTCTGCTACCACGTCGTCGCTCCAGGGCACGAGCCGGTAGAGGGCGAACTCGTCACCACTCAGGCGTGGCTCGTACGCTTCCTCTCGCGCCGTCACCAGGAAGCGGGCGCGCGGATACCGCTCTACCCACTCCTCGATCCGTTCCACGACCTGCGACCGTGTTTCCGGGTCGCCGATCTCGTCCAGGCCATCCAGACACGCCACGGCCTGGCCGTTGACCAGCGCACGCTCAAAGAAAGCGGGGCCCACCTCCAGCTCCATCTCTGCAGCATCAGCGGCCAGGAACTCGGGCAGCGTCTGCCCTGACGCGCCATAAGTAGGCAGATCGACGATACAAGTCAGCAGATCGCCGTCCTTGCCTGCAACGGGATGGGCCGCCAGGTAGCGCAGCGCCGTGCTCTTGCCTGCTCCGGATTTTCCGAGGAGCACGACGCGCGGCTGCTGCTTGAGCATGTCGGGGATGGGCGTGCCGGCGTCCAGGGGCATGTCCAGGAGCATATCCAGGTACGGACGCTCGGCCAAGACGGCCCTGATCTGCTCTTGTTGTGCGCGCCCTCGTGCAGCTCTCAGTGCCTCCTGGGCTCGAGGCAGCTCACGTACCACGTACGCCGGACCACGCCGGGCGTAGAGCGGGACGTACCCCTCCTCAAGCGAAACCTCCGCCTCGCCGACCCGCTTGATACCGCTATATCGCTGGGCGACGCGTTCGGCGTAATCTGTGTAGTCACTCATCTTCTTCTCCTTTGCGTGGTTACTGGCTCTGCTGCCCGTTCGGAACCCACTCGCTGCGAGCTCTGTAGGGGGCTGAATCTACGTCAGACTTGGAACCGAGGAAGTGAACTCGCATAATTCATCTTACTATGTACGGATTAGATCAGCGTAAGAGAAGCATAAGATCCGTATAAGAACTCCTCACGCTCATCCGATCATGCATCGGCTTCTAGGACCGCATCCAGGGCGTCGATGACGCGATATGGATCCGCCGCGATCACACTCGACCCGAACAACTCCATACAACCAATGTCGGTTGCCCTCGTTTGCGGCTCTCCACGATCGATGATACGAACCAACGCCGGGTACCCCTCCCAATCCTCCTCAGCAGCATCGATCGGGCGCTGGAACAGCACCAGGTTAAAGCTCTGCACGTCCAGCCGATGCACGTAGCGGTCGATGACGTGCCCAATGGCACTGATCATGTCCTGGTTATCAATCCATCTCGTGGGTGAGATTAGAACGACTTCCTTCTCGCTCACCGGGGTCAATGATGCGAAAAGGCGCGTCTCGCCCACGTGCCTCGCCAGCCCAAGCGCATCGTGCACCCGATACAAGTCCTCGAAATAGTTCGCTCCATGTGCCAACCGGTACAGAAGCGCCTGACGTCGCCAGCGTTCGACGTGAGCATAGTGCATACCACGCCCCAGGGCCACCTGCATGTGCCCGTGCACAATCGAGGAGCCACCTTTCCACAGGCAGTTCCACATCAGGAAAAAGTACTTGGCCGAGGTATCCGCGTTGTGTGCCTGCTTGGCCCAGCGCAGGGCGGTCTCGATATAGTCGTGGACGCGCTCCGGCGTGACATGGAGAGGATCGTGCTCGTCGAATATGACGAGCCCGTGAAGCCCATCGTATTTGGCGACGTTGCTTGCCGTCACACAGTACTTGCCCCGCACCCGGCCAAAGACGTCCTCCGGCGTGAGTTCCTCCGGGTGACAGAACGGGCCACCTCGCGTTGCTTCGACCGTTGCCGCCACGTCATCTTCCGAAATCGGGTCACTAGGGCGCTGAGCGCGCAGAGGGTTGAACAGCGCCCCTTCGACCGTGATCAGGTTCGTAAGCTTGACGATGCGCTGCCGGCGCACAGCTTGAACGTCGTCGAACGTCGACGCTACCCACGGCTCCATGCTCTGAGGGACGACCAGCCCGCCCTCAACCACCTCTAGGATAAAGATTCGCTCGAACAGCGCCCGCTCCGCCACAGGCAGTTCTGCCACGTATCGACCGAGCTCGGCAATCTCCCTCATCGCGTCCTCCGCTAACCATCCGCGCGCAGACGCGAGATCTTAACATATCTTTGGCCAGATAGCAAACTGCTTGACGAATCGCTGCTCTCATGCTATGATTCCCTACGCTCAGCGGCGTGTGTACCTTTGCCGCCTCCACGTTATCGCCGCGGCTGGGCTGCCGACTATCGGATAGCAGCGAGTAGACTTCCTTCGGCGTTCTGAGCCCTCGACTGCCGCGATCAAACGAACGCACGAGAGATGCCAGAGGAGATCCCGCACATGAACGACCCATCACTAGGCTTTGGGCTCGTCATACACGCCACGCACGAGGCAGGCGTCAAAGTGGGAGGGATCGGGGCAGTTCTCGACGGTCTGCTTGGCAGCGAGGCCTACAACGCTGGTGTGCGCGAAACGGTGCTCGTGGGGACGATGGATGTCAGCAACCCGGAGGAGATGGGACGCCTCCTGTCGCCGAGCAACGCACTCGACGTCGCATACTCTTCTGTGCACGCTATCGCCGACGCGGCACCCGATCTCGTCGACCGCCTGCGGGAGATCGAGCGGCGGCACAACGTCACGATCTTGTATGGCACGCGCGCCTTTGGCAACACCAAGCACCGCATTCTGCTCGTGGATGGACAGCACGCCGATCCTGCACGTGTGAACGTTTTCAAAGCGCAACTCTATGTGCACTTTGGCATCCAGTCCGACCGCTACGAGAGCCAGCCTGAGTACAACCTCTTTGTGAACGCTGCAGAGGCACAGTATGAGGCTCTCAGGGCGATCGTCGGCGACAGAGAGGGCACGATCGTCGCTCACGAGTTCATGGGTCTGCCCTTTTGCTACAGTGCCATCATCCACGCACGCGACCTCTACCGCACCGTGTTCTACGGGCACGAGACAGTCGCAGTACGTCCTATCGTCGAGTCCCATCCCGGGCACGACACAATGTTCTACAACGTCCTCGCTCAAGCCTCAGCCCAGGGCCAATACCTCGAGGACGTGTTCGGTGACCAGTCTGCCTTTTTCAAGTACGCGCTGGTACAGCCCGTCCCGGCGCACCTCGACAACATCGTTGCCGTAGGCGACTGGGTCGTACGCGAGATGCGCTTCCTCGGACCGGCGTGGGCCAGCGCCGACATCGACTTGGTCTATAACGGCGTCCCCTGCCAGCACACGACCCTCAGCCAGAAACAGCAATCGCGCGCGCGCCTACAGCAGTACTGCATGAACTTGCTTGGCTATCGGCCAGACTATATCTTTACTCACGTCACCCGCTTTGTGCCCTCCAAGGGGCTGTGGCGCGACATTGCAGTGATGCAGCACCTGGCTCCCATGCTTGCGCAGCAGGGCAAGCGTGCCGTCCTTTTTGTACTGGCGACGGTGATCCCAGTCGGCCGCCCTCCCGACGCCGTGTTCGAGATGGAAGCACGCTACGGGTGGCCAGTCTATCACCGCGAGGCAAGCACCCAAGTCGGCGACCAGAGCGTGCCCGACCTGGTTAGCCACGAGATCCCATTCTACCACGCCGCGGATCAGTTCAACCGCACACAAGCCGCAGGCGCCATCGTCCTGGTCAACCAGTTTGGGTGGAGCCGTGGCCGCTGCGGGCTCCGAATGCCAGAAGATATGCAGTTCCTAGATATACGACAAGGCACCGACCTCGAGTTCGGCCAGAGCGTATACGAGCCGTTCGGGATCGCCCAGGTCGAGCCGCTCAGCTATGGTGCGCTATGCGTAGTGTCGCGCATCTGCGGCTGCGTCGGCTTTCTCGAACGCGTCGACGGTCTCGCCGAGCCCAACGTCCTCCTCGCCGACTATACCGACGTCACACCCCTGCCAACTACCCTTCAGGCCGCGCTGTCGATCGACCAGGCACGGCGCGATCAGGTTGAGGCGCACAAGGCCGCCGAGATCGCCCGAGACATTGTGTCCAGGCTACCGCAGACCGAGGACCAGGAAAGGCACATCCTGGAATCCGGCTACCAGATCAGTCAGAGAATGAGCTGGGAGGTCGTCGCGAAGCACTATTTCCTGCCTGCCCTCGAGCACGCGCGTCGGGGGTGACCAGGCAGAGCCCTTGGGACGTGATGACAGATACCCATCCTGACTTTGCCGCCATCCTCGGCCCTCATGGCCCGCTCGCGCGTGCCCTGGGCCAATACGAGCATCGTCCTTCACAGATCGAGATGGCCCGTACCGTGTGGCGTGCTATTGCCGAGGAACGGGTCGCCCTCGTCGAGGCCGGGACAGGTACGGGCAAGAGCATCGCCTACCTCGTTCCAGCCCTGGTCAGCGGCAAGAGCATGATCGTAGCCACGGCAAACAAGGCCCTCCAGCGCCAGCTCTACGAGCGAGACGTGCCGCTCGTTCGCACCGCCCTCGAGCTCGATTTCGACTCGGTCCTGATCAAGGGGCGCCAGAACTATGTCTGTCTGCGCAAGTATCAGCTTGAGCTGCCACAGCAGCGCCTCTTTGTGCAAGAAGACGGGGTCCGTACATATGATCTCGACGCGCTCGATGATTGGGTACATGCCACCGACACAGGCGACCTTGAAGAGCTGGGGTTCATACTCGACTCAGATACCACTGCAAATATGACTTGTCCAGCCGAAGAGTGCCTCCACCGCGAGTGCTTGCACTATGACGACTGCTTTGTTATGCGCGTTCGCCAGCGAGCGGCCGAAGCGCAAGTGGTCATTACCAACCATCATCTCTTGGTCACGGATCTGCAACTACGCACCATGGGTGGCCTCAGCCTTCCCGACACGGACCTCATCGTCTGCGATGAAGCGCACCAACTCGAGAGCGTCGCAACTTCGATCTTTGAGACCACTGTCACCGACTACACGGTGCCCAGCTTGCTTCTGCGCCGCTTGGTGCGGCAGCATGCGCCTCCCAGCCAACTGGACGAGATCGCGGCGCAGAACCGCATCTTCTTCGAGGGCATCCGCGGCTATATGCAGGGGTCGGTGGCCAAGCTGGAGGGCGATTGGGAGGAGGGCACCCGCCTCGGGCACAGCCTGCGCGACCTGGCAGGCAAGCTAGCCGCGATGAATCCCTATGGCGACGATCCCGACGCCGAAGAGGAGAACACCAGCTTTGGCCTGGCGCTGCAGGCGCTTCGCGCCGCCGGCGATCACGTCCTGGCCGTGAGCCGCAGCAACCGCGATGGTGAGGTGGTCCGCTATGCGGAAAGAACGCGCCAGCGGCGGGTCAGCCTCATCCTGCACGCCACGCCGATCTCGGCTGCGGAGGCGCTCGGCAAGCATCTCTTTAGCGAGAATACCGTGATCTGCACTTCCGCCACGCTCTCCACCGGCGAAGACTTTGCCTTGTTCCGTTCACGCTGCGGTGTCCAGGACGACCCGATCGAACTGATGGGCCAGCCTGTCTTTGACTTTGCCCGGCAAGCGATGGTCTACCTGCCCAGCCTGGCTACCTATGATTGGGAGAACCGGGAACGCTACTTTGATGCCGTCGCCGAAGAAACCCGGCGTCTGCTCGAGGTAAGTCGCGGGCGCGCGCTCTGCTTGTTCACGAGCTGGAATGGGATGCAGCACGTGGCAGAAAAGCTGCGCGGCTTGCTGCCCTGGCCGCTTCTGCTACAGGGCGAGCTGCCTCGCTCGGAGTTGCTTCGCCGCTTCCGCAGCATCCCGCACAGCGTCCTCTTTGGCACCAAGTCCTTCTGGGAAGGCGTCGACGTACCGGGTGATGCGCTCTCCCTGGTCATCATCGACAAGCTTCCCTTTCCATCGCCGCGTGACCCTCTACACGAAGCCAGGACCCAGCGCATCGCCGACCAAGGCGGCAACGCATTCACCGAGTACACGCTGCCCCTGATGATCCTGTCCCTCAAGCAGGGCTTTGGCCGGCTCATACGCACGAAAACGGACCGTGGCGTGGTAGCCATTCTGGACAACCGGCTGACGACCAAGCGTTATGGCAGCCTCGTTCTGCACTCCCTCCCCCCTGCCGCGGTGACGCGCCGTTTTGGCGACGTATATCGCTTTTTCCGGACCGAGCGCCTGTCTGCCGACTATGCGCTCACTGTCTGGGCGCACGCTGCCAGCGAGAACGCCGCCTACCGTTGGCAGCTCACCCGCCTGCCGGACGGCCGCATCCGGGCCGGTACGGGAGAGGCCGACAGCGTGTATCAGGCCAGGTGGTCGGGAGCGCTGGAGGCCGCTACCGAGCTGCAAACCGCCGTCCAGCGTGGCCAGCGCTCGTGCAGCGATTTTGGGCTGGAGGTGCGCTTTCCTGGCCTCGAAGCGGACGCCAGGAGCATTCTCCGCGATGCACCTCCCGCGCTATCGGCAAAACTGGACAGCTTTGCCGCTGTACACATCCTGACCCTGGAGGGTGCGACGGATGCGTGAGTTGCCGGCAAAGCTCGTCCCTTTTGTTCCCTGGACACTGGCCGTCTACGCCCTCTGCTTTGTAGCGGGAGGGATTTACTACCTCGAGCAGCGGGTGAGGCACATACGTGATCAGTTCCCCCGCCGGGCCTTAGTCGCCCGGCTCACAGGCTATGCAGCGCTGTTCATCGGCTTGCTGGCAGCCGTGTCTGTTGCCAGCTATCTCGTTCGCCCCGGCAGCAGCCACCACCTGGGAGCCCTCGTGGCAGCCGGTGCAGGTGTCGCCTTTTGGGTATCTCGGCTCTATGCCGAGCCTACCATCGTGCACCGGTTGCGCGACAGCTTGTTCGCACTCATCTGCCTGTCCTTCACTGGCCTCGTTGCCTGGTGGGTCAGTACGCTGTAACCACGATCGTCTGCACCAGGCAGGCATAGCTGGACCTTATCTCCTGACAGGATAGAGACATGATCTATGGAACCCTCACTCGTCTGCGCCGTATCGAGCGCGATGATATACCCACTTTCGTGCGTTGGTTCGCCGATCCCGAGGTACGCGAGTTCCTGCTGCTCAACCGGCCCATCTCGATAGCCGAGGAGGAGCAGTGGTTCGTGCAGCAGCTCCAGTCTCAGAACGCTGAGCTGTTTGCCATCGAGACCAACGACGGGATCCACATCGGCAACATTGGCTTGCACGACATCAACTGGCTGCACCGGGCGGCCGAGATGGGCATCGTGATCGGGCACAAGCAGTACTGGAGCAAGGGGTACGGATCCGATGCGATTCGGACCCTGCTCCGCTTTGCCTTCGACGAGATGAACCTGCACCGGGTCCAACTGACTGTCTACGAGGACAACGCGAGAGCCATCCGGGCCTATGAGAAGTGCGGTTTTCAGCACGAGGGGCGGCTGCGAGATGCGGTCTATCGCAAGGGCCGCTACTACGATATGCTCCTGATGAGCGTGCTGAGCGGCGAACTGCAGCCAGAGGACGAGGCATCCGGCCAGTGAGTGCCACCACGCCAACCCTCGATCAGGAGCGCAAATTGATAGAGCGCGGCTACTGCCGTCTGGCCGGCATCGACGAAGCAGGGCGTGGCGCGTGGGCAGGCCCGGTGTCTGCCGCCGCAGTCGTGCTGCCGACCAGTGATCCCTCCTTGCTCTGCCAGCTACGCGGCGTCCGCGACTCCAAGCTCTGCACGCCAAGACAGCGGAACGAGCTGTTCGACCTGATTCGTAAGGTGGCCCTGGCGTGGGCCGTGTCGCTTGTTCCTGCACGGCGCATCGACGAGGTCGGCATCGTGGCCGCCACGAGGGAGGCGATGCGCCGCGCCGTCGCACAGCTCCACCCCACTCCAGATGCGCTGCTCATCGATGCTCTTCCCCTTCCCGCGCTGCCTATCGAGCAGCGCGTCCTGATCAAGGGCGATGCCATCTGTCTCAGCATCGCCGCCGCATCGATCGTGGCCAAGGTCTCGCGTGACCGGGCAATGATCGCTCTAGATGAGCGACATACCGGCTATGGGTTGGCCCGCCACAAAGGCTATGGCACACCAGAGCACCGTGCAGCACTGGCGCAGCTAGGACCTACGGATATCCACCGCTGGTACTTTGTGCCGGTCGCGGACGTGGTCCGCCAGCGCGAGATCGAGTCGGACCGGCCGGTGTACCGGAAAGAGAAAGAAGGATGAACACACGTACCGAGGATCTGGGAGCCGACTACCAGATCGTGCCCTTTGCCGAAGCACACGTTGCCCCCTTTGCGTCCTGGTTCAACGCGTTAGGGAACAACGATGTGTGGACCGAGTCTTCCGTTCGTCGCAAGACCATCCAAGACGCAGCCTACGACCCAGCGCTCATGCTCTGTGCACAGGAGGCCGGGCAGCCCGTAGGCTCTATCCTCGGCAACGTCGCAGATGGCCGAGGATGGATCCGCGCCTTTGTCGTCCGGCCTGACCGACAGTGCCGCGGCATCGGCACGCTGCTCTTTGATCAGGTAGAAAGAGTCTTTGCTGAGCGAGGGATCGACGAGGTGCATGCCGGGTGGGCAAGGCCAAACTACTTCCTACCGGGCATTGATATCAAGTATACCTCAGCCATCGTCTTCCTAGACCGGCGTGGCTACCAGACCAGTCGCGAGACCCGCGTGAACCTGGACGTGGCCATTGCTGGGCGAGACTGGGACACCGATCGAGAGGAAGCCGATCTGGCCGCGCGTGGGTTCCGGGTCCGCCGCGCTCGCCCTGGCGACGAGCCAGCGATTGCACGTCTATGCGAGACGCATGGCTTCCACGGGTGGGCTGTCGAGGCCGCGATGGCTCTCGAGGAACAGCCCACCACGGTCTTTGTCGCCGAATCAGCCTCGCCTCTCGATCCAGAATACGCCATCCGTGCCTTTGCCGCCCACAGCGTCACCGGTCCCGCGCACTTTGGCCCTATGCTGACCGCCGCCGACCTGCGCGGCATGGGCATCGGCTCTGTGTTGCTCAAGCGCTGCATGCAAGACTGGCAGCAAGCCGGCGTATCACGCTGCGAGATCGTCTGGGCCGGCCCTATCTCCTTCTACGCGCGGGCCGTGGACGCGACGATCGGCCGCGCGTTCTGGACCTTTCACAAGTCGTTAGCCTGAGCCGGCGCGACGTTGCGCGGTGCCTCTACAGGATGCTTACTCGGCGACCTGCGCAGCGAGATCACCCAGGTTCTCCATCGAGCGGCTGTCGATCCATTTCTCGAGCAGATCACGCTTGACCCGCCACTGCCGGCCCAGCTTCAGTGCCGGGATCGCTCCTTCGCGTGCCAGCCGTCGCACGGTCAGCTCGTGGAGACCGAGGTACTCGGCCACGTCGGAGATTGTCATGATTTGCGGGAACTGTCTCTCACTCATCTTGCACCTCTCTGCGGGCGATTCTGCTCCACGATACCATAGGTCGACGCCGGCTCGGCCTTTGAGCTTCTGCGCTATGGAGCCTTGGTCAGCGTGGGTGTAGTAGCAGGCGTAGCGGTAACATCCGGTGTTGCCGCGGATAGCGTAGGATTGGGAGTCATCGTCTGCGAGACAGACGTCGTCGGAGTGTTCGTGAGCGGCGCCACGGTTCCCGTCGTCTGAAGCGTCGCGGTAATCAAGGGAGTGACTGCCCACGGTGGGCCAACCGGGCCGGGCGTCGGCGTGAGCAGCGTACCCTCGATCGGGTAGCCGTCAGAATACCACTTCTGTAAGCCGCCATCCAGGACGGCGACCCGGGTAAAGCCCACCTGGTAGAGATACATCGCGCCGTTCAGGCCCAGCGCGTCGTTGGGCGACAGGTCGTACAGGACAATCATCTGGTTGCCGTCGAGCTCCCCAACACGGTCCGGCAGTTCCTCGAGTGGAAGATGTACCGCGCCCGGAATGTGTGCCTGCGTGTAGGCAGCAAAGTTGCGCACATCGACCACGACGACCGAACTTGACTCCACCTCCTGGTACAGCCTGGCGCTAGATATACGTGGCACCTCTGCTGTCGATGGTGGGGGTGGCGTCCCGTCCCACGTAGGTGTTGGCTTGACCACGAGCGTAAAGGTCGGCGTGTCCGCAGGCGCTGTAGTGGGCGTCCACGTCGGCGGATACGGTGCGTCTCGGCCCGCCGCAGACGGTGTCGGCGTTGCCGCCGGGGCACAGCCGGCAAAAAGGATGGCTACAACCAGGCAAAACACACCATTACGTCGCATCGAACGCCCTACCCTCCCTAGCACCAGGCGGTCCGCACGTTCCGCATTCCCTATAGCCATCGGTCTGGCGTAGATGCTTGCTGAGCCGTGCAACGAAAGCCAGCTTGCTCTATTGTAGCAGCGAACGAGCCGAAAAGCAAGTCCTTACCGAGCACATACGATTCCATCCATGATTATGTCCTGTTGTGGATGATATTCGTGTTCGTCCGTGGGCTGCAGCCCGCTCAGGAGATCACCAGCAGCTCGCGTGGAAAGCTCGTCAAGCTCTCGCAGCCGTCCGCCCGCACCACCACGTCATCCTCGATACGCACGCCCCCCAGCCCCGGCAAATAGACTCCTGGCTCGACCGTGAACACCATCCCGGCCTCCACCGGCTGCTCGTTTCCCTCCACGATGTACGGTGGTTCGTGCACCTCCATGCCCAGACCGTGCCCGGTGCGGTGGATAAAGTATTCGCCGTACCCGGCATCCTCGATCGCTTTGCGCGCCGCGCGGTCCACAGCCTGAGCAGGTACACCGGCTCGGACCGCCTGTCGCCCCGCCTCGTTCGCCTGCAGAACCGCCTCGTACATGGCAACTACTTCTGATGCCGCCTCGCCGATCACAAAGGTGCGGGTGATGTCTGCCAAGTAGCCATCCATCCTGACCCCACAATCGATGGTCAGCAGATCGCCGCGCTGAAGGGCCCTATCCGAAGGTCCAGCGTGCGGGTTGGCGCTGTTCGGCCCACCCACCACGATCGGAGAGGCCCCACTGTCAGCGCCCGCCGCACGCACCGCCTGATCCAGCCGGGCAGCGATCTGGCGTTCGGACAGGCCCAGGAGGGGCTGCGATATCAGCTCGTGCAGGCCCCGTTCCGTGATCTTGATCGCACGCCTGATCGCCTCGATCTCGTGCTGGTCCTTGACCGCCCGCAGCCCTGGCAGTTCCCCTTCCAGTGACACGAACCGGGCACCTGGTGCCGCGCGCTCGAGCATCCGCAGCTCGAGCACGCGCATGTGTAAGGATTCCACGGCACACCGTGACTCGGCGAGGCCGCTGTATTCGGCCAGCGCCAGGAATGCGTCTTCTGGTCCATCCTCATCGGCGTACGGATACAAAGCCATCCGATCGCCGGCCATGGTTTTCGCACGTCCCAGCTCCAGTGCCGGCACGACCGCTCCTGCGCGCCCATCTGCGTGGAAGAGCGCCACGACCGGTCGTTCAGACATAAAGAGCGCGAGACCGCACAGATACCGCATGTTAGGCCCTGGCACGAGCGCAATGCAGTCCAGGCCCTTTTCTCGCTGCCGCTCCGCGAGGCGACGCTGTCTATCGGTGTACATTTCCCCTCCGCTCCACAGGCTCATAGCTTGGCTCCGGATGCGCAGGACGCCTCTCTGCCCGGCGTTCAACGCCCACCCCCCTGTACCCACGGCTTCTATGATAGCACAGCCACCACGCAGGGTCAACATTCCGGTTTTTGACATTTGGCTGAACCGTGTTACAATACGCCGCGTTCACCGCGGAAGAGGCGTCGTGGCATTCGGCATCGGGGGAGATGACCCACGACGGCCTTCTGTTACCCACATCATCCAACCTACATAGTGCTGTTGTCGTCCCTGCAAGCAGAAAAGGAGTAGAGACGGACAAATGAGTGCATACGAACCCGAACCGACTGTTTCCGATCCGCCACCCCCCAACGATACCGGGCAAAGCCCATTGGTTAGAGGGGTGGTGATCAACGTCGTGTTGGCTGTGGCGATCGTACTCAGCGTCCTTTGGTTGCCTCCTCTGTCCCTGGGCAAGCGCCTGACACAGGGCGGCTTTGCCACACTGGGCGAGGGAACGTGGTCGATTGCCGATCCGGATGGCACCGAGTTCACCGTGCTGCCAGACACCCTGAACGGAAGCGTGAAGGCCAAGCTATCCTCAGTCCCTCGCTCAGAGTTCCTCGATGGCACCGCCGGTGATGAATTGCTCACCGCCGTAGAGAGCCTTCCCAGCTTCCTAGACGTCAAGAGCCCTCTCTACCGTCTCGCGCTGCGTGGCGCGTCCTCTGGCGAAGCGCTGCTCACGGCACCCATCCCGAACGACTCACTTCCCTACGAGACGCTGGATGGATATGGCTGGAACGGGGAGACGTGGGCCTGGCTGCCGTGCCAGGTGATCGCGAGCGAGGATGTCGTTCTCTGCACGATGGATCAGCTTCCAGAGCAGCTCGATTTCGTCGTAGCACAGACACGCCCCCTCCCGCCCATCATCTCCGCCGAGACCACGGTCGGTGCAGTGCCCGAATCGGCGAATGCCATCCTGGTGGAACTGAACCCACGAGGGCTGACCATTGCCGACGCAGGGCAGATCGCAGGTCAGGTGGCTCTGCAGGTCGACCCGGCGTCCGGGTACGCCATCTGCCCCGTTCTCTCTAACGTCAATCCCGATGGCACCATCCGTAACGACTTGGTCGACAATATGCTGGTTGATGAGGCCTCAAGGCAGACGCACGTGGAGCAGATCGTCCAGCTCGTAGAAGGACAGGGCTATCAAGGCATAGAACTGGACTATCGTGCGATCAACCCTGGCTTACGCGACGCCTTGGCCGAGTTTGCCGGTCAACTGTCTCAGGCTCTGCACGACGCTGGCAAAACGCTCAGCCTGCGCGTCGACCTGCCACGGCAAATCTCGTACGACGAATGGGATACAGGCGTCTATGACTGGCGGCGCCTTGGGCAGTCGGCGGACACGCTCAAAGTGCCGGCCATCCTTGACCCGCAAGCCTACGTCGCAGACGGCAAGATGGAGCAGTTGATCCGCTGGGCAGTTGGCCAGGTCAACCGCCAGCGGTTGCAGTTCGTGCTGTCCACG
>Ga0307426_1001928_pt1 | contig 13223 bp, 11 predicted proteins | sample SalMarWE160340MG_FD_202165 | JGI IMG/M metagenome (GOLD analysis project Ga0307426, IMG submission 202165) | Salt marsh sediment microbial communities from the Plum Island Ecosystem LTER, Massachusetts, United States - WE1603-40 | ecosystem: Environmental > Aquatic > Marine > Intertidal zone >... | reverse complement strand
TAATTTCATTAAACGTACCTCTCTATAAGTAGTCCCAATCTTTGCTTCACTTCATCCGATACAGCATCTCTCGATGTGATTATCGCGTTCTCGAGAGCGTTCGGGCAATTGCACTCTCTCTTGTCGCTTATACGGGGAAGAACTTCGGCTATTACTTTTTTTGCCAGCTCGACGTTCTTCATCAGCGTCTCGATTATATCATCTACCGTTACGTCATCGTGGTCATCGTGCCAGCAATCGTAGTCCGTCGTTAAAGCCAGCGTAGCATAGCAAATCTCCGCCTCCCTCGCAAGCTTGGCTTCCGGCATATTCGTCATGCCGATTATGTCGACTCCCCACTTCCTGTATATATTGCTCTCCGCCCGGGAGGAGAACTGAGGGCCTTCCATGCATATATACGTGGCGTCCCGGTGCACGCGAGCTCCGGAATCCTCAGACGACTCGTAAAGCGCCTGAGAGAGAGCGGGACATACGGGATCGGCCATCGAAACGTGCGCCGCTATACCGTCTCCGAAGAAGGTAGAGGCGCGCGACTTCGTATGGTCGTAGAGCTGAGAAGGTATGACAACATCCCCGGGAGCTATTTCCATCTTCATGCTGCCGACCGCGCTGACGGAAATTATCCATTCAACTCCCATTTTCTTAAGGGCATAGATATTCGCGCGGTAGTTTATTTCGGAGGGTATCAGCTTGTGCCCCCTGCCGTGCCTCGGCAGAAATACGAGTCTCACATCGCCGAGCTTTCCAACGGCCAGCTCGTCGGAGGGTTTTCCCCAGGGCGTGTTGACACTGACGATCTCGACATCGGTCAGCCCCTCCATTTCGTAGAGCCCGCTTCCCCCGATTATTCCTACTGTTTTCATATACTCCTCTCTTTTGAATATTTAAAGCGGCAGTGAAAATGTTCCGTTAATATAACAGGAAAAACAGTTATATCGAAGGCATGTCCAGCATTCTGCCAATATGGGAGTCAGAAGCGATCTTGTAGATGTGGGATGCTACGGCGATATCCTCGATAGCGATACCGACGGATTTAAAAAGAGTGATGTCGTCCTCTCCATTTGACCTTCCCGGAGACTATATCGCCAAGCTCGGTCAGGTCAGACCAGCGGAGCCTTCCCTTCTCTATCAGCGGCAAAAACTCTCCGGCCTCCAGACGGCACTGCTCGACCGACTCGACCGCTATGACGCCTGAGCTAAGAATTGTCTTCTCGTCTATCTCCCTTTTAAACAGGAAGTTGCCTCCTATGGCGTTTAGATGCATGCCTTTCCTGAGCCATTCGCTCTTGAATACGGGCTCGAACGAAGAAGTCGCGGTTATGACGCAGTCAGCGTCCTTCATAACATCTTCCGGAACTTCGACGGGGACTACTTCGATTCCGAGCTTCTCCTCCATATCCCCGCAGAAGCGCACCCTGTTTTCCGTGTTGCGGCTGTAAACGCTAACCTTGCGCACGTCTCTCACGGCGGAGACGCCCATCAGTTGGCCCCTGGCCTGCCATCCTGCCCCGTACATACCAACCCGACTCATATCGGGAGAGGCCATGTGCTTCGTGGCGACGCCTGATACCGCTCCGGTACGCATCATGCCCATATAGTTGCCGTCCATAATGGAGAGAAGCTCGCCGGTCTCGATGTCGTGCAGGAAAACGCGGAACTTTAGCCCTCCCCTGTAGGAAGTATAGGCTTTATATCCCATCACTCCCAGGTGGGGAAGCGCACCGGCGAGGTAATGAAGCATACTCGTCGGAGTCCTTATCCTGTGTCTGGGATGGTTAATGATATTACCGAGCCCCTGCTGTCTGAAGGTCTCTTCAAGGACCGCCACAGCGTCCTTCATAGAGAGTATCTGTTTAACGTCGTCCTCGCTGAGATATAAGACCATGAAGTCCTCCGTAAAAACCAGATTGTAACATTCATGAGGCGAAGGTTAAAGTGAGGACGGACGGGTTATACAAAACTTGCACCGTGCGGAATCGATGAACCTTTACTCTTTCTCAGTCTCCTGTTTCTTGATATTAAACTTCTGATTATAGAAACCGGGTTCTGTCGGAATTTGTATACGAATGAACTCTACACCGGCTTCCAGATGACAGTCGTTGCAGCCTGAAGTTAGCTGTTGATAGTCACTCTTGAACGCAGCCAGCTCCTGTTTCTTAGCAGAACCCTCAACATTCTTCAGCAATGGTTCGATCAGCTCCGGAACCAGTTCAGCAGCGTTATGCTCGTCTCCCCGCAGGTCCAAAATCTTCTCGAAGGTCTCCTCGATCTCGTGGACCTCAAATTCAGCCAGCTCCCAATTCTCATTCGCTCCGGCATACCAAAGTTTTGCGTGATGGGCCTGGACGGTGCTCATCAGCTCGCCGAACCCGGGTTTGTAGTTCTCTTCTATTTCTCGAATTTGTTTATGCAATGCGTCTATCTCCGACTGCAGCATCACCCGGTCGTTATGACTGTGTCTACAGCCCGTGCAGATAAATACAAATAAAATTATCGACGGTATAAAAGATTTTGTGTTAATACGTTTCATGACTCAACTCCTGTTTCTTATTTATATTACGGATCTTCCCCGGCGTTGCGCCCGCCTGATTATTTAATATCGCGGTACTTTCCGGCAGCGCTGAATATCGCATCTCCCGGAAAAGCGTGGATTTGCCATTCTATGGTGAATAGATTACCGGATAGGGAACGCCGTTCTAACATAATTATCGCGCCCGTTAAGTGTTTCTATGTGCCGGAAACCATGAACAGTTTTTTATCGTGGTGACAAAGTATTTCATGAAGAGCGAGCATGCATAAAGCCGACCATGTCATAATTTTTCGAGGACGAATATCACCCTCGAATACCCGCCGAACGGAAGCTTTAGCTCTTTACGCTCTGCCAGACTAAAGCGGTCCGTCACAGAAGGCTCCGCGGCCTTCCACTCCTCTTCTCCCCGCCTGCCTCTCATAATTATAATCTTTCCGTTCCCGGCAAGGTAAGGCTCGCTCAAATGTACGATATCCGATATTTTACCCACGGCCCTTGTTATCACGAAATCGAAGACGCCCCGCTCTACTCCGTTGCCACCGTCTTCCGCCCTGCCCCAAACCGCGGTTATATCCGCGAGGGAGAGCGACTTGATTAGATCTTTCATAAACAGGACTTTCTTGTGTACCGAATCGAGAAGCGTCACTCGGAGTGAAGGGACCATTATCTTGAGTGGCACGCCGGGGAAACCCGCTCCCGAGCCTATGTCGAGCAGCCGGGATCCGTCCCGAATTAAAGAAACAGCGGTAACGGAATCGAGAAAATGATTTACGATTATGTCTCTGTCGTCTTTAAGGCCGGTGAGGTTGATCTTCCTGTTCCATAAACCGAGCAATTCGAGAAAATTCATGAACAGATCTACCTGCTCCTTCGTCAGCGTAATCCCAAGCTCGGCTGCCCCTTCCGTAAGCATCTGTTCCGGTTTCATTCAATCGTCCTTATCAGCATGGGATGATCGACGATAATCTCCGGCTCCCCTTTGTACATTCGGACTCTCCCGGTGACCTGCACATTCTTACCTCTGTAATAATGTGCAGGGTCGATTCCGAAGAATTCGAAATTGCCCAGGTCGTCCGAGAATATCACCACATTGAGCCCGCCTTCAATACTCAGGACAGTTACCTTTTCCTTCTCTACCACGTCATTTATCACGCCCCGCGCTACTACGCGCTTGCCCTCGTAGCGGTCCGCTTTTGTAACGTCTATCAAGAATTCATCATTGCCCGAAGGCGGTTTGAGCTCAGTCAAATCACCCCAGACACCTTTTCTTTGTCTCTTCGCCTCCGCCGCAGCGCTGTACATAAGCTCTGAATACAGTTTGTTAGGCTCGATTACCAGAGGGAGACCATAGCCGTTTTTCAGTATCTCTTTGTTGACGTGCATCTCGCCTACGAAAACATGGGCGAGGAGCCTTCCGTAGCGGTCATATTTGTCTTTGTCGAATTCGAGCCGTACCCTTTTGCCTTCGACCAGGCGCTCATTGAAAATCTTTGCCTCCTCTGCAAGCGGATCGCCAGGCGAGCCTTGAATCGATATTTCCGGGGTATCTATACCCAGATACCTGACATGAGAGTCCCTTCCGTCATCGATGATAATCGTATCCCCATCGATCACTTCTTCGACACGCGCCCGTTTTTCCTCTCCGTGCCGCTCCTCACGGGCCGAAAAAAAATAGAATCCGAGCGCCAGAGCAATAAATACCAATACTATTATCGGATCTTTACCAAGCTTCATACTCTATTGTAAATATATGGTGGTTATAATCGAAATAAACGAAATATTCTACTGTGTCCCGTTACTCGTATCAGCTAAAACTCCAGGCTTTGGGGATTCCTTAAGCGCCTTTCTTCCGAAGGTAAGAAACCCCGTGTGGCTGACCATGCGCTCAAACGGCCTCGTCTTCCCCCTGCTTACTTTCATGTTCCTGACCAGGACCTCTATCGTCTCGATGAATACAAATCCTTCGTCCGTAAGCTTCTCGACGCACCCTTCAACCTGGTTGTACGTCGGAGACAGGCTCGCTATCCGGCCTCCGCCCCTGAGCGCCTCCGCGGCGGCCGGTATTCCCACCCACGGAGAAGGTAAGTCCAGCACCGCGACGTCCGCATCCCTCTCTTCGAACCCCTCGGAAACCTCCCGCTTTTTGAATTCCACGACATCGCCAAACCCCGCGTTCTCCACGTTCTTCCTGGCGTTACCGAGAAACCGGTCGCTCCTGTCGTACGTATAAACCTTGCCGTCCGGGGCGACAGCGCTTGCAAGAGCGATCGTGAGCGCTCCCGAGCCAGCCCCGCATTCCACAACTTTCATACCAGACTTTACACCTGTTTTAAGGAGTATAAGTCCCGCGTCTTTGGGGTAAATGATCTGCGTTAACCGCCTGACCTTCATCATCCTGTCTTCGAGCGTGGGCTCGAGGAGTATGAACGGATGCCCGAGGTTCGAGTTTATCCTGCCGCCGTATTCACTACCGACGGCCTCGCCGAGATTGAGCTCGCCGAGGTGCGTGCCCATTCGCTTTTCTTCTTCAACGGTAACCAGATATGTCTTTTCGTCGGGAGACAGCAGGAGGACGTAATCGCCTTTTTTTATTTCCATTTGTCCGCAAGACTAAATAAAAATTCCCGTTTTTTCAAGAATCCCTTCCTGACTCAAAGAACGTGAAAAGAAGAAATCCGATGAATACGGAAACCCCGGCGACGAGATACATCCCTTCGTACCCGTGGTCCCTCGCGATCACGCCGAACGGGAAAGCCAGGAAGTTGATGCCGGCGCTGTAGCTGGCGTTGAACGCGCCCATGGCTTTCCCCCTCTGGTGCGCCCCCGCCTTGTCTATGACGAGCGCGCTCAGGGTCGGATAGAGAAACCCGTACCCGAAGCTGAACAGGAATGACACGAGTACCGCCGTGAGCGGGCTGTCGACGAAATACATAAAGCCGAGGGACAGCGCTACGGCGAACATGCAGGGAGACGCAATCGACTTCCTTCCCCACGTATCAGAAATGCGCCCGCCGAATATCCTGACCGCCGTGACCGTCACGGTATATGTGAGGAAGAAATAAAAGGCATGGAGCTGTTTGGAGCCGAGAAACGTCGCGATGAAATTCAGCACCGCTCCCAGGCCGCCCGCGAGGATGAGGTTGGAGATGAGCAATACAGCGTATTTACGAGATGATATGAGCTTGAAAAACCCGAGTCCGTAAGGATCGGGGGAGCGCTCAAACTCGCCGTCTTTCATGAAGAATGCCAACACAAGCGCCACGAGGCTGAAAAACGGCGCGTACACGAAGAAGTAGAAGAAGCCGAGTTGATCTATTATGAATTCCCCGAGCGAAGGCCCTATCGCGTATGCCGCTATGGTGAACGCACTGAAAATGCCGAGACCTTCCGCCCTCCTCTTTGGAGGTACGTAGTCGGCAACGAAGGTTCCCGCCGCCGTGAAGGAAAAGGCGAATGAAACGCCCTGAATCAGCCTCAGAACATAGATTAAAGGTGAGAGCTGTGACACCAGGAGGTAAGAGAGCGAGGTCAGGAGCATGATTGCGTATCCCAGTATCATGAAACGCCTTCTGCCGTGTTTATCGATGAGGTAGGCCACAAAGGGTATCGCGCCTAAAGAGGTGATTCCGAAAGAGCCCATGATGTAGCCGATGTGGGCCGCGTCGCCTCCCAGGCCTTTTATGTAGAGGGGCAGCAAAAAGAACGAGGAGAAATTGCAGAAGAAAAAGAAATTCGACGCCGTCGCCAGCGCGAAATTCCTGAACTGCGGTTTTGTGAAACCTGAGAGCGCCATTTACTTGAAAAAGTGCATCTGTCTGTTTAGATTAATCCTGTCAGCATGCATTTTACAGCGGGGTAAGAATAGTACACACATTCTTTGACAATGCATAATGACGTGATATATTTTACCCCTTCAAAACTGAGCCGTTAGCTCAGTTGGTAGAGCAACTGCCTTTTAAGCAGTGGGTCACAGGTTCGAATCCTGTACGGCTCATTTTCAACCAGTCCCCATCGTCTAGCCTGGCCCAGGACATCGGCCTTTCACGCCGAAAACAGGGGTTCAAATCCCCTTGGGGACGATTTCGACCTAGGGAGAAATCGATCGCCTTTGGCTGAATGCACATAAGTCGATGTACTCCGGAATTAAGCAACCTCACTATTTTCCCAAAGTCAATTCACTTAATTGCTGTTAACTTGCTTTTCACGTCATTGCGAAGGAGCGCATTATGCGACTGCGGCAATCTCAAAAAAGAGATTGCTTCGCCTGCGGCTCGCAATGACGCCCTTCGACAGGCTCAGGACGGGAGGGTACTTAGATTGAGAGATTGTTGTGTCTATGACCGGGAGGGGCAGACCGCGCCACTCCGCCACCGCCTCCCCTATACACCCTGCTTGGCGACGGGGTTCTACACATGATCCGAAGAAGCCTGAAAGGCAAATACAACAGAATGAAAATCCCCCTTAATCCCCCTTTAATAAAGGGGGAAACTATTTATTCCCTCCTTTGATAAAGAACGAATGTGATGGATAAGAACATTCGGATGTCATACGAACAAAGGCAGCAGAGGAAATAAACTTCCGGCTGAATGCTGCTAATGTTGATATGGGTTAGGGAGGATTTAATATTTCATTGTATTTTCATTCCGCCACTCCGCCGCCAAAGGCGGAGCATTAGGCGGACGGTGGCGGCGGACTTTGGTAATAGAATTGCGTAGGCAACAACGCAAAAGAGAGATTGCTTCGCCTGCGGCTCGCAATGACAGGCTTTTAACCGATCACTTCACGAGTCTGGATATCTGCTTGAACTCGTCAGTCCCCGCGCGCTCGACGAGCTGGAATAAGAATGCCTCTGTCGAGCCCACAACCGCGCCCGCTGCTTGCATCATTCCGAGCCCTCTCTCGTAGTCGACCTTCTTTCTCGATACAACGGCGTCTGCGGGCACGTAGACGCGATATCCATCGTTAAGGAGATCAATGGCTGTCTGGAGAACGCAAACGTGTGTTTCGATGCCAAGCAGCAGGACAGAGCTTCTTTCGAGCTCTTGTAATTTATCTAAAAACTCCGGCACCCTCGCGCAGCTGAAAACGACCTTCTCCATGGGGTTGAAATCCTTTCCGAGCTGCTCTTTCACCGCTTCTATGGTGGGACCGAGCCCTTTGGGATATTGCTCCGTCAGCATGACAGGGATATCCAGTATCCTGGCCGATTCGAGGAGTACTTTCACGTTCATCACGGCGTTACTGCTCTGTACCTCAGGCATAACCGACATGAGCCTTTCCTGCATGTCCACGACAACGATGGTCGTATCTTCCCTTTTCAGAAAATCCATCAGCTTATCTCCTTAAAGATGGTGATTATTTATAACCATATTACAATGCATCTTGAGATTAATAAAGGAAACTCCGCCAATCAGCCGCTAAAGACGGACTATAGGTCCGGCGGTGGCGGAGGTGTTCAACCGGTGCTATGCGACAATCCCGCGGGGGATCAAGGTTGTCGCAAGCGTCGCATAACGGGAGATACGACATGGCGGACTTGCAGATATTAAGGTGAAGGATTAAATCCTCCCTAACCCTCCTTTGAGAAAGGAGGGAATAAATATCATCTCCCCTTTTCTAAAGGGGAACAATTTCGAGTAAGTGAGGAATTGGACGCCCTTACGTCAAATGCAATGAAGTCACTTTGATCCCGATACCAAACTAACCGAAGCCGGATTAAGAGGGATTTAAACAATGAAAAAGTCTACTCAAACCTATGTGCGATGTTGCGGGATTAAGACTCGGGTTTATTTCTGTCATTGCATGGATGTCGCGCTGTCAGATCACCGAGAAAATTCTGTTTTCCTGATATCTACGAGCACCCGCTAGACTTATTCCTTATGCTTGGCGAACTCTTCCTCGAACTTGTTCTCAAGCTCCTTGGCCTTGGCGTCGTATTCAGCCGGGTCGTCCCAGCTCTTGCGGGGCTGAAGCAGCTTTGCGTCCACTCCGGGACAGGATTCGGGAACCATTAGTCCGAATATGGGGATCTCAAGGAAGGGAACCTTTTCAAGCTCACCGTTAACGGCCGCGTTCACGAGCGCCCTCGTCTGGGGCAGGGGCATTCTTTTTCCGGTACCGTACGGACCCCCGGTGATGCCAGTATTCAGAAGCCAGACGCTGGCTCCGCTTTGCTCGAGCTTGTCCTTGAGCATGTCGGCGTAATACAGGGGCGATCTTGGGAGGAAAGGCGCGCCGAAGCAGGAGCTGAACGTGGCCTGGGGCTCGCTCACTCCCCTCTCCGTACCGGCAACCTTTGCAGTATATCCGAGCGTGAAATAAAACATGGCCTGCTCAAGCGTAAGCTTTGAAATAGGCGGCAGCACGCCGAAGGCATCGTAGGTGAGCATGAAGACCGTCTTAGGCACTCCGCCAATCCCTTCGGGGACAATGTTGTTTAGAAAATCGATTTGATATGCGCTTCTGGTGTTCTCCGTAAACTTGTCGCTGTCGAAATCGATCTTGCGCGTATCGGGATCTATCTCAACGTTTTCGAGTACTGTGCCGAAATGAATGGATGCCCCGTATATCTCGGGCTCCGTCTCGGCGCTGAGCCTGATAGCCTTGGCATAGCACCCGCCTTCGAAGTTAAAAACGCCGTTATCGAACCAGCCGTGCTCGTCGTCTCCGATAAGCGCTCGATCCGGATCAGCCGATAGTGTCGTCTTCCCCGTACCCGACAGGCCGAAGAACAGCGCAACGTCGCCATCCTTGCCGACATTAGCCGAACAGTGCATCGGGAACACATTGCTTCTGGGCAACAGGAAGTTAAGCGCTGTGAATACTGATTTTTTCATCTCTCCAGCATAGTGCGTTCCGCCGATGATAGCGATTCGCTTATCAAAATTGAGCACTATAAACGTCCCGGTTCTCGTACCGTCTATTTCCGGGTCGGCAGCGGCTCCCGGAGCGGAAATCACCGTGAAACCCAAATCTTTGTGCGGAAGATCGTTATCAGAAGGACGTATAAACAGGTTGTTCACGAAGACGTTATGCCATGCGTACTCGTTTATTACGCGGACGGGCTTGCGGTATTCAGGATGCGCACAGACGTACAGATCACGTATGAAGAGGTCTTTACCTTCGAGGTACTCGACTACTTTCTTGTAGAGGGAATCGAACTGTTCCGGCTTGATGGGCTTGTTAATAGAGCCCCATAGAATCTCGTTCTCGGAGCTCGGCTCCTTTACTATGAATCTGTCCTGCGGCGAGCGGCCGGTATGAGAACCAGTGTTGGCAACGAGAGTGCCTCCCTCGGCGATTTCTCCCTCGCCTCTCCTTATAACCTCTTCGTAAAGCGCCGGAATAGAAAGGTTGTAATAAATGTTCCCCGGGTCCTTTAGCCCATGCCTCTCCAAAAGCTCTCGTTCCGTTATCTGCTGCACTTAACTAATACCTCCGTTTTGTCCGCATAATAGTTATAAGGAAAATGCGTAAGTTGTGGAAATAGAGAAGACTAAGAATGTTATCTGTACATAAAGCCGATTTCAAGGATTGGCGAATCAAAAAATCATATAACTTTAGTGATAATTAGAGGATATTGTCGTAAGCCGCTGCTATCTCCCCGGATCTGCTCGGCGGAGAGAACGCCGGGAGTCGGAATATTCGGAAGTATGCCATCGACTCAGGGTGTAATGTTTCACTGTAATGGTGTCACCGAAAACACCGTTCCTCATGCCTGCATGAACAACCGTTCAGAGCGGGCTACGGCTTGATGCGCTCACATTTGACCTTGCCCTCAAATTATGATAAATTTTAGTAAGTTAGAGCGACGCTCTACAGGGGAGTCAAACATATCAAAATGTTCAAAGTTGGCAACAAGGCTGTATATCCGGCTCATGGGGTCGTGCAAGTCAAAGCGGTAGAATCTAAAGAGATTTGCGGTACAAAAAAAGATTTCTACATACTCAAGGTCGTTGACAGCGACGTCACAGTTATGGTTCCAACCGACAACGCCGAGACCGTTGGGTTGAGGCCCGTCATTACCAGAAGGCAAATTACAAAAATATATAATATTCTCAAGAACAAAAATAAAGACTCAAGCCAGCAAAACGGGAACCAAAGCTGGAACAAGCGCTACAGAGAATACTCCGACAAGCTCAAGAGCGGTGATATTTTCGAGGTAGCAAACGTGCTGAGAGACATAAACCAGCTGCAGAAAGGAAAGGACCTTTCCTTCGGCGAAAAAAGGATAATGGACTCGGCGCGCACCCTGCTGATTAAAGAAATATCGATAGCCAAGAACCGGAAAGAAGATACGGTATCCAACGAGATCGAGAAGCTTCTCGGTTAAATAAGTGAATTTCCCTTCCCCCGCGTTATACTTTTAGACTAATCATGTCACACGGCATACTCGATATCGAGACCGCACTCAGACTCAAACGGTTTTCTTTCCGCACGCCCAACAGGGTTAGAGGCCGGAAAGCCGGTATTCATAAAAGCTACTACAAGGGCATAAGTCCCGACTTCATGGAGTATAAGGAATACAACCGCGGCGACGAGCTGAAGCAGGTGGACTGGCGTCTCTACGGACGGCACGACAGGCTCTACGTACGGAAATTCGAGGACGAGGTAAATCTCAACTGGTGCATTCTCATCGACCGGAGCGCCTCCATGGGCTACGGGGATGGAAGCGACACGAAGCTCGAACACGCGAAGAGACTCGCCGCCACGCTTTCATATCTCCTTTTGAAGCAGGGAGACGCCGTAGGCGCAGGCTCGTTTACGGAAGACGGACTGGAGCTGATTCCCCCGCGCCCGGGCAATGCTTTTATTACGCCCCTTATCGAAAAACTCGAATCCGTCATCCCTTCGGGCGGAACCGGCTTTTCCACCCCGCTTATGAAGGCGCTCGAAATCTTTCGGACGGACGCCGCGTTTGTAATCATCTCGGACTTCTTCACAGATGTGGAAGAAATAGAAAAAGGCCTTCAGATGTTGAAGGCAGCGGGGAAAAACACGGCCCTCTTTCACGTCCTTCACCCGGACGAATTCGAATTCGGCTTCCGCGGGTCTGTAGAGTTTGAGGACATGGAGACGGAGGAAAAGATTATTGTCGACACGGGAGCCGTGAGAAATACTTATATTAAAAGGATCAGGGAGTTCATGGACAGGCTCAAGCTCGTATGCCATGAATACGAGGCGCGGTACGTGTTCTCGCCGACGTCCAGACCGATAGAGGAATCCCTGATCGAAATTGCCGATAAATAGAGAGACAAGTTTTGAATTTTTCTTTCTTAAGCCCGTATTTTCTAATCGGACTCGCTGCGGTCGCGCTGCCTGTCATTGCCCACCTCATATCGCGCAAGAGCGGAATGAAGAAGCTGTTCCCGGCGGTAAGGTTCCTGGCGGCTTCACGCGGCGACTCGGCGGCGAGGTCGAGACTAAGGGACCTGCTCCTTTTGCTCCTGAGAGCGCTTATAGTAGTACTTGTCGTGCTCGTTTTCGCGAGACCCTCAACGTTCTCGTTCGCACCTGTGGGAGAGCAGGGACCGAGAACCCTCGCGGTCGTAATCGACAACTCATTCAGCATGGGTTACGACGGCAACTTCGAGAGAGCAAAGGAAAGGGCGCTTGACATTATCGAAGCACTTCCTGACGGAAGCTTCGCTCTGGCCGCTCCGCTAGTGGGAGAAGACGGCGCCGGTCTCGAGCCTACAAACGACATGGGGGAGCTTAAAACCGACGTAAAGAATATCAAGCTGTCCAACTCCTTTGGCGATAATGAAAAGAAACTGGAACAAATCTACGGCTCTCTGAGCAGCGCACCCGCAGCCGAGAAGGAGGTCGTATTTATTACGGACATGCAGAAGAACGGATGGCGCGGAGGAGACGTGGAAAAAGAGTGGCTTAATATTATCGACGTATCAGAAGAAGCCGCGCCGCCGAACAGAGCCGTCTCGGCGCTTCGGGCCGAGCTCATAGGAAACGAATACAGACTCACCGCCAGGGTGTCTAACTTTTCTGAATCCGCAGCAGAGGGGCTTCTCGCCGAGCTCCGTCTGGGCGGTGAAGAGACGAAAGGTTTTTTCGACATTGCTCCAGCGGACAGCGAAGTAAGGGACTTTGTGATTCCGCAAGACAGAATAACCGAGAAAGGCACGTTAACAGGATCCGCCGAAATAACGCACGACAGACTTAAGATAGACGACGTCAGATATCTGGCCGTTTCGGGCGGAGAAAAGTTCAGCGTGCTCATAGTCGACGGCGACCCGAGGGAAGACGCCCGACTTAGCGAGACGTATTATCTCGCAGGAGCAGTTGAAACAGTGTCCGAGATTTCGGGGGCGAGGGTATCAGTTAAGGACAATGACAGTTTCCTGAAGGAAGACCTGGCCGAATACGACCTCATTTTCCTCGCAAACGCAGGTGACATAGGACCAAAAACCGCGACAAACCTCGAGAATTTCGTAAAAAGGGGAGGCACGCTGGTGATATTCCCGGGTGAGAGAATAAGAAGCAGCTCCTATAACGCCCTTTTGGGTAATTTACTTCCCGGCGAGATGGTAGCCTTTAGAGAAGGCGCATTCGGGATATCCTCCGAAGGGACGGGGATGTTCCCGCAGGACGTGCGGGACAAGCTGGACGGCGTAAAGGTTAGGCGGTTCCTTGACATCATTCCGGCGGAAGGCTCGGATGTGTTTTTGACTCTGGG
>Ga0307426_1001926_pt1 | contig 13239 bp, 6 predicted proteins | sample SalMarWE160340MG_FD_202165 | JGI IMG/M metagenome (GOLD analysis project Ga0307426, IMG submission 202165) | Salt marsh sediment microbial communities from the Plum Island Ecosystem LTER, Massachusetts, United States - WE1603-40 | ecosystem: Environmental > Aquatic > Marine > Intertidal zone >... | reverse complement strand
TCACGCGGTCCGTGCCGGCGATGCGCACGGTGCCGCCCGCGATCTCCAGATCGCCAGCCGAGGCCTCCAGCGCTTCGGCGGCGAGCTCCCTGATCTGATCAGCGAGCTTCTTGCTGGCGCGGTCAACGGAAACGCCGCCTACAGGAATCGAGCTCGACCCGCCAGTGCCGGCCCCGGTGGCCATGGCGTCGGTGTCGCCCTGCACCACGCGCACACGTTCCGGCGGCAAGTCGAGCTTGTCGGCGACGATCTGCGCATAGGAGGTGGCATGGCCTTGCCCGGAAGACTGCGTGCCGATCAGCACGGTGACGCCACCGTCGCGGTCAAGCCGCACCGTGGCAGTCTCCGGCCCGTTGCCGCCACAGGCCTCGATGTAAGTCGCCATGCCGATGCCACGCAGGCGGCCAAGGCGTTTCGATGCCGCGGCGCGCTTGTTAAAGCCGTCCCAGCCGGCGAGCTCCTGCGCGCGCGCCATGGTGCCGGCGAAGTCGCCAGAGTCATAAATTTTGTCGGTCGGCGTCGTGTACGGCATCGCCTTCGGCTTGATCAAGTTGCGGCGGCGCAGCGCGTCCGGCGCCATGCCGAGATCGCGCGACGCCGCATCGACCACGCGTTCGATCAGATAGGCGGCCTCCGGCCGGCCGGCGCCACGATAGGCGTCGACTGGGACGGTGTTGGTATACACGGCACGCAGCCGCACATGGGCGGCCGGAATATCGTAGGCGCCCGTCGCCATGCCGACGCCGAGCCACGGGATATAGGGCGCGAAGCACGAGAGGTACGCGCCCATGTCGGCGACGATGTCGAGCGCGAGCGCCAGGAACCGCCCCTTGTCGTCGAGCGCCAGCCGCGCGGTCGAGACATTGTCGCGGCCATGGCTGTCGCCGAGGAAATGCTCGGTGCGATCCGCCACCCATTTCACCGGTTGGCGCAAGCGTTCGGCGGCGACTGCGGCCAGCGCGTATTCGCGATAGGGAAACAATTTGGTGCCGAAGCCGCCGCCGACGTCAGGCGTCACCACGCGCATGCGCTCGGGCGGGAGCTCGAACACGTTCGCGCACAGGATGTCGCGGATGATATGGCTGCCCTGGCTGCCGAGCGTGAGCGTATAACGCTCGCCGTCGTATTCGGCGATCACGCCGCGGGTATCGAGATAATTGGTCACCAGCCGCTGATTGACGATGGTGAGCTCCACCGTGCGCGCGGCCTGCGCGAAGGCGGCTTTAGTCTTGCCCGCGTCGCCCGCTTCGGCTTCGAAGGCGAGATTGCCGGGCCGGTCGGGCCATACCTGCGGCGCGCGGCTTGCGAGCGCGGCCATCGCGCCAATGACGTGCGGCAGCGGCTGCCAGTCGACCGTGACGGCTTCGGCGGCGTCTTTGGCAGCGGCAACCGTATCGGCAACCACGAAGGCAATGGCGTCGCCGACGTGGCGCACCTCGTCGCGGGCCAGGATCGGATAATTCGGGATCGGAATATCGACATCGGGAACGGCGCCGAGGCACGGCAGGGACTCCAATTGGGCGACATCGGGCGCGGTCAGCACCAGGCGCACACCCGGCATCGCCCGCACCCGGTCGAGATCGACAATGTTGAAGCGCGCATGGGCGTGCGGCGAGCGCAGCACCACTGCGTGCAACGTCGCTGCTGGCGCGACATCTGCGACGTAGCGCCCCTGCCCGCGCAGCAGCGCGTCGTCCTCCTTGCGCGTGACCGCTTGGCCAAATCCAAATTTCATCGCCGCCTTCTTGCTTTACCGGTTCGGTTATTCGGCCGGCTGCTGCCCACGGCGTCGGCTGCGGCGCGTAAAGCGCAGCGCAAACCAGCGTGAGATCACGTAAAACACCGGCGTGAAGATCAGGCCGAAGGCGGTGACGCCGATCATGCCGGAGAACACCGCCGTGCCCAGCGTCTGCCGCAGCTCGGCGCCGGCGCCCACCGCCCAGACCAGCGGCGTCACGCCGAGAATAAAGGCAAACGACGTCATCAGGATCGGCCGCAGGCGCAGATGGGCAGCCTCGACGGCGGCGGCGAAACGGTCGTTGCCGCGGTCCTCGAGCTGCTTGGCAAATTCGACGATCAGAATGGCGTTCTTGGCCGCCAAGCCGATGAGCACGATAAAGCCGACCTGCGTCAACAGGTTGTTGTCCTGGCCGCGCAAGACCACACCGACAATGGAGGCGATGAGGCACATCGGCACGATCATGATCACTGCCAGCGGCAGGGTCAGGCTCTCAAACTGCGCGGCCAACACCAGGAACACGAATACCACCGCCAGCACGAACGCAAAGATCGCGGTATTGCCCGCACGTATTTGCTGGAAGGCGAGCGTGGTCCATTCGTAAGAGAAGCCTTCGGGCAGCATCCGCTGCGCCAGCTGCTCCATGATCTTGATCGCCTGGCCTTGCGAATAGCCAGGCGCCGCCGCGCCGTCGAGCTCCGCGGCGGGATAGAGATTGTAACGCGGCACGCGGTAGGGACCGGAAATATTCCGCACGGTCGTGAAGGCGCCGAGCGGAACCGTGCCGCCGCTGCTGTTGTGCACGCGAATTCTCAAAATATCCTTGGTATCGTTGCGATATTTGCTCGCGGCCTGCGCGACCACGCGGTAGGTCCGCCCCAGCAGGTTGAAGTCGTTGACATAGGTCGAACCCAGATAGATCTGCAACGCCGCGAACACGTCCGGAATGTGGATGCCGAGCAATTGCGCCTTGGTGCGGTCGATATCGAGATAGATTTGCGGCGTCTTGGTCTCGAACAGCGAGAAGACCTGGGTGACGCCGGGGGTTTTGGCGGCGGCGCCCATCATGGCGTAGACGGCGCCCTGCAAGGCCTGCGAACCAAGGCCGGCGCGGTCCTCGACCATCATGCGGAAGCCACCGGCATTGCCGATGCCGGAGACCGGCGGCGGCGCGACCACGAAGATAACGCCGTCCTGGATCGCGGAAAGCCGCTGGAACAGTTGGCCCACGATGGCGCCGGCGGACTGGCGGGGATCTTTTGCCCGCTGCTCGAACGGATCGAGCGTGACGAAGATCGCGCCCGCATTCGATGCGCGGGTAAAGGTCGCGCCGGAGAAGCCGACGATGTTTACCGCATGCGCGATACCCGGCACTTTGAGTGCGATGTCGACCGCGCGCCGGTTGACGGCATCGGTACGCGCGAGCGAAGCCGCCGGCGGCAGCTGCGTGACGATGATGAGATAGCCGCGATCCAAATTCGGAATGAAGCCGATCGGCGTCTTGCGGAACTCATTGAGGCCGAAGGTGATGGCGACGGCGTAGACAACGAGCATCAATACGGCGACGCGCACCAGACGCGCCGACAACCGGCCGTAAGCGTGTGTCACGGCAGCGAAATAGCGGTTAAAGATCCGGAAGAAGCCGTGGACGGGCACCGCCCACCATTGCTCCCGTTCGTCCTTTGTATGCGGCTTGAGCAACAACGCGCACAGCGCCGGCGACAACGTCAGCGAAACGACCAGCGATATGATGGTGGCGCCGGCGATGGTGAGTGCAAACTGGCGGTAGAACTGGCCGGAAATGCCGGTGATGAAGGCCGACGGGATGAACACCGACGAGAGCACCAGCGCGATCGCGATCAGCGCGGCGCCAACCTCGTCCATGCTCTTGTTTGCGGCGTCGCGCGGGGAGAGGCCCGATGCGATGTTGCGCTCCACGTTCTCCACCACCACGATGGCGTCATCGACGACGATGCCGATCGCCAGCACCAGCCCGAATAGCGACAAATTGTTGAGCGAGAAGCCGAACAACGACATCACGAAGAAGGTGCCGATCAGCGACACCGGGATGGCGACGATCGGGATGACGGCGGCGCGCCAGGTCTGCAGAAACAGAATGACCACAAGCACGACCAGGATGATCGCCTCGCCGATGGTCGTCTCAACCGCTTCGACCGACTGCTGGATGAATTGGGTTGGGTTATAGACAATGGTATATTTCAGGCCGGGCGGGAACCGCTTGGACAAGGTTACCATCGTCTTTTTGATATTATCGGCGGTGGACAGCGCGTTCGAGCCGGGCCGCTGGAAAATGCCGAGCGCAATGGCGGGATCGCGATCGAGATAGGAATTGGTCGTGTAGTCCTGCGCGGCGAGGTCGACCGTCGCCACGTCTTTCAAGCGCACCACGGCGTCGGCGGTCTGCTTGACCACGATATTGGCGAACTCGGCGGCGCTTTTAAGCCGGCCCAGCGTCTGCACCGAGATCTGGAACGCGCGCGGTTGATCGACCGGCGGCGCACTGAGCACGCCGGAGGCGACTTGCACGTTCTGGCCTTGCAAAGCGATCACCACGTCGCTCGCCGTCAGCCCGACCGACTGCAAGCGGTCGGGATCGAGCCAGATGCGCATGGCATAGTCGCGGCTGCCGAACACGGCGATCGTGCCGACGCCGTCGATGCGCGCCAGCGCGTCGGTGATCTCCAGCGTCGCGTAGTTCGACATGAACAGCGTGTCGCGTGACTTGTCCGGCGAATAGAGGTGCACGACCATCATGATGTCGGGCGAGCTCTTGTTAACCGTGACGCCGATGGCGCGCACATCCGCCGGCAGGCGCGGCAGCGCGACCGAGACGCGGTTCTGCACCTGCACCTGGGCGGTGTCGAGATCGGTGCCGATGTCGAAAGTCACCGAGATGGCGAAGTTGCCGTCGCTGGTCGAGTTCGACGAGACATAGATCATGTTCTCGACGCCGTTGATCTGTTGCTCGATCGGCGTCACCACCGTAGCGGCGACCACGTCGGCGCTGGCGCCCGGATACTGCCCCATGACCGTGATGGTGGGCGGCGCGATCTCCGGATATTGCGCGATCGGCAGCCGCACGAAGCCGACGCCGCCCAGGATCACGATGATGATCGAGACCACGGAAGCAAAGATCGGCCGGTCGATGAAGAAATGCGAAATCCGCATGGCGTGATGCCGCTGCTATTTCGAGGCGGACGACGGCGCGCCCGGCTTGGCCGGCGCCGCCGGTTTGGCGCCTTGAGCCTGCGGGTTGACCTTTTGCCCGGGCCGCGCGCGCAGCAATCCGTCGACGATGAAACGGTCATCGGGCCCGAGGCCCGACTTGATCACCCGCAGATTGTCGGGCGTCAACTGCCCGAGCGTCACGAAGCGCTCGGCGACTTTGTTATCGGGGTCGACGACGAGGACATATTTGCGCGTCTGCTCGCTGCCGATGGCCGAGTCGGGCGCGAGCAAGGCCGCATAAGGCGGCGAGGCCGGCACCCGCACGCGGGCGAACATGCCGGGCGTGAACACGCCGTTCGGATTGTCGAACAAGGCGCGGACGCGAATGGTGCCGGTCGTGCTGTCGATCACGTTGTTGACAAAATCCATGCGGCCTTTGTGCTTGAAGTCGGGCTCGTCGATGAGCTTGAGCGCGACCGGAACGCTGGCGCCGCGGCTGGCGACGTCGCGGCCGTCCTTGGCGAGCCGCTCGTAACGCAGATAGGAGGCCTCGTCGAAGGTGAACTCGAAATGGATCGGATCGGTCGACACGATGGTTGCCAGCAGTGTGGTGGTGGGGATCGTTCCCCCCGCCACCACATTGCCTGGCGATACGCGGCGGTCACCGATGCGGCCGTCCATCGGCGCGCGCAATTCGGTGAACTCGAGATCGAGATCGGCCTGGCGCAGCGCCGCCTCGGCGCCGCTGACGGAGGCTTGCGCATTGCGGAACGCCTGCGAGCGCTGCTCAAAGGTCTGTTCGGTGATGGTCTTTGCCGTCACCAGCGATTGGCCGCGCTCGAGATCGGATTTGGTATAGGCAAGATTGGACTTCGCCGTCGCCAGATTGGCGCGCGCCTGCGCGACCGCGTTCTGGAACGGCCGCTTGTCGATGGTGAACAGCAGATCGCCTTTCTTGACCATCTGCCCGTCCTTGAAATGCACGCTGTCGAGATAGCCGGAAACGCGCGCGCGTATCTCCACCGAATCGACGGGGACGAAGCGACCGACATATTCGTCGAAATCGGAGACGGTGCGCTTGATGGGCGTTGCAACGGTCACCGTCGGCGGCGGCGGCGGCGCAGCGCCCTGCTTCTGGCCCTGTCCGCAGCTTGCGCCCAAAGCCGCAAACGCCAGAATCATGGCGACGCGGATCGTCTGGGCGGATGCCGGATGGAGGCGCAGTTTCATGGGCTGGCTAAGATGGCGAGGCCGGGCCGGATTGCCAAGCCCGTCCCCATAACGTCGGGACGCAACGATGTCCACCAGCTGCGGGTCGTCACATTACCGTGAAATAAAGGTTCAACGCCGCGCGGCGGCACGAAATCTATTCAACCAATTGCGGCCAAAAATGACCAAAACGATCGCGCCGTAAACGCCACCACCGATGGCCATAAGCGCAAGCAGCGTCGCCAAGTCACCGAACTGATGCCAGCCTTCAAAAAATATCATGGCCGGGCCCCGGCATAGCCATAGCACGGCGGCAAGGACGAGCCCCGCCGCCGCCAGCTTGATCGCCGAGGCGCGGAGGCGCTCGTCGATGCGCACGAGTCCTGCCCGCCACGCGAACCAAAACACCAAGCCGAGATTGATCCAGGCGCCGATCGAGGTGGCAAGCGCCAGGCCGACCTGCGCTAGCGGCCCCATCAGCAGCACCTTGAAGGCGATATTGACCGCGGCGGCGATGAGCGCCGCCTTCACCGGCGTCGCGGTGTCGCCGCGGGCAAAGAAGCTCGCCACCGCGCTGCGGATCAGCACAAAGGGCAAGAGCCCGAAGGCGTAAGCCGTGAGCGTGCGGCCGGCGGCGACCGCATCGGCCGCGCTGAACGCGCCACGCATGAACAGCGCGCGCATGATCAGTTCCGGAATGACGAAGAAGGCGGCGAGACAGGGAACCGCTAGCAACAGGGTGAACTCGATGGCGCGGTTCTGCGCAGTCGCAGCGCCTGCGTCATCACCGCCGGCGATGCGCCGCGACATTTCCGGCAGCAGCACCGTGCCGGCGGCAATGCCGATCACGCCGATCGGCAGCTGATTGAGGCGGTCGGCGTAATAGAGCGCGGAAATGGCGCCGGCCGGCAGGAAGCTGGCGATGATCGTGTCGGCGAACAGCGCGAGCTGCACGCCGGCAGAGCCGAGCGTGGCAGGACCGAGCGCACGGAAAAATTTGCGCACGTCGGCATCGAGTTCCGGCCAGCGCAGTGCGGCAAGCGCATCGGCGCGAAAGGCATCGCCGCCGACCAGCAGCGCCTGCAGCACGCCGGAGACCAGCACACCCCAGGCCGCCGCACGCCCGGCATCGGGAAAGAACGCCGCCAGCAACAGTGCCGCGATGATCGACAGGTTGAGCAGGATGGGCGCGGCCGCCGCGGCGGCGAAGCGTTGCAGCGCGTTGAGGATGCCGCCATAAAGCGTGACAAGCGTGATCAGCAGCAGATAGGGAAAGGTGATGCGCGTGAGATTGACCGCCAGCGCGTAGCGTTCCGGATCGCTGGAGAAGCCCGGCGCCAGCACGTCGATCACCGCCGGCGTGAACAGTAAGGCCACGGCCAGCAGAACGATCTGGCTGGCAAGCAGCAGCGTGAAGATGCGGTCGGCGAACAGGCCGGCGCGCTGCGCCCCGCCCTGTTCGCGGATGCGGGCATAGGCCGGAACGAAAGCGGCGTTGAAGGCGCCCTCGGCGAAGATGGCGCGGAAATGGTTGGGCAGGCGCAGCGCCACGAAAAAGGCGTCGGCGGCGGGACCGGCGCCGAGGATCGCAGCCAGCACGATATCGCGGACAAAACCGGTCGCCCGCGACAGCAGCGTGAAGCCGCCGACCGTGAGGATGCGTTCAATCATTGCCCTGGGCTATCATCATCGAGGAAGAACGCCTTGGATGAACGGTTCTAAAACCATTTTTAGCGATAGCGATAGTCAGACAGGCCAAACTGCCTTAAGACGATTCCCGACCCGAACATAGAGCCCTTAACCAGCCTGCCTCCACAGCCATGCCCTTGCCGATCATCCCCGTTTTGCTTGCCGGCGGCGCCGGGACGCGGCTTTGGCCGGTTTCGCGCGACGCCCTGCCCAAGCAGTTTCTGCCCCTGGTCGGTGAGCGCTCGACCTACCAGGAAACGCTGCTGCGCGTTAACGACCCAATGTTCGCCGCCCCCATCGTCATCACCGGCCCGGATTTCCATTTTTTCGCCCGCCGTCAGGCCGAGGAAGTGGGTGTCGAGGCGACCGTGGTGATCGAGCCGCTGCGACGTGATTCAGCGCCGGCGATCGCGGCGGCGACGGCGATCGCCCGTGGGCGCGATCCGGAGGCGGTGGTGCTGGCGCTCGCTGCCGACCACATCATTCTGGACGTGCCGCAATTCCGCGCCACCTGCCTTGCCGGCCGCGCCGCCGCCGAGGCCGGCCACATCGTCACCTTCGGCATCAAGCCGAGCGAGCCAAAGACCAGCTACGGCTACATCCTGCCGGGCGAGGCGATCGACGGCGGTCCTGTCCACCGCGTCAAGCGCTTCGTCGAGAAGCCGGATTCCGCCACGGCCAAGAAATACGTGAGCGAGGGCTATCTGTGGAATTCGGGCAACTTTCTATTTCGAGTCGACGTGCTGTTGTCGGAATTGGCGCGGCTGGAGCCGGAGATGGCGGGAGCAATCGACATCGCGGTCAAGAACGCAACGAACGACCTCGGTTTCCTGCGCCTGGATCCTGCGGCCTTCGCGCGCGCGCCGCAGAAGTCGATCGACTATGCGATGATGGAAAAGACCGACCGCGCCGCCGTGGTGGTGGGCGATTTCCGCTGGTCGGACATCGGCAGCTGGGACGCGCTGTTCGAAATCACGCCGCGCGACGTGGAAGGCAACGTCGTGCAGGGCGAAGTCGTGACCATGGACGCGCGCAATTGCATCGTGCATTCCGACGGGCGGCTCACCACCATGATCGGCGTCGAAGACATGGTGGTGGTGAGCACCTCCGACGCAGTGATGGTGGTGCCGCGTGCCCGCGCGCAGGAAGTGAAGGACCTGGCGGCCAGGCTCAAGGCCGGTAACCGGCCGGAAGCAAGCGTGCACAAGCGCGTGCACCGGCCCTGGGGCTATTACGAGTCGATCGACATGGGCGAGCGCTTCCAGGTCAAGCGCATCGTCGTCATCCCCGGCGGCATGCTGTCACTGCAGAAACACCGCCACCGCGCTGAGCACTGGGTGGTCGTGAGCGGCACCGCCGAGGTCACCGTCGGCGAGGAGTGCAAGGCGGTGCAAGTAAACGAGTCGATCTACATTCCGATCGGCACCATCCACCGGCTCGCCAACCAGGGCGAGATCCCGCTCGAATTGATCGAGGTGCAGACCGGCAGCTATCTCGGCGAGGACGATATCGAGCGCATCGAGGATATCTACAGGCGTGATTAATCGGCAGCACCGGAACCGCGCGAAAACGCTTAATTTCTTGGCTGCCGACCCGAGAAAAACGGCTGGCGGCGGCTTCGTAAACGATTTGCTAACCAATAGTTAACCGCAAAACAACCGGCTGGAAATAAAGTGTGTCCTAATATCCACAATGTGAATTATGCTCAGAATGCTGTATTTCCTCACGCTCAAGCGCAGCTCGTGGCTGGTCATGGTGGTCGGCCTTGCCGCTTTTGCGGGCAGTTTCGGTGCGCTGATTGTCTTTGCCAGCGGCTGGGCCGCGGCAATCATTCCCACCATCTCCGAAACGGTTCTCACCGCTATTTGCGCCGCGGTCATTGCCCAGTTTGCGATGAGCCTAACCGGCGGCGTCCTCACCCGACATCAAAACAGGGAGATCGAGCAGACGCGCACGGCCATCGACAGCATGGCGCAAGGGCTGTGCATGTTCGATGCCTCAGAGCGGCTGGTCGTCTGCAACGCGCAATATTACAAGATGTATGAGTTGACACCGGCCGACGTAAGACCGGGGTCTACGCTATCCGAGGTGCTGGCGAGACGAGTCGCCAAGGGCACATTCTCTCGCGATCCTCAGCAATACCGGAAAGAATTTCTGGCCGCCGTTGCACAGGGGCGCACCATCGTGCACGAGGTCAAGGCCAAGGGCGGGCGTCTCTTACTGGTCACCAATCATCCGATGCAGGCCGGCGGCTGGATCGGCACGCACGAGGACATCACCGAACGGCGGCAGGCGGAGCAACAACACATTGTCCTGCAGCAGCAGGCAGAGCGCCGCGCCGTAATCGAGGATGCCATCTCAGAATTTCGCAAGCGCGCCGAAAATCTGCTGAAAACCGTGGCCGACAGCGCCGGCGAAATGCGTGTGACCGCGGCCGGCCTGTTTAACGCATCCGGTCATACCTCGCAGCGCGCCGAAAGCGCGGTGCAGACGTCGAACAAAGCCTCGACCAACATTGAGAGCGCGGAGTCCGCTGCCGACGAACTGTCGAATTCAATCACGGAAATTCTGGGACAAGTCAGCAAAACCGCCGAAGTGGTGCGGTTCGCCGTCGGCGAAGCGCAAGCGACCAATCAGGATATCGACGCGCTGGCACGGGTCGCGCAGAAGATCGGCGACGTTGTCCAACTGATCCGCAGCATCGCCGGGCAAACCAATCTGCTGGCGCTCAACGCGACAATTGAGGCGGCGCGCGCCGGCGAGGCAGGCCGCGGCTTCGCGGTGGTCGCATCCGAGGTGAAGTCGCTCGCGGTGCAGACCTCGAAGGCGACCGAGGATATTTCAAGCCAGATCCTGGAAGTGCAGAACTCGACCGGCAAGGCCGTGGAAGCGATCGGGCAGATCACGAACCGCATGCGGGAGATCGATAATTATGCGTCGGCCGTCGCCGCGTCGGTGCAGCAGCAGAACGCCGCCACCGGCGAGATTTCGCAAAACGTGGCAGGCGCCGCTGACGGCGCAAAGCTGGTCGTCACCGTGCTGCGCGAAGTGGCCGACGCGACCGTCGAAAGCCAGCAGTCGGCGCAGACCGTGCTGACCGCGTCTGAATCGGTGGAAAAGGCAGCCGCCATTCTACGCGGCGAGGTCGAAGGTTTCCTCACCAAGGTAGCGGTCTAACGGCGACGGCGCTGGTACCGACCCACAGGCGAAGCGTCCCATCTCGGCTTTATAGCTATTCAGGCATAAGCGGATTTTGCGCCGCGCTCCCTACAAAATCTTCAGCCGTCCCAAGCTCTCGATCACCTCTTGCGCCAGCCGCTCGGCGTCCTTGCGGCCGGCATCGAGGCGCAATTCGGCGTTTTCCGGCGCCTCGTAGGGCTGATCGACGCCGGTGAAGTTCTTGATCTCGCCCTCCAGCGCGCGCTTGTAGAGGCCCTTGGGATCGCGCGCGATGCATTCCGCGAGCGGGGTATCGACGAAGATTTCGACAAACTCGCTCTCGTCGAGAAGTTCGCGCACCATGCGGCGCTCGGCCCGGAACGGCGAGATGAACGAGCACAGCACGATCAGGCCGGCATCGGTCATCAGCTTGGCCACTTCGCCGATGCGCCGGATGTTCTCCACCCGATCCGCTTCGGTGAAGCCGAGGTCGCGGTTGAGACTATGGCGGACGTTGTCGCCGTCGAGCAGGAGGGTATGAACGCCACGCGCGTGCAGCGCCATCTCGACCAGGTTGGCGATGGTCGACTTGCCGGCGCCGGGGAGGCCGGTAAACCACAACACCGCGGGCTTGTGAAGCATAAGCGCGGTGCGCTCGGCCTTGCTGATGGTGATGTTCTGGTGGTGGATATTGGTCGCGCGGCGGAGCGCGAAGTCGATCATGCCGGCGGCAACCGTCTCGTTGCTGTAGCGGTCGAACAGGATGAAGCCGCCGGTGTGGCGATTTTCGGAGCGCAGATCGAAAGCGACCGGGGAAGCGACCGCCAAATTGCACACCCCGATCTCGTTAAACGACAATGTCTTGGCCGCGAGCTTGGCAAGACTGTCGACGTCGATCCGGTGCTTGAGTTCGGTGACGGTCGCGGCCAGGGTACGATTGTTGATGCTCATCAGGTAGGAGCGCTCCGGCAACAGCGGGGCGCCCGACAGCCAGACCAGATGGGCGGCAAACTGGTCGGCCATCTGTGGACGGCCGCGCAGCGCCGCAAACATGTCGCCAAGCGCCACATCGATCTTGCCAGCGAGCGTGATGGTCACCGCGTCGCCGGCCTGCGCGCTGCCGCGTTCGCCGTCGGGGCCGAACAGCGCTTTTACCGTGGCGGTCTTGCCGGAGGGCAGCACCGCGATCTCATCGCCCGGCCGTAGACTGCCGCTGGCGATCGTGCCGGCAAAACCGTGGAAGCCCCGGGAAGCGTCGACCGCCTCCACCGGCATGCGGAAAGGCTTAGCCGTACGGTCATCCTCGACTTTGGCAGATTCCAAATATTCGAGCAGAGGCGGTCCCGCATACCATGGCGTTCGCGCGCTACCCGCCGAAACGTTGTCGCCATCGCGCGCGCAGACCGGGATGCAGGCGATCTGCTCGAAGCCGAGCTCGCTGGCGAAGGCGCGGAAGCGTTCGCAAATCTCGTCGAACACCGCGCGGTCGTAGCCGACGAGATCGATCTTGTTGACCGCGAGCACGACGTGGCGGATGCCCATCAGGCTTGCGATGATGGCGTGCCGGCGCGTTTGGGCAAGCAGACCGTTGCACGCATCGGCAAGCAAGACGGCTAGATCCGATTTGGCGGCGCCGGCCGCTATGTTGCGGGTGTGTTGCTCGTCGCCGGGGGTATCGGCGGCGATGAAAGCGCGTCGCGGCGTCGCAAAATGGCGGTAAGCTAATTCGATGCCGCTATCCTGCCCGCAATCGGCCTGCCGGCCGTCGCACAATCGGCCGAGCAGGGTCGATTTGCCGGCATCCGCCGCGCCGCAGAAAAGCAGACGCAGTGCGGTACGGGTGTCGGCGGTGCCGATGCGTTCGGCGGGTGCTGCGGCGGATTCAATTGGGCTGCGCATCAGAAATAGTCAGTCTTTCCCGCGAGCTGAACTCGCGATCGACAAGACGACATCGGTGCTTCGAGGCGGTACGACGGCCCGATCATCGGGTGACCGCGCGACGAACGGCATCGATGATGCGGTCCTGCGTCGCCATATCGAGATAGCCGTGCATGGGCAGGCTGAGCACCTCGGCGGCAAGCTGGTCGCTCACCGCCAGACCGCCCTCGCCCACCGGGTAATGCCGGTACGCCTGCTGGCGATGCAGCGGGATTGGATAATAGATCGCGGTCGGGATGCCTTCGGCCTTAAGCGCGGCCGCGACCTTGTCACGCCGGCCGCCGGCAATGCGGATGGTGTATTGCGCCCAGACCGAG
>Ga0307426_1001925_pt1 | contig 13243 bp, 10 predicted proteins | sample SalMarWE160340MG_FD_202165 | JGI IMG/M metagenome (GOLD analysis project Ga0307426, IMG submission 202165) | Salt marsh sediment microbial communities from the Plum Island Ecosystem LTER, Massachusetts, United States - WE1603-40 | ecosystem: Environmental > Aquatic > Marine > Intertidal zone >... | reverse complement strand
GCAGGTGATGGGAACCGGAGTGCCGCAATGGCCTAGCGAAGAAGCGGCTAATCCCCGCTGAGCGAAGGTTCCCACGGTTCGCCGACCGTGAAGGGGAAACACTACCGCCATTCAATGGGTGACAAGTAGTGGCAACGGATCTGACATGGATAGGCCAAGGCTGGAAGGAGAGTCGAAGAGCCGGATGTGGGAAATCCGCTTGTCCGGTTCTGTGAGGGGCAGGAGAACAACTGAGGTATGGAAGAGATCTTGTGGCACCGCCGCGAAAGCAGGCGGGAAAACGGAGAAAACAAACATTTTCCTGTAGCCTCGGTAGGCTCCTGCCTACTCGAAACAGGTCGCTCTAAGAGCTCCAAACGAACTCAACGATCCCAAGGAACCAAACGATCTAAACGAACAAAACGACCCAAACGATCCCAACAATCTAAACGATCCAAACGAACTAAACCTTATCTGGAAATTTATAATGCACGAAATGGGCATTGCGCTGCAGATTATTGACATAGCCACTGCTTCCATCCCGCCGGACGCCGGAAATGTGCGGATTGAAAAAGTGAATTTAAAAATCGGTAAACTGGCTGCCGTGGTACCGGATAGTTTGCGCTTTTGTTTTGAGGTTGCCGTCAAGGATACGCCTCTTGACGGTGCGACACTGGCGATTGAAGAGTTGCCGGTGGTGGCCAGATGCAAGGACTGTGATGCACAGTGGACCATCAGCAGCCCGGCCTTTACCTGCGAAAACTGCAGCAGCGGCGCGCTGGAGATTATTTCCGGCCGCGAACTCGATATTGAATCAATCGAAATTGCTGAAGAGGACGACCATGTTTCTTGACAGGCTATTTAAAACCCAAAGATGTTTTCATCATCCGGATTCCGATCACCATCATCCGCATTCCCACGCCCATGACGGTTTTTCCGGGGTCACCACCCAAAAGAGCGGAACCCGAGAAATCAAGGTGGTTCGTCGTGTTCTTGACGTCAATGAAAAGATGGCGGCGGAAAACCGCCGCATGTTTGCCGAGAAGGGTATATTTGTCATCAATGTCATGAGTTCCCCGGGTTCCGGCAAAACCACCACCCTGGAAAAGACGCTGGCCCGCATCATGCCGGAGATCAAGTCGGCGGTGATCGTCGGCGACATCTGCACCACCAATGATGCCGACCGGTTGGCCTTAAGCGGTGCGCCGGTGGTGCAAATCAATACGGACGAATTCGGCGGCGATTGTCACCTGGCCGCCCATGTGATTGAAAAGGCTGCCGGCAACCTGGCATTGGATGATATCGAGCTTTTAATCGTTGAAAATGTCGGCAATCTGGTTTGCCCGGCTGAGTTCGATATCGGTGAAGACGCGCGTGTGGTCGTATTGAGTGTGACGGAGGGTGAAGACAAGCCTGTAAAATATCCGCTCATGTTCCGGGAATGTGAAATAGCTTTGCTCAATAAGATTGATCTCCTGCCTTATCTGGACTACGACAAGCAAAAGGCCATCGCTTGCATCCACCAGGTTCACCCTGATATGCCGATCTTTGAGATGTCCGCCAAGACAGGGGAAGGATTGGAGCCCTGGCTGGAGTGGCTTAAGCAGAAGGTAAGGCAGAAAACATAAGACAGATGACAGAGTACAGAAGATCGGACCAATTAGTGCTGAGAAACGAGGACTGAGGACTGAGGACTGAGCGGCAAGGCGGAATATCTAAGCAGAGTGCAAGGCGCATGGGGCATAGCGAAATAAAAATTGGTTGATGAGTTGACTGGGTGATTAAGTTGATAGAAAAAATTTTTCCCCTTTCAAGCGAGTTTAAGTCAAATTATTAAATATTCATTCAACTCAATCAACCGATTCAACTTAATCAACGAATCAACTTATTCCACTCAATCAACCCCTTTGGCTTTCAGCATTGAGCTTTCAGCCCGAACGCTTCTTTCCAAAACGGCGACATACCCCGCAGGCGCTCGATGATGGGCGGAAGCTTTTCGATCACGACATCGATTTCTTCTTCTGTGGTATAGCGGCTGAGGCTGAACCGGATGGAGCCGTGAGCTGCAGTATACGGCACTCCCATGGCGCGCATTACATGGGACGGTTCCAGGGAGCCGGAGGTGCAGGCCGAACCGGATGAGGCGCAGATGCCGTATTCGTTCATCATCAGCAGAATTGCCTCGCCTTCCACATATTCAAAGGAGATATTGGTGGTATTCAACAGGCGGTGTTCGCGCTCACCATTGATCATGGAATGGGGGATCTGTTCCAGCAGCGTGGTTTCGAGTTTGTCTCTCAGTTTTCCGATGCGCTCATATCCATTGTTATTCAGGTGCTTTTTGGCCATTTCGGCCGCTTTGCCCAGGGCGATGATGGAGGCCACGTTTTCGGTTCCCCCGCGGCGGCCGTGTTCCTGATGCCCGCCGATCATATAAGGAGAAAATTTTGTGCCTTTGCGGATGTAAAGCACCCCGATGCCCTTGGGGGCGTGGAATTTATGGCCTGAAAGCGACAGCATATCCACACCGGTGGCCTTGACTTCGATCGGGAATTTGCCGGCGGCCTGAACCGCATCGGTGTGAAAAACAATGCCTCGGTCTTTGACCTCCTGTGAAATTTCTTCCACCGGAAAGATCACGCCGGTTTCATTGTTGGCCCACATCAGACTGACGATCGCGGTGTCGTCACTCAAATTTTGGTAGAGGCAGTCCACATCCAGCCGGCCTTCATGGTCAACCGGTACAAACGTAACCCGGCAGCCTTTTTTAGACAGGGTTTCAAACAGATTTTTAACGGCGGGATGTTCGACCCTGGAGGTGACAATATGCTTTTTGTCGGGGTACGACTCAATTGCGGCCCGAATGGCCGTGCCGTCACTTTCCGTGCCGCAGCTGGTAAAAATGATTTCATCCGGTGAGGCGGCTCCGATCAGATTGGCCACATTTTCGCGAGCTTCATTAATCTTTTTAGCGACATCACCCCCGAACGAATGCATGCTTGACGGATTGCCGTAATAGTCGCTTAAATACGGCAGCATGGCATCCATCACTTCCGGAGCGACTTTGGTGGTGGCGTTATTGTCCAGGTAGATAACCTTCATCACTGCACCTCCTCGACTACGAGTTCAGGCGCTACCAGTTCCCGCAGTTTGGATTCAACATAGTGTTTGAGGGTAATCGAGGATTTGGCGCAGGATGCACAGGTGCCGCCCATTCTTACCAATACGCGGTTGCCGTCGACATCGACCAGCTCCAGTCGACCGGCATCCTTTTTTAGGTTCGGGTTGATTTCGCGTTCGATGCTTTCCTCGATCAGTTTAATCTTTTGCAGATTCGTCAAGGCAGGCGCTCTTTTCCTGACCGGCCGTTGGGTTCCCAGGATGGAGTCGATGATTTCCTGGATTTTATCGTGGCAGTTGCCGCAGCCGCCGCCGGCTTTGACATAATCGGTAACGTCCTCGATGGTGGAAAGATGGTTTTCCCTTACCACGCGCTCGATTTCAATATCCGTCACCCCGAAACACTCGCATACGATATTGCCTTCCATCTTTTTTTCAGGTTCACCGATATAACAGGTGATGGCCTTTTCAAGAGCATCCCGGCCCATAACCGAACAGTGCATCTTCTCTTTGGGCAAGCCGCCGAGATACTCGGCAATGTCATCGTTGGTAATTTTTCTGGCTTCCTCAAGGGTCAAGCCTTTTACCATTTCGGTCAGCGCAGAGGACGATGCAATTGCACTGGCACACCCGAAGGTTTGAAATGTGGCGTCCTTAATTTTTCCGTTTTCATCCAGCTTGAAATAAAATGTCAAAGCGTCGCCGCATGCGATGGACCCCACTTCTCCGACGCCGTCGGCGTCTTCCATGACACCCACATTGCGTGGATTTAAAAAATGATCTTTTACCTTTTCCGTATACTCCCACATATTATCCTCCTGGCGTGATCAAATGTGTCCATTCAATGCTTTTTGAGCTTTATGATTATCTGAGCTTACCGGTTTTCGCAGGCAGATTTGGTTCAATTAATCTTTGTCCAAAATAATCATCTATTTTTAAAAGAAAAGCCGTATTTAACAATAATGATAAATGATACGCTGTCAAGCCGGGACGGCGCGCCTGCAGAGTAACCTCAAAGTAAAATCTAAACCAATTGCATCAGAGGGTTTTATAAGAAAATAAAATACCAAATCTCAAGCACCAAATTATTTACCCTGTTAAATGATGAGATTAGTGATGCGACATCGTTAGACATAAAGATCACATTCTCGACTTATGTGTCAAATCTCTGCAAAAGATTTAACAGGGCGGGTAAATCTCAAATTTCAATATTCAATGACCAAAACATTCACCACCCTTCTAACACGTAGCTTTGCAAAACCAGGTTTATCGGTGATGATCCAGGTGGGCACAACTTTAGCCGAGTCGTTTGTTTGGAATTTTGAATTTAGGTCATTGGAATTTGTTTGGGATTTGGATTTTGGTGCTTGGAATTTTCATGGTTTTCATTAAGGAGATAATTCTTTTAAAATCATTCTATTGCTTATTTCAATGGCTGTAATCGAATCGGTCATAATTGCCAATTTAAAGTCAGTATGGTACATGATAAGGTGTATAGGATTCAAAGCAGATTCATTATTACCGATTTCTTCAGTTTTAATAACAATCTTCGACTCCGGATGTGCCATTTTTTAGGGCGGATTAATTAGCTGTTAAACCCATCAACCAATTCATTAAAAACCGATGGGAGGTGAATCATGAAATCTTCGAATGTCAGAAGGGCCATGTTTGCGGGAAGCTGGTACCCTTCCAATGCTTCCGAGTGTGAGAGACAAATCACCGGCTTTCTGGCAGAGGGCAGGAATATCAAACCGCCTGATCGAGAACTGGTGGGCGGTATTGTACCCCATGCCGGGTGGTATTTTTCGGGAAGCATTGCCTGCAATGTGATTAATTGTCTGAAAGGCGAAAATATTCCGGATGTTATGGTGATATTTGGTATGCATCTTCATCCTGCTGCCCCCTGCTATATGATGCCTGAAGGCGCCTGGGAAACCCCTTTCGGTGAGATCCAGGTGGAAGAGAGTTTGGCGGCAGAGCTGGCTAAAAAGTTTTCATTTACGCTTGAAACGCCGGATCACTTCACCCAGGATAACACCGTTGAGTTGCAGCTGCCGTTTATCAAGTACTTTTTCCAAGATACTAAAATCGTTGCCATGGGCGTGCCGCCGAAAAACAGTTCCCTGCAGATCGGCAAGACGGCGGCCAACATTGCCAAACAAATGGGCTTTACGGTCAAAGTCATCGGATCCACGGATTTGACGCATTACGGCTATAATTACGGTTTTACTTCCAGGGGTACCGGCAAAAAGGCCTTGGACTGGGTGCGCAACGACAACGATCGCCGGGTCATCAATGCGATGCTGGCGCTGGAACCTGAAAATGTTATTGCCGAGGCGCTCGCCAGTCAGAATGCGTGCTGTGCGGGTGCGGCCGCTACCGCCATCGAGGCCGCTAAAAATCTGGGTGCAAACCAGGCGGATGAAATTGCCTATGCCACCAGCTACGACAAATCACCCGGGGAAAGTTTTGTGGGTTATGTGGGGATTGTGATGTAGGAAAGATTTCAGCTTTCAGGCTTATTTTCACCCGCAATTGATGCGGGCTTGGATTTGGGATTGCCTTATGATGCTAATATGATCGGGAGAGCGCCGGATATTGGCGCAATTGAATATTTAATAATCAAACCGTCACCGCCGAGCGGTTTTAGAATAATACCGTAGCGTTGCAAATGACATCCCCGCTCATTTCGGAGCGGAGATATGTGTCTGATGATATTCCTTTAATATCCGTGGGTAACGGTTAACTAAAATTGACTTTCATTCAGGTTCATAATAGACTCCAATTATTGATTTTTCGAGGCCGCACACTTTATATTTATCTTTATTTCAGCTAGTTATATAATTTTTGGCGATGGAATCGACCGGGCGGAGCTGCATTAAAACAGCGATCAGAAGAAAAAGATGAACATTAAAATATCCTTGATAACTGCCGTTCAGGCTGCAATTAAAGCAGGAAATGCGATTCTTGACGTTTATAAATCTTCTGATTTCAAAGTAGAGGAAAAGGCTGATAAATCCCCGCTCACACTAGCCGACAGGCGCTCCCATGAAATCATTGTAAATTGGCTGACTAATTTTGATATTCCAATATTAAGCGAGGAAGGCAAAGATATCCCTTATAAGGAGAGAATTAACTGGGATACCTACTGGCTGGTAGATCCCCTGGACGGAACCAAAGAATTTATCAAGAAAAATGGTGAATTTACGGTCAATATAGCATTGATTCGCAATCGAAAACCAATAGCCGGAGTTGTCCATCTCCCTGATAGAGACATCCTTTATTTCGCATCGGAGGAAATTGGCTCATACCGAGTCAATGTTTGCCGATTAGATGACTTTTTGAACAGGCAATCCAGCAATCAAACCCAACTGGCCGAGATGTCAGACAAAGACGCAGGTCACATGTTACTGGATCTAACTGCGCTTTCAACCAAACTGCCCATCCCCCGATCAGCCAATCACTCCTTTACAATCGTAGGAAGCCGATCCCATGCGACATCCGAATTGAAGGCTTTCGTCGACGAGAAACGACGGGACTATGGTGAGGTCGAATTTATTTCAGCCGGCAGTTCTCTTAAGCTTTGCCTGGTGGCCGAGGGTCGGGCGGACATCTACCCGAGAACGGGACCGACCATGGAATGGGATACGGCAGCCGGCCAGGCCATCGTTGAATTCTCCGGGGCTAAGGTTTTTAAATACGATACCAATGAACCCCTAAGCTATAACAAGGAAAATTTGTTGAATCCCTGGTTTGTGGTGGTGCGCTAGTCCGAAGACAGATGACGAATGACAGAGAACAGAAGTCAGGGGACGGATGACAGATAGCAGAGGTATTTGAATTCTGAAATTACAGGACCAAGCATTGAGGAGTGACAATAGATGGAAAAAGCGGCTAAGATTTATGTCGCTGGACACCGGGGAATGGTGGGGTCGGCGATTGTGCGCAAATTGGAAGCGGAAGGTTACACCGATATTATTACCCGAACGCATGCCGAACTGGATCTGATCCGCCAGGACCAGGTAGAGGCATTTTTTGAAACACAGAAGCCTGAGTATGTTTTTCTGGCGGCGGCCAAGGTTGGAGGAATCTGGAGCAACAATATTTTTCCTGCGCAATTTATCCGTGAAAATATTGGCATTCAGACCAACGTCATTCACGCATCCTATCTGAATAAAGTCAAAAAACTGCTGTTTCTGGGCAGCGCCTGCATCTATCCCAAGCGTTGTCCCCAGCCTATCAAGGAAGAATATCTGCTTTCAGGTTACCTGGAAACCACCAATGAACCGTATGCCATCGCTAAAATCGCCGGGATAAAGATGTGTCAAGCCTACAACCGGCAATACAAGTCCCGCTTTATCAGCGTCATGCCCAATAATCTGTACGGGCCCAATGATAATTTTGATCTGGAAACCTCGCATGTGCTGCCGGCCCTGATCCGCAAATTCCATCTGGCGAAATTGGCATTTGCACGAGACTGGCAAAGCATCAAAAAAGAAGAAGCTGTCTATGGGTCCATTCCTGCTGATATAAAAACTGCGCTTGGCCTGGACCCGGCCAATAGCCAGCCAATCGAGCAGCCAGCCAAGCAACCATCCGTCATCCTCTGGGGTACAGGTGTTCCCCGGCGCGAATTTCTGCATGTGGATGACCTGGCCGCTGCCTGTCTATTTTTGATGAAACACTACCATGAATCCGAAATTATCAATATCGGCTGGGGCAAAGATCAAACAATTCGAGAGTTAGCCGAGGTCATATCCGATATTGTCGGTTTTCAAGGCAACATAAAATGGGACTCAGGCAAACCGGACGGCACCCCGCAGAAGCTGCTGGATGTCTCACGGCTCAAAAATTTAGACTGGCAGCCAAAGATAGAATTGGAAGAAGGTATCCGTGCAGTCTATCATTGGTATTTAGATCGGATCGTTTAATTGCTGAATCAAGACTCTGATTTGGAAACGCCAAAGACAAGCGATGGGAAGCAAGGGTCGGTATTTCAAAGTCTAAACAATTATAACAGGTATATATTTCTCAAAACGAACCTTGCGGTTGTCAGTCTGGTTGTAGTGGTAATTGCCCTTACCCAGGTTTTCGGGAAGCCGGTTCTACATCGAAATTGGTCTGTTTACGTTACAATCATTTTTTTCTGCTGGGCAACATTTTATGTCCTGATCTCTTATATCCATTTCAAATCACTTTATTTATTAAGCAATGTTTACGTTTTAATGCTGTGCCTTTTTCATCTCGGCATCACTGTGCCGCATGCCTTCGGGGCTGATTGGTCTTCGGAGGTTGTTTACGGCTTCCTGAGAGACTTTAGCGGGTGGTCTGCGGGACCGCTGGCCCCGTGGTTTGAACGCTCAGGATGGTACACCTTGGTGGCTCTTGGTTCCTTTGGTATAGGATTCGCGCTATCGCTTAAAAATGAGAAGAGAGGTCAGGGTATTGCCGATATCGATGAAACCCGATGGTCGAGGATACGATCGAAAGTCGCATGGGATGCCGTTGGATTGCTGATAGCTTCGGCAATCTTCCTTCTTCTGGCGTTAAAATCCTTTGGAAACATTTTGGCCTATTCACGGGCTGATTTTTTTCGGGGTGCCGCAGATGTGCGGGGATGGGGTGTCTTTTTAATGGTTTTTCCTTCGGCGGTGGTCCTGCTGACGATTGGGTCAAAAAAAGGCCGGCAGAGAATATTGGCATTTGGTTTTGCCGCGCTCGCATTTGGCGCCATTGTGTTAACCGGCTATCGGTCCGCTGCGCTTTTCCCTTTCCTGGTTGGCGTGATCCTGTGGGTAAAGATCGGAAGGAAAATTCCGGTGGTTGTCGCAATAATTTGTGTAGCGTTGGTGGTTATTATTATTCCGGTTATCGGTGTTTTAAGAACAGAGAAATATCAAGACATTGGAGGTGAAACTATCTCACAGGCCGCCGAGGAATCTAAAATTTTAGATGGATTCAGAACAATGGGGCAGACTGCAGGAGTTTTGGCCCATGTTTTTCGTCTGGTGCCGGCTTATGAACCCTATCGATACGGCACGACTTATCTTAAAGCACTGATTGGCTCCTTGCCAAATATCCTGCCCCGGATGGCAGAATCAGAGAGAACAGCGACTAAGCGCAAAGCATTTTTTAAACCGGAGGCGGTCTCCGAATTGCGGCCTGCCGATTGGTTGACTTATCGTATCAATCGGGATCGTTTTTTGCGTGGTGAGGGGGTCGGATTTTCAGCGATTGGAGAGCCTTATTTAAATTTTGGACCTTTGGGTGTCATCGGTTTTTTCCTTCTGCTGGGTTGGGGACTGGGAAGGTTGGATGGGATCGATTTGCGGTTCCATCCCAACTTGATTATCGCTGTGGGGGCATTGTATTGGCCACTCGTTAAAACCGTTAGAAATGATATTAACAATTTTATAAAGCCCGCAGTATTTACTGTTATCTGTCTGGTAATTTGGCGTTTGGGCACAAAACTATTAGCTGGATTTGGCGTGAAACAATAACAAGGTCTTTCCCTTCATGTCCTTTAAACCGATGGTGCCGATAAATCATATAACAAAACTGAATCTTAGCGCCATTTTTACTCTCTTTTTTCTCTTGGCGATGCTTGTTGATGCCAGGCCGATCATCGCCAATGACGATCCGCAGTGGTTTGACAATAATATTGGAGAGGATGACGTGCTACTGCCGGGTTTTGAACCGGTGGAGTTAGCTGCGAGGCAAGTCAGGCTTTTCGGACGTGTCTATGATTGGGATAATAATTTTCTGCCAGCGACGGTTTCCAGTTTGGCGGAATACCTGGCCGGCCCCATGCAGCTCAGGTTAAAGACAAAAGGGGCATATGTCACGCTCAAGCCCCATACTTACAAGGTCTTGAGCCATGATCGTGACCACGCGGTTATTCTGACTTCAGGTGAGCCGCTTGCCGGTTTAAAGGTGACCTGTGAAACCCGGGTTGAGTATGACGGGGTTGCCACGGTTAAGATCAGCCTTGTACCGAATCAGCCTGTAAAGGTCCAAGGATTCGACCTGTTTATTGAAGCGGCGATCTCTCCCTTGACAAATATTTTAACCTTCAAAGCCAAAGGTATAAGAAGGCAAAAGCAGCGGCAGGATTTTATTGCGACCCCCTATAAAGGTCCTTTTCTAAATGTGATTTCAATTGCCGATGGAAAAAAATCATTCTGGTGGTTTGCGGATGATGCCAGAGGATGGATCTGGAATTCGGATTCGGTCACGGAAATATTCCGCGCCGGCGGTAAGTTGATTCTTCGCCAGCGTCTGATCGGGGAATCATGGCTGATAAACAGCCCCATGGCTTTTCATTTCAACTTTTTAGCGACACCGGTTAAAAAAGTCGCAGCCGACTGGAGAAGTCAAAGAGTTATTTACGGTGCGCCCTCCAAGAAGGAGGCCGTATTAGGCGGCAAGTACAGACTGTGGTGGCCGGAAGCATTTGCCTATGATGCCTTCCCGTATACAGTTTATCCACCGGCGGCAAAAGAAAAGTTAAGCCCAAAGGACCGTAATGCATATCCCGGCTTAAAGGCCAATCAAGAGAAGGTTAAACATGACCTGGCGAAATTTGGGATACACTGGATACCCTATTTTTCAGCGCATGTCCTGTCGGAGCTGGACCCGGTATTGGCAAAAAATCGCAAAAGGTGGGAAGTCTTGCCGCCAAAAATATTCAAAGACGGCAACCGGCCTTATTCCAACAAATTCAGTAAGCCGGTTTTGACTCATCGAGCGAAATCCTACACCAATTATTTACTCCGGCGCTTTGATGAAGAGATTGATCGCCTGGGAGCAGCGGGGCTTTATCTTGACCACGCCCCACCGGTCGATACGATCAATCCGGAAAACGGCGGCTGGGCTGACTCCAACGGTGTCATGCAACCGGCACTGGATATTTTAGGGTTAAGGCAGTTTTTTAAAAGACTTAAAACCTTGTTTTATTTAAAGGGTAAGCCGGGCTACCTGTTTGCACATGTCTCAAACAGAGAGATAATTCCGGCCTATACTTTTCTGACAGCCATGGTAGACGGCGAGCAATATAAGTATGATTCCGGATTAATTGACGGGGATTATATCGGTTTGTTATCCCTGTCTGAAATACGCGCAAGGATTTCTCATTCCCAGTACGGAGTTTTAAACATCTGGCTGGCCGAGGAGTGGTCTCGGCATCCGAGTGGCAGTCCATGGTGGGGCAGCCGAAATCAACTACTGGCTTTCCGCAATCACATGGCCCTGGCGTTACTGCACGATATTCCGGTATGGCCCAAAGGCGCGCCCTATGAAGAACGCAAAAAAGTTTATAATATGCTTGACCGCTTTGGTGTCGATCTGGCGGAATTTGTACCCTACTGGGAGAGCGCCACGGCAGTCACGGCAGATCAACCGGAAGTTTATGTCAGCTTTTATCGTCACCTGCAGCGCAAGGCCGCTTTACTCGTTGTTGCGAATTTAAGTCCGGCCCGCCGGCAGATGGAACTCAGGTTTAGCCCGGGTGCTTTAGGTATCAATGGGGGACATAACGGTTTCGTTATCTTTGACGAAAATGGAAAACAGCTCAGACATGGGATGGATAGGGTCACGGTGCAAATTAACGGCAAGGATTTCGAGCTTATCTCAATTGAAGCTGCAGGCTAAAATTTCCCGGCTGACCCCGATTGTTCTAGACCGATTGAGGGGTGGGCGAATGCGAAAAATTAGGATCCTAGTGCGGCGGTGATAACGGTAATCAGATGGAAATGCGGCGGTTGCTGAATAATTTTTCCTGGATTATTTCAGGCAATGTTTTCTTCGGTATATGTCAAAGCCTGGTGGTTGTTTTAATAGCCAAGTTTGCCAGTGCCCAAGTGCTGGGACAGTTTAGTTTTGCACTTGCAGTTACTTCACCGGTCGTTATTTTTACCCGTCTGAATATGAGAACCTTTCAAGCCACCGATGCCAGTAACGAGTATGGATTGGGGGACTATTTTTATGCCAGGCTTTTGTCCACGCTGACAGCGATTGCGGCAGCTATTATATTGGCCTTTTGTTTTAATTTTTCGGCCGCCATAAGCACCCTCATCGTTGCGGTAGCCCTGTTTAAGTCTTTTGAATCTCTAAGCGATATAATATACGGTCGTATGCAGAAAGAAGAATGGATGTCCGGCATCGGCAAATCGCAAATGCTGCACGGAATCACCCTGGTTGCGGCAATCGGGTTGTCTTTGATCGTTCTGCAGAATTTGTCTGCCGGTGTTTTTCTTACCGCTGGGGCCTGGTTACTGCTTTTCTTTATCTACGATCTTAGAATTGCGCGCAACGCCGGCTTGCGAATTGAACCAAGCCAATGGCGCGTAATCAAAAAGCTTGTTATTACTTGTTTTCCGTTTGGCATTACCATGATGCTGTTAACGCTCAGCACATACATTCCGTCTTATTTTATCATATCCATTCTGGGGGAGAAGCCGCTGGGTTTTTTTAGCGCCATTGTCTATTTTATGATTTTTGGCGGGACGGTCATGACATCGCTCAGTCAAACTGTTGCGCCGCGTTTGTCGAAGTATTACGTCAATGATAATTTTATAAGTTATCGGCGGTTTTTACTTGATCTTCTGGGGCTGTCCGCGTTAGCGGGCACTGCCGGTGTTGCTTTTGCTTATTTCGGGGGCAGGTGGTTTCTGACTTTTTTATATTCAGCTGAGTACGCCGATTATGAAATGGTTTTTATTTTAATTATGGCCGCGGCCGGTCTCAACTTCATGGGCAATTTTCTCGGTTTGAGCCTGACCATCGCTCGTCGGCTGAAAGAAATGGTCGTAATGAATCTGATCGCCATTATCAGCCTAATCATATTTTGTTCTCTGTTGATACCCTCCTTTCGTCTCACCGGTGCAGCCTGGGCCGTCGTCGCCGGCAGCCTTATCAAATTCGCTGTAAGCTGCTGGTTGAACAGGAAGTACATTCCTATAAATCACGACCACGTCATGCGTGCCGGGAAAAATTACGCCGCTCCGAGTTCAAGTCCCCTATGAATCTCCAGCGACTGCCTAATTTCTTAATCATTGGTGCGGCCAGGTCCGGCACTTCCACGCTATACGAGTATCTGAAATGTCATCCCGGTATTTATCTGAGTTATGTCAAGGAGCCGCAGTTT
>Ga0307426_1001924_pt1 | contig 13243 bp, 13 predicted proteins | sample SalMarWE160340MG_FD_202165 | JGI IMG/M metagenome (GOLD analysis project Ga0307426, IMG submission 202165) | Salt marsh sediment microbial communities from the Plum Island Ecosystem LTER, Massachusetts, United States - WE1603-40 | ecosystem: Environmental > Aquatic > Marine > Intertidal zone >... | reverse complement strand
GTCCCCGACGAATCGGTCGGGCATCTGATCGCCAAAGTGAACACCGGCTCCCCGACCGAAGTCGAGTTCACCAGCGAGGAGTATGACGAGCAGGTGCGGGAGTTCGCCCGGCTGTTGTAGCCGTGGAAAGCATTAAATAAAGATATCCGTCTCCAGATAAGCCGCCAGCTGCACGATGCTCTCCAGGAAGCCGGATTTCTTTTTCTTCACGTAGATCCGCAGCAGGGCGTAGCGGTTCTCGGTATCCAACTCCCACCCCTGGATGCTCAGGGGGTCATCCTTGGACAAACCCGTCTCATCGGCCACCGAGCCCGGTAGGACCCGGCGCACCGAATAGTTGGCCCTCCAGAGGAATCGGCTGGTGCGTTCGATCTTCATTCCGAACAGGGGCAGGAGTACATTTTCCCGCAGATCCTTTTCCAGGCTCACTTCGATGGGACTGTACGGTCGCTCGGCCAGACTGAGAGCCCCCTCCAGGGACTCACCCTCCCGCCGCCAGCGAAGCGAGACCAGAACCGGGTAGTCCAGATCCAGAAGGGCCGACTGGATCTCCCCGATCTTGGTATAGCTCTCTCCGTTCAGGGACTCGATGATATCCCCCTCCCGCAGCCCCGCTCTGTCAGCCGGTGAGTCGGGGACCGTATAGATGACCTCCAGGCCCTTGTCCACTTCCTGGACCGCCATCCCCAACCACGGATGTCCCGCCTCCCCTCCGGCGTACAACCGGGGGAGCATCTTCTCCACCCAGTCGAAGGGAATGGCGAAGTTCACCCCCTCGAACTGCTCGATCCCGGCGAACACGATCCCGACGAGTTTCCCGCTTTCATCGAGAAGCGGTCCGCCGCTGTTACCGTAGTTGATGGGCACGTCAACCTGGATTGCATCCCCCATCTGCAGGAATCTTCGCCCGGTCGCCGAAACGATGCCCGAGGTGACCGTGTTCTCCAATCCGGCCGGGGATCCGATGGCGATGATCCTTCCGCCGACCTTCAGATCGGTGCTGCCTCCGTAGGAGAAGATAAACTGGGGATCGACCTCCGCCTTGACCAGGGCCAGATCGAAGATCCTGTCGTACCCGACCACCTGGGCAGGGATCCTCTCATCCACCCTGTCGGACAGACGGATGTAGAGTCGGGAGTATCCTTCGTATTCCGGATCCACCTCGCTGGCAATCACGTGGTAGTTCGTAAGCAGGTAGCCCCGTCCATCTATGAAAAAACCGCTGCCGATGACCCGGTCGGGGTAACCCATGCCCCCCTCTATCTTGATTCCCCGATTCACCCAGATGGTCACGGTTCCGCTTACCATCCGATCCACGGAGGGCAGCCGCACCTCGTCAGGCTGACCCCCGGGTTCCGCCCCCGGCTCAGGCAACTCGAGCCCCTGCTGTTCGAACTCCCCGAGAACCGTTTTATAGACAGTCGCATTTTCCAGCTCCCGTGACAGGGTAAGCAGCAGCGCGAGCAGCTGTTCGCCCTTCGCCCCCTCGGCAAGGGCGCGCTGAGCGTAGAAGAAGGCCAGGGGCTTGTCTCCCTCCTCATAACTGGACTGCGCCATGCTTTGCAGAAGCGAAAGTCTGGACCAATCCCCAACCAGGTCCTCTTTGCCTATACCCTCCAGGGAGAGGTAGCTCCTGAAGGCTTCGGTGTACTCTCCCCGATCGACTTGCTCCGTGAACAGCGCTGCCATCCGCTCACTGACCAGTTCGGACAGCTCCTCCAGTTCCGAGTTCGGGATATTGTCGTCCGGATTCCGCATGAGAAAGGAGATATCCTGATACGCGTCGGCGAGCCGTTTGTCGTCGATCTTCGAGCGGATCGAATCGAGACGTACGGAATCCAGCTCTTGTACCTTCTTCGTAGAAACGCTGATCGGCATGGTCGAACAGGCCGCCGCAGCCAAAGCCGTGAAAAGTACCAAAATCCGCTTCATCTCAGCTCCCCCCCGGATTCGGTCAGATCGTAGGCTCCGTTCAGCCGGGAGGAGAAGCCCCGAACCAGGGTTCCGTCGGAGCCGGTGAGCTCCAGGCTGTCGTACAGACCGTCGTCGTTGTAGTCCCAGTACATCCGATCTGAATCGCTTTCGAATACCTGTTCGAACTCTTTCACCCCATCACCGTCCTGATCCAACGTTATCTTCCACAGGCGGCCGTTGCGGAACTGCTCCCTGATCTCGGGATTCCCATCCCCATCCAGATCCCTGAACCCTTCCACGGGCATCGAAGCTTCGTAGTAAACCGTGCGGGTGAAGGTGCCCGCAGAATCGGGCATCTCGTCGACCCGGACCGTGCGGCCCTCCAGGAGGTGAACCCTGCGCTCTGGAAATGCCTCGTATCCGGAAAACTCCGTCATCTGATAGGCGTTTCGCCGTATCGAATCCTCGTCGGCGTACAGGCCCGGGAGGATCTCCAGAAGGTAGTGCCGCCCCGAGATTGAAACGAAGACCGGCCGGCGGACCGTATACGGCACCATCCTGTATTCCCTGCGTGAGGTCCCCCCGGAAGTGAAGACTGCGGATTCCAAAAAGGGGTATTCGTTGAACCGGTACTCCAGCTCCGAAGAGCCTTCCCCGTCGCGCAGCGTCACATTGCGGGGAACCCCCTCCTCGAAATCGACAATCGCCTCGGCAATCCCATCCTGGTCCTGATCGGAGACCCACCGGGTCAGGATCCCCTCCCGGTACTCGTAGCGCTGCTCGTAGTAGCCGTCGCGGTTCTGGTCCCTGATCCTGGTTCCCGTATACTCCCCTGTTCGATCAGAGAACTCCCCCGGGTCAACCAGGTCCAGGAGTGCGTCGAGGTAGTCGATCCTGGTATTTCCGCCCAGACGGAAGAACAGATCGATGAAGCGTTGCTGAGCCCCGCCCCCGCCGGATAGCGCCAGCAGGGCCGCTGCGGGATCGCTCCCGCCGGCTTCCAGATAAGCTTCGACCAGCTGTCGACGCCGCACGGAATCCCTCTCCAGAAGGGCCAGCTGATACACGAGCTCCGGCTCTTCAGGGATCTCTTTGATCCCCCGCTGCAGGACCTCTCCGGCAGCCCTGCGATTCCCCCGCCGGACCAGCACCTCTGCGAACAGGGTGTAAACTTGCGGTGAGCGGGGGAAGCGGCGAACCGCCTCCGACAGGAAGGTTTGAGCTTCCGCCAACTCCCCCCGGCCCATGAGCGTTCTTGCCCACAGAGCACTCAGGTCGGGATTGCCTCTGCCGCCCAGACCCGTCTCCTGGAATGCCGAAAACAACCGCCGAGCCTCCCCAAAGCGGCCGGTGCGCACGTAAACACGGATCAGCTCCGCCGCACCTGTCAACGGTTCTGTTTCCGTCCAGGTGTCGGACTGCACAGCCGTCTCCAGATACTCGATCGCCTTCCAGGTCGTTTCCTGCTCCCGGAGATACACCCGGGCGCACAGATAGGCGCTCTCCGAATAATCAGGAAAAAACTCCAGAGACGTCTCGAGCAGTGCGGCCGCAGACTCGAATCTTCCCTGCCGGTACAGTACCTGAGCCTGCTGAAAGTAGCCGCGGGCGATCCTGAACTCGGCCGACTGGTTGAATGGTTCCTGGGCGAAGATTTCCGATCCGAAGAGGAGGAATAGCAAGAAAAAAATAGAGGGCAGGCTACCGCCCCGTTGTGTCCTCCGGCTGCGTTCCATAATTCCGTTAACCGTGCCCCACCAAAGAGTCTATACTCGCTTACGCTTCAATTCACGAACGTTTATTATTTTTCCATCTTCTCTCTGGCCGGCAACCCCAGCAGCTCCCGGATTTGAGCGTCATCGAGAGTTTCCTTCTCCACCAGGGTCGTAGCCAGCAGCTCCAGATTGTCCTTGTGCTCGGTCAGCAGATCCTTGGCCTTTTTCAAGCCGGACTCCACGATGTATCGGATCTCCTTGTCGATCTGTTTGGCCGTTTCTTCCGAGTAGTCTCGATGACGGGCGATTTCCTTTCCCAGGAAAATCGGTTCCTCCTTCTGTCCGAAGGCGACGGGGCCAAGGGACTTCGACATGCCCCACTCGCAAACCATGCGGCGGGCGATCTCGGTGGCCTGATCGATGTCGTTCTGCGCCCCCGTGGTATTTTCCTGGAAGATGATCTCTTCGGCAGCGTAGCCGCCCATGTTGATGGTGATCCGATCGTGCAGCCAGCCCTCGCTGCGGGAGTAGGTGTCGGATTCCGGCAGGGAGAAGGCGATGCCCAAGGCCTGTCCGTGGGGTACGATTGTAACCTTGTGCAGAGGATCGGCGTTTTTCAGATAATAGTGCAGCAGGGCGTGGCCGGCCTCGTGATAGGCGGTCATCCGCCGCACCTTCTGGGGAATGACCTTGGATTTCCGGGCTACCCCCATCATGGTCTTGTCCCGGGCGTCCTCGAAATCCTCCATGTTCACCTTTTGCTTGTTGCGCCGGGCTCCGTATAGAGCCGCCTCATTGACCAGATTGGCCAGATCTGCACCCGAAGATCCCGGAGTAGCCCGAGCCACCCGGTTGAGATCTACGTCGTTGTCCAGGGGGATGTGGCGGCAGTGGATCATCAGGATCTTCTCCCGCTCCCTGGTGTCGGGCATATCGATCACCACCTGCCTGTCGAAACGCCCGGGTCTGAGCAGCGCCGGATCCAGCACGTCCGGGCGGTTGGTAGCCGCCACGATGATCACCCCGTCCTTGGTGTCAAAACCGTCCATCTCCACCAGCATCTGGTTCAGGGTCTGCTCGCGCTCGTCATGTCCGCCTCCGTAGCCCGCACCCCGGACCCGCCCCACAGCATCCAGTTCGTCTATGAACAGGATGCAGGGCGCACTCTTGCGGCCCTGCTCGAACAGATCCCGAACACGGCTGGCTCCCACGCCTACGAACATCTCCACAAAATCGGAGCCGGACATGTGGAAGAAGGATACATCCGCCTCTCCGGCAATGGCCTTGGCCATCAGGGTCTTGCCGGTTCCGGGCATGCCGACCAGCAGCACCCCTTTGGGTATTTTAGCACCGAGCTTGGAGAACTTCTGAGGACTTTTCAAGAACTCCACGACTTCCTGGAGCTCGTACTTGGCCTCCTCCTGCCCGGCCACGTCGTTGAAGGTGATCTTTTTCCCGGTGTCCAGGTACTGTTTGGCCCGGCTCTTGCCGAAGTTGAAGGCCCGGTTGCCGCTGCCCTGAACCTGCCGGAACATGAACCAGATGAACACGATCATGAGGATCCAGGGCAGGAAGTCTATCAAAATCCTGAACGGGGACACGCTTTTGGGACCGCCGGTCACCCGGATGTTCTTTTCCAACAGCCTGTCCATCAGGGTGGCGTCGGGATAGGGAATCGTGGTCCGGAAGGTGTTCATCTGCCCCGATTGATTCTGGAGGGTACCTTGAACTTCGGTGTTGTCCACGATCTTGACGGATTCCACCAAACCTTGATCCACGTAGTTGAGGAACACCGAGTAGGGAATCTCCTGGCTCGTGCCGCGGTCGCTGTATACGAAGAACAGGATAAATATCACTACGAGTACGAGCAGGGAAATCAGGGCAATTCTGTTGTTGAATTGCAATCGGGGCGGACCTCCTTCCGGACCCCGCTTGTTGTCTTTCTTGTCGCCGTTCACTCTACCTCCACATCGTATCTGTGAACCATACTCTTCAACGCTTTTCCCTGCTCATCGGGCAAGCCGGATTGAAAACTATCCCGGTACCCGAACGGACTGCCCAGAACCGCAACGATTCCGGCCATGGTTTCCACGATCGGGATTTTCCAGCTCTCCGATCTGGCTACCCGCCACTGGGCGAACAAATTCCTGACCGTTTTGCTCCCGCATTGGAGTCTGATTCTATCCCCGATCCTGGAGGAACGAAATAGGACACGGTCGGTGTTCCGGACCAGGGAGCCGAACTCGAAAAGCAAACCGGCTTCGGGCACGAACACCCTGCCGGCATCCATTTCTTCTATAAAATAACCTTTTTCGGTATGTCCGACAACATCCGCAGCCAAGATCAGCTTCTCCCCGCGCCAGTAGAGGCGGATTCCGTATCCGCGGAGCACGACCCGCCGCGAACGCAGGATGTCCTCCTCTTCGACACGGGAGAGGAACCTGTAGGGTACCCGCGTGCTGTCCGGGGCCAGGGTGTTGAGCAGTCTGGTGACCGAAAGCAGTCGCAGCAGACCGGGAACGGCCAGGAACTTTTTTCCCGAGATGCAGTACCCCTCTCGCACTCGTTTCCAGACAAGACGCCGCCGGCTCTCGGAGGCAACGTAGTCCCTTAGTTGCGCCAGTTTATAGGAAAGGGAATGCACGCTGCCCCGGAACCCCGGGAAGATCCGCTCGACCACTGGCAGCAGCTGCCAGCGCACCGCATTACGCAGATACCGTTGGTCCCGGTTGGTGGAGTCCGTTAGATACCCCTGGCCGCGGCCGCGGAGGTAGTCCAGGATCTGGGCCCGGGTACAATCGATCAGGGGCCGGATCAGATCCCCGCGAATGGGTGGAATGCCCGGCAGCCCGCCCAGGCCGGCGCCCTGAAAGAAACGCATCACCACGGTCTCGATCTGATCGTCCGCCGTATGGCCGACGGCGATATAGTCACAGGCCCTGCGTGCCGCCACCCTGCGTAAAAATGCGTAGCGGACCCGGCGAGCCGTTTCCTCCAGGCTGGCCCGCTTGTCTGAAGACCGCTTTGCCAGAAATCCCTGAGGCAGTCTGTCCCAGGTCAGTTCAATGCCTATGGCGGTGCAGGTCCTGCGGACAAACTCCAGCTCCTCCTCCCTTTCGGGGATGGCGCGAATCCCGTGGTCCAGATAGGCGGCGTTCAAAATCAGTGGATAGCTATCTTGAAGGTCGTGAAGAACGCTGAGAAGACACAGGGAATCCGAACCGCCCGACAGGGCGACCAGAACCGCCGATCCGGGGGCGATCCCGTTTTTGCGGAGGTACTGGTAGACCCGCTGCTCAACCGTCCACTGATCTTCGGTTGAAGACATTCATCACCTTCTCCAGCTCCTCATCCAGGAGCCGGATCACGCCGTCTGCGGCGCTATGAACCGCCTCCTCCAGGGCATCGGCTTCTTTTCCCTTGGGTTCGGACAATACGTACTGCACGACGTGGCTGCGGCGATTCGGACGCCCGATCCCGATGTAAAGCCGGGGGAAGTCCTCCCGACCCAGCCGACGGATTATGGAGGCCAGCCCCTTCTGCCCGGCTGCCGAGCCCTTTCGCTTAAGGCGGCACTGCCCGACAGGCAGATCCATGGTATCGCACACGACAATGATCGACTGCAGGTCGGCACCGGTGCGAGACAGGATCTCCGGGAAAATGGATCCGGAGTTGTTCATGTAGGTCAGGGGTTTTACCAGAAACAGACGCCCGGCTTCCAGATCGACCTGGGTGATGAGATAACTTTTGAGAAACGGTTTCTTGAAAGCCCGCCTGTATCGCGAGGCCAGCAGATCCACGGTTCTGAAGCCCACGTTGTGGCGGGTGGCGCTGTACCTGTCTCCCGGATTCCCCAATCCGATAATGGTGAGATCCAGGGCTTACTCCTCGGCCTGCTCCTCTGCAGCTTCCTCTTCGGCTTCCTCCGCTTCCCGAGCAGCTTCCTCCTCCGCGAGCTCTTCGGGCAACTCCTCGACCTCGGCACGCTTGTGGACGATCGTACAGATGACTTGATCCGGGGAGTTGAGAATCTGCACGCCCGAAGGAGCGTTCAGGTTGCGGACGTGGATCGAGTGCCCGATCTCGAGGTTGGCAATGTCGATCTCGATTGCCTCGGGCAAATCTTTGGGCAGGCACTCGACCTCCAGCTCATGCACGAAACTCTCCAGGATGCCTCCCTCCCGAATCCCGACGGCTGCGCCGTTCAGGTGAAGGCCCACGTTCGTCCGCAGAGCTTTCCCGCGCTCGATTTCATAGAAATCCACGTGAGTGATGGCTCCAGAGATCGTGTCCTCCTGATAAGCCCGAATCAACACGTCGTGGCTGTCTCCGTCCACCTGGAGGTTGATAATCGTACTCTCGGAGATTGTCATGAATTTCGTGTTGAACTCATGGGCATCTATGACTAATCCTTTGGGTTCCGCGTGTCCGTAGATCACGGCGGGGATCTTTCCGTTTCGCCGCTGGCGGCGGGAATCGGCGCTTCCGTAAATTTTGCGCGACTGGGCCGTCAGTGTTTTCTGCTCCATATATCTCACTCTCCTTTCAGGCAATATTCGTTTCTGGGACGGCAGGATTCGAACCTGCGTATGCCGGTACCAAAAACCGGTGGCTTACCGCTTGCCTACGTCCCAATTGTTGCTAAATCTTATGAGAAACTAGGTTCCACCTGCCGTCTGTCGACAGCGAATAAAACCGCCTCAACCCTGCTCTTGTTCGGATTCCTCTTCATCAGAGTCTAAAGGCTCCCCCGCCATCGACTCCAGCTCGTCTTCGACCTTTTCGTACTCGCTGATGATTTCACCTTGGATCCGGTGGCGAAACTCCGAATTGATGGGGTGGGCGATATCCTTGTACTCCCCCGTTTTGGTTTTGCGACTCGGCATCGCAATAAAGGTTCCCGCTTTTCCAGAAATGATTTTCAGGTTATGTACCACAAAGCAGTCATCAAAGGTAACCGTCACATACGCCTTGAGCTTACCCCCGGTGCTAACCTTCTTGATCCGAATGTCCGTAATCTCCATGGTGCACCTCCAGACCTCCTTTACCCCGTGGGCACCTACATATTAATCTGCGATACCTCCACTTTGCAAGGGTGCGAGCAACCACACGCCGGGGTAGGCGCGGCACAGGCGTCGGTACCCGGATCTAGCCACCTTGAGATCCATGAATACACCGATCACGGAGGATCCGCTGCCGGATAAGGTAGCCAGGTGGGCCCCTGATTCTTCCAGTTCCCCGATGATCTGCCCGATGAGGGGATAGCGGCGCGCAATCGTGGCTTGAAAGGAGTTAAAAAAAGTCCAGGAATCCGGGGATTTCTCTTCGAATTGCGCCTTGAGATCATCGGAGCTGGAGGTGCGTGGATCGCTCTCCCCGTCCTCGTCAAACCAACTGTATGCCCGGGCCGTGGATATCGGGAAGCCCGGGTACACCAGGACCATGACCAAATCCCTTCTGGGCGCAAGATCCTGAATGATGTCGCCCCGCCCGGACATCAGGGCTGCGGGGCCGTGGAGGAAAAAGGAAACGTCGCTTCCCAGTCCCGCTGCCAATTCCTGCAGCTGCACCTGGCTCAGGGGGAAGGAGAACAACTTGTTGAGTCCGCCCAGGACGGCCGCGGCATCGCTGGATCCTCCACCCAATCCCGCACCCACGGGAATCCTCTTTTCGATCCGCACCTCCAGGCCGGCTTCCAGTCCGCACCTGGCCTTGAACCTCCGCACCGCCGAAACGGCTACGTTCTCCCCGCCGGAAACCGGGGGATCGCACTGAAAACGAAGGGCGTTCTTCTGTTTCAAAGACCGGATATGAATCCTGTCGAACAGCGGAACAGAATGCACGATGGAGAGGATTTCATGATACCCGCCAGGCTGCAAACCCCTGATTTCCAGGTGCAGGTTCACCTTGGCGGGGGCGTTAAGGATCACCCCGCCCCCTCCTTCCGTGCGGGGAATATACACAGAAAGCGGCGTCGCTGTCAACGAATGGGGGGATCCGGGGGTGAACCGGGGGCGGAGAAAAATTCCGTGAAGTTGTTTAAAAAAGAGTTGACATATTCTAACTCTTGATCATAGATTGGGATGAAGACATTCCCGATGTGCGAGGTGGATATGAGTCTACACAGTTTGCAAGAACTCCGGTTGCTGCCCGTGTCTTCTCTCCTTTCGTATATCAGGGCTAGCGACGAAGACTTCGACGACTACGGTGACGAGGATTTCTACGAGGACGAGGACGAATTGGACGACTACGAAGAAGACTACGAAGATGAGGATGAGTTCGAGGAAGAGGAAGAAGAGTTCGAGGAAGAACTAGAGGAAGATTACGACGAGGACGAGTTCGAAGAAGAAGACGAAGACGACGATAATGAGTTCGAGGAAGAGGAACAGGAAGAGGAAGAAGTGTTCGAAGACGAGGATGAACTGGAAGAAGACTACGACGAGGACGATCTGGACTACGACGATTTTGACGCGTAAATCAACTCATTTTTAAACCACAGCTTTTCCAATTCATAAAACTCCCTGTGCTCCCTGTCCATGAGATGGATGACGAACCGTCCGCAATCAATCAAAACCCAGCCGGTTTCCCGGTTGTGCAGTTTTCGGGACCTGAGCGGGGTGATGGATTTTTCTAAAAAAGCCTCATTCAACATGCGCAGCAGCCCTTTGAGGTGGGCGGTACTGCGCACCGTGGTGATGATGAAGTAATCGGTCCAGTCGCTCATCTCCCCTATATAGAGGGCCCTGACCTGTTCGGCCCGGTGATCCTCCAAGAGCCGGGCGATGTCCAGTACATCATTCCTTACAGTATCTTCCATCGAAGTCCGTTCCCAGTATAATCGTTACATCTATGGTTATATCACCGCTTTCCTCCAGGCGGGAATACACCCGCTGGCAGCGTATCAGATCGGCAACGCGTTGGGCCACCTCCAACCTCCCCTTGCGGTCCAGTACGACCGTCTTTTGATAGTCCTGGTTGTCGGCATTTGCCACGGAAACAATGTCATAGCCGAAACTTTGGAAGACGTTCGCCCCCCGCCGAGCCAGCCCCCCCACGCTGGTTCCGTTCAACACCTCGATAGCGACCGTCAGTTCATCCTCTGCAAAGGGCTCCTGGCTCGAGATCGTCTCCACCGTCTGTTTCACGATCTCTTTGAGCAGCTGCCCGTCAAAATGGGGAAACAGCAGTTCCTTCCCGTCCACGACTCGGGAGCTTCCCAACACCCGCTGAAATACGATCTTCTCATAGTTGAGCTTTTTCAACTCGGACACGAATGAGCTCAAGGCGCGGGGACTCATATTGGTATCCATGTTGTCCCTGAATACGGAAAACACGCTTTTCTCCTCCAGGATATCACTGTCGGCGATGCTCTTCAGCAGAGACTGGAGGAACCTCTGCTTTCTGCCCACGGAGTCGACCTCGTTTTCCATCTCCTCCTGATAGGAAATGAAGTCGCGGATCTTGTCCCCGTCCAGCACCACGCTGCCCGAAGGCAGGAACACGCGCCGTCCGGCAGAGATGGTATCGACCGGATTAGGGAGGAACAGCTCCAGGCCGCCGAGCAGGTCGACCTGATTTCCCAGCTCCGAATCCTGCAGATCGATAAAAAACGGGATATCGACGTCTACCAGCTCCTCAACCTTGCCGATCAGCGAGTCCAGATTCCCCCGATCGTACAGCGCATCGATCCTGTCGACCTTCTGCAACGATTCGATGATCATGCCCACGTTTCCGGGAATGTAGAGGATCGCTCCCCGGCTGGTATCCGGTTGGTACAGCAGGAGTTCGAAGAATCCGTAATCCTGATCCCCGCTCAGGCAGAACAGCACGGCAACCGGCTCTCCTGACTTCAGCTTTTCGGTGAACAAGTCCGTTCGCAGCTGGAAGTATCCGAACACGCCGGCAGCCACTACGACCAGAATAATGAGAATAAGCAGCAGAATGCTCTTATCCCACTTCCGTTTTCTTCTTATCATGACCTGCGTAACTCCTCGATCGCGATCTTCGATATTAACTTATGGAAGATTTCGATGTCCTCCCTCAGCCGGAAATCTCAATGATTTCCGGCTGAGCTGGTGATATAGTTCCAACGCCGGCGGGGCGATCGGTCGTTGCTTCGTGCGCAGATAGCTGAAGATCTCCTCCAATACGCGGACCGTCATTTCGTCTATTCCCATCCTCAACATCGCCTTCCGATCCTCTTCGGGTATAAAACCCCGCCCCGGTTCCAGGAAATCCGCCACAAACACGATCTTGGACAGCAGTCCCATGCCGGGACATCCGGTGACATGACAGGCCACCGCTTCCAGGATCTCCGGATCCTCGATCCCCGGATCTTCCCTCAGGTAAACGGCGGCAGCCCGGCCGTGGAGGAGCACGGGGTACTGCTCCTCCAGAACCGATTCACCCTGGCCGTCGCGGAGGGCAAGCTCCCGCACACGCTCTGCGGGCAAGTCCCGGGCCCAGTCGTGGGCCAGCCCCGCCAACCTTCCCTTCTCCCCTTCCAAGCCGTAGGAAATACACAAATCGGCGGCCAGATCAGCGACCCGACGGCTGTGAGCCACCCGCTTCCGCCCCAGGTACTGCTTCAGAAGCTGCTGCAATCTTTCAGCGGTACAGATCATGGCGTTGAATATAATCGAACACGTCCGGAGGAAGCCAGTTCCGTACCGACTCCCGGTCCGCGGACGCGCCATCCGATTGCAGCGCTTCCCGGATCCGGGATGAGGAGATCGGAAACAGTGAATTATCGACGTAGCGGCAGGGATAGCCGATCGCTACCTTCTCTCGAGAGTGCCTGTGGGCAACGATCAGCTCCACCAGTTCCACGAGCTGCTCGACATCCCTCCAGGTCTCAAAATCCTCAACCAGATCATCACCGATTATCAGCCCGGGTTTCCCCTCTATCGGATAGGCTCGAGACAATTCCTGTACCGTATCGATCGTATAGGAGGTACCGCCCCGACGCAGCTCGCAGTCGTCAACGACGAAATCCGGATACGGGGCTACGGCCAGCTCCAGCATCTTCAGCCGGTGATCGGCCCCGACATCCACCTCCATTTTTTTGTGAGCCGGAATATTGGCGGGGATGAATACGACGCGCCGGTAGCCGAATCTGGACTTCACCTCCCCGGCGATGTTCAAATGTCCCTTGTGCACGGGATTAAACGTGCCCCCCAGAATGGCGATTTTCACGACTGGTTTTCCGTCGCCCCGAGCGATTTTTCCAGCCGTCCCCTCAGCTCGGGTATTCCGTAGCCTGTAACCGCTGAAATCCCGAGGCAGGTGTGCCCGGCCACGGCGGCTCTGAGCGCGATCAGCCTGTCCCCGCTGTCGGTAAGATCCATCTTCGTCCCCACCACCAGTCTCGGTTTTGTCGTCAGATCCGGACTGTAGGAATGCAGCTCCTCCTCCAGCATCCGATAGGCAATTTGGGGATCTTCATCGTGAAGATCAATGAGGAACAGGATAAGGTTCGTTCTGGTGATATGTTTCAAAAACTGCAGGCCAAGACCGGTGCCGATGGAGGCTCCCTCGATGATACCCGGGATGTCGGCCAGCACGAACTCCCTCTCGAATCCGCTGCACACGCCGATGTTGGGGATCTTCGTGGT
>Ga0307426_1001923_pt1 | contig 13251 bp, 10 predicted proteins | sample SalMarWE160340MG_FD_202165 | JGI IMG/M metagenome (GOLD analysis project Ga0307426, IMG submission 202165) | Salt marsh sediment microbial communities from the Plum Island Ecosystem LTER, Massachusetts, United States - WE1603-40 | ecosystem: Environmental > Aquatic > Marine > Intertidal zone >... | reverse complement strand
TTCGGCCGCGGTCCAGCGAGGGCGGCGAAATGCGACTGCACCACATTTCCACTACTCGAGGGCAACTGTATTCGATATGGGTGAAACGCGGAATTGATATTATCGCCTCTGCCATAGGGCTTGCCGTACTGTCGCCGCTCTTCGCGATCATTGCGATCGGCGTCAAGCTCGATAGCCCAGGCCCGATTTTCTATTTCCAGGACCGGGTTGGGCGCGGCGGGCGCACGTTCCGCGTTATCAAGTTCCGAACAATGTGTGTTGGCGCCGACCAGCTTGGCACGAAGCTTACGGTGAGCGCTGACAAGAGGGTCACGTGGCTCGGGCGGTTTCTCAGGCACAGCAAACTCGACGAGCTGCCGCAGCTCATCAACGTGTTGGCAGGCAAAATGTCACTCGTCGGGCCACGCCCCGAGTCACCCGAATACATCGTGTTCTATACGCCAGCGCAGCGATCGCTGATACTCTCGTTGCGGCCAGGAATCACCGACTATGCGTCCATCCTATTACGCAACGAGAGTTCGCTATTTCCGCCCGACCAGGATCCAGTCCCAATCTACCGGCAGCAAGTCATTCCGCTAAAACTATCCTGCTACCAGCGGTATTTCCGTGAGATGGGCATCGTGGCCGACCTGCGGATTATGTTGGCGACGGTCGCGCTGTTGGCTGTCGGATTGTCTCCCGCCAAGCTGGGAATCGAGCCCGACCTCAAGCGCCTGCCTTCGCGCCGGAATGCGAAAGGATCAGTCGTGGATCGAGTGTTCGCAGGCGGTCCCATCTCGCAGCCATCAAATGTCGGTGCGCAGCGAAGGGCCATCTGATGCCGGGACGCGTCGCCCGCGCCGTTGCGAATCGACCAGGATGCACGGACTTGGCGCGAAACTGAGGGCAGGGGCAAGCGATAGTGGGGGGCGCACTACTTGGCGGAGGCGTCTGGCCGAACAGGGGCTTCTGCTGGCGGCACGCTACCGTCGGGGCAGGCCAGTCTGCCCCAGGGATCCGCGAGCAACGGAGCTCTCGATGCGACGATCGCAACTTCCGACCAATGGTGCGGCAAGGCCGGGTTGGACGGCCGCAGCGCCAACGTCAGCAGTCGCCGACGAGCGGCTCGATCGCCCGGTCGCCTCCAGGCTGAAGGTGCTGTTCGTCACTGAGGATGACCCGCTCTACGTCATTCGGTTCTTCGATGTCTTCCTGGCGGAGTACCCGCGCGCCGAATTCGAGATCTGCGGAATCACTATCGACCGGGCTTTCCACGAGCCGCTGTGGAGGACGATGCTGCGCCTGCAGCGTTTCTACGGCGTGTGGGGGCTCTCCCGTCTCGGGATACGCTTCGCGCACGCGAGGCTGCGCGGCCGAACGATCAAGGCGCTCGCCATCTCCGCCGGCGTGCCCATCGTCGCGGCTCGGTCGGTCAATCGGCGCGACTACATTGAACGGATACGCGCCATCAAGCCGGACGCAATAGTTTCCGTCGCAGCGCCGGAGATCTTCAAGGCGGAGCTTCTCGGGGTCCCGCGCCTCGGCTGCATCAACATCCATTCGGGGCGGCTGCCCGCCTATCGCGGCATGATGCCTTCCTTCTGGCAAATGCAGCGTGGCGAGCCTGCCGTGACGATCACGGTGCACCGCATGGCCGAACAGCTCGATGCCGGTGACCTGCTAGCGATGCAGACCCTCGAGATCAAGGAAAGGGACACGCTCGATCGCGTGGTCAAAAGGTCAAAGGAGATTAGCGCAAGGCTCCTCATCCGCGTTCTGCGCGAGCTGATGGCGGGCTGCGCCCGGCCGTCGCCGATTGATATGCGTGAGGCGGCCTACTTTTCGTTTCCGAGCCGGATGGATGTGCAGGAGTTTCGAAGATGCGGCCACAGGCTCTTGTGACGAAACGCGCGATGCGGCCGGCAACCGCAGGGCGTCCTGTGTCCAATCGGACCGCGCTTTCGATCGACGTGGAGGACTGGTTCCATGCCGAGAACCTGAAAGGCGTCATCGGCCGCGGCGAATGGGCACGATGCGAGCCGCGTGTCGAGCAAAACACCATGCGAATGTTGGAGATCCTCGATGAGGGCAAGGCACGCGCCACCTTTTTTGTGCTTGGCTGGGTGGCGGAGCGGTGCCCGTGGCTCGTGCGCGCGATCAGCGCCGCGGGCCATGAGGTGGCGTCACACGGGTATGGCCACGGTCTTGTCTACTCGCAGACGCCGAGCGTGTTCCGCGCCGACGTTCTTCGCTCCAAGAACTTCCTCGAGGACCTCACCGGCAAGCCGGTTTATGGCTACCGCGCGCCCAGCTTCTCGATCACCGAGTGGGCGATCGAGATTTTGCAGGAGCTGGGATTCAGATACGATTCCTCGTTCTTCCCGACGGTAGTTCACGATCGGTACGGCAAGCTGAGCGGCATGGACGTGGATACGCCGATCGCCGCCCTGGCCCGGGGGTTCTATGAAATTAGCATCTCGTGCGTCCGGCTCGGCCGGCGCGGCCTCCCGTGGGGCGGCGGCGGTTATTTCAGGCTCGTCCCGTTTCGGCTGTGGTGCAGGGGCATACACGCAATCCTGCGTGCCGGGAAGCCGTACATCTTCTACATCCATCCCTGGGAGATTGATCCGGGCCAGCCACGCCTCAGAGAGCTCGGCGCCGCCTATCAGTTCCGCCACCGCGTCAACCTCCGCCAGTGCGAGAAGCGCTTCGCTGCACTTGTCGCAACTTTCGAATGGATGCCTCTGTGCGACCTGATCGATGGCTCTGAACCGGCCATCAGCCGGCCGCAACAAAGTCATTCGCTTGGTTTAGGACTTTGGCGAGGAAGCAGTTCGTCCATATCGAACCCGGACTTTTGACAAGGAGGGCAAGCCCTTGACCCACCTGCTTTGTATCGGAGGCGACGATCATGCTCTGCGCATCCCGTTCATACACGCGCTTGCCGACCACCGCATCCGGGTGACCGCGGCCGCAACCGCCGATCCTGCCGCGTTTGTGCGAGCGGGCATCGAGTTCCGACCGTTCCACTGCTACCGATTCATGAACCCGCTGGCCGATCTGAGGGCAATTAAGACGTTCTCGGAGCTTATAAACGATGTGAGGCCGGATCTCGTTCAAACGTTCAACACAAAACCCAATCTGCTGGTTCCGTTGGCAACGCGAGGCCGGCGCGACCTGGCCCTGATACGCACAATAAACGGACTGGCCTATACTTACTCTTCGCGCTCGCCGCTGGCGCTCGCGATACGGCCCATCTACCGGACGCTGCACCGTCTGGACGCCCGCTTCACGGCGGCAACCGTCTTCCAGAACACAGATGACAAAGCGTTCTTCGAGGGCCACGGCATGACCGGTAAGAGCATAAGTAGGTTAATCCCGAGCTCCGGCATCGATCCCGAGGCCTTCAAGCGCGCCCAGGCGGCGGGACCAACTCCAAGTGAGCTGCGCGCTGCACTCGGTCTGGGGGACGCCGAGGTCGTCGTCACGGTGACCCGCATGACGCGGCACAAGGGCGTCCCGGCGCTGCTGGAAGCGGCCGCGATCGTTCATGAGGCGCGACCGGGCGTGCGGTTTCTGCTGGTCGGACCGCGCGAAAGCGAGGGGCCGCTCGCGGTGAAACAGGCCGAGATCGACCGTCACGCCCCTTACGTGATGGCCCTCGGCTGGCGATCGGATGTGCCTGGGCTGCTCGGACTGGCCGACGTATTCGCGTTCCCGACCGAGTACCGCGAGGGAGTGCCACGCGTCCTGCTCGAGGCCGCGCTCGCTCGCCTGCCGATCGTTGCGACCAAGATGCCTGGCTGCACCGACGTCGTCCGCGACGGCTGGAACGGATTCCTGGTTCCACCGCGCGCACCCGGTATTCTGGCGGCCAGGATTATCGATCTGCTGCAGGACCGAGAGGCTGCCAGGGTGATGGGCCAGCGCTCGGCGAGCTTCGTGGCGCAGGAATTCGACCTGAGGCTCACTGTCTCTCGGTACACCGCATTGTATGCCGAAGTCCTAGACAGGATGGCGCGACGGCCCCCGACGGCCTCGCGGAACCAAGGAGGCGTCAATAGTGCGCCGATGGACCGCTACAGGGATGCCCGTGGCAGCTGACTGACGAGGCAGTCGAAGGACGACGGTCTCCGATGAAAAACGGATTACCACTGATCGGCAAATGGGCAATGGAGCAGGCTCCCGCCAAACCGCGAACCGCAACCTCGTATCGACGGTCCGGCCGCTACAATCGGCAGGGACGCGCCTTCTCTCGCAAACCTGCCGCCTCGCCGGCTCGCGCAGCATCCGCGAAAGCACAGCAATCACCCTCGCGTCGTGTGGATTCCAGTGGCGGGGTCAGACGATGATACGCGACTGCCTTCTCGCGTTGGGGCTGGTGCTGGCGAATGCCACTCAGCTGCGCCTTCCCGGGCTGCCCCTCGGAGTTGGCGAGTTTTTCCTCGTCGCGTGGCTCGCGCTCACGCTAGCCCACGAGGTGCACAGACTCGGTCCCCCATTGAACACCGCTCTTTCGCGCCTGATAATCTTTTGGCTCGTCTTCGCCTTCGCTCAGAGCGTCGGCTGGATGGTGGGGCTTGCGACCGAACACTTCCCGGATACGGCGTCGGCCGCGCACACCGCAATAGCATACATGCTCGTGGCGGCCGTATCCTGTTTCATCGTCGTGATGCCCGAGAGCTGGCGGCGCCTACGTCGTATCACTTGGATCGCCGTTGTCGTCGGCGCCACAAGCGTGGCCGTGCTGCTAGCCGGCGCATACGATCTGGTTCCCCTGCCAGGGATTGAGCCCTGGATTTGGCGCAGGCTGCGTGGCTGGTCGGAAAACCCGAACCAGTTCGCCCTCTTATGCGCGGCGCTTCTGGTGCTGTCTGTGCATCTGACGGAGACGGCGGAGAAGGGCATCGACAAGCTGGTCGCTTTGGCGTGCGCTGTCCCCTTCTTCATCGCCGGCATACTGACCAAGAGTGATTCATTTATCCTGTTTGTGTTGATCGCCGCACCCATGTTCCTCTGCTTGAAGCTTTGGATCTGGGTGTTCTCTATCGAGCCGAGGCTCACCTTTCGCACGGCCTTCGCCAGCCTGATGTTTCTCGCGTCTCCAGCACTGCTTGTGTCGGCCGCCCCGTTCGCCCCCGCGATGATCGACCGTACGGAGGAGTTCGCCGCGGCGACGATGGAGCAGAACGATCAGGCCGAGAATCGGTTCAAGCTCTGGCGCGAGGCGCTCGTTATCGGCATGGAGGCCAACATGCTGGGCCTCGGACCAGGTCCGCACCTCGTAAAAAAGCAGTGGAAACGGCCTCCTCCTGACAAGTTCGAGGCCCACAACACGCTGCTTGACCTGTTCACGCAAGGAGGAATCGTTGCGTCACTTAGTTTCCTTTGGATCACCGCGACGGCATTTGTGGTTGCGTATAGGGCCAAGCGTATCGCATTAGCGATGCTGGTGCTTTCGGTTTTCATCTTCTCGAATTTCCATTTTATCGCCCGTCACCCCATATACTGGTTTTCCATTGCACTGTGCCTCGTGGCGGGTGAAGGCGTCCGGAGGAGGCCTCCGTAGGGGAACAGAGCGGCCGAGATGTGTGGTAATATTGCGCCTCGCCTTCGCCCCGCATACCCGAAGCACCCTTGCCCTCTCGCTTTCGCCACTACGTCAATATTGGAAAAACCGCGAACCGACTACGGGCCTTGCTGAATGAATTCGAGTTTGCGCGGCATCGTAATTCGTGTAGCACTTGTCAACTGGGAAACTTTCTGCGTGCCACCGCGATGAGGGTACTCGGCGTGCCTTGGAGCCCGAGCGGAGGCGAACTCTCGACCGTCATCTCGGTTTGACTGTGCTTTGCGAGCTGAGGCGCCGCCTCAGAGTTCAGCCCAAACGTGCCTCTTCGCCGCTAGCGCGATTGCGTCGAGACTCTCGTCGGCATTGAGTTCGACCACTCTCGTCGTGGGCTGAAAGCGCAGTTCTTTCACAGCCTGCACGCGCCGGTTCAATCCTTCGCGGCGCATTTCTGGGCGGCGCTGCATCGCTACGTCGGGTGCCGCCACGAGCTTTATAACAAGCTCAGGCGCGGCTTGAGCAGCCTCGACATACGGTCTCGCCTCTAAAGCGGCGAGGGCGCGGCACACACGCCAGCGATGCTCGTGCCAGTGGTCCAGCAGCGGACCGTCGTTGAGGCCTGGAACGTCGATTTGCGGGAAACGGTCGCAGATCACAACCATGCTGCGGTTGCGCGCCTTAGTCATGCGGCGCAGCTTGCCCCTCTTCTCAAAGCTTAGCACCAAGGCCCATGGGACGCGGGCGGCCGCGCGCAACGGACCGTAGCTACGGACCGGTGCCAGAGCGGGAGCGCTATCTCGTTCTTCTACCACGAGCGGCCGGTTTGGCCCGGCTTTGCGGAGAAATGGCTGCAGCAGGCGGTGTGCGAGCCGCAAGGGCTGCCTGTAGAAAGCGGCCGGCCCATCGCCGCTGCCAAAATAGACGGGGATCACGTCCATTTTCCAGCCGACCCATCCTTGTAGCGTTCGCGAAAGCGTAGACTTGCCAGTGCCGTCCGACCCCACAAGCACGACAACCGTGCCTCCTCGGGGCGAGACGCGTCGGAGTGGCGTAGGGCGATGCAGGTAGCGCCGGTTAATCGCATCGGCGTACCAGTGTAGCTCGCGCATCCACGCCCGCAGCGGCGCTTCGAGCCGTCCGTAGGTCCGCTGCCGCCGCAGCATCGGGCGGAGCACGGCGGAGAAGGCGGTTAGGCCGTTGGCAGCCTGTGGTTGGGCGAGCAGCCGACGCAGCGCCCGCTCCGCGCCCGGCCCGAGAAGACTGCGTGCGGTTTCGAGCACCACCCCCTCGTCGGCCCGTCCGCGCAGCCAGGCGAACTCGCGCTCGAAGTCTGCGGTGTGGCCCCGCGGCTTGCCTGAAAAGATGCGGAACAGCCGATCCCGTGCTCTTTCCTTTAGGGCGGTGCGCAGCAAGAGCAGCAGTAGCTCGATCGACGGCTCGGCGGTGTATATCCCGTGCTCGGGATCGAGCCGGCGCGTCTTTAAAATCCGCGCCTCCCAAGGCAATCGGTATCCCTTGAGATACCGCTCCCCAAGCGTGAGCTCGTAATGGAGGTGGAGATGCGCAAGCTGACCCGTGTCATGGTCGAACCCGATATAGTCCTCGATGGCCGGGTAGAGACGCAACGGGGGCGTGGTGAAACGCTTGAACCCACACGCCGCAAGAATGCGCTGCAACTCCAGGCCGTTGCGCCGATCGACTAGCACATCCAAGTCTGTCAGACCAGCAACGGCGGCACCGAGGTGCTCATTGCTTTTCCAATGACAGTAGGCGATGTTTGCCTCGTTCAATCGTTTGAACAGCCCGCTAACGACGCCCAGACGGCCCGATCGAAGCGGCAGCACCGCCGGCTCATTCGCTGGCTGCGGTGCCAGGCGTGAAGTCGACACCTCTGAAATACCCCTCTGGACCATAACTAATACCTTTCGACCATCCATAGCATGCGGGGCTGGAGCGGGGCTGGCGCCAATGCCGCGAGTGTACGCAGCAGCGACTGACCATCAGACCCGAGAAAGACCCCTGGGAAATGCCGCCAGAGCAACAACGTTGCGGCAGACGTGGTCAAGGCAACAACGCCGAGGAGTAGGATTGGCGCGACCTGCAGCTCGCGGAGCCATTCCGCGAGAACCCAGGTCACGGCCCCCAGCACGACCGCCAGCGCGAGTCCCGGGATGTGCGCAGCGGCAAATGCCGACCAACGCATGCCCGTCAGACGGAGACTGAGTTGCGCCATCAGGATGAAATTGAAAGCGACAGCCGCGACCACCCCTAGGGCGACGCCACGCACTCCCCAATGCTGGCCGATCAAGGACAGGGCGGCAATCGCGATCGCGAAGGCTGCCTGCCGCCAAGCGCGGGCGTAGACAGCCCCGGTCGCCCGTGCCACGGAGTCGCTGATCTTGTAGCTCGTGCGGAACAGCATCCCCAGGGCAAGCAACTGAAGCGGGGCAACCACACCGGCCCACTTCGCTCCAAGCAGAACCTTGACGATCTCCGGCGCCAGCAGCGTCACCACGATGCTCAGCGGCAGGATGAGCAGAGCGCAAATCGCAACACCGCTGCGATAAGCGCGGGCGAGCCGCACGGGCTCGAGCTGAACCAGGGCCATGGCCGGAAATAGAACACGGTCGAGCACTTGGCCGATGAGGACCGCCGGTGCAGCGACGAGCTGGCAGGTGAGCGCGTACAGGCCGAGAGTCTGGGCGCCGAGCCAGCGGCCAACGACGAGCTTGTCGACCTGACCGGCGAGATAGTTGCCTATTCGCGCGAGAGTGAAGCCGCCCCCGAAATAGGCGAGTTCCCCAATTGTTCGAGGATCGAGCTGCGGCCGCTTTTGGTGCGGCTGGCCAGCAAGTAGCAGCACCATACGCACAGCGTGTTGGATAACGAGCGCACCGATTAGCGCCCATACACCGAATCCGAGCCAGGCCATCAAGGGTCCGGCAACAACGAAACCCGCCGCGAAGGCACCCGAGTTCACCGCCGCGAGCCAGCGGAAACGGAGCGCACGCTGCGCCAACGCATACGCCACCATTGCAAAACCCTGGAAGGCAAACACCACTGACGCGACGCGCAACACAGAGGCAAGCTCAGGCAGGCGGAAAAGGCCGGCGAGAGCTGGAGCGCCGGCCCAAACGAGCCCTGCGACAACGAGGCCCAGCAACACCGACAAGGTGAAGCCTACACGGAGATGGCGATCCTCGAGCTCTGACCGCTGTACAAGCGCGGGGCCCACGCCAAGGCCTGAGAAGATCGTGGAGAAGCCGATGACGACCGTGGTAGCAGCGAATACGCCAAACTCGCTCGGAGCTAGCAGCCGAGCCAAGACCACCAGGGCAATGACCTGCAGCGCGCCATTGCCGCCTGCAGAGAGCCCTGTCCAGAGCACACCGGCAATGCTGCGGCCAACCAGCCCACGGTGCGTGACACTCACAGCTCCACCCCCCTATACTCCATTGTCGAATTGAGTTGCCTTGGCGTTCACTTGCGTCTCGACAAACCTCGGCAACGCAGTCCGCTGAACTAACGGAGTCTCCAGAAGAACGCGTTCGGCTGCATCATTTTGGCGCGGCATCCCCCCCTGATGCCGCAAGCGGGCTTCGGTCTTCTGCTCGCTAACCACGGCCATGATCAGGTCAGCAACTCGATGGGCACCTTGCGCGAGTTGCACGGCATCGTTGTTCTCGATCTCGATCACGGGGACGCCGATCGCCTGGAGCTTAGCGGCAATCGCGTTGCCATTGGTCTCGCCGCGCCGCAGCGCCTCAAGATCAAGGCGGAGGGTGTCCATGCGGCTGACATGCCGCTTTCGTGCCGCTAGTCGATCGCCGATCGTCGCGAAATCAGCCCGGACGTGTACAACAAGGTCGGGCATGGCCGTGGCCTGCTGGACCTTGGTCGGCAGCAGATCAAGCCAAGATGCTCGCTGGGCGGCAAAACCGATGGACCACATGGCTTGCCCAATGCCCTGGTCGAGGATCGTGACCGCCGTTGGGGACCGCCTGCGCGCTGCGACAGACAAGATGTACAACCAGTTGAGACTCACTTTGCGCATGTCGGCAAGCGACGCTTGCTGCGTGACTGCGATCGCGACCAAGTTGCCAAAGGCGCTGCGCGGATTCCGTGCGACAAAGGACACGACGTGAGTGAGTTTGGCGCGCTGCCGCCCCAATTTGCGCCGCCGGTGATCAAGATTGTACGTTGTCTCTTCGACGACGACTCGTTGCTCCATCAATAAGTCGGCAACGAGCCGCGACAGGGTCGACTTGCCGCAACCGGGTAAGCCAAGGAACTCAATCAGCATCTAGAACTTACCTTAGTTCGTTGCGGCACTCGGCAATGCCGCGTTCAAGAGCCTTGCATCTCGCTCGGCCTCTATCGGCTAGGCGGCCACACGCAGATCTCTCCAGTATTCGGCTCAACGAGCGATGATTTGTGCCTCATGCGCCCAAGTAGGTGTTTGCAATCTAAGCGCGTCCGAACCGCACCATAGCGTAGTATCGAGCGGCAGTTGAGCGGCCGGCGAAGAATGGCATCGAGCCCGCCAAGGAAGGCAACAACGCCTGTATCGCTGCGCGCGCATCATCGCACCGCCATCTCGCCGGCTTCGGCCGGCAGCAGGACGACCTCGACGACATCGCCAGGTTGAAGCTCGGTATCGCCGTTGCCGGCGAATGAGCGCTCGCCGTGCACATTATTTCTGTAGACCGTGATCTTCGGCATCTTGTCGCTACGCCCAGCAGCCAGCCTGGTCGTCGTGTAAGGTAGCATTTTGCCGATGGTCTGAAGCTTCGCCTCGATGCCGCCAAGACGGAGCCGCGCCTCCTGCAATTCCTTAAGCAGACCGATTCTGAGCTCATCAGAGAGTTTCTCGAGCTTTCTTTCGATCTCGTTGCGCCCCGTCATGGCCTGGATCAACTGCGATCGAGTCTGCACTTGTCTTGTCGTCCAGAGCAGCAGCGTCCGACGCGCTTCCGTGACCCGGGGCATGACCATGTGGCCTCGCTTGAAGAGTTTGGTGACCCGCTCCAGCTCCTCAAGGTCAGCTTTGACGCCCTCATCCTCCTTCTTCTGCTGTTGCTCTAGCGCTGTGATGAGCTCGCCCGCCTGCGCGATAGAGCGCTTCAGAAAGGTCTTTTCGCGCTCGAAGTTGGCCTTCCGGGACTTTAGACGCTCGGCCTCCACGCTCACGAACTTGGCAAGCGTCGCCGCGGGCAGCGGCACTCCCTGCAGGACTTCCTTGGGGTCTTGCTCGGCGGCCTCCCCGAGCTCAGACCTCAAGCGCCAAACAGTCAACCGCTCTTTAGCGAATGATACCCAGAGTGAAGCGTACTCGCCCTGTATGGCGATCACGTCGCGCGCGGCGGACATTGCCTGAGCCTGAAGACGCAGCGCGTAGTAGCCGCCAGCCGCCCCTATCGCCTGGCGTACCGTCATGTGCGGACGATAGGTCAGCTCGCCGGGCTTCATTACGTCGCCCTGGACGTAGATCGGCCGGTATGCGACGACCGACGCGGAGACTTCATCGAATTTGATCACGACCGGCTGCTCGCGACCGTCCGCGGCTGTGTGGCGGAAGACCTTGGACGCGAAAGCGGCCTGAATCTTGGCGCGAGCATCAGAGGTTGTCGAGCCGGCGACGATAACGGTCCCGAGCAGCGGCAACGAGATGCTACCATCGACTTGAATAGTGGCGCGCTGTTTGAGTTCCGGCATCCCCGCGATCATGACCTCCATGACGTCGCCCGCCTGCAGTCGGTACTCCGTCCCGGCGGCGGTTGATCCGACCGCCAGTGCTGCCAGAAGGAGGACTGAGCGCGTCCAAGAGGCCGCGATACGAGCGAGGGATGAGGCACGGAATGGCGTGGATGTCATGCAAGGGTCCGTAAGTTTCGACCCGACTACGGTCCAGATTGCGCTCAATCATCTTATGTGGACCCCGATCCGACCCGCTAGCGGCCAAGAGGGGTACCGTGGACCCTCGAGTGCCCAGAGGTGGTACCACCATTGCTCAACATCGAACTCAACTTTTTAACCAAGGGGTTGACGCAACGCTATTCCCTCGATAGCCTCACGCTTTATGACGTTTTCTTGACAATTGCCGACAAACTAATGCGACCGGCAATCCCTTGGGGGATCGGCTTGAGAATGATTCATAGGAGCGTGGAAAAACGAGATACGATAACATAACGGAGGAGCGTCATTTTTTTTCAAGGCAACAAACAATCAGGAAATAACGGAAGGAAATAGAGCGCGAAGTCGATTTAGGGATCTTGGGGCGGGTTGATAAATGAAACAGTCTGATATTGCAGTCGTTGTCGAGAAGAGTCAGATCTTGCGGGTGGGTCTCATAAAGATTCTGTCTGAATCGGGTTACAAGACATGCCGTGGTTTTGGCGGGATCGATGAGATCAGCGTGGCCGAAATCGAGCAGGCAGACAATGTCCTGTTCCTGGTCAATCCCGGTGAGGATGAGCAGAAGGTTTCCGATTGTGTTGCCTCACTTTCAGAAAAGCACCCTAATGGCCGCATCGTGGTTTTCTCCCACTCCTACAGTGACGCCCATTTGGCGGCGGCGCTAGAGGGCGGAGCTGCCGCGTACTTGTTGACGAGCATAGATTGTGAGCAGTTGGTTAAGTCGCTCGATGTGATCGCCGTCGGCGGCCATGTCATTCCGGACCAGGCTCTCAAACGCTTGTCAGCCTGCCTCAAGGAGCCCAGCGCCGACGCAGAAATCGAGTCGCAATCGAACTTGCATCTTTTGTCGAAACGCGAATTCCAGATCCTTACATGCCTCAGTCAAGGCATGAGCAACAAGCTAATCGCGCGCCAATGGAATATCACCGAAGCGACAGTGAAGGTTCACGTGAAGGCGATCCTACGCAAGATCAAGGTAAAGAACCGGACTGAGGCAGCCTGCTGGGCCTGGGATAATGGCCTAAATAACTATCCAAAACCGACGGCAAGTCAACGCGTTAATTATGTGGATTACAATGAAGGATCGCGCAAAATTCTCGAATGCGCCGCTCGGTAGAGTGATCCAATTCCCTTGGCAGCCTCGGCCAAGATCAGTTTCGGAGACCGCCTTGCGGAGCCGCTGGTTCTCCAGCTCCAGGTCTTTCATCCGCTTGACCTGATCCATCTGAAGTCCCCCGTACTCACGCCGCCAGCGGTAGTACGTCACCTCGGTCACCCCGACCGACCGCACCGCGTCCGGCATACTGATCCCCTGCGCCGTCAAAACGTCGACCTGACGCAGCTTCGAAACGATCTCTTCCGCCTTGTGTCTTTTCCTCGGCATACACGTCCTCCTCGGGCAAAAAGCCATTCTTCGAATCGGACCACTTCATTGGGATAATGACCGGAGGGCAAGTTAAAAGGAGGAGCGGCTGGCGCCCGGTTCCGCCGCTCGCCGCTGATGGGTTGCGCTATCCCCCCGCCTTGAGCAGCCAATCGAGCATGGCCTCGTCGGGCCGATTTGTTTCGCCGCCCTCAGTGATGCGCGCGGATGCAGCCAGCGAGCGGCGGCCGTCCAGAAGGCGCGACCTCACTTGGACTTCGCCTTCGCTTTGGTGCCGTCGCCACCCGCCTTGGCCGTGGCCGCTTTTGCGGGCGTGGTGCTGACCGCGATGCCGTCAAGCCGCCAGCGGCCCTCATTGTTCTCGAACACCATATCGAAATTGATCTGCAGCGGCTTGGTGGGG
>Ga0307426_1001921_pt1 | contig 13260 bp, 11 predicted proteins | sample SalMarWE160340MG_FD_202165 | JGI IMG/M metagenome (GOLD analysis project Ga0307426, IMG submission 202165) | Salt marsh sediment microbial communities from the Plum Island Ecosystem LTER, Massachusetts, United States - WE1603-40 | ecosystem: Environmental > Aquatic > Marine > Intertidal zone >... | reverse complement strand
TGCCAGGGCGGACGTCCTCTCACCACGGTACGTACGGATCTGGGGATCGGCTACAGCCTGCGCAGTCTGCTCGACCGGGTCGAGATGGCAGATATCCTGCGCTGGCTACCCTTCGAACTGGACCCTGTAGAGGCGCGCGATCGCCTGCTGAACAAGGCCTTTCGCCCACACTCGATCGCGCAGACAAGAGAGGAGGTTCTGCTCGAACAGGCGGTGGTGCGCGAAGCGGTACGCCTCACGCTGCGGGACCTGGTACCTAGCTGGCTGGGCCGTGATGTGACGAGCCTGAAGGATCTGGTCGTCCCGCCGTGTGAGCCGATCATTGCTGGAGGCGGCGTCCTCGTCCACGTACCCCATCACGGATTGGCGGCACTGGTCTTGCTCGACGCGTTGCAGCCGCTCGGGAGCAGCGGGCTCTACCTGGACGAATATGACCTGCTGCCCACCCTGGGAGCTGTGGCGCAGGAGCGCCCGTTGGCGCTGGTGCAGACCTTGCGTTCTGGCGGGCTCACGTACCTGGGCGCGGCCGTCTCTGTGGTGGGTCGAGGGCGTGCGGGCGAGACCGCAGTGACCGTACGTCCTGCCGAGAGCAGGGAAGCGCCGAGCATCGAGGTCGCGCACGGAACACTGCACGTCCTGCCACGCCAGGCCTTTGCCTTGGGCACGGCTCTCGAACTGGTACCAGGACGGGGCATCGATATTGGCGCTGGTCCAGGCAAGCCGACTCGCGTCGTCTACCGTGGAGGCACAGTGGGCCTGATCGTCGATGCACGTGGGCGCCCGCTACCCGACAGAGCAGAACAGCTCAGTCCACGGATGGACGACTGGCTATCCGAGATCGAGCGATAGGCCGAGGACGATGCTTTACGCAGAGTGTTTCATTACGCCAGCAGCAACCATCTATCGCAAGCGCGTCCTGCCCGTACCGGGACAGGTCCTCTGCGGGTACGGCGATCAGGTCGCGTCGGATCGCGCGCTCGCTGAAGCAGACATGGCCATGGGCTACCATCTGCTCGATCTGGAGTACGAGCTGCACGTCGAAGTCGATGACCCGGACAGGTTCCTGGTCAAAAAGATCGGCGATCTCGTCGAGCAGGGTGAGGTCATTGCCCGGCGGGGACGCATCCTGCTGCGCGAATGCATATCACCGGTCAAGGGCCGGCTCATCGACGCCCGCCGGGGCAAGATCCTGATCGAGACCATGCCAGAACACGTCCAACTACGCGCCTTTTACCCAGGCAAGGTCGTGAACGTGATCCCAGAGCGAGGTGCAACGCTGGAGATCGCAGCCGCACTGGTACAGGGCCTGTGGGGCACGGGGCGTGAGCTGCGTGGCCGGCTAGACAGCGCCGCGCCCAACGGGCAGACGCCACTGAGGGGCGAGCAGATCGGGGTCAGCCACATGGGCACGGTGCTGATCGGGGGCCGCAGCCTCGGCCAACGCGCGATCGAGGCTGCCGTCAGAAACCAGGTCGCGGCGATCATCGTGGGCAGCGTGAGCAGCGCCTTGCTGCCCGCCATCCAAGAGAGCGGCCTGTCCGTCGTGGCCACAGAGGGGTTCGGTGATTGGCCCATGAGTGACCGCGCATACCAGTTGCTGCAGGCCAACGTAGGCCACGAGACGTGCATCAGTCCCACGATCCAGCCCCGCTGGGAGGTACAGCGGCCCGAGGTCGTCATCCCGCTGACGACCGAGGTCCAGCCGCCTGCCCTCAAGGCGGGCGCACAGATCGAGATCGGCACCACCGTGCGCGCGATGCGCGCACCCTATGAGAACCTCGTAGGACGGGTCGCCTCCCTGCCCGCAGGGCCACGGCGCCTGGCCTCCGACGTGCGTGTGCACGGCGCAGTCGTTGATCTGCAGACGGTGGGTAGAGTCTTTGTGCCGTTCACCAACCTGGAGATCCTGCGCTAGCGTTTGCAACATGTATACTTGTCCAAGACTGGATCACCGCATAGAGAGAGGAGCATAGCGATGAGCCTCGACGATCGATTGTCCTTCGGAGACAGCAACCTCGAAGGCCTGCCCCCTGAGGGCGAACCGGAGGGGAACCAGGGAGGCGGCGGGCCCAACCGGGTCTTTCTCTTCATTGCCATCGCCATGGGGGGATTGATCGTACTCGGCGTCCTGGCCCTGGTCTTTGCCCTGATGGTCGTCGTACCAAGGCAGAGAGAACAGCAGGCAGCAGCAGTGACACAGACGGTTCAGGTCATGACCCAGGTCGCTGTGGCGTGGACGGCAACGTTTACCCCCGTCCCCACCCAAGCGCTGCCGACGTGGACAGCCACCACGCGTCCCACCTGGACGCCGATCCCCACTGCCACCGCCACGCGCGTGGTAGCTGGGGACAGTGAGAGTGAGAGCGAAGACGTGGAGCCCGTGCTGACTGCGACGCCGAACGCCCTGAGCGATTGGGGTGCACCCGCGAACGAGGTCAGCACCAAGCCAGGTGCAACGACACCGCCCACGGGCATCGGCGGCCTTGGCATGGGCGCCATTGCCGTTGGCCTCTCGGGTCTGGTGTTCGCAATACGAAAACTGCGATCGAGATAACGATCTAGGCCAAGCCAGGTATGGCACCAACTGAGACAGCTTACCTCTCGCGAGCTGAGGAGCTCGACGCGATCCTCGGGTACGTCGATGACGCCGAGTGCTGCGCCGTCGTCGGGCTGAGCAATATGGGCAAGTCGCACCTGCTGCGCTCGCTTGCCTCCATGCGCCCGTTGGTCGCCAACGACAGCGAGCACATCTTTATTTACATCGACTTTAACCTCATGGTAGAGATGACGGAGCAGGCGTTCTACGAGCTGATCCTACGCAGCACCCGCTCGATGCTCGCCCGGCTCGACCTGCCGACGCCGCTTCGCGACCAACTGCGCCAGGCCTACGACAAGGTCATCGACTCGGACAACCCCTTCCTGATCCCGCTCGGGTTCAACGAGGGGATCGTCACGTTGTGCGAGGAGCTGGACCGGCGGTTCGTCTATCTTTTCGACGAGTTCGACGGGCCCTTTCGCGAGATCGAGCCGCGCGTTTTCCTCAACCTGCGCGCGCTCGTGGATCGCTACCCGCACCAGTTGATCTATATCGTCGCCACCAACCGCCCTCTGAACCGCATGCGCGGCGGCAGCGAGATTGGCGAGTTCTGTGAGCTCTTTGCGCACCAGACCCTCTACCTTGGCCCGCTGAACCACAACGACGTGCAGCACGCCGTGTCGTCCTTTATGAGCGAGGAGGGCTTGCCCGTGACCCCACACGACACCAATTTCGTGTGGCAGACCAGCGGCGGCCACCCAGGGCTGCTGCAGGCCGTGTGTCACGTCCTCGCCTCGGTCGGTGGGATCGAGGACGAGCACGGCGATCGCCTGGCGCGCGACAAGCTCGATTCGGACGTCAGCGTGCGCAGCGAGTGCATCAAGCTGTGGAACGGCTTGAGCGCGGAGGAGCAACGCACACTGATCGACTTTGACGCAGGGGAGGGGATCGAGCGTGCGCAGCTCGATCCCCTGGTTCAGACGGGACTGTTGAGTGCCGACGGCCAATACGTGGTCTTTAGCAGCGTGTTTGCCGGGTTCGTGCGGCGCCAGCGCCTGGCCCAGAGCCCCTATCCGCTCGGCGTACGTGTCGACGCCGAGAGCGGCGAGGTGTGGGTCGACGGGGAGGTCGCACCGACACTCACAGAGCTCGAATACCGCGCCCTGCTCCTCTTTTATGGACGCATGGACCAGATCTGCGACAAGTACGAGATCGTGGAGGCGGTCTGGGGCGAGGACTATATCGACGAGGTCGACGACGCGCGCATCGAAAAACTGATCAGCCGTCTCCGCAAAAAGATCGAGCCCAATCCCTCCGAACCCAAGTACCTAGAGACGGTGCGCGGGCGCGGGTACAGGCTCGTCAGCGCGTGAACGAGCCCAATGGATAGACGGGCGCGCGTCCTCGCCGCGTTGGAGGGGCGACGTGTAGACCGGATCCCCTTTACGTTGTGGCGCTGCGCCTACCTACAGGCAGAGACGGCCGATGGACTGGCCCGATCGACGCTCGATCTCACTGAGCGCTACGACGTAGACCTGCTGGTGATCACACCCAGCCCCTATCACCTGGCGCAGGCGTGGGGAGCAGACGTACGCTCTTTTCGTTCAGACGCCGTGGCCCCCGTCCTCGGTAGTCCCCTAATCGGCTATCCGACCGCGTGGCGCCGCCTCCCGACGCTCGATGTGCCCCATAGCTCACTGCAGCGCGAGATCGACGCCGTGCACCTCGTACGCGCACGGCTGGCAGCACAGGATGCCCCCCTCGTGGTCCAGGTGCCATGCCCGCTGGCAACCGCCGATGCGCTGTGTGGCGGGCGCATCCTCTCCGATCTCCGTGCCTACCCTGGCGACGTGCGCGCTGCACTGGCGACCATCGCCGCAGGGACGGCACGCTACCTCCGCGCCTGCCTGGAGGCCGGTGCAGATGGCTACTTGTTCGTCACGCCCTATGCCAGTCCAGATCGGATGCGATCCCGCGAGTTCCGGACCTTTGGCCTCGCATTCGACCTGCAGGTGCTCGACGCGCTTGCCAGCGCACCGATCCGTATCCTGTGCCTGGAGACAGGGGATCCCGACCTCGTATGGGTCAGCCGCTATCCTGTCCAGGCTATCGGCTGGGAGGGATGCTCTGCGTCGCGTCTCCTGGCGAAGGAGGGCGAGCCGTTCCGGTTCACACGAGTGGGGGGGCTCGATCCGCGTGTTTTTTCCTCTGGCTCGGCTGCCGATCTCGAGGGGCAGGTAGCAGCGGCGCTGGACGCGACGGGCGGTTGGCGACTGATCCTGGCTCCAGAAGGCGTCCTTCCCGTAGATGCGAGCATGGAGCTCGTGTCTGCCATCGGCCCTATCCTTGAACGCGTCTCGCCGCGCTAGAGTCACCCTCGCCTAGGATGCCGGGTCGTGCCATTGCCAAGGATAGCGCAGCGGCCTGTTGGCCTGTGAAGAGGAGGGTGCCGCTGAGGTAAGAGTGGAGCAGGTGGCCGCGTCCAAGAGTTGCAGAGCAGGATGTTTTGTGTTATCCTCTTGGGAGGAAATCGAGCAGAGCGCGTGCAGGGAGCGGCGCCCGGCAAGGACAGGTAAAGGAGCCTAGTTATTATGTCAACTCAGGAACAGACGATTACGGCCGATATGGCGATCGGCGATGTGCTGAAAAAGTACCCGCAGAGCTTGAAGGTCTTTCTCAGCCACGGCTTGATGTGCGTCGGGTGTGCAGTCGCCCGCTTTGAGAATATCGAGCAAGGCGCGACAGCACACGGCATTAACGTGGACGCATTAATGAAGGACCTGAACGAGGTTGCCGCCAAGCCGGAAGCATAGCATACTTGAGCTAGCGCGGCGCAGCAGCCAGATCGCAACCGAAAACCGCCTCTCAAAGCGAGAGGCGGTTTTGTATGTCACAACCGTATGCCGTTAGAAATCGACCAGATCGTCGACGGTCACCGGCAACCCCGTGCGGATCGACTTGTTGGCGGCGATGCCGGTCAGGATCGACATGGCACCGTCGACGTGTGACGCGGCGCGATGGTAGGGATCCGGCGCGGATTCGCCAAAGATGTCGTCCAACATGACGGCGTCGCCGCCCCCGTGCCCGCCGACGCCTTCCGGAATCTCGACGTCGTAAGGCTCGCCCCACATTGGAAAGACCGTGATCCGTCTGGCCCTGGCCGCCCCTTCGGCAGCGGCCTCGCCTCCTGCACTGACATAGGAGTGCTCGGCAACCAGCATCTGGATACGCCCCTTGCTCCCGTTGAAGGCGATGCGATAGCCCTCCCACGGCAGGTACGCATTAAGCGAATAGGTCATGACCGCGTCGTTTTGATAGCGGACCATCACCGCCATCGTATCCTCGATGCTGATCCCATCGCCAAAGACGCTCTGATCGCGATAGTAGCCGTCCTCGTGCTCGGCCTCGAGATAGAGGGCCTTGAGCCGCTCGGACGACTCGAGGTGCAGCGCAAACGGGTCGTTCTCGGCCTGCTCGCTGCCGTACGCGCGCGAATAGAACTCGGTGACACCGCGCTGCTCGGCATTCTCGCGGCCATAGAAGCGGAGGTCGCCCATGGCAAAGACGGTCTTGGGGTGGCTGGCCAACCAGAAATTGACCAGGTCAAAGTGATGGGTCGCCTTGTGGACCAATAGGCCACCGCTGTTGCGCTTGTCGCGATGCCAGCGCCGGAAATAGTCGGCGCCATGCCGGGTATCGAGCAACCACTCGAAATGGACGGAAAAGACCTGCCCGATCGTCTCTTCCATCAGCAGCTCGCGGAGCTTGGTATTGTGGGGCGCATAGCGGTAATTGAAGGTCACGCGCAGGTTGCGCCGTGTACGCTCGATCGTGTCCAAGATCTGCTGGCACTTGATCTCGTCGACGGTCATTGGTTTTTCGCTGATTACGTCGCGCCCCAGTTGCATGGCGCGGGTGATATAGACGTGGTGGGTACGGTCGATCGAGGTGACGATCACCACGTCCGGCTTGCGCTCACGGATCATCTGTTCGAACTGGACGTGCGTGTAGGTGGGCACCGGAGAAGTGCCGTATAGCTCACCCAGGGTGCGGTTGACATAGTCCATGCGCGTCTGGTTCACGTCGCACAGGCCGACCAGTTCGGCTGTATCGGCATAGCGTGAGGCCAGCGCGTGATAGTACATGCGCGCGCGGCCGCCGGTCCCGACTATGGCGTAGCGCGTTTTCATCATACTCCTCGTGGACGATACGCGGCCAGCAAGCGAGGCGTGCCGCTACCGGCTGCGGATATGCATGGGCATGATCACGTGCACGAAATCTTCCGAACCGATCGGACGCAGGACACCCGGCCTGCTGGGCGCAGAGGTCTCGAGGACCACCTGTGCACTGTCCATTACCGACAGGACGTCGATCAGGAAACGGACGTTAAAGGCGATGGTCAGTCCCTCCCCGTCGACGCTTGCATCGAGCACGCCCTCGCTGTCGCCCATCTCGGCACTGCTGGCGGTCATCTTGACGCTGCCGCCGTTCGCATCCGAACCAGGGATGATTTCGAGATGGACGACGTTGGCTTCGTTGCGCGCAAAGATGTTCGCCGTCTTGCAGGCCTTGAGCAACTCTTCGGTATTGAGGATCGTCTGCGTGGTATGCGAGGCGGGGATGATCTGCTGGTAGTTGACAAAGCTGCCCTCGATCAACTGTGAGACCAGGTCGATGCCAAAGATGGCACCCTCGTTCGGCCCTACGTCGCCGTGCAGGTGAAAGAGCACCTGGCTGCGCGAGGGCGTGATGTACAGCCCAATCGGTTCCTCTTCGTCACTGCTGATCCGCGCCAGTTCCTGCAGTGCCTTGGCAGGAATGACGACGCTCATTGGCTCGGCAACCGGCTCTGGAAGTGGGGCGCGTCGCACTGAGAGACGAAAACCATCTGCCGCAGCCATGGTCAACGTCTCACCCTCAAAGCGCGCCAAGACGCCGGTCAGGATCGGCCGGCTCTCGTCCGTGGCCGCCGCCAAGACGACCTGCTCGATCATCTGGCGCAAGAGCACCGGATCGAGCGCGATCTCGTGGTCGTCGCTCCGCTCGGGAAGCAGCGGGAACTCGTCCGCGTCGATGCCATTGATATCCGCCTCGTTGCGAGCGCAGTTGAGATGCAGCACTTGGTCATGCAGCCTCAAGTCGACCCGTTCGGGAGGAAGCGAGTTGACCAAGTCGACAAAGAGCCGTGCCGGAACGGTGACCGCCCCTTCTTCTTCCACGCGCGCGCCGAGCCAGCATACAATGAACAGCTCGAGATCGGTTGCCGCGAGCTTGAGCTGTGACTGGTCCGTCGAGAGCAAGACGTGGGATAGAACCGGGAGCGTGGGCCGTGAGGCGACAGCCCGCCCTACCACGGACAGGCCCCGCGATAGGTTCTCTTGGAGACAAGACGCGCGCATCATCATCCTCCTGTGCAGTGGGAAAGGGAAGGCGGACAACCACCCTCGTGCGGTGGTAGGGTGATAATATGCGAAAACGAGAGGCTTGTCAAATGGCTGCGCGGGGGTCCAGGCGTACCCAGGCCCCCGCGCAGGTCGGGCGAATCTGTTCCTACTAGTCGGCGCGCTTGCGCGACGCCTTGCGCACCTCCCACAGTGCCACGCCGGTGACAAAGAGCGTACCCACTATCGGTACCCAGGCTGCGGCACCTCCGGTGGTCGGCATACTCGTGGTCGTACCTGCACCGCCGCCGGTAGTGACGACTTCTTTCGTCTGTTCCACGCCAACCGGCCCCTTTAGAAAGACGCCATCCACGTAAAAGTTGGCAATCGACTGGGTCGGCCACTTGGTCCAGCCACGGATAAAGAGGGTCAGCTTGTCCGATTCGGCGAGGATGGGCAGGCTGATATAGTTCATCGTCGGGTCCTGCTTGTCGAGCGGGATGTCGTTCCACCCCGTGTCGAACCACTCGCCGACCGCTTGCCAATTCTGACCGCCCTGGTAGTCGATGCCCCACTCGATACGGTGCCCGTACGGCCGGTCCGGGTTGCCCGCATCGGAGGAGCGGATCAGGCCGTGGATCGCGAGCGTGTACGTTTCGCCGGCCATCACGTCCATGGTCTGGTAGATGCCCATGTAGCGATTCGGCTCGCCAGCGCCGGTCAATTGCATCAACTGGGCGTGTTCGCCGTGCGAGACGTGAATGGGCTGCAGCTCTTCTTGCCACGTGTACTTGGCCACGCCGCCGTTGTCAAAGCTGGCCCAGCTCTGGCCGACGCCGTTGTCCTGGAATCCGTCCTCAAAGCTGCCGTTCACGACTGCATTGCCTGCGACGACGACCTCTTGGACCACATAGGAGACGCTCTTGGTCTCGGTCGATACAGAGGCCCCGGTATCCGCTCCGCCGACTGCAGGTGGCGCCGACGGTGTTTCCACTGGCGGCGCTACTGTTGGCGTCAACGTGGGATCCCAACTCACCGGCGTCGCCGTAGGAGGCAGAGGCGTGGGCGTGGGGGTAAAGGTAGGCAGCACAGGGAGCGGCGTCTCCGTCGGCGGGGGCAGGGTCGCCGTCGGCGCAGGCGCTTGCTGCTGGCTAAGCATATTGCAGGCAGTGAGCCCGCCCAGGGCGACGATGGTGAATAACAAAGCAACACAGACCTTGCGCAGGGATCGGCAGTTCATGATACCCTCCTTGGGAGCAGGCGCGAGTGACTCTCGTTATGTACATCATAACATCGTTCGCAGGTTTTGGCAAGGCTTGCTGTGTGAAAGATGTGGGAAGAATGGCTCCTTTCGTCCTACAATGCTCCCCTGAAATCGTAGATCCCATCCTCGATCGCCCAGCGCGCGCCACACGACCGGCAGTGCAGCGCTGTCTCGGCGACCTCCCACTGCTGAGCCGTGCACGAGGGGCAGCGGAACAATGCCTCTGCCGGGAGCAAGCGGCTCGGGCGGGCCGGCGGCGGTTCTCCATCTCGCCGGGCCAGCACAAAGACGCTGGGCGTGAGCTGCCACAGTGCACCGAGGCCCTGCAGCGCCCCGTCGAGCGCGGCTAGCGCGCGGGCGGGGACAACGCGCTTGAGCAGAGGGGTGCGAAAGCGGCTCACGGTTCGCACCTGCTCGACGGCAAAGCCGGCGCTGCGAAGTCGCTCCTTCATCCACCGCGGGTGAAAGTCAAAGTTGAGCTCGACGAACTCGACAGGGGCATCGACAAAGGGACTCCAGCTCTGCCGGCGGAGGACATAGCGGAAGATCGATTTGAGGTGGAGCTTGCTGGCAAACTCGAGCAAGTAGGTGCCACCGGGGCAGGTCACACGATGGACCTGGCGCAGCGCACCAGACACATCCGCCACGTGGTGCATGACGCGGACCATGCACGCCGCATCGACCAGATCGTCGGCCAAGGGCATGTGGTAGAGATCCGCCGCGACATAGGTATACCTGGGGTCTCGCCCCAGCCGTTCCTGTGCCTCGCGGAGCATGGAGGTCGAGTAATCTAGCAGCAGGATCTGCGCGTACCCCTGGTACAGGTCGACCAGCCGGCCAAACCCAGTGCCGATCTCGAGCAACCGCTCCCCGTTCGGGGGGAGCATGTGGCGGACTGCGATGCGCTCGGCGAGATCCTCGTAGGAACGGTCCTCGTCGCCCCAGAAGCGGGTCCGATAGTCCGAACCCTCGTAATCACAGATCGGAATGGTATCGCTGTGGAGCGGTTCGTGGCTCACATTCCCCCCTCCTGTAAAACGTGAAACATTCGCCCGGCGGCGCTATGGAGGCGCTAGAGGGCGCTTGGCCGGCATGCCGGGGCGCCGCGGGTATCTTTCCGGGGTACGCGCCTTTTTCTCGATCACCACCAGGTTCCGCGCCTCGGCCAGCCCGAGGAGCTCGATCGGGATGACGCGCCGCACCTGGCCGCCGAGCATCGAGATCGCATATTGGGCAGCGTGGGCCTCCTCCTGCGCCCGCACGCCCTTTTGGGCGATCACGATCCCCCCCAACCGGCAGAAGGGCAACGTATACTCGGCCAGCACAGGAAGCTCGGCGACCGCACGGGCCAGGACCAGGTCATACTGCTCACGATGCAGCGGCTCGGCTGCCAGCTCTTCCGCGCGCCCCTTGAGCGCCCGGATCTCTTTCAGGCCCAGGTGCGCGATCACGTGCTCCAGGAACTCGACCTTTTTGCCCGTCGCCTCCAGCAGTACCATGTTAGCCTGCGGGCAGTAGATCTTGATCGGAATCCCAGGGAAACCGGCGCCGCTGCCGACGTCGATACATCGCAGGGCCCGTCCTTCGGGCGTACGCACCGCCTGCCGGACCGCTACCATGCAGCTCAACGAGTCGGCAAAATGACGGATCTGCACCTGCTCGTACTCGGTGATCGCAGTCAGGTTAAAACGCTCGTTCCACTCGACGAGATCCCTGTAGTACAGTTGGAACGCGTCCAATTGCTGCTTGCTCAGCGTCAGACCGAGATGCCTGGCGGCGGCGCTCAAGAGTTCCATGTTTCTACTGCGGCCTGGTCGTCGAAGGCCGCGACGGGGGCATCGTGAAATAGTCGTACAGCGTCGTGGACAGCTCGATCTGCTGCGGCCACACGCGTAGCCAATGGATCCAGTCCTGGTTGTCCCACTGGTAGAGGCCGACCAGATAGGGTCGCCCGCCGGGTGGCCACACGATGCCCACGTCCATGCGCTCATCCGTGGAACTGCCTCCGCCGAACCCGTTCTTGTGCGCCAACGGCACATCGTCCGCAAACCCGGGGCCGAGCAGCGTGCGCGTAGGATTGCGCTTGAGCAGATCGAGCATCTCCTCGCAGTCGGCCGGGGTGAGCTCGGGATAGACGTCCAGCAGCTTGCCCTCACCCTCGGTGCACCGGTAAAGGGCCTCGAAGAGCAGCGCCTGATCGGAAAGCGAGGTTTGCATGGTCGGATCGGGCAGCAGATCGACCTGCTCCTCGGGCGGGATCTCGGCCGGTGCCCGCTCCGGGACCGGGATCCGCGGGTAGGTAGGCCCATCTTCGACGTGGTAACCGGAGGCAATGTAGGTCTGGCGCATGTCCAGGGCCTGCAGCGTCTCGTTGACTCGCATCAAGCCCGCCTCAAAGTCGTCCTCGCCGATGGCGAGGATCACGGCGTTCGATTTGGCATTGATGCTGTAGGCGACCATCTGCTCGATCGCGTCGGCCAGGTCTTCGCTGTACGGCCGGGGCAGTGTGCGGTAGGCAGTGACCATGATCGCGACCTTGATCATGCTCATGCCCGAGGTCGTCACGTACGTGTTGTGCCGGATCTCTTCCCCGGTGGTCAGATCCTGCAGGTAGAGCCCGCCAAAGCCATCGTAGTGGCCGAGCACCTCGAGCAGCTCCGGCTCGATGTCGGCCAAGGTGAGCGGATCGGGGGCCACGTCGCGGAACGCGCGCACGGTGACCGAGGGCGCTTCACCCTCCAGGACGACCCGCAATCCCTGCTCTGTGGCCTCGGCGTCGAGCTCCCAACCCATCCGCCCGGGAAGGAAGGTATAGACCGTCATCGTGCGCGTGGGCTCCCAGTCTGCGGCTGGCGTGTTGGGGCCAATCCAACGCTCTCGATCGAACGCGATCGTGATCTGCTCTGTCACCGCGGGAAGTGGGGGCTCGTTCCAGATCGCCGCTGCCTCCTCGACAGCGGCAGCGATCTGTGCCTCGTCCCATTCCTGCGGTTCGACCGGGACCACAGGCAGCTCGACCTCGTCCAGAGAGAGATTGGGCACCGCCGCGCGCAGCGCTTCCACCGCCGCCGTGCGATCGAGCGCCTGCCCTGCTTTCCCCCGCGTGAAGGTGAGCGTCTCCGGATCCCACTGGTGCTCCTGCGCCGGGCGCGAGACATCGGCGGCGCGTGCCTCGACCCACGGCTCGATCTGCTCGTAGGCAAAGGTATAGGTCAGCGAAAGCTGCACGTCGAGCGGTTCAGGATCGCGCACTAGGAAATCCTGAAAGGAGAGCGCAGGCGTGACCTGGAGTGCCTGGGCCACGATCTGATCGGCGTTGGTCTGCAGGCCAACCTGATCCATATCCAGCGTCACGACCTGGTCCGCATAGTGAACGGTGAGCGGGCGACGAAGGGGCGCCACGACGCGCGTCTCGACCGCATCGCGCAGTTGCGCCTCGTCCATGCCTGCGGCGTCGACGCCGGCGACCTCTACCCCCGTCGGGATACCCGTCTGGTACGCTGCCCAGGCTTCGCGCCTGCGCTGGACATAGCGCCAGCTCGTGTACAAGCCCGCGGCGACGAGCGCAAGCAGCAGTACCGCCCAGATCGGGCGTCGCCACCAAGGGCGGCGACGTACCGGGCCGACCGTCGTCCTGCGCGGCGGGCGTACAATCGCTAGCAGCAGCGCCCACAACAGCGCGATCCCGCCGCTCGCGGCAGCAACGCCCAGGCCTAACCACAACGTCAGCGGCTGCGCAGGTGGCAGAGGTACCGCCTCGGCGAGGGACCGGGAAGAGAAAGGCCAGGCGCCAGGCCAGAGCACAACGAGGAACGAGAGCGAGAAAGAGCGTCGCAATAGGCGCATCACTGCTCCACTGCCAGGTCAGGCCGAAGGTACTGGTCGTCCACATTGAAATAGTTGTAGGTGGCCGTAGCAACGTCGGCAAAGATCGGCGCGCTGAGCTCGCCCAGCCACCCTTCCTCGTAGTAGATAAAGACAGAGAGCACGAAATCGGCCCCAGGCGTGAGCACGATCCCGGTGTTGGCGTGCGTATCGGCCACGTAACCGTGCTTGTGCGCCAGCGTGGCCTCCTCAGG
>Ga0307426_1001916_pt1 | contig 13275 bp, 11 predicted proteins | sample SalMarWE160340MG_FD_202165 | JGI IMG/M metagenome (GOLD analysis project Ga0307426, IMG submission 202165) | Salt marsh sediment microbial communities from the Plum Island Ecosystem LTER, Massachusetts, United States - WE1603-40 | ecosystem: Environmental > Aquatic > Marine > Intertidal zone >... | reverse complement strand
CATCTCGCTGGATCGTGGACTTGAGCGCGGCGGCAAGGTCTGCCGCCTGTTTGCGGCACTCGCCCAGATCCCAGCTTTGGTATAGGAGCCGCGCCATGCCGGCAAAGGGTGGATACCCGGCACGAAGGCGGAAGGCGCGCTCGCGAGCATAGAAGGCGCGGTAGTCGTGTCCGGCGGCGGCCTGGATCGCATAGTGCTTTGGCGCGTAGGTCTGCACGATCACCTGCCCGCCACGCAGCCCTCGACCGGCACGCCCTGCGACCTGTTCGAGTAGCTGGAACGTGCGCTCGGCGCTGCGAAAGTCGGGCAAGTTGAGGGCAGTGTCAGCGCTGACCACGCCGACGAGCGTCACCAGCGGCAGGTCCAGTCCCTTGGCGATCATCTGCGTGCCGATAAGCACGTCTGCCTGGTGGTCGATGAAGCGATCGAGCAGCGCTTCGTGGCTGCCCTTTTCGCGCGTCGTATCACTGTCCCAGCGCAAGAGCCGCGCCGAGGGCACGAGCTCGTGGAGGGCGCGCTCGACGCGCTGTGTGCCTGCACCAAAATGCTTGATCCGTCGGCTGTCGCACCGCGGGCAGACATAGGGCACCGGCTCGTGGTGGTTGCAGTGATGGCAAGTCAACTGCTGTCCCTTGAGGTGAAAGGTCAGGGGCACATCGCAACGAGGACAGCGGATGACGTGACCACAGTCGCGGCACATGACAAAGGTCGCCGCGCCGCGCCGGTTGAGAAATAGGATCGCCTGCTCGCCGTCCGCGAGGACGCGTCGCATCTCGGCCTGAAGGGCGCGGCTGAACATATGATGATTGCCGGCACGCAGCTCGTGCCGCATGTCGACCACACGGACAGGGGGCAGCTCGGCGACGTACACGTCGGCGTATCCGGGCCCTAGTGGCCGATAGCGGGCCTGTGCGCGGGCGAGCTGTGCCTGTCCTGCCTCGATCTGGTGCCGGTGGCAGAGCACCCGCCTGGGCAGCTCGACCAGCCGGACCTCTTTGCGCTCGACGGCACGAAAGTAGGTCCCCACGTCTGGCGTTGCGCTTCCCAGGATCACGGTGCTGCCGTGCTGCCAGGCGATCTGCAGCGCCACGTCACGGGCATGGTAGGCCGGCATGACATCGTCCTGCTTGTACGAGGCGTCGTGTTCCTCATCGAGCACGACCAAACCAATGTCGGGCAGCGGGGCAAACAGCGCCGAGCGCGGGCCGACGACCAACCGGATGTGTCCAGCCCGGACGCGACGCCAGGTGTCGTACCGCTCTCCGGCCGAGAGTTCGCTGTGGATGATGCCCAATCCCTGGGGAAAACGGGCGGCGAAGCGGCGGATCGTCTGCGGGGTGAGCGAGATCTCGGGTACGAGGATAATTGCCTGCTTTCCACGCTGCAGTGCGGCCTCTGCGGCGCGAAGGTAGATCTCGGTCTTGCCGCTGCCTGTCACGCCGTGGAGCAGAAAGGTGGGCGGCGTACCGCCCGCAGCCAGAGGTGCCTCGAACGCTGGACGGATGGCGGCCCACGCATGCTCCTGGTCGGGCGTCAGGCGAGGCGGACGCTCAAGGGCAAAGGTCTTGTCCGCCAAGGGGTCGCGCCACATCTCGCGCTCGGCCAGCTCTACTAGGCCGTGCTCTTCGAGCGCCTGTAAGTCGGCGAGCGCGGCTCCCGTCTCGGCATAGACCCAGCTAACCCAGACCCATTCGCCAGCCGGCCGAGAGAGCAGATAATCGAGGACGCGGTGCTGTGCCTCGGCACCTCGCAAGGCAACAATCTCTGCCCTGGCCTGCTCCTCGCCGATGGTCAGGATCGCGGCCGCGGGCTCGATCACGAACTCGGCCAAACCGCGCTCGATGAGCGCACGGAGGGGAGAGATCGAGACCTGGGCTGCCTCACAGAGGGCATGTGCGTCTACCGGCCTGCCTGCCGCCTGCAACTGCTCGACGATCGCACACTGCGCCGGCGCAGACGAGAGGTTGGCCTGCTGAGCCTGAGGGGCAAGGACGACCAGCCTGCGCTCAGAAGTAAGCTCGATCCACCCCTTGTCTGCGACGGCGTAAAGGGTGGAAGCGGTGGTGTCAGCCTCGGCCAGGACGCCTTCGCGCGACGGCAAGGGGTCAGCTTCTTCGAGCAGTACTTGAAGGATGTCGGCCTGCTTGGAGCTGTGCCCGAGGAAGGGGCGCGCGTCCTCGATCTGCGGTGGAGAAGCAACGCGCCGCACGTAGTTGACTCGCTTGGGGCTGACGGCAGGCGCTGGGAGCGCGCTGTCACGGATGACGATGCCCCGGCGAACCAATGCATCAATGGCGCTCGGGGCATCGTCCCAGCCGAGGCGATACGCAAGCTGTCCTCTCGTCAGCGTGCCGTGGTGTTCCAGCAACTGCACGACAGCGCGCTGTAACTCGGGAAGGTCGGACGGTACGGGCTCTGCCGGCCGCAAGCGCAGTACGGAACGTGGCTGTCGTAGCATGCCGGGGGGAAGCATGAGGCGGTAGCACTCGATCAGCGGCGTGCAGCAGCGGAAGCTGAGCCACAGCCCCAGCTCGACCTGCTCCGGGCTCAGCACCGGCCCCGCGAACCGCGCGCGCTTGACTGGTTTGGTCTCCTCCACCGGCGCATGCTCAGCCAAGGCGATGACCAAGCCTTGCACGAGCCGGGTGTTGAAAGGCACTTCGACCAGGGCGCCTGGTCGTACGTCGTGGCGCAGCTCAGGGGGGACATGATAGTGAAAGACTGGGCCGGGAAAGAGCGATGTCTTCCCGGCCTCCCGATACGGGTATGTAGATCCACCGCCGTACGCGGGGGCGTTGACGGCGACAATGGCGAAAGTCGACTCGGTCACGGGCTCCGGTAGATGGCAGCAGCCATATAGCCGACCGTGTACTGACCGGGCGTGCGCACGCCGGTCACGTCGCCGGAGCTGGCGTGGCAGAGCACCGTGGCATCCGTTGCACCCAGCGTCCTGGCGGCAGTGAGCACTGCGTACACAGGAATTCGCCCGCAGACCGTGCAGTCACGCGGCGAGAGCACCTCTCGGACCCGATCCAGGTCAAAACTGTCGACCGCCTCGATGACGACCTGGTCGCGGCGCTGAACTTCCTGGTAGTCATCAATGTGGTGGAGATCCGTGCTGGCAACGAGCAGAGCGTTTCTGCCATAGAGCACTTCTGCCAATGCGTCGCCAAGCTGGCGTCCAGCATCGAAGGAAGATGTGCCGACCATCACGGGGAGCAAGCGGAAACGGTCCAGCGCGACCTGCAGGAAAGGCAACTGGATCTCCAGCGAGTGTTCAGCGTCATACCCGACGCGGTTGACGGGGACGTGCTGGCCCAGTGCATCCACGAGGTCGTGATCGACCTTTACCTGGCCCAGCGGCGTCTCGTACGCGCCGGCCTCGGTGACCGCAAAGCGACCCAACGGAGCACGGTGAAGAGGGGAGATCACGGCAACCACGTCGTAGGACCGGTCGCGTACCTGGTCGTAGGCATACGCCGCCACCTGGCCAGAGTAGGTATATCCAGCGTGCGGGCTGATGAGCGCGATCGGCTCGCCTGGCAGCTCCACATGCTCCACTTGCGCCAAGTAGCCCTCGATCGTTCTCCGCAGTTCCTCAGTATTGCCGGGATACCACTGCCCGGCGATCAGCGATGGCCTGACTTGGTGTGGCATCGTGTACTCGACCTCCTATGCGGTGCCTAGGAACGAGCGAACGATCAGCGCGGCGTCTGAACGGCGATGGCCAGCCAGGTGCCGACGACCAGCAGCACGGTGGCTGCGACGACGGGCATGCCCCAATGTCTGGCATCGTTCCGATCCACCAAGCGCGCGGACCCGTCGCCCGCCACCGCCAGCGCGTAACGGGGTGTGAGGTACCAACCCAGCACCGCTCCAGCAGCCAGGCCGCCGATGTGTCCCCACACATCGATCCGGGAGGCGCTGAACGTCAGCACCAGGTTGAAGGCGATGACCAGCAGTGTGCCCTGCAACTGCCTGCGGCCCCGCTCGCCAAACGCGTTGCGGTAACGGTAGAAAAAGACTGCTTGCGTGCCGATCAGGCCAAAGATGGCGCCCGAAGCCCCAGCCGACGGCGCGGCGCTAAAGGCAAAGCTCATGAGCACGCCATAGATCCCCGAAAGCAGGTAGATGCTCAGGAAACGGCGCGGCCCAAAAAAGCACTCGATCTGTGGGCCGATCACATAGATCGCATACGAGTTGAAAGCCAGGTGAAGCAGCCCAATGTGCAGAAAGATCGGCGTGACCAGGCGCCAGAGCTGCCCAGACAGGATCAGGTCGCTACGTTTCGCGCCCAACTCGAGAAGGAGGTTGGGCACAGGCACGCCGATCAACTGCCCAAGCAGCGGGCCGCTAGCCGCATCCAGTGCCCAGATCACGACGTTGAGGATGAGGATGACCCACGTCACTGTGGGTCGCCATCTCCTGGGCTGCGGACCGGCAGGCCTGGCCTCTGGTCGCGACGACCTCTCAGCGTCCTGCGTTGAGACTTGGCAGCTAGGGTAAGGCAGCTCTTCGGTCGCCGGCGAAGGCGCAGGACGATTGGTGCTCTCGGAAGAAGGTGCTTGGCCTATCATCGCTATAGTTGTGCTCGCCTCGGTTTCGCGCGATGCTTTTCCGCGATCACGATCGACATTACGGTATCGACGGTTTGCTCCAGTTTCCCGTTCACGTTGGGAACGATATAGTCAAATTCTCGAGCTTGTCGCATTTCATGGCGCGCGGCCTGGAGACGCAGGCACAGTTGTTCCTCACTTTCCGTATGTCGTCGTCGAAGCCGCTCCGCGAGTTCCTGTTCGGACGAAGCAGTGACAAAGACCGACACAGCATCGGGCGCCATGCGGCGGATAGTCGCCGCGCCCTGGACGTCCAAGCGCATCACGACATCCTTGCCAGTAGCCATAGCGTCCGTCGCCTGCTGGCGCGGGATCCCTTTGTACTGGTCATAGACGATCGCGTATTCGAGCAGTGCATCTTGAGCGATCATGCGTTCGAACTCGTCCTTCGAGACAAAGATATAATCTATGCCGTCGACCTCGGTCTCACGCCTGGGGCGCGAAGTAGCAGTGACTACAAAGTGCGCGGCGTAACCTTTGTCTTGCATGCGGCGCACCAGCGCTCTAGCGACCGAGTCCTTCCCCGCACCCGACGTGCCAGAGATAACGATCAGCAGCGGCGGACGATCGAGATGGTAGAGGGCGTCCATGTCCGACATAACGAGTGCTTGCCCCACCTCTGGTTTTGCGTTATAATGACAGGCACGAGTGCTGTATAGCAGGAGGTGCGAATGCCCATCTACGAATACCAGTGCGCGAACTGCGGGCAGAAGGCGCGCAAGTTCTGGCGCACGTTCTCTGCCGTCGACGATGACTCACTGCAGTGTCCCCGCTGTGGCGAACACCGGTTCCACCGGTTGGTTTCGCGCGTCTCTGTCCTGCGTTCCGAAGACGCGCGCCTCGATGATCTGGCTGACCCTTCCAGCCTCGACGGTCTCGACGAGGAGGATCCCAAGGCGCTCGGCCAATGGCTGCGCAAGATGGGCCGGGAGCTCGGCGAGGAGATGCCTCCTGAGTTTGACGAAGTGATCGATCGCCTCGAGTCCGGCCAGTCGCCGGAAGAGATCGAAGAGAGCATGCCCGAGTTGGCCGAAGGACTCGGGGGCGCAGGCGGGCCTGGCGACGATTTCGTCGATCTGTGATCGTCTAGAACTTTTCGAAGCGCTCCACATTGATGATAAAGACAACGGCACCACCGACCTGCACCTCGATCGGGGTAGGCATATAGAGTTCGCCGGACTCGACCATAGGTGGCATCGGGTTGACATACTGCGTGCGAGAGTGACAACTCTCCTTGATGATCTTGAGTACGTCTCTTACGTTCTCGTCTGCCACGCCAATGAGGAGGGTTGCGTTACCCTCCCGCAAGAACCCTCCCGTGGTGCTGATCATGGTCGCCTTGTAGCCGTCTTGCATGAGTGCATCGATCAACGGGTGCGCGTCGTCGCTGTTCACGACGCTGACCAGCATCTTCATCTCGCTCGCCTCCTCGTTTACTCGCGATAGATCCGGACCCGCCGGCGCGGTTCTTTGCCGCGACTGTGCGAGATCAGGTTGAATGAGCGTGCCAGCTCGTGCTGTCGCCTTCTAATGTACGCATTCTGCGGCGAGAGCTCGACCATCTTGGTGCCAGCGATCACATCGCGGATCGCTTCCTGGGTCTCGCGTAGCGCCCGCGACAGATTGTCCTCGTCCTTCTCGAGATCAAACAGCCCTGCGAGAAAGTTCTCGATCTGGGTCAGTGTATTGGAGCGCAGTACATAGATCGGGATCCCCTGGTCTTCGGCATCGACAAGCAGGCGCGGTCGGTTCCGGTAGTGGCTCTTGAGCGTCAGCACGACATCTGCCTTGTCCAGCTCGTCGAGGATCTCGATCGGGACGATCAGTTCCTGTGCAGCCTGTCGCAGGCGATTCCGCGCTACGCCGTAAGGATAGATGCGCATGCGCTTGAGCGGCTCGATCGGCATCTCGGCCTCGATCGCAGGCGATGCGTCGTCCGTCGCATCCTCCTCCACCTCGATCTCGCCCTCTTCGTTCCGGTAGCGGAGCTGTGGCGGCACAGGCCGGTTTCGTAACAGTCCGTCGACCGATCGCGCCACGTCCTCGTGGACGGCAACGTGATCCCAGTCCTGGATCTCGATCACCACGTGGAAGGTAGGCGGTGCACGCCGCTCCAAGACGGTCTTTTGTGTGCCCCGGTGGCGTGCTTCCTCATCGCTCAACGTCACGCTCTCGATGCCGCCAATCAGATCTCGCAACGTGGGGTTCAGGATCAGGTTTTCCAGCGTGTTGCCGTGGGCCGTGGCGATCAACTGGACGCCGCGTTCGGCGATGGTGCGTGCGGCGAGCGCCTCCAGCTCACGCCCAATTTCGTCAATGACGATCACCTCGGGCATATGGTTCTCGACTGCCTCGATCATGACCTCGTGCTGCAGCGTCGGCTTGGCGACCTGCATCCGCCGCGCACGGCCAACGGCCGGGTGTGGGATATCGCCATCGCCGCCGATCTCGTTCGAGGTGTCGACGATCACGACGCGGTTCTTTTCTGCCAGCACGCGTGCTGCTTCGCGAAGCATGGTGGTCTTGCCCACACCAGGACGGCCCAGGAGGAGGACGCTGCGGCCAGAATGGATGATGTCCTCGATGATGTCGATCGTGCCATAGATCGCACGTCCAACCCTGCACGTGAGGCCAACGACATCGCCGCTGCGATTGCGGATGGCCGAAATACGGTGCAATGTACGCTCGATCCCCGAACGGTTATCCGCATCAAAGGGGCCGAGCTGGGCCAGGACTGCATCAATGTCTTCACGTGTTACTTCGCGATCGCTCAGGACGACTTCGTGGTCGAGAAAACGAGCCTCAGGCACACGCCCGAGGTCCATGACTACTTCGAGCAGGTCCTGAGTCCGATTCGCTTCTCTCAGCGCGTCCTCGATCTCGGGCGGGAACACGCGGAGCAGCGCCTCCAGGTCTTGCTCTTCCTCGATACTGATCTCTCTCTGCCTAGCTCTTCTCAGATTGTATTCAAACATCCTAAGATTATTTCAACCTCTTGATTCACCGTTCTCCGGTGCGCAGCGTGCTGGGCGTCGGCGCCTCAGCGCGCTTTTCCAGGGCACGTACCAGGCTATGCGCGAGCTCGACAACGCGGACGGTGGTGTGCTTGACCACCCGGCATTGCCGCGAAATACGCTCAAAGCCCCCCTCCTCGAGCGGCGTGCGAATCCCGCCCTGGTATTCGCGTACTGCGCAATACACAGGATGAGCCGGGTAGTAGTTCAACAGCGCCAGTCCATAGTCGAGCAGTGCATCGGCCCGATCGTACGCACGCGGGTGAACCACCAACGTGAGCCAGTGGCCGGTGCGTCCGGGCAGCAGGTGACCATAGCCGGCGATGCCAAGCTCGTCCGTAAGCACGAACCCTTCCCCACGCTCCGCGCCGAGTGCGCCGTTTGCCATCTCTATACCCTTGCTCGCCGTCAGTGCCTCGGCCTGTTGTACGAGGTGAGGCACGATCTCTCTGAACAGCTCGCTCACGTACCAGGCATCCGTGCTCTGCTCCGGCCGGATCCCTTCGCCGGGTGTTGCCTGAGGATGCGCATCCGCCGACAGCCCAAAGATCTCCTCGCGGGCATAGACGCTGAACCCCACACTGATCATTACGTGCAGTGCTTCGCTCTGTTCTGGCACGCTGGCAAAGACACGCTGCAGTCCCCGTTCGCCGGCAACGGACACGACGCGCGTCAGCAGGCGCGTCCAGATCGCACGGTCCGTGTCACAGGTTGCTGACCGTTCATCCACCGCGGGCGCAATGTACCGGAGGTACATCTCGGGCCACGTGGGAGGTTGCTCGACCTGAACAAAGCCCTGCAACTGGGCACCGTTGCGGTGCGGCTCGTTCAGCAGAAGGGTCAGTGATCTCGGATCATCCAAACTGACCAGTGACGTGAAGGCACTCCACACCGGCAGCCTCGGCCGAGTCAGTGCCTCGGCAGGCCAGAGCGACACACCTTTGCCCTGGAGCTGCGCGAGCAGCAGCAGGTTCCCTAATGTGAAGCTAGTGATCATGCCTTGCCCTGGTACCCATTCCTGGGACTGTCATAGCACACATATTCTACAGTCTTTCGCGCCGATTTGCAAGTAAACGCGTCTTCGCTCAGGGCGCTAGTGAGGTGGCCATATCCTGAAGCAGGTTTGAGATAATCCGCGATGATTGGCTGTCGACAGCAAAGCAGTCAGGATGCAGCGCTACGAGTGCGGTGCTTCCTTCAAGATATAGTACGTACCCCGCTTCGCCCCGATCTTGAGCAACAGGCCGCGCCCAGCGAGATCTACCAAGTCCAGGCGCAGAGTCTCTGCCGAAACATCTGGGCACAGGCGGCGATATTCACCATTGGTGATGCGCCCATGTTCTTGCAGGTGCGCCAACGCGCGGAGCTGGCGCTCATTCATGCTGGACTCCCAGGCAGGAACGGCACGGCGCACGTGCGTGTTGCGCAGCGTGACGCTGAACGAGTGAGGCGTGTCCCGGAACTCGGGGTTGGGATGCCCGGCATTGGCCATATCTTCGATCATGCGATCGATGCCGAGGCCCAGCTCTTCGATAAAGCCCCACTGAAAGAGGGCATTGACCAGGCGCGGGTTCCGGGAAAAGTGTTCCTCGACGATATTGTCTACGGTAATGTACCCTGGAAGGCCACCGGGGCTGGTCACCTCGAGCCGGTCATCGAACATGCGGATCTCGATCCTGCGGCCGGTCAAGCGGTAGTCACGGTGGCAGACGGCGTTGACCAACGCCTCGCGCACGGCAAACGAGGGGTACTCGCCACGTTCTTCCCGGACGAGGTCCCTGACGACCGCAGCAACCCGCATCTCTTCCCACACCACCTGCCAGGCCGCCTCAATGAGCCTGGGCAGAGGGCCGGTGATCTCTTCACGTCGCGAGTAGCCGGGCAAACCACCGGGTCCTCTGAGCTCGGTCCCGGCAAAACGGACCACGATCAGTCCCCCTTGCGGAAGGAGTGCCTGCGGATCGTGCCCAAAGAGCAGCAGCCCACACACTGTGGGCGTGCCGTCCGCGGCAATCGCTCCCGCACGAGCCAGCAAGGCCTCATCTTCTAGCTGAACGGGACGGCGCTGGCGCTCTTCCCGCTTGGCGCGGTACTCGGCGATCATCTCGGGATCGAGGTCCGCATAGGTAGCACCTGGAACGACTTCCGCTTCATAGTCGCCGCTTGACTTGGTCGCGGCCAGGTGCTGGATCTCGCTGCCGGCAAGGGGGCAGTTCTCGGCACCGGACCGGACCAATACGCGCCCGTCCTGGAGCGAGTGGAGCTCTGTACTGCGCGGAACGCGAAGCGCAACGACCTCGCTGCCCTCGATCGCGGCTCGCTGCCATTCGGTGCGGACGCCAGGCCGACACCGGGCGAGGGCCAAGCGAAGGATGTCCTCGATCTCTTCGAACATGAGGCTTTGATCGACCTGGCCCTCCTCGTCGATGCCGATGAGCACCGTGCCGCCGTCGCTGTTGGCAAAAGCGACCAAGAGCTCGGCCAACTCGTCCGGTTCCGGGGCAAGCACGAAAGCGACCGTCTGTCCGGGATCATTTTCGGTCCAGTGAGCCAGCATAGGGCCTCTCAGCGTCCGGTTTGCTGCAGGAAGGCCTGCACCTCGTCCTGGGTCGGCAGCGATGGCTGTGCTCCCATGCGGGTGACGGCGATGGCAGCCACGGCGCTAGCGTAGCGAATGGCCTCGCCCATCTCCATTCCGCTTCCCAGGGCATAAGCGAGGCCGCCATTGAACGCATCCCCGGCAGCAGTGGTGTCGACGGCCCGTACCGGGAATGCGGGAATCTGTGTCTGTCGCCCATCGGTGACCCATAGGACACCGCGAGCGCCGAGCGTAACCAGGGCTGTGTGAACGCCAGCCTCAAGGATCCTGGCGAGCGACCGTGAGCGGTCACTCTCGCCGACGATAACCTTGATCTCGTGTTCGTTGGGCGTGACGATCGAGACCTTGGAGAGCAGCAAGGGGGGGATCTCACGCGCCGGCGCCGGGTTGAGGATGACTCGTACCCCGGCATCGTGCGCGAGCTCGATGGCCCGCGAGACGGCCTCGAGAGGCACTTCGAGCTGGACGAGGAGCACGTGTGCACCCGCAATCGCCTCGCGGGCGCGTTCGACATCCTGGGGCGTGAGGCGCGCATTCGCGCCCGAAGCGACTGCGATGCTATTCTCGCCCGCGTTGTCGACAAAGATCAACGCCACACCGGAGGCGGCTTCCGGATCGCGCGCGATGAAAGAAGTGTCGATGCCCTCGTCCTCATAGCCCGCAAGGGCACGGTCTCCAAAGGTATCGGTTCCCAGCCGGGCAACAAAAGCCACGTCGGCGCCGAGTCTAGCGGCGGCGACGGCCTGATTGGCGCCTTTGCCGCCTGGTGCTGTTACAAACTCGTGGCCGATCACCGTCTCGCCGGGGCCCGGGATACGGTCCATCTTGATCACCATGTCGGTGTTGGCACTTCCGACGACGACGATCCCAGGATGGCTCACGTGTGCCTCCTATCCAAGGGGTCAGCGCCTGCGGCCGCAGCACTTTTTGTACTTTTTCCCGCTGCCGCACGGGCAGGGGTCGTTACGGCCGACGCGCTCTGCTTCGACCGCTACTTTGGGCGGAGGAGGGGGAACTCGTGCGCTGAGCGCCTCAATGCGCTGCTCCCCATAGGAAAACAACTGCTGATAGGCTGTGCAGAGATAGTGCCTATTGCCGTCTGGGTTGTGATCGCGCATCATCGGGCAGCCGTGGTTGCAGATGTGGCGCCAAGAACAAGTTCTACATGCGGGGTCGCCCCGGCGCTTGCGTTGGCGAAAGGCGACCGCTGCGGGGCTGGCTGCCATCTGGTCCAGTGGTTGCTCGTGGAGGTTGCCGAGAAGCAGATCCTCCTGCACGTAAAAGTCACAAGGGTAGACGTCGCCGTTGTACTCGACTACGACGTAATCGCCGCATTCCTCCTGGAACTGGCACACCTGTGGCCCGTGTCCGGCGTAGGCCAGCAGCAGGTTGTCAAAGAGGCGGATCGACACCTCGGGCTCGCCGTCATTGTACCAAAGGTCAAAGATGCGACAGATAAAGTCGGCGAACTGCTGTGGCCGTACGGAAAAGTCGGTCAACTCCTTGGTCTGTGTGTCGAGCTCGACGCACGGGATGAACTGCAGGTAGCGGAAATCGTGCTCCAGCATAAAGCTCAGGATCTCGTCCGGATGGTCCGCTGTCAAGCTGTTGACGACTGTGAGGATATTGAACTCTGCGCCGTGGCGGCGCAGAGTCTCGATGCCCTGCATCACGCGCTCAAAGCTGCCGCGCCCGTCAATCGCGGTTCGATAGTGGTCGTGCCACTGTTGTGGCCCGTCGAGGCTGACGCCGAGGAGAAAGTTGTAGCGAGCGAACAGCTCTGCCCATTCGTCGTCGATCCGCGTCGCGTTCGTTTGTACGCCGTTGGCCACCGACTGTCCGGAGCGACCAAACTCTTGCTGATAGGTGACGACGCGCCGGAAAAAGTCGATGCCGGTCAGCATCGGCTCTCCGCCCTGCCAGCCAAAAGTCGCGTGGTGGGGCATGAGGCGCATGCCCTCGCGGATCAGCGCGCGAAGGGTTGCGTCATCCATGACGTGTCGGCCCTGGACATCCATGTAGGGGTCGGTGGGACGGTCGTGGTAAAAGCAATAGGTACAGTGCAGGTTGCAGTCAGCCGAAGCCGGCTTGACAAGGATGCTTGAAATCGCGGGCCTTTGCAAGCGAGATCCCTTTGGCTAGATGCCTAGGTACCAGTTACCGAGACCAGATTCGCTGGATTCTAGCACATCCAAAGGAAGAAGGCAACCGCGTAACTGTACAAAGAACAAGCCGATGCTCAACTGGAGCATCGGCTTGTACGGGTGCCGCTGTAAAGTGCTACAGCTTGACGACGTTGGCGGCCTGCGGCCCTTTGGGTCCTTCCTCAATGGTGAACTCGACCTGCTGGCCTTCTTTGAGCGACTTGTAGCCTTCGCCCTGGATCGCGGAGAAGTGCACAAAGACGTCCGGGCCGTCGTCACGCTGAATGAAGCCGTACCCTTTGGGATCACTAAACCACTTGACCGTGCCGATGATGCGCTCACTCATCTGCCTTGCATACTCCTTTGCTCCTGGTGCTCCGCGCTGCAATGGGCGGGCTCGATTGGCGAGTCGAGCGTTTCCGATACAGTGAAGAGACCATGAAACGAGACTTTCGACGTATTCACAATATAGCACACATTCATGGGGCTGTCAAATGTTGCCAAGGCAGTCGCATCTGCGCATGAGCCCGGTGGCACGTGGGGATGTGTTATCTACATCTGGAAGGCAAATGCGATCGTGTTGCAGCCGGGGGTGGATGAGCACCTAGGGAACGGAGGGCGAAGGGATGATCTGGGCGGACCAGGCGAGCTGCATGCGCTGCCAGTCTGCACTTTCTGCGCCGACGGTAAGGATGTGTTCAGCCTGTCCTTCCCCAGGCCATGGGTGGATCGAGTATGCTGACCAGTCGTCGTTGTGGTTGGTAAGGAACGCGATGCGCTGTCCATCCGGTGACCACACTGGCATAACGTCGGTGAAAAGGTTCTTTGTGATCTGGCGTACGTGCATGGTCTCAGTCTGGACGACATAAAGGTTCAGGCTGAGTCCAAGGTCCGACATGTAG
>Ga0307426_1001913_pt1 | contig 13276 bp, 10 predicted proteins | sample SalMarWE160340MG_FD_202165 | JGI IMG/M metagenome (GOLD analysis project Ga0307426, IMG submission 202165) | Salt marsh sediment microbial communities from the Plum Island Ecosystem LTER, Massachusetts, United States - WE1603-40 | ecosystem: Environmental > Aquatic > Marine > Intertidal zone >... | reverse complement strand
CGATCTGGTTATGTTCGGTTACGGTACACCCATCGGATCCCACTGGTCTCCATCAACGCCGTATTATGTGGATTTGACCGGTAAATTTGCCTACAACCCCGAAAAAGCCAAGGCACTGCTGGCCCAGGCCGGATACCCCGATGGTTTCGAAGCCACCATTAAGCTGCCGGCGATTTACTCGTATTCCCGCAGAGCCGGAGAGGTCATCGCAGATCAACTGGCACAGGTGGGTATCAAACTCAAAATTGAGATCGTAGAGTGGGGCCAATGGATCGAAAGAATTTTTAAGAAAAAAGAATATCAACTTACCATGATCGGTCACGTGGAAGCCTGGGATATCGGTATCTATGCCAATCCGAATTACTACTTCCAGTATGACTCCCAGGAATTCCGCGACGCCTATGCCCAGGCCTTGAAGGCACCCAACGAGGAAGAAAAAGCCAAGTGGTTTGGTCGCTGCCAGGAGATTATCGCCGAGGATGCGGTCAACGGTTATTTGTTCTCAGCGCCCAGTTTACCGGTGATGAAGGCCAAGGTCATGAATTGGTGGGAAAACTATCCGACCATTGCTTTGGACTGTACCGAAGTCTGGTGGCAGAAGTAAAAGTTACGACCACGGTAGCGATAAACAATTGACGCTTTCAACCCTAAGGGCGGTTCCGCACTGTTGCGGAACCGCCCCGGCGTTTAAATATGTTCCGATATCTCATCAAAAAATTGATAACACTTTTGCTGCTGCTGTTGCTGGTCTCCATCGCCGTCTTCACTGTGCTTTTTGTCCTTCCCGGCGACCCTGCTCAAATAATCCTGGGCATAAATGCCACCCCCGAGACCCTGGCCAACTTGCGGGCTGAATTGGGATTGGACAGACCCTTCACCACCCAGTATTTAGAATGGATCGGCAACCTCGTCTCCGGCCGCGGCAACTGGTCGATCAATTACGATATGTCGGTATACGATTTGATTGTCAGCCGTCTGGCTGTCACCGGCCCGCTGGCACTGCTGGCCATGATTTTTGCAATCATCATAGCCTTTCCCTTGGGCATCTATGCGGCCCGCAACCAGAACCGACCGGGCGATGTCACCGTCATGTTTTTTACACAACTGGGTCTGGCGACGCCGGAATTCTGGCTGGGAATTCTGCTGATCCTGCTGATGTCGGTAAAATTAGGGCTGTTTTCAGCGGGCGGTTTTCCGGGCTGGTCGGACAACTTTTGGGGCTCTTTACAGGCGCTGCTTCTGCCGGCTTTTGCGCTGGGGGTCATTCGCGCCTCCATTCTGACCCGTCTGACGCGTTCATCGATGCTGGAAGTCCTGCGGGAGGATTACGTCCGCACGGCCAGAGCCAAAGGACTCAAAGAACGCACGGTGATCTACATTCATGCCCTGCGCAATGCGCTGATCCCGGTGCTTACCATACTGGGGCTGCAGCTGGGCCAATTGCTGGCCGGAGCGATTATCATTGAAAACGTATATTACCTGCCGGGCCTGGGTCGCCTGGTTTTCCAGGCCATTGGCCAGCGGGACCTGCCGGTCGTCAGGGATATCGTTTTGTTTATGGCCATCGCCGTCGTGCTGGTGAATTTCTTCGTTGATCTCACGTATGCGGCGTTGGATCCGAGAATTCGGCTGAATTAATCTTCCTTAGAAGGTTATGAATACGGATAAAGATTGAAAAATTTAGCAAGATAATCGCGGCTGAAATTTTTAAGTTTATAATCTGTGTCGATCCGTGTAAATCCGTGTCCCAATCAACTTAAAATGAATAGATTTTTCAACAACAAAAACTTCACCGTGGGATTTTTCCTGTCGGCGGTCGTCATCGTGATGGCCCTCCTCAGTTTGATCTGGACGCCTTATGACGGCAATAAGATGAATGCACGCGTACGCCTGCAGGGTCCATCCTGGCAGCATCCATTGGGCACGGACCAGTATGGACGGGATACGCTATCCAGGGTCATGGTCGGCGCGGTAAATTCGATCATCGTCGGACTGGTGACGGTGGCGATCGGTTTGAGCGTCGGGGTGTTTCTGGGATTGGCTTCAGCCTATTTCGGCAAATGGGTGGATGAATCGATTATGCGATTCTCCGACTTTTTATTCGGCTTCCCGGCTGTATTGACGGCGATCCTGATTACGTCGATCCTTGGTCCCTCAATGATCAATGCCATGCTGGCCATCGGCATTTTTTACATTCCGGTCTTCGCCCGTTTGACCCGGGCGGTCGCCATGAGCATCTGGGAACGAGAGTTTATCGCTGCTGCCCGAGCCTGCGGCGTCGGCGAGTGGAGTATCGCCTGGCGCCATGTTTTGCCCAATATCCTCTCCCACTTGCTGATCCAGGGGACGATTCAATTTGCGGTGGCGATCCTGGCCGAAGCAGGACTCAGCTATCTGGGGCTGGGCAGCCAGCCGCCCCAAGCCTCCTGGGGCCGCATGTTAAACGAAGCCCAGACTTTTATGTCGCTGTCACCCTGGATGGCCATTTTCCCGGGCCTGGCCATCGCCTGGGCGGTCCTGGGATTTAATTTACTGGGAGATGGATTGAGAGATACGCTGGATCCCAAGATGGTGAGGGTACGCTAGTGTTGTGGCCCACAAATACCTTAGAAGATTGGAATTGGATAACTAATCTACTATTTGTAATTTGGAATTTGAGATTTGGAATTTTTTTCGCATTTCGTGCTTCGCATTTGGGGTGAGGATACATGAAACCGACTAAAGAGGTTATCGATAAGGTACTAAACGAAATTGATCCCGATGCACTGATTTCCCTTACCGCCGATCTGGTCCGCATCAACTCCGTCTGGGATCCCGTTGCCGGGTCCAGTGAGCAGCCGGCGGCGGACTATGTCTTCGAATGGGCACAATCACAGGGATTTGAGGTTCAGCAGGAGGAGGTTGCACCGGCCCGGCCCAACGTCATTGTCACCTGGCATGCCGGCTTCGGGGACCGCAAATTGATGTTTGAGGGGCACACCGATGTGGTTACCCCGGGCGATGTGTCGGTGTGGAAGTATGATCCTTTCGGCGCTGAAATTGTAGGTCGACGGATGTACGGTCGCGGAACCAATGACACCAAAGGCAACCTGGCGGCCATGCTGATTGCCATGGCGGCGCTTAAGAACTCCGGTGTGCAACTTGCCGGAGCCATCGTCGGCGGTGTGCTGTGCGATGAAGAAGATCAAATGCTGGGAGTCAGGCATTTTATCGAAAAGGGCCATGCCGACACGGTTACCGCCGCCGTTATCTGTGAGCCCCAGGATGGCTTGATCTGCACCTCCCAAAAAGGGGCGCTGCGGGCCCGTTTCACCATCAAGGGCCGCATGAGTCACGGTGCCATGCCCCTTTCCGGTTTGAACACCGCTCCGGCCGTCGCCCATTTGATCAACGCTTTGCACGATCTGGAGCGCCGGGCCGTGCGGCAGCCGGGACGGGACGAGCACCTGGGGTGGCCCAGCTTCACCCCCACGGTCATCCTGGCACCGTCGGCCGGTGCGCCCCAGCTCAATGTCATGCCCGGCGAGACCCAGGTGCTGGTGGATATTCGGACCGTTCCCGGGCAGTCCCATCCGGAAATCATCAAAAACCTGGAAGACCTGGCGGTTAAAATTGAGCAACAAATCCGCCAACATTATGTTGACTATGACAAACTGCTCGATTTGAAACGCGATCATGACCTGAACATCAGGATGAACATTTTAACCGATCGGCCCTGCACGCTGACGGATCGAAACGATCCGGCAGTTCTGGCAGCCGATTGGGCCACCCGGCAGGTGAGTGAAAAAACGCCGGCCTACGGCGGCGTTCCCGGCGCCACGGACGGCACCTTTCTGTGGGCTTTAAAAAATATTCCTATCGTCACCATGGGGGCCGGCGACCGCCAGGTACCGCATCAGGCTGACGAATGGGTGGATCTGGATCAACTGATCGAGACCGCCAAAATTTATGCCTTGACGGCCCTTCATTACCTGTGGCCGGAAGGACGTTGAGTGAGTTAATTGAGTTGATTGGGTTGATTTGGTTGATTGGGTTGATTGAGTTCACTGAGTTGATTAAGTTGATAGGTTGATTGAATGGCACTTTCAGGACCGGCTGATAGTTGATGTTCATATTCGATAGAATATTAAAATGACAGGATACCCTCAATTTTAGTCATTTTAGTCATTTTAGGCACTTTAGGCATTTCGTCTGATTTAAGCCTTTTTAATATTGAATGGGAAATAAACTACTAGAAATAGCGGACCTATCGGTCCATTTCTACACCCCGGAAGGTATTGCCCGGGCGGTGGACGGCGTCAGTTTTTATCTGAATGCGGGGGAGACCATCGGACTGGTGGGCGAATCGGGATGCGGCAAAAGTGTCACTTCACTGGCCATCATCGGATTGATCCCTTCACCACCGGGTCGCATTGAATCGGGCCGAATCAGGTTTGCAGGCCGGAACCTGCGTGATCTTGATGCCGAAAGCCTGCGCAAAATTCGGGGGCATGAAATTTCGATGATATTTCAGGAGCCGATGACCTCGCTCAACCCGGTGCTGCCCATCGGCCGCCAGGTGGCCGAACCGCTGATGGTCCATCAGGGCCTGAGTAAAGCCGAAGCATTTGAAAAAGCAGCCGATTGGCTGGACTATGTCAAAATCCCGGCTGCCGGAAAAAGGCTCAATGATTATCCGCACCAACTTTCCGGCGGGATGCGCCAACGGGTTATGATTGCCATGGCCATGGTGTGCGGCCCAAAGCTGTTGATTGCCGATGAACCCACAACCGCGCTGGATGTCACCATCCAGGCCCAAATCCTGTCCCTGATGCTTCGGCTTAAAGATGAATTGGAAATGTCGCTGCTTTTGATCACGCACGATCTGGGCGTGGTGGCGCAAATGGCCGCCAGAGTGGTGGTGATGTATGCCGGCCAGGTTGTCGAAGAAGCCAGCGTCAGTGAGATTTTTGACCGTCCTTTTCATCCTTATACCCAGGGCCTTCTCCAATCCATGCCCCGAATCGGGGACCGGCGTGACGGCCGCAAGCAGCGCCTGAAAGATATCCCCGGAATCGTGCCGGTGCTGACGGAACTCATTGAAGGCTGCAAGTTTGCCGACCGCTGTCCCCATGCCTTTGCGCTGTGCCGCCAAACTCAGCCGCAGCTGGTTGCGGTTGGAGATAAACACTACGCCCGCTGCTGGCTGAAGGAATACCCGGAACGGAGAAAAGGCGATGTCTGAAACGCCGTTGCTCAATGTTGTCGATCTGGTCAAACAGTTCCCCCTGGGCGGCGGAATGCTGACGCAACCACGCGCCTGGATTAAAGCGGTGGACGGGGTTTCCTTTGCGGTCGCTCCAGGCGAAAGCTTCGGCCTCGTGGGAGAGTCCGGCTGCGGCAAAACGACCCTGGGACGGCTGATTTTGCGTCTGATCGAACCGACCAGCGGCAGGGTTGAGTTTGGCGGTCGGGATATCATCTCCTTGAATCGTTCGGAAATGAGTGCGCTGCGGCAGCGCATGCAAATTATTTTCCAGGATCCCTATTCCAGCCTCGATCCAAGAATGCGGGTGGCGGATATCATCACCGAACCGTTGCGCGCGACTCAACATACCTCGCGCAATCAACGACGGCAGGCGGCGGCTGCGCTGCTGGAAAAAGTCGGCCTGCGCAGCGGGGACCTGGACAAATATCCCCATGAATTTTCCGGCGGTCAGCGACAGCGAATCGGGATTGCACGTTCGCTGTGTGTCCGGCCGGATTTAATCGTTGCCGATGAGCCGGTCAGTGCGCTGGACGTCTCAATTCAGGCCCAGGTCATCAATCTGATGGAGGATTTAAAGGAGGAATTCAACCTGGCCTACGTTTTTATTTCCCATGATCTGAGTGTGGTCGAATACATCTGCGACCGGATCGCCGTAATGTATCTGGGGGGCATCGTTGAGCTGGCTTCCACCAGGGATTTTAGTGTATCCCCGCGTCACCCGTACACCGAAGCGCTGCTGAAGGCGGTTCCCTTGCCGGATCCCCATCGCAGAACCGAACCGTTTGCCATGGAAGGCGATGTCCCCAACCCGATTGATCCGCCCCCGGGATGCCCGTTTCATCCCAGATGCCTATATAAATTCGACCGATGTCCACGCGAAAAACCATCTTTGATTGAGGCGGGACCGCAACATTTTGTAGCCTGCTGGCTGAACGAAGGCAAGGGACTTAGGAATGAAGATTGACGAATGGCGAATGGCGAATTTAGGAATTCTTTCAATCTTATAAAAAACTCACGTTTTCCGAGGTATATGTGGTAGTTTAAATAAAAAAGATAGAATAAAAAAGGAATGACCGAAGCGAATACTATAAATCGTCATTCTTCATTCGTCCTTCATCATTCCTTGCGGGGGAAAAAAATGAAAATTGCTGTTGTGGGTGCCGGTGCCATGGGCAGTCTTTTTGGCGCCATGCTGGCGGAAGCCGGCAATGAAGCTTGGCTGTATGACGTGTGGCAAGAGCACGTCCAAACCGTAGAACAGCATGGATTGAACATTGAACGGGAAGGCAAGGCCCGTAAGGTTAAAATCAACGCGACCGCCGACCCCCGACAAATCGGCCGGGCGGATCTGGTCATTATATTCGTAAAATCCACCCAGACCAAATCCGCAGCTGAAACCGCCCAAAAGATCGCCGGCCCTGACGGCACGGTCATGACCCTGCAAAACGGGATGGGCAACGCCGATATCATCGCCCAGGACATTGAAGCGGATCGCATACTGGCAGGTACCACGTCCCACGGGGCCACCATGCTGGGTGCTGGCCGTATCCGGCATGCCGGAGTCGGTGCCACCACCATCGGCAGCTGGGCCGACACCGACCGGGGGCGGCAGCGCGCAAAGCAGTTTGCCGATTTCTTCAACAGCAACGGTATCGAGACGGAAGCCGTGGCCGATGTGCGCAGCGTGGTCTGGAACAAGCTTTTGATCAACATCGGCATTAATGCCATAACGGCTCTGAGCGGGATTAAAAACGGCCAGTTACTGGATCTGGATGTCACCCGCGAATTGAGTCGCTGCGCTGTTGAAGAAGCCATGGCCGTCGCCCGCGCCCAGCAGGTCGGGATTAAAGATAACGCAGTGGACATTGTATTTAAAGTGGCCGAAGCCACTGCCGCCAATCGATCATCCATGGGACAGGATGTGGATAACAAACGACAGACGGAAATCGCGGCCATCAACGGATTCATCGTGCGGGAGGCCAAACGGCTGGGGCTTGAAGCACCGATTAATTTTGCGTTGAAGGCGCTGATCGAAACGCTGCAATCGCATTACTAGCAAGCTATGGTCGAAACAGACAAGTAGTCATCCGATGCATAGTTGGAGTAATAGAGCAATGGAATATTGAAAATTCCAAATACCAAATAACAAATAATTTCCATCACTCCAATACCCCCGAAACAATAATCATATAATGTATAGGAAAGAATCAAGGAGGCGCTAAAATGGCTGATAAAAAAGTAACGGTTTTGGATGTCCAACAGGCCAAGAATGAGGGACGCAAACTCACCATGCTGACCGCTTATGATTATCCGCTCGGACTGATGGCCGCGGAATCCGGCGTCGACATTGTTCTGGTGGGTGACTCACTGGGCATGGTGGTCATGGGTCTGCAGGGAACGGTCGCGGTGACCATGGAGGATATGATCCATCACATCAAAGCCGTCGTCAGGGGATGCAAAGGGCCTCTGATCGTCGGCGACATGCCGTTTATGAGTTACAACACCTCCATCCGGGAGGCGATTATCAATGCCGGACGGCTGATGAAAGAAGGCGGCTGTGAAGTCGTCAAGCTGGAAGGCGGAGTTGATTTCGCGCCGACGATTGAAGCGATCGTCAAGGCCGGCATTCCCGTCCAGGGACATATCGGTTTGACACCGCAGACAGCTTCCGCATTGGGCGGCTTTAAAATGCAGGGCAAGGATGCCGCGGCAGCCAAACAGATCATCGATGATGCCAAAGCCCTGGAAGATGCCGGCGTATTCTCGATGATCCTGGAAGCAGTGCCGGCGCCCCTCGGCAAGCTGGTTGCCGAAGCGGTCAAAGTTCCGGTCATCGGCATCGGCGCCGGCCCGGATGTAGACGGCCAGGTGCTGGTTTTTCATGACGTCGTGGGTCTTTTTGACCGGTTTGTTCCGAAGTTTGTCAAACAGTACACCAATGTCAGAAAGGTAATTTTAGAAGCATTAAAGGAATATAACCAGGACGTTATTGGAAAAAGATTCCCGGGGCCGGAACATTCCTTTAAAATGCCGGACGAAGCCCTGGAACAGCTGAAAAAAATGATCGCAGAATAGAATATGAATTTCCCCCATCTATTTAAAACGGGCAATATCGGCGAGTGTCGTCTCAGAAACAGGATCATTATGCCCCTTTACCCCACCAAATACGCCACAGACGGTATGGTAAATCCAAAGATGGTGGCGTTCTACCGCGCGCGCGCCAAGGGCGGTGCGGCCCTGATTGTACTGGATTGTCCCTGCCTGGATTATCCAAGGGCCTACACGGCGACACACAAACTGCGCATTGATACGGATGAATACGTCCATGGCCTGAAGGGGTGCCGAAGTATTCATGCAGCTTGATTATCCAAAGCAAAGAGCGGTCAGTCGGCAGATTCCCGGCGCCAAGCAAAAAGGGGATATGTGGATCGCACCTCTGGCGAACACAATGTCCATTGAAGAGGCTCATGAAATTTTAGCCATCTTGACCCGGGGTGCGGTTCAGGCCAAGGATATCGGCTATGACGGCATCGAAATCCAGGCCAGCTACGGTGAGTTGATCTCTCAGCTGCTGTCGCCCCTTTTGAATACCCGAACCGACGAGTTGGGCGGAAGCTTGGAAAATCGATCTTCTTTTCTGACACAACTGATTCGACAGGTGAAGGAAGGGACAGCAAACGATTTTCCGGTGATGGTCAAGCTGGTTTGCGATGAGTTTGTGGACGGCGGTCTGGGTGTCGCGGAGGCCCTTAAGGTTGCCGGATGGGTGGAACAGGCAGGCGCCGATGCAATTGTGGCCAATGCGGGCAACAAACAAACCAAGTTCAGGACAATCCCACCTCTTGAAAGTCCGCCGGCACCCTTGGCGGATATTGCTGCTCAAATCAAATCCGTGGTCAACATCCCGGTGGTTGCAATCGGCAAAATCAACACACCTGCAGTTGCTGAAGAAATTATTAGTTCGGGAAAAGCCGATTTCGTCGCCATGGCCCGGGCGCTGGTCGCGGATCCGGATGCCCCGGCCCGCACGAAGAAAAGAGTGCTGGTCATTGGCGGGGGACCGGGCGGCATTCAGACCGCGTTAATCGCCGCCCAAAGGGGCCATGCGGTGCAACTATGGGAACAGTCTGATCGGATTGGCGGTCAGATCAGATTCGCGCATCTCGCACCCTTTAAGGCAGAAATGGCAGGCATATTGAACTACCTCAAAAACGCCCTGCAAAACTCTCCGGTGGTTGTCCGCCTTGGACAGCCGGTTGACGCATCTGAAATTGCGGCTTTTGGTCCGGACACGGTGATTGTGGCCACCGGCTCCCGGCCGGGTCTGCCGCCCATTCCGGGAATTGAGGCCGATCGCGTGGTTCAGGCCCGGGCCCTTTATGAAGGCGCATGGCCTGCCTGCGAGCGAATCGTAATTATCGGCGGCGGCGACATCGGCTGTGAAACCGCCGACTGGCTTGCCGCATCGGCCAAACAGGTGAGTATCGTCGAAATCGCTCCGCAGGTGCTGGCCCGAATGAAAGATATCCCTAGAGCGCGTTTGCTGGCAAGGCTTGCTGACAAAAACATACAAATTTATACTGAAACACAGGTGGTCTCAATCGAAGCACGGAAAGTACGTTTGAAAAAGAAGGACGGGTCTGAATTCAGGCTGCAAGCCGATCTGGTTGTACTCGGCATCAATGCGCAATCGGAGGATGTTTTATTTCATAAGTTACAGAATAAGGTCAAGGAAGTCATTGCTGTGGGAGACGCCGCCTCGCCCGGCAATCTTGGCGCCGCATTAAGAAACGCAACCGAAGTCGCCTTGAAGATCTGATACTTAAATCCGGTAAAGCTTCAAAGGATTCCCGGACAATTTTTCATTGGCGGCGTTTAGTTTCTCATCGCCGGATATCACCGCCACCGCCTTTTGGGTCTCCTTCCCGTCGAAGTATTTCTCGGCGGCCTGCATCACCTTTTTGCGGGTCAGTGACAATAGCGCGCTTTTGAAGCGGAGACGCATCTCGTCTGACAAAGAAATGATTTTACGGTAAAACGCCTTGCGGGCCGCCGGCCCGGGGGGATCGGGTTTGTCGATTTCAGAGCAAACCTGCAACACCGCTTCATCAACGTCTTCATCGCCGAAACTGCCCGCCCGAATAAATGCAGCGGCATTGTCAAAGGCATTTAACGTCGAAACGATGTGGGGGTCCCGGTAGGAAGCAAAACTGAAAAGACCGTCTTCCGGGCTGTATAAAGCGAAACCGCCATAGGCCCCGCCCTTTTCACGTATTTCACGATGCAGGTACATAGAACGCAAAATCTTGCTGATCACCGATAGCGCTGCACTGTCCTCATGTTCCATGCGAACGGTTTCAAAGGCCAGCGCCACAAATGAAACGGCCGAAGAAGTGCTCCACCCCTCACGAATCATTTCACCTTCCAGGTTGATGTTTGGCGCAATGAAACCCTCGCCTTGCCCCGCACCCAAACCGCTAAAGACGGAGGTCAAATTTTCAACCGCATCCGCCGTCGCGGCATCTTCTCCAATTATGGCCATTTTAAAATTATGTTGTGCAAGCAGCGTTTTTCCGATGGCCGCCAGATCCCCGGATAAGGCCTTGAGCTGTGGTTTGTCAAGTTTATCTGAGAGCCGTTTAATGGTCTGCAGCTGATGGACACCGCTCCAGATTTCACCCAGCGCCCGGCTGGAGGAAAATCTCCGTGAAGCCAGGGATATCGCCAAGCGATGGCCGTTGTGGATGACCATGGATTCTAAACCGGCCCGATACTCGAGCAGCAAATTCTTCAAGCGTGTGGTATCGGAAAAATCATACTCGTGCAGCAATTCCCGGATAATATCAAACATCCGGTCCTGCTTCCGGAGCAGGCATTTTCCGTTAAAAGAGATAAAAGGTACACACTCTCCGGCTGGGTCAAAGCGGGTGCGGGAGTGGGTCGACAGACCGATGCCCCCCGTATGGGCATCGATGAGCTGCGCCAATTCGGCATAGTTGCGGCTGCGGGTGCCCATTCTGGAAAACGCATAACAAAAAAAGGGGCTCAACGGCACCAGGGCAGCGGGAAGTGAACCGGTACCGGCCGCGGCGGCAAAGTATACAATACCGGAGGTCGCCTGGTTGTAGATGGTGGCGTGCAGGCCGGCTTCTGAGGCGCTCTCCTCGATAATGGGAACCGAGGGTGGAATATCTGCCCGCCGCAGCGTCGGAAGGCTGGAAACATCCTCTTCGGTTTCCTGCAGCTGCTGCAGCGCTTGCGCATCCTGCCGGATCTGATCCCTTTCGATCGGTGACAGATCCTTTTTGAGGCGGTTAAGCTCGACGCGCAGCCGCTCGTTTTCCCTTTCCGCCATCTGTTGATCCGGTGCAAGCGTCAAAAGAATCCGGTGCGGGTTGTCCAGAAAGTATTTTTTGATTTGATTTTCAAAAAAAGGGCCCTTGGCCAGTTCGCTTTGCAGTCGGGCCAGATCCGCATCAAAATTTAAAATCTTAAGCGGATCGCCGCCGTGAAACCAGCTGCCGGAAAATGTCATCAGCAATTTGATACCATAGGGGTAAGGTGTATTGGTGATCTCTTTGCGATGAAACTCAATCTGATGGATAGCGGATTCAATCAGATTTTTTTCGATACCGTCTGCGGCAAGGCCGGTTAACACATCCAGGATGATTTCTTCGATCTTGCCGGCGGATGACTGCGCGACATCTTTCAGACCGCTGACAAACAGCGAGTCGCGGTTATCGGCGTCAAAACCCGTGCCGTCAGACAGAGCGCTGCCAAGCCCTGAGTCGATCAATGCTTTGCGCAGGGGGGATGCGGAATTTCCGAGCAGGATCTGTTCCAGCAAGGTCAGGGTCAGGATTTCAAATGTATCCTTAATGTCAGCAGCCAGCCAGGCAAGGCAAACCTGGCATTTTTTGCTTGGGTCCTCGTTTTTACTGAAAGGATACGGGAAAGAAACAGATCGCGTGTTTTTCCAGCGCGGTTGGGATTCAACAACCGTATCGGGATCAATTCGCTTGAATTTCTTCAGGACCTTGGCTTCAATAAAAGCCAGATGATCTTTTAGGGGCAGGTTGCCGTAAGTATAGAAAAAAGCATTGCTGGGATGATAATGCTTCTGATGGAACTCTTTCAGCTGCTCATAGGTTAACGACGGAATTTCAGCCGGATCTCCGCCGGAATTAAAGCGGTAGGTCGTCGAGGGGTACAACGCTTTCAGAATGGAGCGTGCCATCACCTGATCGGGAGAAGACATGGCGCCTTTCATTTCATTGTAGACCACACCTTTGTAGGTCAGCTGATAAATATCCGCAGTCTGACTGTGCGGGTTTTCTTCGAAATCCAGGCGGTGTCCCTCCTGTTTGAAGCTGAGCCTTTCAAGTTTTGGGAAAAAAGCAGCATCCAGATAAACATCCATCAGATTGAAGAAATCCTTTCGATTCTGGGTAGAAAAAGGATACATGGTCCAATCCGAGGCAGTAAAGGCGTTCATAAAGGTGCTCAGGCTTCTTTTGAGCATTGAAAAAAACGGATCGCGCACCGGATAATTTTGCGAACCGCACAAAACCGTATGCTCGAGGATGTGGGCGACGCCGGTCGAGTTCTGCGGTACGGTCTTGAAAGCGACGCTGAATGTGTTTTCAACGTCGCTGCTGCCGATGTGCACATGTTTCGCTCCGCTGCCTAAATGCTCCAATTCATAAAAAACCGAAAATATCTCCTTCAACGGCTCAATCCGTTCAATGCGATAGTCACATATCCGGTCGCCCACTTTCAGTCCCGGATTGGAAGAATCCACGATAGTTTCCATAAACACCCCTTGTTGTTCCCTGTATATAATTGCTGCATATTTACATATTCGAAAGTAATGTAATTTGAGATTTATTTGTAATTTGGAATTTGGAATTTATACAATGTCATTTTGGTAAAGAAAATATTATAAATAAAACCAGATTCTGGAAAATTAAATTCAGGATATGACACTAGGCTGCAATATAAATCCCTCTGCTTTTGCGCTTTATTTTA
>Ga0307426_1001912_pt1 | contig 13278 bp, 11 predicted proteins | sample SalMarWE160340MG_FD_202165 | JGI IMG/M metagenome (GOLD analysis project Ga0307426, IMG submission 202165) | Salt marsh sediment microbial communities from the Plum Island Ecosystem LTER, Massachusetts, United States - WE1603-40 | ecosystem: Environmental > Aquatic > Marine > Intertidal zone >... | reverse complement strand
GGAACGCATTGATTTGAGTCAGTTGAAGCTGGTGGGAATTATACTGGCCGCCAGCGGCAACCGGGCTCTAGTGGAAGAAGCTTCCGGCAAAGGATATGTTATTAAAAATGGTACATTCATCGGCACCAATGGCGGCAAAATAATCAGTATTCAAAAAGAAACAGTTACTGTTGAGGAAGAATTTGAAGATTTTTCCGGCAAACTTTTAATCCGTAAAAGAGAGCTCAAACTTCCCAAACCCCCTGGAGAGTTTTAAGATGCTGCATTTCATTACTAAAATGGCTAGACCCCTTCATTTAGGCCTCCTTTTAATAAGCCTGACAGTGTTGTTCGCTGCGTGTGCCTCCCAAAAGGCAGGCAATGTCAAATCCGCGGAGGAGACCAAACTAATTACCGACATCATCACCAGTGAAGATGCCGAATCCATGACCGTTACGGTAAAGGGCAATCAGACGCTGACCTATACGGCCATCAAACAGGTATTCCCGCTGGGTGTTCTTTTTCACTTTCCGGAAACCATCCTGGATAATATCAAAACCGTGTATTATCCGCCGGAAAATGATTTCATCAGTTCCATAAGAGCAAATCAGGTAGAGGAAGACGGCAAAACATCCCGCATCTTTATTGCCCTGAAAAAGGATCTGCCCTATAACATCAAGCCGGATGCCTCCGGGCTGAACATCGTGTTCCCCAAAACCGGCAAACCGGTCGCAGAGACCAAAACTGAAGCTGCGCAAACACAGAAGACAGAACCGGCAGCGACAGCGGAACCCGCCAAAGCTGCGGCGCCCCCGGCCACCCGCATGACGTCGGTTGCCGCAACACCGCTCAAAAATAACGTCGCCATCACTGTCAAGGCGGACGGAACAATTTCAAACTATAAATCCTTCACGATCGAGGAAACTCCGCCCCGCATTGTTTACGACCTTTATAACCTGAAAAGCCCGTCCGAGGGAGAACAACGAATCGCTGTTAAGTCCGATTGGGTAAGCAAGATCCGCTATTTCGGTCATCCCGACAAGGTCCGGATCGTGCTGGAAACGAAAAAAGCCTATCTATCCAAATACTCTGCGACACCGGTAGACAACGGGCTGTTGATTTATGTCGGCCAGGCTCCGGCCCCGGTGAGCGAAGAAAAACCCAAAGCGGCTGTCGCCCAGGCGGCTATGCCGATGCAACCGACATCCAAAGCGCCGACGGCTGCAGAAAAAACCGAAGCGGTCAAATATGACAAACCGGCCTGGTTGAATCGCATCGATTTTTCGAGTGAAGAAGGCGGCAAATCGGCAATCATTGTCGGAACCACACGGCCGGTTGAATACCAGATGTCAAAAGTCGACAACAAGAGACTGCAGATCAATCTTTTAGATACCAATTTGCCCGAATACCGCAAACGGGCTTTGATCACCACTCGCTTTCAAAGCGCGGTGGACCGCATTACGCCGGGGCAACAACCTAAATCCAAAGATACAATTCTGGATATTGAACTGCGGGAAGCGGTGCCCTATTTTGTCAAACAAACGGACGACGTCATCCGAATTAACTTTGAAGCCTCTTCCATTCCGCCAAGGCCCTATGAAGATGCCAAGCTTCCGGCCTGGAAGCAGGTTATGGCTGAGCCTGCAACCGAAGTTGCGGCCGCACCGGCAGAAAAGACGGCTGACGCAGCCAAAGCTATCCTACCGTCCGGCGGCGAGGTGCTGAAGTCGCCCACGGGACGAAAAGAGCTGCAACTGACTAAAAAAGATACCTCAGAAGAGCTGGCGCTGGCCAAAGAGGAACTGTCCCTTGCCGATCGCCTTGCGGGTGAGGCGCCGCCAGAACAAAAATACTCCGGCGAAAAAATTGCCCTTGATTTTTATGACACGGACATCAAGAATGTGTTCCGAATCATCCGGGAAATCAGCGGCAAAAATTTTGCCATCGACAAGGACGTCACCGGCAAAGTAACCCTGACCCTTGATAAACCGGTGCCCTGGGATCAAGTCCTCGATCTGGTGCTCAAAATGAATTCACTGGGGATGACCATGGAAGGCGACATTATCCGCATCGCCACCCTGAACAGCCTGGCCCAGGAAGAAAAGCAAAAAGAGGCGCTGGTAAAAGCCACGCAGCAGACCGTAAAACAGCAAAAAGCCCTGGAACCGCTATTGACCGCATACATTCCGGTCAGCTATTCCAATGCTCAAACTGAAGTCTTGCCCCATATCCAATCGGTTCTCACCGAGGGCCGCGGCAAAGCCAGCGTGGATACCCGCAACAATCAGCTGATTTTAACCGATACGGCCGAAAAGATTGAGCAGGTCCGGGAAATCGTGAAACGCATCGATCAGGTTACGCCCCAGGTGATCATCGAAGCCCGCATCGTTGAAGCCAATTCAAGTTTCTCCAAAGACCTCGGCTTTGACTGGGGACAGGTTAGCGCCGGTCCGTTCGATATCGGTGATTCAACGCTGACGCTTACCGGATTGGCGTCTAATTTGCCGGCGGTTATCCCGACCGGTGTGGTTGGCATGGATTTTATCAAAGTGCCCGGAACCCAGTTTTCGATTATGAATGCCCAACTGCAGGTCAGCGAAACCGAGGGTAAAACCAATATTATTTCAGCTCCGAAAGTTTTGACGCTGGACAACAAGAAGGCCAAGATAAAACAGGGCCTGGAAGTGCCTTACCTGGAACGGGACTCCTCGGGTAATGCGACGGTCAGGTTTAAAAATGTTGATTTGCTGCTGGAAGTCACACCCAATGTCACACCGGACGACCGCATCACCCTGAAAGTATTTGTCACCAAAAACGACGTGGTTGATCCGACGGCCGATCAGCCTGCTCTGTCCACCAATGAAGCTGAAACCGAACTTCTGGTGGATGACGGAGACACCATCATCATCGGCGGTATCGTGAAATCCACCATAAGCTATGCTGAAAGGGGAATCCCCGGATTGCGGAACATCGGCGTGCTGGGCTGGCTGTTTAAAAGCCAAAGCAAAGATGACAGTAAAAATGAACTGCTGATATTCATTACACCGCGAATTGTTCAGCTTGAACAGAGAAGTAAAGCGGATATTTAGCCCCTGTGGGCTGCTGAAATGAAAGCGATACCTTTATAGTAGGTGCTTTATCCTCCCAGCCTCCCGCAGGGCTTGATCGGCCAGGGGGCTGTCCGGATCCAGCTGCACAACTTTTAGATAGGATGCATAGGCCTTGCGAAAATCCCCCTTGAGGCTGTAAGCTTTTGCCAGGTCGAAATGTATTGGGGCGAATTCGGGAGCTAGTTGGGCGGCTTTTTCCAGCCTGTCGATGGCTTCCGACGCCTTGCCCGTTGCCAGGTATGTTTTTGCCAAACCGTACAGCGCTCTGACAAAATTCGGTTTGGCTTTCAAAGCCTCGAGAAAATATTTTTCCGAAAGCGCATATTCTTTTTTGTGGTAGTACGCAACGCCAAGATTGGAATACGGATATTGCGGTGTCGCATAAAGCAGATCCGAGATCACAATTTTATACTGCTCGATGGCATTGCCCCATTCCTCTTTCTGGGCATACGCATTTCCCAGGTTGTTGTGGGCCGGCGCATAATTATATTTTATGGCCAGGGCCTTCTTGAAGTGGCCAATGGCCAAATCGTATTGTTGCAGATAATAATAGGCCAGTCCCAGGTCATCTTGCAGAAAATAATCATCAGGGCTTAGCCCCTCTATTTTTAAAAACTCCTTTAAAGCGGCTCTGAAATTACCATCGCGAAGATAGGCCTCACCCAGAGATTTGGAAGCTTCAGTCACCGCTTTTCGCTCTTCCACACTTTTGTTGGCAGTACACGAATAAAATAAACTCACCATTAGAACGCATACCGTTGCGACGAGCCAGATATTTTTCATTGTTTTTCCCTCATAGCTAATTTAAGACCATCTATCCTTTTTTTAGATTCAGCAGGCCGGCAATCTCTTCAGCCATCCGATTCACAAAGCGCTGCAATGCCTCTCCTTCTAAAGGCTTGCCGGGCGCCGGCACCTGATCAAGATCATCGGGACAAACGTATTGCGGCGCGTTGATCAGATCCTGTCTGGGGGAAATGTTGTAGTCCGGAGGGAACTTCTGCTCAAAATACATTTCTTGAAACCCGGCAAATTTAAGGGCATGGGCAGTGGAATCCAGCACTGCAACGTCTTGACCGTCAATGATCCCCCTTGCCCTGGCCGCCAGCAGACCGGCCAACGATTCTCCTCCGTGAGTGCAGGCGATGTGCCCATTGCGATTGGCGGTAATTTCCCAGTCCATGATGTCCTGTTCACTGACCTCGACAAAAAAGGTCTTCTGGCAGCCGGCCAATTCGTTATAAAGCCCCACTAGATGAATCACCCGCGGCATGGAAACCGGGTTGCCGATCATGGCGGCCTGAGCCACACTGGGCTTGACCGTTACGGGCACGAATTGGCGCCTGGCGGCATCCGGTTCAAGATAATAGCGGTAAACCGGATTGGCATGCGCGGACTGAACCCCCACGATCTTCGGCAGAGCATTGGTAATACCGGCTTCATAAAACTTTAAGAACCCGCTCATCACTGCTGTAATGTTGCCGGCATTGCCGATGGGAACCACCACCGCGGTATGGGCAAGATCGTACTCGAAATCCTGTGCGATCTCGTAAGAATATGATTCCTGGCCTAAAATCCGCCAGGCATTTTTGGAGTTTAGCAGCGCAACATGGTAACTTTCAGACAGGACTTCAACGATTTTCATACAGTCATCAAAAACGCCGGGAATTTCAAACACCGCAGCGCCGCTGCCCAGGGGCTGGGAAAGCTGCTGGGGAGTTACTTTCTTATGGGGCAGCAGCACGGCGGATTTGATCTGCGGTTTCAGATAGGAAGCATAGAGCGCGGCGGCAGCCGATGTATCACCCGTCGACGCACATATGGCCAGCACATCCGACAGATATCCCTTTTGAACCATGAAATTTATGTAACTCAAAGCACTGGCCATCCCCCGATCCTTGAAAGAAGCGCTGGGATTCTGTCCATCATTTTTAAAGTAAAAGGGCACGCCGATTTTTTCCTGCAGCGTCGAATTGGCTTTTATAAGGGGGGTATGCCCCTCGCCCAGATAAATGACAGACTCCAGCGGGATTACAGGCCCGATAAATTCGTGATAACGGTAGATGCCTTTCAAGGCATCGATATTGATCATTTTGCGATAGTCAAATATACGTCGCCAGAGCTCCCCCTTGGTATCCTTCAAACGGGCAAAGTTCTGATCGTATAAAAGCAAAACCTGGCCGCACTCCGGACATACATACAGGAGTTTTTTGATACCATATTCCCGCCGGCAGCCCAGACAACGATAGATCAGCTGCCCTGCATGCGACGGCATCAGAAAGGGAAGAATATCTTTGGGGAAATCGTCCGGTTTCATGATGTTATTTTCTCCATTCCTCCCATATAGGATTGAAGCTTCTCGGGGATGACAACCGAGCCGTCGGGCTGTTGAAAATTTTCGAGAATGGCTGCCACCGTGCGCCCGACGGCAAGTCCGGAGCCGTTTAAAGTATGAACAAGCTGGGTACCCTTTTGCCCTTTGCGCTTGAAACGGATATTGGCACGCCGGGCCTGGAAATCTTCAAAATTGCTGCAGGATGAAATTTCGCGGTAAAGGCCCTGGGCCGGCATCCAGACTTCGATATCATAGGTTTTGGCAGCCGAAAATCCAAGATCCCCTGTGCAAAGTTCAATTACCCGATACGGCAGTTCAAGTTTCTTTAAAATCGTTTCAGCGTTGCTCAATAGGCTTTCAAGCTCTGCGTAGGAGGATTCAGGTAGGCTGAATTTTACCAGTTCAACTTTATTAAACTGATGTTGACGAATTAATCCCCGGGTATCCTTGCCGTAGGAGCCGGCCTCCGAACGAAAGCACGGCGTGTAGGCCGTGTAATAGATCGGCAGAAGATCCTCCTCCAGAATTTCTCCCTGGTGGATGTTGGTCAAAGGAACTTCAGCGGTGGGAATCAGATAATATTCCCAGCCCGACAGTTTAAACAGGTCAGCTTCGAATTTTGGCAGCTGCCCGGTGTGGGTCATTGTTTGCCGGTTGACGATAAACGGCGGCAGGACTTCTTTATAGCCATACTCATTGATATGGGTATCAAGCATAAAGTTAATCAAGGCCCGCTCCAGACGAGCGCCGGCACCGAAATAAAGCGGAAAGCGCGCACCGGTAATTCTGGCAGCCCGCTCAAAATCAAATATTTTAAGGCGACTGCCGATTTCCCAGTGGGGTTGAGGGTCGGCCTTAAATACGGGCAGCACACCGACGGTTCTGACCACCGGATTATCTTTCTCATCGGCTCCGATGGGAACCGTTGCGTGTGGGATGTTTGGTAATCCCAAAAGAATGTCATCGATAATTGCCTGGTTTTCTATAAGTTTTTTTTCGAGCTCTTTGACTCTGGAAGATACCGCACGCATTTCGACGACAAGGGTTTGGGTATCTTCTCCGGCCTTTTTCATTTCAGCAATCCGGTCGGAAACTACATTGCGCTGATGCCGCAACGACTCAATCTCCTGCAACATGGCACGCCGCTCATCATCGCATTTTTTAAAGGTATCGAGATCGCCCTGATAGTTCCGGACATCCAATGATTTTTGAACCGCTGATAAATTTTGGCTAACAAACTTGATTTCCAGCATAAATACCCTTATATTATCCGGTTTAAATATGTCATAGTTAAAAAGTGGCGTTGTAAAACATGCCGCAATTAACACGGACATGTCATTTAGTCAATGTTATTTGTAGGTTGGCGTTGTCACTGCAAGCCGTGTTTGAACGTTTAACCAAACTGCGATAGGGAGACGTCGTATGGAGGAAACTGGTGCCGCAAAAATTCAGATTCGAGAAGACATTGCCAAAAATATTTCCGCACTGTCTGAAAGCAAAATAGCGGAAAAAACCAGGGCCATTGAAGCAAAACTCTTTGATTTTGCGAACTTTCTGGAAGCAAAAATAGCCCTGCTGTATGTCAACGGTGACTATGAAGTCCGCACGGAAAATATTATTAAACGGTCACATGACTACGGTAAAATAGTCGTTCTCCCCGCTTTTGATCCCGTAAAATTTGAAATGAACCTGATGAAAGTCGACCATTTCGAAAAAGAATTAATTCCCGGTCCCAGGGGCGTGCCGGAGCCGGATGCAAGCCGCTGCAAAATTGTACCTCTGGAGCGTATCGACATTGCCGTCATACCCGGGCTGGCTTTTGATGAAAAAGGCGGCAGAATTGGTTCGGGCAAGGGCTACTACGACCGGCTGATTCCCAGACTGGCGATTACGACCCGTAAAGTCGCCTTGACTTTCGAGGAACAAATCATTCCGCAGGTACCCATGGAATCCCATGATAAACATGTGGATATCATCATAACAGACCAGCGGATCATCTACAAAATATAAAAACAGGTGTCACGGATTCAATATCTTCTCAAGTTTCTGTAAATTATCTAACTCACCGACGGCAATTACCGTATCATTCGGCATAATGGCGGCCTCAAATGAAGGATTGAACAGCATACTGCCGTCCGGCTTTTTTATTGCAATAATAATCAGATTGAAATTTTTTCTAATACCGGAATCCTTGAGTTGAACGTTGACCAGCTTGGACAATTCGCTGACGGGGATTTCCTCCATCTGGATGTCTTTGCGCTGGTGCTCAAAGGCCAGATCCAGAAAATTGGTGACCGTTGGACGAATAATCCGGTGAGCCATGCTGACGGCTCCCATTTCGTAGGGCGATTGTACGAAGTCCGCACCGGCGGCCTCAAATTTCTTTTTGACTTTTTCCTGGCTGGCCCGCGCAGTGATTTTAAGATCCGGTGCAAGCTGACGGGCTGTCAAAACCAAAAAAACGTTGTCCGTATCGGTGGCCAAAGCGGCAACCAGTCCGGCTGCCCGTTTGATGCCGGCCTTGATCAGAACAGCTTCATCAGACGCATCACCGGATACATACAATACCTGGTCCTCATCCATGACAGGGATCAAATCCGGACTGTTTTCGATGACCACCACATCAAGCGGTTTCCTGCGCAGATCGCGACACAGAATCCGTCCGATGCGTCCATATCCGCAAACAATATAATGATTTTTTAAGTGGTTAATTTTCTGGTCCAACCTTCTCCTCCCCAATATGATTCTTATACGCCCTTCAACCATGAACTGCACCACGGCAGCGGCAACATACAGGGTAAATCCCACACCGCTGGCAACCACAAAAATCGTAAATATACGCCCAAGATCGCTAATCTGGTTCACTTCCCGATAGCCAACCGTGGAGATGGTGATGACCGTCATATAAAGAGCGTCTAAAAATTTCCAGTCTTCGATGATCATGTAGCCGGTCGTACCGATAAAGAGAATGAAAAGCGACAGGACAATTGAAATAGCAAGATGTCTGGTACTGTTCATATCACCGCCTGCATGGAGCAAATCTATTACTTCAATTTCAAATTATGTTAATATTTTATAAAAAAATCAAGTAGTTTTTAGGATTTGAGCATACTGCTCCATTTTATATTCTTCATTTTTAGAGACCGAATCGCCATTCTAAAGGGAAAAAATCATGCATTTTTACAAAGCTATCATCTTGACCTAACCCCTCCGACTTGATAGAAAAAAATGTTCGATATATATTACAGCTCGGGGTGCCGCAACGATGGAAAAAGAGTTTTTAAAATTTGAACGCCGGCGCGAAGAAATGGTGCGCAATCAGATTGAAGCAAGAGGCATTAAGGATCCGTCGGTTCTGGCCGCATTTCGCAAGGTCCCCAGGCATCTGTTTGTAAGTGAGGCTTTAAGGGATCAGGCGTACGGTGATTACCCGCTGCCGATCGGAGTTCAGCAGACCATTTCTCAACCGTATATCGTCGCGGAAATGACCCAGGCGTTGAAGCTCGGTAGAGACGACCGGGTTCTTGAGATTGGCACCGGCTCGGGTTATCAGGCCGCCATTCTATCCCAAATCGTGTATCGGGTTTATACCATCGAACGCAGACGATCTTTATATATGCAGGCGCGCAGTCTTTTTGACACGCTTCATTATCATAATATTGTAACCCGGTATGCCGACGGCTCAAAAGGCTGGCAGAGTGAAGCTCCGTTTGATGCGATTGTTGTGACTGCCGGCGCGCCGGAAATTCCGGATGTACTGGTCAAGCAACTCGGCACAGGCGGACGGCTGGTGGTTCCCGTCGGCAACCAGCATACCCAGGAACTCATTAAAATCTATCGGGACGAAAATAGCATTCAGCAAACCAACCTCGGCGGATGCAGATTTGTTAAGCTTGTAGGAGAACATGGCTGGAAGGAAACATGAATTGGTCAATTTCAAATCCCGCAGAATCCAATTTTCCCGCTCCTGCCAAACTTGAACATGCGTAGTAAAACTATGAAAGAAAAATTCATTGGTACATGGAAGGATGCATTTTATTCAAGTCCGGGTCCGTCATCTGCCAGAAAAGCGGTAAACCTTGCTCTTAAAGGTATCTGCATGGGCTCTGCAGACGTAATACCCGGCGTTTCCGGCGGAACCATTGCCCTGATAACCGGCATATATGAAGATCTGATAAGCGCCCTGCGCTCAATCGATATGGATGTGCTTCAAAAAATCCTGGCTTTTGATATCAAGGGCGCCGTCGCCAAGGTGCATGTCCGATTCTTGCTGACACTGTTTTCCGGAATTGTTGTGGCGATCTTGAGCCTGGCACGGCTGATGAATTATCTGCTTCATCACCATCCGGTGCCGACCTGGAGCCTTTTTTTCGGCCTCATTGCGGCATCTACCATTATGGTCAGCAAACACGTCAATCACTGGTTCGGTAAAGCCGGTATTAGTTTTGTAACCGGAATCATTGCGGCCACCATTATTGTCAATCTGATCCCCATCCAGACCCCCGAAGATCTTTGGTTTATTTTTCTTTGTGGCATCGTGGCTATCTGCGCTATGATCCTGCCGGGGATAAGCGGTGCGTTTATTCTGTTGATTCTGGGAAAGTATGAGTACATTACAGGGGCGCTTAAAAATCCGTTTCTGCCGCAAAGTTTCACGATTATTGTATTTTTCTGCGTAGGGTGTTTAATCGGGCTGGTAGGATTTTCACGGGTGCTCAACTACATGCTTATAAAATTTCACAATTTGACCCTGGCCTTCCTTGCCGGCCTGATCGCCGGCTCTTTGCAGAAAATCTGGCCCTGGAAGGAAGTTATCGAGACGCAGGTAATCGGCGGGAAGCCCCACGTGATATGGGGCGGACCCGTTATGCCGCATGTAATTGATCAGCAGGTCTTTATTGCCGCATGTTTGGCGGCACTGGGATTTCTGGTGGTACTGATTATTGAGTGGTTGTCAAGGTCGGATCGATAAATGCTTTTCTTTAATTTTTTTCTCTACCAACGGCGGTACCATACCTTCAATGTTACCGCCAAATTGAGCGGCTTCTTTGATGATCGATGAACTGGTATAAATCCATCGCAAGCCGGTCATCAAAAAAACCGTTTGAATTTCTCGATTGAGCCTGCGATTCATCAGCGCCATTTGAAACTCATATTCATAATCCGACATGGCACGCAGGCCGCGCAGGATGGCCTGAGCGTTGCACTGAGCGGCAAACTCCACCGTAAGACCATCAAAGGTGTCAATTTCTACACCTGAAAATTCTCTCAGACTATCCTCCAGCATTTCTATGCGCTCCTTAAGGTTAAAAAGAAAAGTTTTCTTCGGATTGGTTAGAATGGCAATAATTATTTTGTCGAAAAGTTTCAAACCTCGCTCAAGAATATCCAGATGGCCATTGGTCACAGGATCAAATGAACCGGGATAAATAGCTATTCTTTCCATGTTTTCTTTCCTCTCATATCTCATATAATAAAAATGAAACAAGCGTTTTTCCGTATGGCCGTTGATCTTTAATTTCAAAGGGAAGCTGATCGGTTATGAGTGGGTCCCTGTTAGAATGTTCTACAATGAGCCGGCTGCCATTAACCATGGATTGACTGAGGTGAAGATTAGTAAGGGTGGGCATGATCATTTTTTTATTGTAAGGCGGATCCATGAATACCAGATTAAATGGTGCTCCCAATGACAGCAGGCAGTTCAAATTTTTAGTCACGTCCCAGCGAATGACTTTTGTTCGGCTTTCAAGGCCGAGGCTTTTAATATTGGCTTGCAGCACGGAAATGGAATCACTATCGATATCAACGAAAACAGCTTTATCGGCTCCGCGACTCAAGGCCTCGATACCAAACGCGCCGGTTCCGGCAAACAGATCCAGTACGCAGGAATTACGAATTTGAAGAGCAAGAATGTTAAATATTGCTTCACGAATTCGATTGGCGGTAGGTCTCGTTTGGGTGCCGCACACTGAGCGCAGCTTTCTGCTTTTGAACTCACCTGCGATAATCCGCAAGGCCATATCCAGCCCCTTATTTATAGCTTTTTATCTTCTTGTGTAGGTAGCTGCGTCCAACCCCTATGGCTTCAGCCGTTTTGGTAACATTGTTTTGATACCGGGCAAGTTTGCGACTGATAAATTCTTTTTCAAACATCAACTTGGCTTCTTTAAGGTTGTCGAGCTGAAGAAATTCAGATTCACCCATCTCTGTGATCACACTCGCTTCCGCGTTATAGGCATCGGGAATATCCTGGCTGTCAATAGCCTCGCCTTCCCCCATTATGGCCAGGCGCTCCACCAGATTTTTGAGTTCTCTGACATTGCCCGGCCAGGAATATTTCGTCAGAATGTCAAGTGCCCCAGGGGTTATCTTCTTTTGTTTGCTGCGATTTTGAACTGCGAACTCCTTAAAAAAGGTGTCCACCAGCACTGGTATATCCTCAGTTCGCAGTCTTAGCGGAGGCACCTCGATAGGCAGAACATTGAGACGGTAGAAAAGATCCTCTCTGAATCGGCCTTCTTCTATTTCATTTTCAAGGTTTTTATTGCTGGCCGCGATGACTCTGACATCGACGTTAATCGTGCGACTGCCGCCGACGCGTTGGATTTTTTGTTCTTGAAGAACCCGCAATATTTTGGCCTGGGTTTTAAGGCTCATGTCCCCTATTTCGTCCAGAAAAATAGTTCCGCGGTTGGCCAGTTCGAATTTACCGATTCTTTTGGTGTTGGCGCCGGGGAATGCCCCTTTTTCATGACCGAACAGCTCACTTTCAATCAGATCCTCGGGAATCGCAGCACAGCTTGCGTCAATCAGCGGATGCTCGGCACGCGGGCTCAGATGATGTATCATTCGGGCAACAAGCTCCTTTCCGGTACCATTTTCACCATTTATCAAAATCCAGGTATCTGTCGGAGCAGCCTTGGCGATATTCTTTTTCAATTCAATTGTTTTGGGGCTGTTACCATTGATGGAGTTTTTTTCGATAGTTTTCTTGCGCAGATACTTGTTTTCTTCCTCAAGTCGCCTGAAATTCAGGGCATTGTTGATAGCCACGATTACTTTGTCGATTGATAGCGGCTTTTCAATGAGGTCAAATGCGCCGAGTTTGGTTGCTTTAACGGCGGTTTCTATCGTTCCGTGTCCGGTTATAATAATAACCTGGATATTCGGATTTTCTCTCTTGATTTCTTTCAGCGTTTCGATTCCGTCGATACCGGGCATCCATATATCCAGCAAAACCAGATCAGGCGACTCGGCATCAATAATTTTCAAGGCTTCGTAACCATTTACCGCCGTGGTTACCTCAAAGCCTTCATCCGATAGCAGGCCGCCTAAGCTCTGCAAAATGGAAGGTTCGTCATCAACAATTAAAAGCGAGGGAAACATAAGCTGTCCTTAATCTGGCCGATCTCGATTTGTGTTAAAGTAATATTCATCGGACCTGTTTAGCTTTTTCTATCAGTCTGTTGTCCGTTGTCGGTGGTCCGTTGATCACATCAACCTATTTATTGGCAGTATTTATTAAATGACTCTACCTAAACTCACGTTAACAAAATATAGTATTTATGTGTCATTATTTTTCAATTGCCAGCAGCCACCACGGACAACTGACCACCGACAACTAACGATTTTAAAGCGGCAGCTCAATGACGAATTTTGCACCCTGGGGAACGTTATCCTGAACGCTGATAAAACCGTTGTGATCTGCGATAATAGTGCTGACAATCGTAAGGCCCAACCCCATGCCGCTCTTTTTGGTTGAAAAATTGGGTTCAAATAAACGCGTTTTATCCTCGTTGGCTATCCCGGCTCCATTATCGGCCACTTCTATCCGAATCCTTTTTAAAATAGGAT
>Ga0307426_1001910_pt1 | contig 13281 bp, 7 predicted proteins | sample SalMarWE160340MG_FD_202165 | JGI IMG/M metagenome (GOLD analysis project Ga0307426, IMG submission 202165) | Salt marsh sediment microbial communities from the Plum Island Ecosystem LTER, Massachusetts, United States - WE1603-40 | ecosystem: Environmental > Aquatic > Marine > Intertidal zone >... | reverse complement strand
CTAACGATTCGTACCCCACGACGAGATATGCAATCGTGCACAAGCCGGTCAAAATCAGTGTTGCGGGAAATGTCATCAGATAAGCCGCGAATCCCGTGGTTAAATAGTAAAGCAGGTACAAATTGGAATTATAGCCGCCGGACATCCTTATCAATCCCGCAATAAAAAAGAACTCGAACAGAATTATAACCAGATATGGTCTTTTCAGGTTATATTTGCCCCTGCGGCTGAGGATACCGAAAAAAACAAGGGCGACAAAATATGTAAGTGTCAGGATTGAATAAAGAAGAAATTCGACCTGTCTAAGCTCGGTATATAAAACGACCCAAAGCGCCCCCAGCAAGACTAACAGCCGCGAGAGCAACAGCATGGAGTCGACTTTGGGCAGAATCGTCTTGCCCCTGTCCTGAAAAATCTTCATTTTTTTTATGCACTGCTCGAGATATGCATTTATGCTATGTTATCGGCAGATAAAGGGCTTTATTTATTGTCGTTTAACAGATTATGGAGATACGACGACAGGTTTATCGGCTTTCGGCGATAAAAGTGTCTTTTTGATAGCGAGAATAATCACGCCGGATGACAGCGCTAATAATATCAAATCGGTAATTATTAGAATTATATTCATACTCGGAATATATTGCGCAATCAAATTATATATCAAGGCGGCGATCGTGGTCACCACCATAAATATCGCCGGGAAAAAAGTAAACCAGCTTTTCTTTCCGGCCAGATTCAGCCAGACCGTCACGGCGATCAGGGTCAGTGCCGCCAGTAGCTGATTACTCGCCCCGAAAATCGGCCAGATTAAACGATAACCGTTGCTGACAGCCAGGCCGAACATAAATACCACCGCCAGTCCCGAATTAAACCAGTATTTTGTAAACAAAACAGGAACCGACTTAAATGCCCGTTTCCAGAGTTCTTCAAAAACATATCGATTTAACCTTACCGCCGAATCGAGCGTCGTGACAATAAATCCCTCAACCATCAGAATACCGATAATCGAACCCAGCGCCACTGAAATCCCAAAGGTGCTGTGCGCCAGATATCCCACCGACAGCGCGAACGCCAGAATCGGATTGCCCGTTCCCTTGACAGGCCATGTTATCTGCATGTATTCGGAACCCTTCAAGGATGACGCTATCGCAAGAACCACAAGTATCGCCAGTATCGATTCCAGAATCATTCCGCCATAACCGACCGCTTTGGCATGAGTCTCTCTGGCAAGTTGTTTTGACGATGTCCCCCCTGCGACAAGCGCATGAAATCCTGATATGGCGCCGCAGGCGATAATAATAAACAACATCGGCCAGACCGGTCCCAGATGCTGATTTCCCATCGCCAGGTTAAACATCGGCAGATTGGTCGTCATCCCGTTGATCCCGCCGATAATCACCGATATCATAATGACCGCCAGACCGCCATAAAGAATCTGAACATTAACAAAATCACGCGGCTGCAAAATTACCCACACCGGCATGCCGGCGGCAATAAGAACATAAAATGACAGAATTATCATCCAGACCAAACCGGGTATGCTGAGCGGCATCCTAAAACCGGCATATATCGAAACAAAACAAACGGCAGCCGCCAGAATGAACGAAAGCGCCGTATTTAGAGATTTCTTGAAAATCAAATAGCCCAGAAGTGGCGCAATTAGCGTGATAATAATCACCGATGTCGACGCTATCCCGCCAATAACCCCCATCTCCTGCCCGGCGACCATCCTGGTATGCAATAATGTCTGACCCGCCTCAAGGCCAAGCTTCTCCACCGGCCAGACCGAAGTCAATGCGATCGCCGTCAACGATAAAAACGCCGAGGTAACCAGAATCAGCATAATTGCCGTAAATATTATAAACATAAGGAAGCCGGTGTCGCCCAAAGCCTTACGAGCAATCTCCGCCATCGAATTCCCCTTTTCTCTTATCGAGGCAAACAGCGCCGAAAAATCATGAACCGCGCCGAATAGAATCCCGCCAATAACTATCCACAGCCAGGCCGGACCGACCCCATATAGAATTCCCAGTGTTGGCCCAATTATTGGGCCCGCCCCTGAGATAGTAGCATAATGATGCGCGAATAATACCGGCGTCCGTGTCGGCACGTAATCGACGCCATCGTTTTTTTCCACCGCCGGCGTCGGGCGACCGGGGTCCTCACCCAGTTGTTTGGCGATATACTTCGCGTAAAACCTATACGCCAGGATAAACAGGATCAGAGCAACGAGAAAAAGTGTGAGAATATTCATAAAAATTTTTTAGTTGCTAATATCTTCTCGTTTAAACATTATACGAACCTAAAAACAGAGTGGCAAGGACTTTCTTTACGACGATAAGAGCAACAATAGCTCGACAGTATCGTATTAAAGAGGTGAAAAGAAAACGATTGGTTTATATGATTAATTCGATTTTAAGAAGAATATTCCTCATTTCATTACTGCTTATTTTATCTCCCGCCCTGCTCACTGCATCTGAGTTTATGTCTAAGGACGGCATGATCGTCCCGCGCGCCGATTCTGTCTTCGATGATATTTACTTGTTTGGAAATCAATCCGAGATTTACGGCTTCGTCGATGGTGATATCTTTGCCTTTTGCTATGATATAGAAACCGACGGCAATATCACCGGCAGTGTCAATCTTTTCGGATATAATGTCTTGCTGAATGGCAATGTCGGCAATTCATCCCGGTTGTTCGGATACCAGGTTGATTTTGGCGCCCATACTGGCCGCGATGTCCTGGCCTTCGCCCAAAAAATCGATATTGGCAGGGATGCTGTCATCGAGCATGACCTGACCTGCGGCGGCGAAAAAGTCACTTTTGATGGCATCATCCGGGGCGACGCCGATATCAATGCCGATATCGTTACTATTTCGGGAACAATTGACGGTGATCTCAAAGTCAGCGGCGGCGAAATTTCGATTATTTCCCCGGCCGTCATTAAAGGCGATTTTACATGCACATCCCGCGAGGAGCCGTATGTCGATGAGGGCGTGGTTATTGAAGGTGAGACCAAATGGACACCACCCAAAAAGGCGGAAACGGAGGAGAAAAAAAGCGAAGCGCTTTCGGCGTTCGGCGCCATTTTCAGATTCCTTTTGTTCCTGATGGCCTTTGTCACCGGCCTGGCATTGATACTGCTCTTTCGTAATCACACCAATGAATCGGCCGTCCAGCTTCAGAAAAGATTCTGGCACACCCTCGCTATCGGTTTTCTGGCCTGGATTATTTTTATCGGCGGCTCATTGATATTATTGGTACTGATTATAGGCATCCCGCTTTCGATATTGTTGGCCACGGTCGGGATGGTGCTTTTTTACATCGGTAAAATTTATGTCTCGATATTTATCGGTCGGCTGCTGGTCGATTTGATTACTCGCGGCAAGAAAATCGCGATTGGCTGGGAGTTACTGATCGGCCTGATTATTCTTAGTGTCGTTTTCCGGATTCCCGGTTTCGGTACATTAGTGTACATCGTGACCTTTGTTCTCGGCACCGGCGCCGCCATCGCCGGTTATTTATCATTGACCCAATCTAAAAAAGCCCCCCCCGCCACCACACTATAAATCTGTTGCAAGGAATTTTGGTGCCCCATAGCTTGGGGCGCGTTGAAAAAGTCGTTTATCATTTTCAGATACACATTCTTTATGATTATACCTCCTTTAAATGATTGTGCGCGACACACGTCCACATGTGTCGCGTTCCCCGGCAGATGTGGACATCTGCCGGGCACAGGGTGCCCTACAGCTTGTCGTAGATCCCGCGAATGAAATGCGGGGCTGTGGGATCGTAACAATACGCCGTAAAATATATTTTAAAACTCCAGCTTTTTCAAAATCCGCACCAAATCAATGTTAATCCCGATTCCCGGCCCTTATATAGAAACAAGAAACAGGCTGATTATGGATTACATATTTACTCTAATGGGGCAGTCGAGAATCCGCCGCGGCGGGCCAACCACCGATCTTCCGCGTTGGGGCAAGTCTCAGACTTGCCCTCTTTCAAAAAGGCAGTGCGCCAGCTTCAAAAATGTCGGGTTTGAAACCCGTCCTTACGGCTTTGGAACATTCGCGGAAAGAGAGTAAAAAAAAAGATGTTAAAATATGCGATACGAACCCAATTCATTGGACTATCAACTCCCGCAATCTGTTACACGAATTTCCCACCCAAAAAGGCTGCAAAAAAGGATTCCTTAAATATGCGAAATGAAACCATTTTTAAAGAAGCGCATCTGAATTCAGTCGTAGGGGCGGGGCTTGACCCCGCCCTCGTTGATTTTGCCGCAAACCTATTTCGAATAAGGGTGACTGCAAGAGTCGCCCCTACGATTTTAAATAAAAAATTCTCAAAAATCAAAAACGAAGCCATTTTGCCCAAAGAATATATAACGAAAATTACTACGAACGCTGAATCAATACCCGACCGCTTTGCCGCCGCGGCGGGGATCGGATGCGCCCGTTTTTTGACCGGTATCGTCGATAAAAATCATTTGAAGATCGGAGTACGGCTCACGTTCTTTAACATTATAACCCATTGTAATCAGCGACTGAATGACATTGATATCGAAACCGCCCGTTTCCAGATACAACGTATCGGGCAGCCACTGATGATGAAAGCGCGGCTGTTTCACCGTCTGACTGATATTCATCCCGAATCGCGAGACATCGAGAATCGCCTCGGCCACGGTCGTGATAATTTTCGATCCGCCCGGCGAACCGAGAATCAAAATCGGCTTGCCCTTTTTAAGCACTATAGTCGGGCTCATCGAAGACAGCATCCTTTTATGCGGCGCGATTTCATTGGCCTTGTCGCCAATCAATCCCCAGTTGTTGGCCACTCCCGGTTTGATAGCGAAATCATCCATCTCGTTATTCAAAAGAAAACCGGCCCCGTCCACCACCAGCTTGCTGCCGAAAGCGGTGTTGAGTGTGTACGTCAGGCTGACCGCGTTACCCTCACCATCGACAATGCAAAAATGCGTCGTCGATTCCGACTCGACTCTCCGCCCGACCACCCCGGCCTTGACATTCTCGGAATTGCCGGCCATTTTGGGATCGATCAATTTCCGCCGCGATTCCAGGTAGGCCGAATCGAGCATCTGCGTAATCGGATTGTTGATAAAATCCGGATCTCCAAGATAGACCGATCGGTCGGCGAAAGCCAGCCGGCATGCCTCGGCGAAAAGATGAATATACTCCGGCGAGTCGCAGCTATAGGTCGTAAATTCGAACGGCTCCAGAAGCTTAAGAATTTGCCCGACAATAACACCTCCCGACGACGGCGGGGGCATGGAGTAAATTTCCAGCGTATCGTCGAATGTAAAACTCACCGGTTTACGCCAGATCGGATGATAGTCGTGCAAATCATCATAACCGATCAGCCCGTCATACTTTTGCATTGTCTGCACGATCATATCGGCCGTCATGCCGGAATAAAAACCATCGGTACTATCGTGCGCGATTCTCGTCAATGTCCTGGCCAGGTCATGTTGTATCAGCCGCTCGCCTTTTTTAATAACTGTCCCGCGCTTAAGAAAGGCCGCTTTGGTCTCCGCAAAAGTCCTCAACTCCCTTTCATTTATCCTGAATGATTCGGCATTGTAATCATCAATAATGAAACCGGTATCCGCCAGTTCTATCGCCGGTTTAATCAGCTCCGACCATGGATGCGTTCCGTGCTTTTTCCAGAGTTCATACAACCCGGCCACCGTCCCCGGCACACCGGCCGCCCGGGCGCCGAGCAGCGATGCATTCTCGATTACCTCTCCATATTGATTCAAATACATATCGGATGTCGCCTCGGCCGGGGCCGTTTCGCGAAAATCAAGCGCGGCTATCTTACCGGACCTGGCGTCATATATCACTGCAAATCCGCCGCCACCGATGTTGCCCGCTTCAGGCAAACATACCGCCATGGCAAAACCGACCGCCACCGCCGCATCGAAGGCATTACCGCCGTTTTTTAATACTTCAAGACCGATATCGGAAGCTATTGGCGATGATGTCGTGACGACACCGTTTTCGTAATACTTTTCAACGGTGAAAGAGCCACAGGAAAAAAGCGATGACAAAATGCACACGACCGCGACGATACGAAAATATTTGGACTTGATTCTGTATCTGAAGAAATCGATCAGCATCGACCGAGACATTATCTTTTCTCTATAAGAAATATACGGCCATCCGGAAAATCTACTTTGACGGGCATACCTCTTCTCAAGTTTTCGGAACTGAGTTTTATCGGTGGCGTATCCTCGCCGGCCATAAGATCGGTAACCTTGATTCCGGCTGACAGGACACCGGCTTTTCTTAAATCCATTCGAACGATAACATTTCTGCTGCTCGTGTCGGCCGCTGACGATAATTCACCCGGCGGAGGTGCCACCATAAATAGAACGACTTTTTTGCCCGCTCTCTGGACAGCCAAATCAATCGAGGGATCGGAGCAATACAGATATGAGACGATTTTATTCTGCGTCATAAACGATTCGATAAAACTCATTTTATTATGATTGCTTCCGGAGGCGATATCAAATGTGAATAAATAGAGGGTTCCTTTATATCGAGACGATGCAACACCGACACACTTTTTGCTGACAGTAGCCAATTTTTTGACCTTGGTATCGGTCGAAAGAATGTGTCCGAATATACTCGAAGTAAACTGATAATCTTTCGTCTTGACCATATCGATCGTATTTCCGAGCGTAGTTCTTATTCTGAGATGCCTGCTGAGTACCTGACAATCTTTCATATTTTCATCGTACTTAGGCATTAAGCCGCAAAGAATAACATTAATCCCCTGCTTGAGAAGTTCAATAATCGCTTCCTGCTGTTCAGCCGGCATAAACTCCGCCACCGGCACAAAAACAAGCTTGTACTTTTTCATTTCAGGCGGATCAAGCGTCTCCTTGATGTCATATTCCAGCTTGAGCCTCATGAGGTCTCGACAAAAACCTTCGGAAGAATCCTTGAGCAATCGGTCGACATACGTGAACGGTTTGGGTTTGTCTAAGAGCCTGATCCACTGGTAATAGCGATTTCCTGTGACGCATATCTTGCACATGCGTTCGAGCTCATTGAGTTTGAGATCAAGAATAGCGGCGTTGAAACGTTTGATTACTTCATAACCGGTCGTGATAGTCCCGTCGTTGGCCAGCGGCGCGCCGTACCAATGATCATGATTGACAAACATATAATGATTGAAACCATGAAAACCGCTGACCAATCCGCCCACGATATAGAATCGGCGCAATCCATCGGGATAATTAAGATCACCGATCTTTAATTCCTCTTTGGTCGCCGCCGAACCGGAAGTAAACGATGATGCCCACGAAAAGCGATACTCGCCCCTTAAATAGCGTCCCTTCTGGATTAAATTGAAATATGTGCCTTCCGGGAAGACATTGGTTCCGAGCAGGACTTTTTCCTCGTCTTCGGAAAGATCAAATGCGGGCAATAGATCCCCCGGCCGAAAATACAGCGAGCGGAAAAATAATGGTTCGACGGTGTAAGATTTAAAAATATCCTCCAGAATAGTAAGGTACGATCTGAGAATAAATTCCCGAAACCTGAACCAGTCGAATATTCTGGGAAGACCCCGGATATCCAGCGAATCGAACTTAACGGGGGGCTGAATCGATTCAAAAGTTTCGGATTTCGTCTTATAAGCCTGATTTAATTTCTTCTCATCGGCATACCGCGATGCCAGGAATCCGGGAAAGTAACGGGCAATAACATCCGGATTATAATCGGCCGAACCGGGATCCAAATACCTTCCGAAAGAAGTCTCGAAATCGAGCTCAATCATGAAGATCGGCCCTCGGGGATGGATATAATTTTTGGTCGTCTCTATAAAGGTCTTAAAATAGTTCCGTAAGAAATGATGAAAGTGCGGGTGCAGGTAACTCGGCAGATACCCCGATTCAACGCCGGCATCATCCTTAAGCTTTAATTCCTGCCCCTGTGAATCACGGGCAAAAATTTTCAAATCGGAAAATAAAAACTTGGGGAAACCGCCATTGGGCCATTGACCGGCAATCCAGGGGCCGGGTCGCAAAATTACCTTAAAGCCGAATTCCCGGGCCAATTCCAGAAAAACAATTAGATCTTTTCGCGGATCCCGGTAACCTGTAAAATCAATATCACTGCTTGTCGTCTGATGCAGATTCCAGGGAACCGATGTCGAAAGGATCCTAAAGCCGGCGCGCTTGATTCTTTCGAAGCAGATAGACCAATATCTCTTGTCAATACGAAAATAGTGCATTTCGACTGAGAAGGGATAATATGTTTCTTTGCCGATCGTAAACTTATTCTCGATGATACCCAACATATAACACCCTATATATCATAGACTTACGTGCTTTAGGAAATCAATTTTCCCATGTTCAATCTTAACCAAAAATCTTTGTCAAGTCAATATAATTTATATAATATTCACCTCAAATTTCTTGCAGGACAAAAACTTATAAATACAACAGTATATCCCCATGATTATCATTGAACTACAATAACCAATAAATTGAATATCATCATTGATAATCAAATATAATTTCTATTAATCATTAATTTATTGAATAGTAAATGATTACGCGGAATAAATAAATTTGTGCAGGTCATAACTATAACATATTGAATTTCAGCGACAAAAAAACCCCCTGTTCTTAATAACAGAGGGTTTTATTATTTTAATAATCGAACTTACTTAAGCAATATCATTTTCTTCGTAGCGGTAAATTCTCCTGCATCAATTTTATAGAAATAGATTCCCGAGGCAGCCAATGCTCCGTTTTCAACTGTCCCGTCCCAGGTTTCCTTGTAATAACCGGCATTGTATTCCTTATTGACCAGCGTCTTGATTTTTTGACCGAGAACATTATAAATGTTGATGGAAACATCAGCCCTGGTCGGCAGAGCAAAGTCAATTATGGTACTGGGATTAAACGGATTCGGGTGGTTTTGTGACAATGAAAATTCTTTGGGAAGTATATCGCCCGGTTTGTCGCCGACAGCCGTCGGTCCCATCATAACAACCCAGCAAACCGGATCAAAGCCCACTATATTAGGTACCGAATCAAGAAGCCAGTCGTAAGTATTATTGACGAAATTACCGCTATCGACACAGAATGTTCCAGCGGTGTTATCATTACCGACGATGCCCTCGAACTGAACACTAAAAACAAGCATACTGCCGCTGTTCGGCAATACGGGGCTAAGAGCAACGGCCGAATAGTTGAACTGATCACCAGTAAGGCCGCCGGCATTATTAGTCAAATCACCGTCCCAGCTTTCCAAAGTACCGGAATTATTATTAGGGTCAAACCGAAAACCCCAGTAATTATCAAAAGCTGATTCATTAATAAATACACCGGGACTAACGAGAGTTTTTACACTATCGAAGCCATAGAATCTGAACGGAGTGGACCAACCTACACGAATGCTATCACCTTGAATAAAAGAGGCATGGAACTCAATCGTGAATGCTTTATTTACATAAATTGTATCTGTCGGTCCGCTGCCAGTGCCGGTTTTTACCACATCAAACGACAGGCCATAGGACACTCCGAAAGAAAAAGTGAAAAATAACAGGGCTAAAATAAGGCGCTTCATCTTATTCTCCTTTCATGATTGATTACAATATTTAAAATTAAAAAATCCTCTATATAGCCACCTTTATTGGCATTCAAGACCCCTTTTTCGTGCCGAAATCCTGCCTGGCTTCCCTCACTGGCAAATACACTTTCAAAAAAGCAGCTAATTCAAGTCAAATACTTTTCTCTTTCCCCCGGCATACATTAACAAACTATAATATTATTACCTCCTTGTCAATACGTTTCTATCGCCGGATTTCAATCCGGCACCAACCTAAATAACGAAATAAATGAACTTTTATCTAACAGTCAAGAAAAAAATCTCGGCAATTTGATTCCGCAGCCTCCCACTTTATTATAGTGGTGGTGGCGGGCCACCCAGATACAAATAATCTATTAAATATGTGATATCAAAAATATTTATATCCCCGTCACCATTGACATCGGCACAGATTTCATCGGGCGGCGGGCCGCTCAGATAAAGATAAGTTATAAGAAACGATATATCGAAGATATTAATATCGCTGTCGCCGTTGGTATCACCTCTTGCGCAAACCGCAATAGTTATAAGGCCCGGTATAAACGCCGGAGTATAATCATAAATAACAGACTCTATTTCCAAATCTCCGCCGGGCAGGCTGGTATCTTTTATAACAAGTGATTTACTCTTGGAAACTGAACCTGAAATAGATAAATACAAATTCAGGATTACACCGGTATCGGGAACCAGATATGTCGATCCGCCCGAAGTATTAGAGGTCAATTTATAACCGTAAATTTTATTCCCCGGGATTGAAAAATCAGTAAATCCCTCGAAATAATCGGTCCGCGTCCCGGCCGGGGATACCGAATCCAGCGTAATATAAGAAGGAATCGCCCCTGTCGATTCTCTTATGGTAAAGGGTAAGGATATGCTTTTGGCCTGATATTTATTATCAAGATAGACGGGATACACAATCTCGGTATCATTTGGAACTATAATTGAGTCGAGTTTAATCGAGTCGGCCGTAACCATCACCAGATTTTTAAGGACCTCGGTCGCCGTTCCGAACTGATCATCAACGGTTAGGGCTACGGTTTTCAATCCATAATCATAATACATATGGCTCGGATTCTGCGACAGAGAACTTTCATTATCGCCGAAGTCCCAGATCCAGGAGCTTACCTGTGTATTCGGAGATTCATCGGTAAAATCGACAGTCAACGGGGCTTCGCCAATCAGAACCGGACCGGCCTGAAAGGCGGCGGTGGGCAGGCTATCAAGGCATTTATAGGCATTAAGACGTCCCGATCCGAGTTGTCCGTAAAGATACCAGAGCGGCTCATCCCACATTTCGTCGGCATTGTCGAGAATTAAATCGACAATTTGCTGTCTGGTGTAATTCGGCATGTGTGATTTTATCAGGGCTGCAACACCTCCCACATGGGGGGCCGCCATGGATGTTCCGCTCAGCCAGGTAAATGTCGGCGTGCTTCCTGAGGGCCAGGTCGAATAAATACTGGTCCCGGGTGCACAGATATCGATCCATTCGCCGTAGTTGGACCAATAATTTTTTGTATCGTCATTGTCGGTCCAGGCAACCGAGATAACCACTTTTTCCGTGTTATTCCAGGTCGGTTTCCAATAGTCACAAAAATCGCCGGTTGTACTGTTCTCATTCCCGGCCGCATGACAAACAATAGCACCATTCATCACAGCCGACTGCAGAGCGGCCCGCATAGCCGGAGTATCAGCCATACCCCAGCTGCAATTAATAACGTCAACACCGATATCAGCCGCATAATCAATTGCCTGGGCGCAGTTGACGGAATTAACCCAGCCACCAACGGTATATGGAGAAACAAGCTCGCGACCGGTGCCGCCGACACGCAAGCATACGATTCGCGGACCTCGATAGGGACCTTTGCCGCCTCCCCAGCCTCCGGCCACACCAGCCATGCCATAAGAATTATTACTGATTCCGGCTATAATTCCCGCACAATGAGTACCGTGGCCATTATAATCAATCGGATTGTTATCCGGCGTACCGCAATCCGGATCCAGACATTCCAGCTGGCCGCCGAATCCGGTAAAAAAGTCCCAGCCGATTAAATCATCCAAAAAATTACCGTCATTATCAATCAGGTTTGAATCATCGGGATCGAAAACGACCATATCATTATCAAGATCCTCGCCGGGATTCACCCAGATGTTATTCCTTAAATCGGGATGCGTATAAAGCACGCCGGTATCGATTATGGCGATTTTTACCGTATCCGAGCCTTTTTCGATATCATACGCTTCGGGGCTGTCAATTCTATTCAAAGCCCACTGATACGTATAACCGGGATCATTGGGTATTTCCCGAACCGGCATGGCATAGACAGGTGATATCGATCTTATATGCGGATTTTTTCTTAATTCATCGATGGCCCGGCTTATATCCTCTTCTTCGGAAATAGAGAGTTCATAGAATCTCGATAAATCATTGCCTCCAACTACAGCATCGGTACGTCTCCGCCAGGTAAACATCGGTCTGGCTTCAAAAGCTTTAATACTTTCCAGAGTACGGTCAAGGGTCGTTATGCCAAAGCTGACCCGGTTTAGTGAAGTTGATAATTTGGCCGGCTCAACATCGGACTCGAATTGAACTTCCAGTTTCCCCGGCAGCACAATCGGCTGCCGGCTATCCTGAACGTTTTGATTATCGGCCATCAACCATGCGGGTAAATATAAATTGGTAAAGGTAATGAACAGGCAGGCAAAAAGAAATCTTGATCCATGTTTCATATTGTCGTCTCCGACCAATGCCGGCGTAATCCGGTTTAATACGATTCACAACGGCGTTATTTATTTTTCACATTCTTGTTTTCCGTCGGTATTTTATTTACTTTTATTAACAAGCGGCGGGTGTCATTGTTCCATCGGGGCTGTCAGGAAGCGGTTTCCGTGGACAAATTTTCTTGCCGGCCACGTACCAACCCCCTCAAATGGGCTATCGGATTTTCGCCTTTTCAAGTACGCATAAAAAATCAGAAAGCCGCCGTTGGGCGGCTTCCTGATTATTCAAGAAAGATGCAGATTCTCTCTTTACTTCCTGAGCGGCGGACCGCAGGCAGCCAGCCATGCCGCGCAGTCGCAAGGTGCCGGACCACCAAGATACAGGTAGCCGATGACATAGGTAATATCGAAGATATTACAGGTGCAATCGCAGTTCGGGTCACCGTTACAGAGTGCATAAGGAGTCGGAGCGGGACCACCGAGATACAGGTAGCCGATGATATAGGTAATATCGAAGATGTTAATTGTCGCATCACCATTGGCATTACCCGGCTCGCAGTCACAGACGGAAATACAGGTATCACCCTGTGCGCAACTCCTCGTTGAATCCCATCCAGCAGCTGGATCAAGTCCTATGCAATATGCATAAGTCGTATCCATGCATTGGATCGGATCTTCACCGTAACAACACTGACCGAGGGGTTCCGGACACGGATCGGTCGCGCAGCGTTTGCTGGCATCCCATCTGGAATTATCTCTGAGCGAGCATTCGTACTCTGTCTCGTCAACGCAATCCGGATTTCTCGGATCACCATAGCAGCAACGACCGGTATCCGGATACGGACATCCCTGAGTGCATGTAGCAGCCGGATCCCATGAGATATAATTCGGCTTGGCTATACATTCTGCAAAGGTGATATCCTCGCAGCT
>Ga0307426_1001909_pt1 | contig 13282 bp, 11 predicted proteins | sample SalMarWE160340MG_FD_202165 | JGI IMG/M metagenome (GOLD analysis project Ga0307426, IMG submission 202165) | Salt marsh sediment microbial communities from the Plum Island Ecosystem LTER, Massachusetts, United States - WE1603-40 | ecosystem: Environmental > Aquatic > Marine > Intertidal zone >... | reverse complement strand
TATCCTCGCGCTCCAAAGTGGTGACGTTCAGATCGATGAGGCGAACTTCGTATTTTCGTGGAAGCATCGCGGCGACGGTCATCAGACCAAGGGGGGGAATGGATGATTTCTTACCGATAAACGGCAAGGCATGGTCGAAGCTCCAGTAGGTTGTAGGTATTTTCGGATATACCATGAGTATTTTCTGTATCATGTGAGTTTTCTTTCTGCTGAGTTGTCTCTGCCCTGCACAGCCGCCCAGCTGCGGGTGTGTAGAATCAGAGATGTTGATTGGACAGGTTGGACCTGTTGCAAAATTGATTGGGCTTTGAAAACGGGGGTCAAACCGACCTGACCCCTATTTGCTAACGGCAATATGCTATCTGCGATTACCAGCGGTTTCTAGACCCGCCGCTGCTGGAGCGATTCTCCCTCGGTTTACTCTCGTTCACAGTCAAGCTCCGTCCTTCGAGCTCCGTTCCATTGAGAGCTTGTATGGCTTGTTCAGCTTCCTGCTGAGTACTCATCTCAACGAAACCGAAGCCGCGTGAGCGGTCGGTGTATCTATCCATAATAACCTTTGCAGATTCCACTGTCCCGTGGGATTCAAAAAGCGTCTTTAGTTGCTCATCGGTAACAGAATAGGCGAGCCCGCCAATGTAGAGTTTTTTGTTCATGTTCTCCTCCTAGAGAATATCACTATCATCGTGATTGCTACGAACCGTTAAAGGAGCAGAACATTAAGCAGAATTACTCGAGGTGCCGGTATCTGGTCGGTTAGTCCTAGCGGTAAAATTCGTAAAATCGAAATGATCGGGCTTCTTTATTGTTTTTATTTTCCTTCAGGAAGCCCGGTGCTGAATGGATTGAATTTAAATATACATCTTTTCAGGTGATAAGGTCAACAAGCCTCATTGCCACATCTACAAGCATCCTGAAACGGGGCTGCCGCCTCATTTCGCAAAACTCAATAGCAAGTAAAACCATCTCACCAGTTCGCCCATTATGCACTCTGACCATCAAAAACAAAGGAGTGGTCACCAAAATGATGCCACCTCTTGTCTGGGCTATCGCCCGCATAGCCCATAGGGGTACTTCACCTTTGTCCAGCCGTTTGCAGTAGCTTGTATACAGCCCACGTTGCATTGCTATGGAGAGCCAGCGTTGTCCGGACCGTTACCGTTGATTTTGCTACACTTTTACTACGAGAGCAGGGACATGCCAAAGCCAAAGGAACCATCCTGCCAATGATACAGCGAGGACTCCGATTATTTATTTGCCATGTTGATAGATTGCATCGCCAAGGGGTAATTGGATAACAGTACCTTTTATATCTCCTAACTCGTCTTGATGATGATATCGGATATAATGTTCGCCGCCTCATCGCAATTGTCCGCCGACCGGTTGAGGTGGCGGTAGATCTCCCGCATCTTCAACATATACCCGGGCGTATGCTTCGGATTTTCGAATAAATCAGCCAGAGCCTTTAGGTAAATGTGATGTATCTGGTTTTCTGTGGCCTTGGCTAGCTTGGCATGCTCCAAGGCAACGGAAGCGTACTGCTTCATGTTCTTCAAGGCATCAAAGATTTCCAGTGTACCTTTTTCCAAAACTTTGGCCATCGCAATCAAGTCGTCATCCGGCTCTACATTAAACACGGATAGTTCTTCTACCGTTCTCTGCGCTGCATCGATTATTTCATCCACCGCTCGAGAAAGCGCAAAGATATCCTCTCGATCGAACGGTGTTATCAGAGTACGATTCAAACGATCTATCAGGATCCTTCTCAGGTCATCCGCTTCACGTTCCAGAAAATAGATACGCTTTGAAGCTTCGCTATTGCCCGTTTCCAAACCGCGAACCAGAGTGGTGTAGGCATCGTACACCGTCCTGGCGTGATCTACGAGAAGTTGATAAAAATCGGTTTTCTTTTCTTTGCGAAACAGAGACAGTTTCATCACAGTCCCCCCGTGAGTAAATAATTAAAGAATTGCCGAAAAATCAAATACAGCAGCACCGAAAGCACTCCTGCCAGTGGGATCGTCAGGATCCAGGCAAACAGGATTGAGCGAATCACCTGCCAGCGTACGGCGCGTCGACGGTGAACACTACCCACACCGATGACGGAAGCGCTGATGATCTGAGTTGTGCTAACTGGTGCGCCGCTCAGGTTGCACAACAGCAGGATCAGCGAAGAAGCAAGCTGAGCGCTGAAAGAATGAAGAGGCCGGATTCGAAAAATATCGTAGCCCACGGTGCGGAGGATTTTTGTGCCCCCCATGGTCACGCCAAGCGATAGACTGGCGATGCTCGCTGTCATCACCCACAGCGGAACATCCATTTGCTGGGTTTTGGAGCTCAGAAAAAGCGTCAAGGCAATGAGTCCCATGGTTTTCTGCGAATCATTGGTCCCGTGATTCATGCCCAGAATGATTAGGCTGCCTATCTGCAGCTTCTTAAGATACCTGACCGTTTTCCACGGAGCGCTATTTAACATTCGTATCAGGAGCTTATGGATCAAGCCGCCGAAAAAGATTCCGAGAAAAGGCGAAAGCACGAGGGCTCCGACTACTTTGAGCAAGAATACAGTCCATGGAATGCCTGAAAGTCCGTATCGCAAAAGCACAGGACCGATCAGCCCACCTACCATGGCGAAGGAGGAACTGGTCGGCAGCCTGACAAACCAGCAGATACTGTTCCAGAACAGAGCACCGGCTACACCGCTGAACACGAGGAGTAGAGAGCCGGCATCGCGAGGAAGCAGATCAATCCTTATTATGCCACGAGCCACTGTCAAAGCGACAGGTATTCCGAAGAGAAAAGGTCCGCAAAATTCGGCCAGAAAAACCAACCACAGGGCTTGCCGGAACGTAAGAGAGCGGGATGAAACCGCGGTAGCGAAAACATTCGCACCGTCCTTCATACCATTGCTCAAAGCGAACAAGAGACTGAGCACGACCGCACCAACTACCAGTGAATCCGTCACAGGTTGGTGCCGACCAGGATTTTCTGTAAGACATCCTGAATAGAGCTATTTACCGCATTAATGTCCAAGAACACCTCCAACAGCCTTGAGGTCATGTGGGACTGCACCTGTTCCCGGCTTATTGAAGCGATCCCCTGATAGTAGAGCCGAACGAAGTTCTTGAGCTCGTGCTGGTTGTTCTTCAGCAGCTCCTCGCCATACTTCCGGTTGTGCAGATACTCCTGAAAGAAGCACTTCATATTCTCTAAAATTCGTCCCTCCAGCTCGAGGAAGTGAGAAAACGAAAAACGTGTTTTATAGATCCGTTTCTCCGCGTAAAAGGTTTGCAGGATAGAGAGGATTTTCTTCAAATTCGAGTAAACCTCGTACATGTCTTCCCAGTAGAAGGGCAGATAATATTTTTTGTCCAGGCATTTCAGGAAACAGCTAAAACCATCTTCAAACAACAGCTCGATATCAAGAATCTCGTCTGGCTGAGCGGACTCTGCACCCTCGTCCTTGGCGCTCAACAGCAGCTCGACGAGTTTATGCAAAATATCGATTCCTTTGATCAGACAATCGTCGAGCCTGATTCTTTGCCGAAACAGCATATTCCCCAGATTCTTCATTCCTTGTCTCTCCTATCAGACATGGAAGTTTTAAGCAAAAACCGTGCCAGATAATGCCAGAAGCGCGTCCACTGTCTGCTAACTATCTCTCTTGTATAGAAATAACAAAGAGTGATGCAACGGCTGCAGGGGTGGCTAGTGTGGTAGGAATCGTAAAGTCACTGTACAGCCTTTGTACAGATATTTTACTGTTGCTTCATCTCCGAAAGTTTACGCTGGAGGGTAACCCGGCTGATCCCCAATCGATCGGCTACTGCGGTTTTATTGTTTCCTAGCCTCGCCAAGAGCTTCTGGATCAAATGCGGCTCGAGACCCTTGTGCAGGAGCTCGAGAAGCCCTTTTTGATCTGAGTATCTGCTCAAAAAAGCGTCGGTGAAATCAGAGAACAAATCCTGGGCTTCAGTGTTTCCACTCAGATATCGGGGTATCTCAGAGGCCTGGATAATCCCGCTCTGGCAGTTGATCCCCAAACTCAGGATGGCATTCTCCAGCTCCCTGACGTTCCCCGGCCACGGGTAGCGCTCCAGAATTGCCCGTGTCTCTGCCGTCACTCCACGGACTGCTTTGTTCAGCTTGCTGGCCGCAACATTAACAAAATGCTCGATAAGCAGGGGGATATCATCCTTGCGCTCCCGCAGCGGAGGGACCTCTATGGAAGCCACGTTTATGCGGTAATAAAGATCTTCCCTGAAATTTCCGTTCTTGACGAGCGCCAACAGATTTCTATTGGTCGCCGTGATGACTCTGGCCTTGAGGGTGATGTTGCGTGATCCTCCCAACCGCTGAAACTCCCGCTCCTGCAGAACACGGAGGAGCTTCCTCTGAATGGATAAGGGCAGGTCCCCGATCTCATCCAGAAAGATCGTTCCTTCCGCGGCAGCCTCGAACTTCCCCCCCTGTTGGGTTGTAGCCCCGGTGAAGGCCTGAGCCTCATGTCCGAAAAGCTCGTTTTCCAGAAGAGCATCGGGAAGAGCAGAGCAGTTCACGGCGATGAACGGCTCGTTCTTCCGGTCGCCGTTGTAGTGCAGGGCTCTGGAGATAAGCTCCTTGCCGCTGCCGCTTTCCCCCGTGATGAGCACGGTAATATCGGTGTTTACAAGTCTTCCGATGGCTTTAAAAACGTTTTGCATAACCTCAGATTTACCAACCACCCGGGTCAAGTCGTAGGTTCGTAACTGCTCATCCTGAATCACACGCACGTAGTGGCGCATTTTCCGTGACTCGAGCACCCTTTGGGTGATAAATCTAATCTTCTCGACATCAAGAGGCTTTTCCAGATAGTCACATGCTCCAAGTGAAATGGACTGTACGATAGTTTCCAAGCTCCCGTAGGCTGTAATCATCACAATATCCGCATCGTGGGTTATGGATCGGATTGTCTTGAGCACCGAGAGGCCGTCCTCACCTGGAAGCCTGTAGTCGAGGAAAATGAGCTCGACATCGTTTTCCCGCAGCAGTTCCTCCGCCTCGTTTCCATTGTAAGCTCCGAGAATGGTGTGCCGACCACGAAACAAAGCCAAAAAACTCTCAACGATGCCGCGGTCGTCGTCAATGACAAGAATCTTCGCCAAAACAAACTCCTTTACAGTATTCGTATTTGCTGCTCGAGATCCTCTGGAAAAATGATCGAGAAACAAGTCTGCATTCCATCACTCTGAACCTCTATCGTCCCGAAATGCCGTTCCACGATCATCTTTACGATGGCCAAACCCAGGCCGGTGCCTTCCTCCTTGGTCGTGAAGAAGGGTTCGAAAATCATGCTCAGATCTGTCGGCGCGATCTCCTGCCCACTGTTGCAGAATCGGAACAGTACGCCGCCGTCCGGGCGGCGCCGGGTTGTCACTTCGAGTGTTCCGCCCTGAGGCATCGCCTGGATGGCATTTATCACCAGATTCATTACCGCGATTCTGAATTTATCCCGGTCCAGGTATAGGGGAGGGATGGAACTGTCCAAACTGGCGAGTACTTTGATGTTCTGGTGCTCTATGTTGTATCGGAACAGTCTTAATATGTCATCCACGATCTCACTGGCGTCGTGACGAGCGAAGCGCATGGGGCTGGGACGGGCAAACTCCAGCATGTCCTTGATCAGATCATTCAACCTTTCGCTTTCCGTGAGAATGGTGAGTATTTCGTTTTTGCCCTCTCCTTCCTTGAGATATCTCTCTCGAAGAATTTGGGCCATCATCTTGATTGAGCTCAGGGGATTTCGGATTTCGTGGGCCAGGCCTGCGGCCAATTGACCGGCCGTTGCCAGTTTAGCTGATTTAATCATGTCGTCTTGGAGTTTCTGGATCCGTTGGTTGTACAAACTGAGCTTTCGTACGAGGCGATTGAAGCTCTCGGCAATCAACCCAAACTCGTCCTTGCTGGTCAGCTCGATGCGGTTGTCGAATCTGTCTATGTTCAAGCCGTCCATTCCCGCCAGGATCTTCACCAGTGAACTGTTGATGTTCCGGGCTAGAAACACGTAAATCACGAACGCAAGGAGAATCCCTATGCCGATCATCAGATACAACAAGTTCTGCGAGTAGCGCAGATACCTCTTTTCTTCCCTCTGGGATACCCCCAGACTGAGAGCTCCCCAGTAGGAGTTGTCTTTGAGGAACAGCGGTTTAAGCATGAAGTAAGAAGATTCCTGGTTGAGCCGAGCGTTTCTGAGGAATACTGTTTCATTGGCTGTCAGCTGCGACAAAACCTCTTCGGGAAGACGATCATAACCTTGATATGTAGACATAACCTTTGCGTCGGCTTGGTAAATTCCATTCTCCATTCCGGTCAGAAGCTTGATATGCTCTGCGAAATCGCTCGAAAACAGGGATCCGATCATGAAAACTCCTAAGATACCGCCCCCACTTTCGATCGGAGAAACAGCCCGTATCGCAATGCCGGATTGACCCTGCTCATAGCTTACCGCGCTCCTACCTGCCAGCCCTTCCTTCACGATCGTTTGGTTGATCTTTACATCTCCCAAAACATCGGGCTGGTGTCCTCTCAGGATAACCTTGCCATCCATGTCCTCGATCTCGATGATGTCAAAGATGCTGAGTTGGTGATAGTGTACCAGTTTGCTCTCCAGGGCCTCAAACTCGCCCTCCGCGAGCAAGGCTACGAGCTCCCGGTCGGAGGACAGCGCTTGAGCGATTTTCAAGCACTGCTCTTCGATAAACTGTACTTCCTGGAAATAAGCTGTGATGCTGTCGGTAAGGCGGATTCGGATTTCCCTGTCAATAGTGCTGCGAATGATCAAATATCCGATCAGAAGCGCACTGATCGTGGAAATGAAGATGATCAACATGAAGGAGAAGAATATCTTGAAGTTTAATCGATATCGAAAGAAACGCAGCATAATGGGTCCATCGGTCCGTTTTCAACAAAAAGTATAAGATTCGTTTCAAGGATATTCCTGCGGTCAACTTCTTGCAACGGCGGCGGCAGTCTTTTGAGCCTAACTCCCACTCGCAAGTACTGGGCCAAACAGATCGAAGTTCCCGTCGAGAACCAAATCTATACGCCCCGTGCGCCACTTCCGATAGGTGTCTCGAACCAGGGGCGAGGGTTCGGATCTGTAGTAGCGGACAATGCGCGGAGTTCCCCCCTCTTCCGTGCGAAAACGCTCCTCTGCCTGGGTCAGGAGGGTTTCAGATCCCAGGGGCGGGATTTCGAGCTGGGCCACCACCGATACACGGACATTATGGCGTTCAAATGTCTTTTCCGCCTTGGGTAGTTCGAAAACATGCAGGCCGCTCTCAGGCGACAGTATCAGGTAGGCGCCGAATCCAGATACAGCCAATATAGAGCGGCAGGAATTCCCCGATCCAGCATCCGCACCACTTGACAGCAGTTCGCTGAAGCGCATACGCCGGGCCTTGGCCCACTTCAGGTACATCTCCTTCATCGTCAGCGCGTATTTCATCGTCGCTTCAGCATTCCGCTTGGATTTGCTGATGACCTCGATTTTTAGGTACGCGTCTCTAGGCAGTTCCTGGACAAAGGAAAGGTGCGCCAATTGCAGCAGGTAGAGGCGCTGTGCCAATCTGCGAATCAGATTCGGAGCAAACACGGTCCGGTTCTTGTTGTTCGGACCATTGAGTCGCTGAAGGATTGAACCGGCGGTGTCTAGTCCGGTTTCGATACGATCCATGTATTCGATATCCCCCAGTATGGAAAAACGTTTCTCGGATTCCCAGAAATCGGCGGTATTCGTTTTTTCCAAAGCATCGTGCTTTTTTTCCCTCCAGTGTTCACCATCGATCTGAGCACGCAGTTTGTCGTGCGCGGAGCGTAGCGCCTCGACTTCCGCCAGATTTCCTCTTTGAAAGAGCAAAAGAGCTCGAAGATCGTCCTCTGCCGCTGTATATTCGCGCCCAGCACCGTCCGCCGGAGGCAGGTGCCCCGGCTCCGGAGTGTCGGGATCTACGAATTCTACGTTGATCCGCTTTCCGTCGCTGCGGATAAAGAGAAACTGATCACCCTTCGGTACTTGATGATTGACGATAGTCGCGGCCAGGGGTGATAGCAGATAGCGTTCAATCGCCCGTTTCAACGGTCTGGCGCCCAAGTCGACGGTAAAGCCGGTGTTCAAAAGAAACTCCGTAGCCGTGTCGTCCCACTCGACAGCCCACTCTTTCGTTCTCAGCCCTCTTCTCTGCAGAATACCGTTGAGCTCGTTTTGGAGAATCTGCCGCATGGTATTTCGGCTCAAAGGATGAAAAAGTACGACCCGGTCGATTCGGTTGATCAACTCTTTGGGAAAGGTCTTATCAATCGCCTGTTTGACCGCGGTTGTAGAAAATGCAGAAGCCGACGGATTGAAGCCGATACCTGAGTCTGAGTAGATCGTCGCACCGAGGTTTGTCGTCATGATGATGATGGAGTGTCGAAAATCCGCAGTGTTGCCATGGGCGTCGGTAAGCCTGCCGTCGTCGAACACCTGGAGGAACAGGTTCCATATGTTGGGGTTTGATTTCTCAATTTCGTCGAGAAGTATCACCGTAAACGGCTGCTTCCTGACCTGGCTGGTCAACAGCCCTTCATCGGCGACCATTTCCGGTGTGCCGAGGATTCTCTCTGAGGAGTTTGGTGACTGGAATTCGCTCATGTCCAGCCGGATCATTCGATCGGATGAGCCGAAGACGAAATCCGCCAGAGCCTTGACGATCTCCGTCTTTCCCGTGCCCGTCGGTCCGGCGAAGAGAAAAACACCGGTTGGCCGAGGATGCGTTTCGTGAACAGATCTCTCAGACTTTCGAGGTTTAGATGTTCCCGGTCGTCGAGAATGCTTTTCGGCAGGCCCGTCATGTGCGACAGGGTGACAATGAAATCATCGGAGGTGAGGTCAAACGAGGGACTTTCCCAAGCCGATCCTCGACTCGTTAACTTCAACAGCCCCAGAAGATTTCCGGGAGCAGCCTGATCACTGAGGTACTGCTTGGCAAGAGCGAGGGCCTCTTCAAGTAGGGTGGGATCTGTGACCGTCTCTGATTTGCCCGCTTTCTGTTGCTTATTGATCCAGAGCTTTGCCAGTTCCAGGGTCTCCCTGTCGCCTGCCGGATCGATACGAACCACTTCGAATGACTGGCTGACTTTTTTATTCTCTCGAACCAGTCGCTCATACGCCGGAGTCTGAACTTCCCCTATCACTTTTACGGCTCCATCCACGATAAAGGGAAGAAGCATGTTTAAAATCCCCACCGGATTGTAGCGCCAGCGGGCGGCGTAGTGTATTTCATGGAAGTTGGGGATGAACCATACCACCTGACGTCTGTGATCCAGGTGTTTGATCAGATCCTGAACCCTCTGCTCTGGCTGGCCGATGTAGATTTGTCCAGCCATGACATCCGCCGCTCCCGCTTCAAATACGGCCCAGCCGGTCTCCTTGAGCTTTTTGGCCAGAGCTTTGATCGTAACAGTCTTGCCAACGCCGGAATCGCCGACAAGGAGGACCGAGCGTGGAGGTTCGCTGAAAAGAATCTTATGGATCAACTCGACGCGCTCGGCCAACAGGTCGTTCTCGACAAGCAAGTCATCGGAGGGTGCTTCGGTCCAAAGACGGCCGATCGCATTAAGAAAAGCTTCATCCAGCTGGGTGCGGTTCCGGTGTTTGATCTCCGAAAGCAGCGGTTTAACCCGGGAATTGTCCAGTCGGGAGAGAAAGTTTTGGATGTCATCGATTTTTTGCCGGTTCGCCCCCTCGAGGGAGCTACCAAACGAGGGTTTTTCTCCCTGTTTTCGACGCTCGCTGATGAATGTTTCGATAAACCGAGGCAGGTAGTGGTTGTCCAGCCACCACGATTGGATCTGGGACAGGACAGCACCCACGACCGGTTTATTCTCATCCTTTGAAAGCGCCCGCAGAGCGAAAAAGAGCGGCCATGGATAGTAAGCGCCGATATTTCCGGCCACCAGGTCGACTTCCTTGTCGCTGAGTTTGCGGCGCTGGAGGGCTTCTAAGGCCATGCATGCAATCGGGACGCTCGAACCTTTCGAGGTCTGGATCAGCCGGTCGGTGGAGATCTCCGACTTGTCGAATACATCAACGCCGTTGAGAAAGATCGACGAAGTCAGCAGCTCGGATGGGTGGGAGGTCTCATCGAAGAATTCCTTCAACTCCCGCGAAATTCTATAGATCGACGTTTCGACATCATCAGCGGGCGGTATATCAAAATTCGTTCGATGTTTACGTGTTCGGCTGGTCGCGTACCAGGCGGCGACGGCACCAAGCACAGCCCCCATGAGCAGCGGAATCAGAAATTCGTAGTCAATATCCATCAATAAAAGTCTAACCCATCGGATTGCTCAATGAAAGAGAGATGCGCTGATAGAAGGTGTGGAATCTTAAAGTCCTTTGTAAGCTCTTGCTAATTCTTTCAGATATATGGAGATAAATCAAGAGGCATTTGCGCGCTCCTGCAAGTTCTTGCACAGAACTGATAGCGGTTTTGCTCACAATTCTGCTCACATTTTAGATATGATCCGGACACGCTCCGTCCAGCTCCTCTGCAATTCTTGGGGGAACTGTTCATCTGGGCGCTCTTCCGCCAGCTGCGTTTTAAACTTTTAAAGTCCACGCGAATCAGCCCGAAGCGCATTGCATAACCATGGTCCCACTCGAAATTGTCCGTCAGCGACCAGTGGAAGTAACCGTTGAGATTCACCCCCTCGGCTTTCACCCTTAGCGCTGTCCTGATATGTTCGCGGAGGTAGTCGATCCTCTCCTGGTCGTTTAGATAGTCCACATCGCTTTTCACTTCGCGTTCCGGCAGCGGAAATTCGTTCTCGGTTATATAGCACGTGGGATTGCCATATTCTTTTTTCAAACGCTTTAAAAGCTGATAGAGTCCCACGGGATCGTAGTCCCACATGGCACTGCGGGGAAGGGTTGGCGTGTGCACTGCCTTGGCATGAAGGTAAGCCGTCTGGCGATCTCTCTTGTTTTCTGGTCGAAGCGGCGTAGCCCATAGCTGGCCTTCGGCTATTCCGATCGCACCGCTTGGTACGACGCCACGGAACTCCTGAACCAGGCGGCCATGAGCCAGGAGCTGATGGTGGGCTGCGGTGAACATCTGGCGGAATTGATTGCGTTTGCCGGGGGGCCCGTTCCCTAAAATGTAGCCACAGAGGGAGAAAAAAACCGGCTCATTCAAAGTGATCCAGTGGTTGACCCGGTCCCCTAAGGTTTCGAATAGGCTGCGCCCGTATTGGATGAAGTGCTCGAGATTCTTCCGCTGGAGAAATCCGCCCAGGTCTTCAAACCACTGGGGGGCATCCCAATGGAAAATGGTTATAAATGGTGTGATGCCGGCGTCGAGCAGACCATCCACCAGACGCCGGTAAAAGTCAAGACCCCTGGGATTGCCTTGCCGGGTTCGGGAAATATCCTGGGCCAGGCTATGGAAAAACGGTAAGCCTCAATCCCTATCTCCTTCATGTGACCGATATCCTCGGAGTAGCGGTGGTAGTGGTCACAGGCCAGATCGGCGTTCTCGCTATTGCGAATCTTGCCCCGCTCATGGCTGAAATTGTACCAAATAGACGGGCTGGCTCCGTCAGCCAATGGATAACCCTCGATCTGGAAGGAGGAGGAGGCAACACCCCATAGGAAATCCTTTGTTATCGCCGCGGTATTGATATCTGACAAGGTGCTAATGATCATAAGGTTTTTAAAGAAGCAAAACAAGAACTGAGCCGGACTGGAGGACCGGATCAACGACCTGCAGAAACAGACCTACGACGCTGAGACGATCGCTGAACAACTGAAAGAATTCGTGCGCTCCTTCCCAAACCTGGAGGACGACAAGGAGAACGGCGGTGCTCAGTGGGTGGATCAGGAAGTCGCAGTGGACGACAACCTGATCACCTCCCGCAACCCGGGGGATCTGCCCGCCTTCCGCAGGGCCATCATCGCGCAGCTGCATTGGTCCGACACAGAAATGAGATGGCATTGGCAGGCTTTCTGGTTGTATAGTGTACCATGAGCACGATAGAGGATATGATGTCGAGAAAAATACGGATAGTACTGGCGGACGACCACGCTGTGGTCCGGGACGGCATCAAGGCTGTGATCAGACACATGGCAGAGAACATAGTCATCGTCGGTGAAGCCGCAACCGGCAAAGAGGTGCTGGAGATCGCCCAGGACAAGGCTGTGGACGTGTTCGTTCTGGACCTGGAGATGCCCGAGCTGGATGGAATCGAAACCATCGATAGGCTGAACGAGCGCCACGGACCTGTGAAGGTGGTTCTTCTGAGCATGTACGACGAAAAAATTTTGGTGGAGCGGGCGATCCGCGCCGGTGCCCGGGCCTACATCCTCAAAGAGTCCACGGCGGAGGAAATCATCAAGGCCATAAAAGAGGTCCATAATGGAGGGTACTTTTTCAGTCCCAAGATCTCCGGCTATCTTGTCCAGGAATTCCTCCATGAGCCGCACAGCAAGGCTCTCCAATCCTTGGACACGGAACTGACCAGCCGTCAGACCGAGATCCTGAAACGGGTCTGCCGGGGTTTGACCGAAAAAGAAATCGCCTTTGAGCTCAATATATCCCCCAACACCGTCCATGTGCACATCAACAACATCATGAACAAGGTCCAGATCCACAACAAGGCCGGCCTTATCAAGTACGCCATCAAGATGGGGTTCGTCCAGCTGTAAGCGTGTGCGGCATTGACCCGTGCAGCCCGCCTCGCCGCTTACTTCTGGTTCGTCAGGAAGATCGGCAGGATCGCGACCTTTTTGTCTCCTTTTCCCTGAGAAGAACGGCTCATCCGGTGGTAAATGCAAGCGGCCGGCACCTGGGTGCCGGCCGTAGCGAATGCCTGTTTGTGGTGTTTGCTCAACTGACCAGTCCCACCACAAGCTCCACGCCCTGGCGGAAGATCCGGAAGCTGAGCTCCGTATTTTTCTTGGTGTTGATCTGAGAGTAGAAATCCAAAATGTTTTTTACATTTTTCCCGTTCACTGACTCGATCACGTCCCCCTGGCGCAGACCGGCTACAGCAGAGGCGCTACCCTGCTCCACCGCCGCAACAACCACACCGTCTTTAGAGGCGGGAAGTTCGAGAGATTTACGGATATCCTGATTGACATCCGTTATGTACAATCCCGGCCAGACGCGATTGGCCTGCTTGCTAATCTCGCTCTCCTGGCCCCGGGCCGCTATTCTGGCGCTCAGAGACATCGGGGAACCCTCTCGTATCAGCTCGAATC
>Ga0307426_1001908_pt1 | contig 13283 bp, 10 predicted proteins | sample SalMarWE160340MG_FD_202165 | JGI IMG/M metagenome (GOLD analysis project Ga0307426, IMG submission 202165) | Salt marsh sediment microbial communities from the Plum Island Ecosystem LTER, Massachusetts, United States - WE1603-40 | ecosystem: Environmental > Aquatic > Marine > Intertidal zone >... | reverse complement strand
ACGTACCTGAATCGGTCAATTGGATAGAACCCGTTGCCATCGTCTTCGTCTTCCATGGCGGAACGGGCAATGCCGAGAGTGCCATACGCATGAGCGGTTTCAACGACGTTGCAGATGTGAACGGATTTGTTGTCGTTTATCCCAACGGGACGGGCCGTTTGAGCGGCGATAAACTGCTGACCTGGAACGGCGGTGCTTGCTGTGGGTATGCCCAGGAGGCGGATGTCGATGACGTTGGTTTCGTGCGGGCCATAGTGGCGGATCTGCAAACGTTGGTCGAGATCGACCGCAAACGGATTTATGCCACGGGGATGTCCAACGGCGGCATCCTGTCACATCGCCTAGCGTGTGAAGCCGCCGATCTCCTTGCTGCCGTCGCGCCCGTGGCGGGGACGTTGAACCTTTCCGACTGCCAGCCGTCGCAGCCCGTATCGGTGATCGAGTTCCACGGCACGGACGACCAGCACATCCTCTACGATGGCGGATCCGGGCCCAAAGCGCTCGTCAGCGTAGATTTCAATTCCGTGCCGAATTCGATCGAATTCTGGATCTCGGCTGACGAATGCAGCGCCGAGGCGCAAGTGGAATCGTTTGCCGACATCCGGCACGAAGCCTGGACGGGCTGTGCGGGTTCAACCGCGGTGGAATTGTATACCGTCGTTGGCGGAGGGCATTCCTGGCCCGGAGGCCAGGGTGGCTTGGTGGGTTCGGCCCAACCCACAATGACCATCTCGGCCTCGCAGTTGATCTGGGACTTTTTCGCAGTCCATCCCAAGCAGGATTAGCGAGTATCCGCATTGTACTTGTTGACACTATTCAAGGTGAATCGAGCAGCTTTCATGAATTCAACTGTGATCGTATATAACGCGTTAGCTTTGATGCCCGTCCTCGGGTCGATAGCTGTTCTCTGGCACCTGAATACGCGTCTCACATTTTTCTGCGTATTCGCACTGGGCGTGACGCTTGTGGCTTTGACGTTCGTCGGGGCTTTCTTCAGCCCGATCGACGCCTTCGGGAAGAGTCAGCTGTTATGCTGGGCGTTATTCGTACATTATCCGATCTATCTCCTCGGCGTGACGATTGTTGCCAGCCGTCGAAATCAGGAATCGTTCTCCGGCATGTCCGCGATTCTCACCCTCTGCATCGTCCTGGTCGGTGTCTACGCATTCCTGATCGAACCCCATTGGCTGAAAACCACGCGGGTCACCATTCGAACCGACAAACTGGCAAGCCCCATTCGCCTGGCTGTGATCGCCGATGTGCAGACGGATCGTCCCGGGAAATATGAACAGCACGTCTTCGAGTTGGTCGCTGATGAGGATCCGGATCTAATTCTGTTTGCAGGGGATTATCTGCACATATCCGACGAAGATGATTACCTCGCTGCGAAGGAGAAACTCAACGCAATTTTGCTGCGCGCCGGGCTCGAAGCGCCGTTGGGCATGTATGCCGTTCGGGGGAATGTCGATTGGGGTGATTGGGATGAGATTTTTACGGAAACTCCCGCCGTACCCTTTGAGATCACCACCACTCGGGACTTAGGACCGGTCGTGCTGACCGGATTGACGTTAACGGATTCGGGTAATCCGGATTTATCCCTGCCGGGACAGGCCAAGTATCACATTGCCGTTGGCCACAAACCTGACTACAGTCTGGGAGACGTGGAGGCCGATCTGTTGATCGCCGGGCATACCCACGGCGGCCAGGTGCGTCTTCCATTGATTGGACCGATATTTACGCTGTCGAGAGTGCCGCGCGCCTGGGCAGCCGGGATCACCCAGATCGCACCCGGGCAATACTTGATCGTATCGCGCGGCATCGGAATGGAACGCGGCAATGCGCCCAGGCTGCGTTTCCTGTGCCGGCCGGAGTTGTTGATCGTCGATTTGCTGCCGTCGGAATGAGGTCCGAGATTGAACGCCGGCAATGAAGTACATTCTCAAATTTGCTCACCCGGCTTGAGGTGAGTAGGAAATTCGTATCGGGGGCGGCGGCGGTTTTGGATAATAAATTGAGTTCCAGGAGGATACACGGCCATGGATACCTTCCCTCAGGGACCGTCGAGTTCTGATGAGGCTGTAGAAAGAATGGACCTGGCTGAGCGCTGCTGCAAGCAGGGGGATTATGCTGCAGCCCGTGAGGCGTACGAACATGCATTGAGCGATCTGCTTGCACTCCATGGCGAGAGACACCTTCTTACTGCAATGGCGCAGCGCGGCTTGGGCGTTACGCTGTTCGAATTGGGGGAGTATGCCGCTGCGCAGGAGTACCTGGAACGGGCGTTGGCGACCCGCGAGACGCTCCTCGGCCGCGAACACGCCGACACGGCGCAGGTCTTGAACGGTCTCGCCTGTGTGCGTTTCGGACAGCGAGACATCGATAGCGGTTTGGAACTCGTTCAAGAAGCGCTCGCCGTTCGTGAGGCGAGCCTCGGTCCCGACCATCCCGACACGATCGAAAGCCTGAATAACTTGGGTGTTTTTCTCTATCACAAGGGGGATCATCAACGCGCCATCGAAATCCACAGCGAAGCGCTGACTCGCTGTGAACGCGCCCTTGGCGACCACCGCAGCACGATAGAGACACTGAACGCGCTGGCGGCCAAACTGGCTCGTGAACCCGCGACGTACGCGCGGGCGCGTGAGTTGTACGCGAGGGCACTCGGAATGAGCGAACGCGTGCTCGGTGCAACGCATCCTTTGACGGCGGTGTTGATGAACAACTTGGCGGCCGTGCTGGCGGATCTCGAACGGTACAGCGACGCCAGCGGCTTGCTGGAGAAATCGCTTGCATTGCACGAACAGATCTTCGGCCGAGAGCATGTCAAGACGGCCTGGGTATTGTTTAACCTGGGTGACGTCGAATGGAAAAAGGAGGATCCGGCTTCCGCCCGCCTGCATTTTACCCGCGCCTTGATCATCCGCGAATCTGCCCTGGGGACGCAGGACCCCGCCACGATCCGCACGCTGCGAAAGTTGGTGGCCGTATTGGGCGCGCTCGTCGAACAGGGCGACCAAACGGCGCTGCTATACAGCATGCCGCTGCACACCTGTTTGACCGCATTCGACGCAGCGGCGGGCAAACTTCCAGGGGAACAGGCATATATGCCGGGTGCACACCTCGATGCGAGCCGTGCTGCAGGACAATTGCACGATCTCGTGGCCAAACTTGGCGGCGAAATGAAGCGCAAGTCCTTGAACGCGGAGGAACAAGCAGCACTGGAACGGGCTGCCGAGTTGGAACAATTAGCGCAGCAGCATTTGGACGCCGGTGAGTACGCCGAAACGCAGGAGCTGCTGCAGCGTATTCTCAATGCTCGCGAGCAGGTTTTGGGTTCAAACCATCTCGATCTCATCCCTGCATTGAAAATGCTGGAAGTCGCGCTGCAGAAGTCGGGCCGTTCCAGCGCAGTGCTCCCGATCTGCCAGCGCATCGCCGACATTCACGTCGCAGCGCTCGGTGAAGGACATCCCTATTCTCTGATGGCGCTGACCGAACTTGCCAGCCTGCTGGACTATGAATACGGACCTGGCGGTGGGCATGAAATATGGGAGAAGATTCAACGAGTGAGGGAGACATATTTCGGCTCTGATGATGTATTCACCCGGATGGCCAAGAGGACGCTGGAAAATTTACTTTCATTGCGCAAGCAGGCGGAAGCGAAAGCCCCACAGGAAGAACCGCGCCGATCCCGATCTGAGAAGCGCGAAGGATTTCTGCGGCACCCCAATCCTCTCGTGCAAGAGATACTTCCCGGGCTGAATGACGTCGATTGGCGCTCGCTTCAGCATGCCTATGGTGCAGCGGAGGACGTACCCGCTTTGTTGCGCATGCTGCTCAGCGAGGAAGAGGACGTACGCGAGGACGCATTCGAGCAGTTGTTTGGGAACATCTGGCATCAGGGCACCGTGTATGAAGCCTCGGCTTTTGCCGTACCATTCCTGCTGCGTATGTTGGCCGACGAACGAACGCCGGATCGACTCGGTGTGCTCACCTTGCTCTCGTCACTGGCAACCGGGAGTTCCTATCTGGCCGTTCATCACCGCGAAGGCGATGAAATGCTGGATTTGCGGAAGCTTGTGGAGAAACGCGGCGAAGATTTCGATTCGGCGCTGAAGAAGGAAATGGGGTGGGTGACCGCCGCGAACGAAGCCGTCGCGGAGGGGATCGAACTGTTCTTGAAGTTGGTAGAGACGGAAGACGAAGACGAAAATCTTAGGCTGGAAGCATTGCGGACGATCTCCGTGCTGCCGACCCGGAAGTCGGAAAGTGTGCCGCGCTTGCTCCGTTTGTTTTCGACGACGACTCATCGGCAAATGCGCATCGCCGTCGCACGGGCGCTTCACGATCTGATGGATGCCGGCCGCCGGTCTCGACAATTCTTTTCCGACTTGCTGCATGCTGGTGAACCGGAAGCGCTGCGCCTCATCGCCGCCGTCGCGCTGATAGCGCGCAGCCGTGAAGATGCCCCAACGGAAGCCGTTGACGAAGTGATGACCGCGCTGCGCCAATTGGGTAAAATCCCGCACATCATCGAGGCGACGGAGGAGGAACGCAGCGCATGGAAGGTCGTTGCGGAACGCTATTGGCTTTCGTGTTGGGATGGCTCCCCGGTACAGTTTTACCTGGAAAGTCTGGCCGGAATGGGCGGCGAGCGAGCGCGTACAGCGCTCTTGCAGGCTGCGACTCTGCTGCGCGATCCGGATGACGCAATTCGTGCCGCGGGGTTGCTGTTGGATTTGACTTTCAACTGCGATGTATCGCAATCCGCCGGTACGGCATACTCGCGGGACAAACAAACCGGGGTTTACAAAATCGAATTTTGGGGGGCTTCGGAACAGGCGCCTCGCCAAGTGCACGAATTAGCGCCGGAGCAGCGTGAAGTGCTGCGTACTTTAGCTGCACATGATCCCTTGTGGGAATACCAGAGCAATCTGATGGAACTCTACGGACTGCCTGCAGATCGTCGGTCCCTGCAATCTCAACTGGCAGCCGGAATGGATTAGAGCTTCGGCATTAATCTCGTTACCAGGAACTGTCTTATGCCGTTGTGAATATCAAGCGAATAATGGATGGACGTGGGGTAAACAGCCTCGTCAAAAAGATGAAGTGGAATTCTTTTTTTCGTACGATCGTGATTGCCTTTGTGTCCCATATGGATTAGCGGGGGATTTCCTATTTTATGATCAGCAAGGGTAAAGCGTGATATCCTTGCCTTTATTCGGTACAAAGGAGCCGGTAGATGAAGACCAATAAACGATGTCCGAAATGCGAATCGACCCGGATTGCCCAACTCGCGGGTGAGTCTTTCATGTCCAAAATTTACCCTTTTGGTTTGCATGATACTGGATATTCAAGAGTCAGTCGATTTGCATGCACGGATTGCGGTTTCGTGGAAGAGTACCTTGTCGATCCCGAGGAATTGGCAGAGTTGAAGAAGGCGCTGGAGTGAGTGAGATCTGCAGGCAAATGAGACCAATGACGCGGACCAATCGCGTTATTGCCTGTCCTCCGGAAATCAAAAAATCAAGGTTTCGAAAATTTTGAAAGTAGTCGGCCTTCGAGACCGTAAAGCAACGGCTGAGAGATTTAGCAAAGGATAGGCGCGAGGATGATCACTGCCGAATTTTTACTCACTTCCCTCGTCGTAGTACTCGTTCCCGGCACGGGAGTCATCTACACCGTCTCGACGGGACTCGCGCTGCGTTGGCGGGCGAGCATCGCCGCGGCTATCGGCTGCACGGCGGGAATCGTTCCGCACCTGACGGCCAGCATTTTCGGTCTGTCGGTGATCCTGCATAACAGCGCAGTCATCTTCCAGGTCTTGAAGATCGCCGGCTCGCTCTATTTGCTCTTTCTCGCCTGGTCGATGTGGCGGAATACGGGCGCAATCCAATTGGACGGGCAAGCGAGCAACAAGAATGCATTCCAAATCATCCTTCGAGGGATCTTGATCAACCTTCTCAACCCCAAGCTGGCGCTTTTCTTCTTCGCCTTTCTCCCGCAATTCATTTCGGCGGATGTATCTTCCCCCACGCAGCAGATGATCGGCCTTGCCGCGATCTTCATGCTCATGACCCTGGTCATTTTCATCTTGTATGGGGTATTGGCCAGCGGCGTCAGTGTCTACCTGCTCAACTCTCCCAGGGCGATGCGATACGTGCAGCGCACTTTTGCCCTGGTCTTTGCGGCATTGGCGCTGAAGCTGGCGTTGAGTGATGCGTAGCGCAATATCCGGGCTCGGAACTCGAATCGGTGGGGTTGCGGGCGGGATCAATCGATGGCTCGGGAGATTTCGGAGGCGCCGGTCTTGGAAATTTGTCGTCGCCGGGTCGGTCGCATTTTTCGCAATCTCCACGGCTGCCATCGTCTGGGACGGCGTCACGGACGATCTGCAGAAAGCTGACGTGGCGTTGGTGATGGGAGCCAAGGTCAAGACCGACGGCACGCCCTCTCATCGGCTGACCGCGCGGCTGGACACGGCTGTGGATTTGTTCAAACTGGGCCATTTCGAGTATCTGATTGTGAGTGGTGGCTTGGGCTGGGAGGGGTACGACGAAGCGCAAATAATGGGGGCCTATCTGGTTGATCATGGGGTGCCTGAAGCGCGTATTTTCATCGACAGCGGCGGAACAGATACCTACATGACGGCGCGCAACGCATCTCGAATCATGCAGGCAAACGGCATGCGCAGCGTATTGGTCATCACACAGTACTTTCACGTTCCCCGGACGAAGCTGGCTCTGAAGCGCTTTGGCGTATCGCCAGTCTATACTGCCAACGCGGCGTACTGGGGGCTGCGCGATCTTCTGTATATTCCCAGGGAAGTGGTTGCGTATTATTACTATCTCCTGCGTTCTTACGATCAAGATGTGAAATGAGGCAAGGCCATGGACGAATTGTTGGATCGGTTCCAGGAAATCCGCACTGAATTCATCGACGTCCTACGGCGATTTCCTGCTTCGAAGCGAACGGAACGGCTCTTCAATCAATGGTGTCTGAAGGACGTCGTCGCCCATCTCGCGGGATGGGATCGCTACTTCGTCGACATTGTGGATGCTCTGGAAGCCGGCGAAAAGCCAGCGTACTGGGGGAGCATGGCAAAATTCAACGCAACCTCGGTCGAAAAGCGAAAAGATCAGCCCTGGGACTCCGTGTTCGCTGAATTCGTGACCAACGGTGAGGCGTTCATTCGACGCTGCAAACATATTCCGGAATCGATGAGGACTGCCAGGTTCTGGGACCACAAATCCATCACGCCTGTTCAAATGCTCGAGATCAACATCCATCATTACGGAAAAGACCATCTGGCAGCAGTGAAAAAGGTGCTGGCTCGCTTCCAATAAGCTGTCGTTTTCTGGATAGCCGGAAAATTAGAGGGGCGATCTCGCGCTGCGTGAGTTCTGCGGTTTACGGATTTGTTTGCGATCGAACGAAAGAAGGGAGGTCTACTCATGCGCGATAAGAAGATGATGATGTTTGGTTTGCTCATTACGATTGACGCTGTGGGGCAGATTGTGTCAGCCATCGTATTTCACGATCCCGCGAGTAGTGAACTGCGCATCAATGCCGGCTGGTTCATCCTAATGCTTTCGGGATTGTTTGGCTGGCTGCCGATATACACTTTTCGGCGGTTGGGACGTGTGGAGGGGCGTGGATACATGCGGACATCGGTGTTGGTCGATCGCGGAGTCTTTGGAATCGTGCGCCACCCGCAGTATCTTGCGGGCGTTTTGATGGCCATCGCGCTGCCGTTGATTACCTGGCATTGGTTGGTGGTCGTATTGGGGCTTATCGCCGTACCAATATACTACTTGAATACGTATGATGGGGAAGAGGCGTGTATTAAAAAGTTCGGGGATGAATATCTGGATTACATGAAACGTGTGCCTCGGTTGAACTTCCTTTTGGGTCTGTGGCGGATGATTCGACGAAAGATTGCGGGTGATTCATCAGCATAGACTTGGAACCGGGTTTTAGCAGCGTGTATCGCCGTCGTATATGATGTTTTCGTGTCCTGCGTAGCTTGGTACTGTAGATTAACCTATAATTATTTAAAACTATACAAAGGAGGTCGATGTGATTATCGGGGTGCCGCGTGAGATCAAGCCCGATGAGTATCGCGTCGGGATGTTGCCGGTAGGTGCAGAGCTTCTGGTCAAGGACGGGCATGAGGTGCTGATCGAGCGGGAAGCCGGACTGGAAAGCGGATATTCCGACCAGGATTACGTCGACGCTGGAGCGACCATCGAGGACTCCTGGGAAGCGATATGTGCAAAATCGGAATTGGTGCTCAAGGTCAAGGAACCGCAGCCCAGGGAAATCGCCAAACTGAGAAATGGTCAAATCCTGTTCTGTTATTTTCACTTCGCCAGTTCCCGGGAGTTGACGGAAGCCTGCCTCCAATCGGGCATCTCGGCCGTGGCGTTTGAAACCCTGGCGGACGAGCAGGGCAGGCTGCCGCTGCTCACTCCCATGAGCGAAGTGGCGGGCAAGATGTCTGTCCAAGAGGGAGCCAAATCCCTCGAAAAGCAGCGGCACGGCCGTGGAGTACTTCTCGGCGGAGTCACCGGCGTCAAACCGGCCAACGTCCTCGTCCTCGGAGCCGGCGTCGTGGGAACCGCCGCCACGCAGGTTGCGGCGGGAATGGGGGCCAACATCATCGTCATGGACATCAACCTCGACCGGCTGCGCTATCTCGAAGACGTGATGCCTCCCAACGTCACCACGGTTTTTTCCGATCCCCACGCCATTGCCTACCACGCCAAATACGCCGACTTGATCATCGGCGCCGTACTCATTCCGGGCGGGAAAACCCCCGTGCTGATCACCCGGGAAATCATCCGGACGATGAAACGCGGCGCCGTGCTGGTGGATGTGTCCATCGACCAGGGAGGCTGTTTCGAAACGAGTCGTCCCACAACGCACAGCGATCCCACATACATGGTCGATGGTGTCGTACATTACTGCGTGGCGAACATCCCCGGGGCGGTGAGCCGAACCAGCAGCCAGGCGCTTGGGCACGCAACCCTGCCGTACTGCAGGCTGCTCGCCAAATTGGGTCTCGACTCCTTCCTCGCGCTCTCTGAGGGTCATCAAGAATCCCTCAACCTGCGTGAAGGAAAACTGGTGCACCCGGCGCTGCTCGAAGCTTTCCCGGATCTCGGCGGGTGAGGTGTATACGAGCGGGCCTATAATTTCCGAGTAAGGGGTGAGAATCTCAACCCAATCTCCGGTTCATTGAAATAGATTGTGGCCTTCATTCCTATTGAGCCAAGCGACGGAGTAATCGGCTGTAATTTCATGGATTACTGTCCGATTACAACACAGTAATCTATCCAAACCCACAGGTAATCCACGCGGATCAGATTGAGAAGGCTCAGTTCGTTTTGGCTAGATTTTGTTTTATATGTTCGGAGGACATAAAAATCGAAATGTAAGCCTTATCATCTTTGTCGGCAGCAAACTGGCCACTTGCTCATTTTGCTTGACGAAGTAGCCGCGCACTTCATGCGCAGATAGATACTCCCTTCTTCTGCTTCCACCGATCACATCGGGTCGTCCAGCTATCATCGGACTCCGCATCGATGTACACAATCCAAGTCGCAGATTTCAACTTCTCTCCCCACACCTTCACGGGAACAAGAACCTAAATCAAATGTCGGCTCTCATATGCTTTACACACCACTGAAGGCATTGAAGCCGCCATCGATAGGCACGACGACTCCGGTGACAAAGCTCGACATGTCGGAGAGAAGCCACAAGGCGGTTCCAAGCAGGTCCTCCGGCTCACCGAAGCGCCGCATGGGTGTGTGCGCGATGATCTGCCGGCCCCGCTCGGTGAGATCCCCTGTGCTCTCATCCGTCAGCAAGAACCGGTTTTGTTCGGTGAGGAGGAAACCAGGTGCCAAGGCATTCACGCGAATACCTGGGGTGTACTCCTGTGCCATGTGCACCGCCAACCACTGCGTGAAATTACTTATCCCGGCCTTGGCGGCTGAATAGGCGGGTATTCGGGTAAGTGGATGGTAGGCGCTCATCGATGAGAAATTCAGGATGTTGCCCTTGCCTGCCTCTGCCATACCCCGGCCGAAGATCTGGCAAGGCAAGATAGTGCCCAACATGTTGAGGTCAAAGACACGGTCCAGCGTATCACTCGGCAGATCAAAGAAACGCTGCTCATCCGAGGTCGTAGCGCCAGGATCGTTGCCCCCAGCTGTGTTGATCAGCGAATCGATCACCCCAAACTCGGCGCGGATGCTCCTTTCAGCCTCAACCAGGCTGTCGCGCGAAAGCACATCGCCCACTAAAACCATTGAGCGACCGGGGCCGGCCTCCAGACGGTCTTTGAGGTGATCGGCCAACGTCACCTTGCGATCGAGAACGGCCACGTCAGCGCCAAGGCTAATCAGCGTGCAGGCGAGCTCGCCGCCGAGTATCCCGGCTCCTCCCGTAACGGCAATGGCTCGGCCGGTGAAATCGTAATGTCGTATAAGTTCGTCAAGGTTCACAGAATGTCTCCGCCCAATGGAAGCATCGAGTGTAGGATTGATGGTTGTTTGATCTGATCGCTTGTCAACCGCGATGCTAGTCCTGGCTTGTAGGGTCCAAACACACGCGCGTACTCAGCTTGCCAAGTGAATTCAGTCTCGACCATCGAATTGGCATAAGCCGTGATCTTGTCGTTCTTGTTCACATTTATTCGCCAAGTCTATAGGCGCGTTTGGCCAGACGGTAAGCGCAGTCTTTCACCATCTCCGACGCATCCTCTCGATCGACAATGCCGCGTACCACCAACCCGGCGATCCAGTCGGCATCGACGCGGCGGGCCAGGTTGTGCCGGGCGGGGATCGAGGGGAAGGCGCGCGTATCGTCATTGAAGCCAACTGTGTTATGCAGGCCGGCGGTTTCCATCACCTGATCGCGATACCGCCTCATGCCGTTGATGCTGTCATGGAACCACCATGGTGGACCCAGGCGCATGGCCGGGAAGAGTCCAGCCAGCGGGGCCAGCTCCCGCGCATATGTCGCCTCGTCGAGTGTGAAAACGATCAGCCGCAGCCTGGAGTCGTTGCCATACTTGCTCAGCAGCGGACGCAGGTTGTGCGTGAATTCGGTCCTCTCCGGGATGTCGACGCCCGTGTCGGGACCAAAGCGCTCGGCAATCAGCTCATTGTAATCACGCACCGATCCTACGTGGAACTGCATCACCAATCCATCCTCGATACTCATCCGGGCGCTTTCCATGATCATGTGGGCCGTGAAGCGGCGGGCGTCCTCGGCCGTGGCGGCACCGCGAAGCGCCCGCTGGAAAATTGCTTCCGCCTCGGCGGCCGTCAGCTCGGCCGTATATGCGGATACTGCGGCGTGGTCGGTGGACACGGCACCCATCTGTTTGAAGAAAGCCCGCCGTTGTTCCAAAGCCTGGATGTATTTCGGATAGGAATCGGCCGTGATTCCACTGGCGTCACTGAGCGCATCGACGTCTCTTTTCCAACCCGGCGAGTCGATGTTCACAACAGCATCAGGCCGGAAAGTGGGACGAATATCCCCCTTCCAGCCGGACTTCTTGATAACCCGGTGATGCTCAAGGGGATCGGTAGCGGCATCAGTCGTGCATAACACCTCGATGTTGAACTGTTCGTAGAGAACACGGGGACGGTATTCCGGCCTGCGCAGTGTGGCTTCGATCTGGTCATAAATCGATTGAGCGGTATCGCCGCAGAGCTTCTCGCGTACGCCAAACACTTCATACAATTCCTGCGCCAGCCAGGACCCTGTCGGCGTACCACGGAACAGGTAGAAGTGCTCGGCAAAGATCTGCCAGATCTTGCGATGATCCGCTTCGACTTCCCCGCCATCGATGCGGGGCACACCCAGCGATTCGAGCGGGATTCCTTGTGAGTACAGCATTCGGTAGATGTAGTGATCAGGAATCAGCAGCAGTTCCGCCGGGGTGCCGAACGTGGCATTCTCATCGGCGAACAACCAGGGATCGACGTGCCCATGGGGGCAGATAAGCGGCATCTCTGCGACTTCCGCGTACAATTCCATCGCCAGTTGACGATGGGTCGGAGTTGGGTCAAAGAAGCGATATTCAGGCAGGCTGAGTGGCTTTTGCATCGTGTATATTCCTGTTCGGGTAGAATTCATCGTCGGTGACCAGGTATTTCGCTGTAAGCTGATAGCAACAGGAATTGCCAACCCCGCACCGGCGAACACCAATTCAGTATACTATGACTGCAAGGATAAAAATCCGGATACCGTAGAGCAAGCTTTAAAACTTATAAGACATATCAAGAACTGAATTTCGCTGGGTATTCTCGCAATGCAACCATCCCCATATCACTCATGGCTGTCCTTCTGCCATTCCCGCGCTGCAGCGATCAGGGCGTCGATATTTTCTGCCGGTGTCTCGGGTGATACACCGCCGCCGAAGGACAGGATCAATCCGCCACCAGCCGCGGCTTTATCCAGGCAGGTTCGGGCCCACTGCGAGACATCTTCTTGTGAACCGCGCATACCGACATCGACTGGCGGCACGTTGCCCATCACCGCAACGCGATGTCCCATAACGGCTTTGGCCTCGCCGATATCGATTTTATGGCTGAAGTTGAACACGTCGAAATTCGCATCGGCCAGGCTCGCCAGCAGGTGTGGGCAGGGTGTATCGTTGTGAAAGACGCGGATCAGACCATCGAACTCGTCAAATATGCGGCGCAGGTGGGGGTGAACCAGCGTCTCGTAGTGTTCCTTCGATATCATGCCGACCACGTCATCCAGCAGCATGATACCTTCCGGTTGGTGCAGGGTATCGAGCTGCGCGTGCAGCCAGCTGATGATGGTCGATGTCATCGTCTCCAGGACGCGAGTCACCCCTTGTGGGTTCTTCACGATGCCCATCATCAGTGGCGTAATGCCCATCACGAACGAAGCAACGGCCATCGGGCCGCGTGCGCAAACCATACGGATGCCAAGCCCATCGGCATGAAGCCGCTCCTCCGCCAGCGCGTACAATCGCAGCACCAGCGGCATCAAACCGTGCTCGTTTGGGTTAGCCGGGCTCGCATCGCCCCAGGCTGCAATGTCGCTCATCACCGGTTCAATCGCCGGGGGCCGGTTGTCATAGAAATGTAGCTTGACGCCAAAACCGGACGGCTCTGCCGCCATGCCATACTCGACCCAGAAACCGGGAACCCAGGTAGCCTCCGGGAATCGTTCCAGCAGCCCTTTGTTGATCGCATACCAACGATCGGGCAACAGATAGTAATCCCGTGTGTCGA
>Ga0307426_1001905_pt1 | contig 13292 bp, 12 predicted proteins | sample SalMarWE160340MG_FD_202165 | JGI IMG/M metagenome (GOLD analysis project Ga0307426, IMG submission 202165) | Salt marsh sediment microbial communities from the Plum Island Ecosystem LTER, Massachusetts, United States - WE1603-40 | ecosystem: Environmental > Aquatic > Marine > Intertidal zone >... | reverse complement strand
CGAACCACCAGCCCCAATTTTAACTGGGATTGTCTACGAAACGCAGATGGGGGGAAGTCTCGCCGCCGGCCAATCCATCACACACGGGAGCGTCGAATCTGGTCTGAGCAAGCATGGATGAAGAACCGCCCTGAGGTGTGCTCCTGAGTCTTCCCTTTTCGCAGGGTATCCCGTTCCTGTATAATCAGCCGCATGACGGAAGAGGAACGGTTGATTTCGCCTGCGCGCAGTGAAGAGGACCTGGCCGAGATGACCCTTCGGCCACGCTTCTTACACGAATTAATCGGCCAGGATCGGGTGAAGGAGAATCTTGAAATCCTGATCCAGGCCGCCAAGGGTCGGGGCGAAGCCCTCGACCATGTCCTATTCTACGGCCCTCCTGGCCTTGGCAAGACGACACTGGCACACATCTTAAGCACCGAGATGACAGTCAACTTGAAGGTCACCTCAGGTCCAGCCGTCGAGCGCGCCGGTGATCTGGCAGCGATCCTGACCAACCTCCAGGAGAGCGATATTCTCTTCATTGATGAAATCCATCGCCTCGGCCGGGCAGTCGAGGAGATACTTTATCCCGCCATGGAGGACTTCGCCCTTGACCTGACCATCGGCAAGGGTCCCAGCGCACGTTCCCTCCGCCTGAACCTGCCCCACTTCACCGTTGTCGGGGCGACAACACGCCTGGCGCTCCTGACTGCTCCGCTGCGAGCCCGCTTTGGAGCAGTTCACCGCCTCGATTTCTACGATAACGAATCGATGGCTGCGATCGTTAATCGTGCCGCGCGGGTTCTTGAGGTCAGGATTGATACATCCGGAACGGAAGAGATCGCCTGCCGCGCACGCGGCACACCCCGCGTGGCTCTGCGCTTACTGCGACGGGTACGGGATTTCGCGGAAGTCCGTGGGGATGGACACATTGACCGGGCGATCGCACACGAAGCCCTCGACTTGCTGGATATCGACGAACTTGGGCTGGACGATTCCGACCGCCGGGTGCTGCGCACCATCATCGAAAAGTTCCAGGGCGGTCCGGTGGGATTGCAAACGATCTCGGCCTCGATCAGCGAGGAGCCGGATACCATCATGGACGTCATCGAGCCCTACCTGCTCCAACTCGGTTTTATCGATCGCACGCCTCAAGGCCGAGTTGCAACTCCGCATGCCTATGAACACCTGGGCTTCACCCCGCCGAGCTCTCCTCAGGCTCGATTACCAGAGCTGTAAGCGGAGCCACGCCGCCAATGTTCGATATCAACGCCCTTGCACGCTGGATCCTGCTGGCAGGCGCAGTATTGATATTGGTTGGTGCAGTCCTCTGGGTTTTCGGGCGATTTGACCTTCCAATCGGCCGTTTGCCCGGCGATATCCGGATTCAGCGTGGTAACTTTTCATGCTTCATCCCGCTCGCCAGTTCTCTCTTGATCAGCCTGATCTTGAGCGTTGTCCTCAGCCTGATCATCCGTTTCCTGAATCGATAGACCTTGCGCACCGACGATTTCGACTACACACTGCCCCCCGAGTTAATCGCGCAACACCCGGCAGACCCCCGCGACTCCTCACGCCTGCTGGTGTACAAGCGTAGATCGGGAGAGATCGAAGAAACGGTATTCAACCAGATCACCCGTTTTCTCGAAGACAAGGACGTCCTGGTACTAAACGAAACCCGAGTTCTTCCGGCGCGGCTGTGGGCGCGTAAGCTGCCCGGCGGCGGGGTGGTTGAACTCTTGCTGCTCAAACGCCTTGCCCCAGGAAAATGGGAGGCGCTTGTCGGTGGAAAAGGCCTTCATACCGGACGTGAACTCGAGCTCATCGCAGGCGGCCATTGTCAGGTCGTGGACGAGCCCGGGGGTGCTCGGCGGTTGCTTGAGTTCGATCTCGAAGTCGAACAGCGCCTATCCCAGATCGGCGAGATGCCGCTTCCACCGTATATCCACGAACCTTTAAAGGATCCTGGTCAGTACCAGACGGTTTACGCCCACGAATCCGGTTCTGCTGCCGCCCCAACGGCCGGATTGCATTTCACGGATTCGCTGCTCGAACGCATTCGAGAATCGGGAGTTAAGCTGGCCTTCGTTACACTTCACGTAGGCCTTGATACCTTCGCTCCGGTCCGCGAAGCAGACCCTGAGCAGCATCAAATCCACAGCGAATGGTGTTCAATTACCGAGGCAACGGTGAATCTGATCAACCAACACCGGGAGCTGGGCGGACGGGTGATTGCCGTTGGGACCACGACCGTGCGGACGCTTGAAACGGCCGCTCGGACAGGCTCCCCCGGTCAGCTGAGCGCCTTTGAAGGCCCAACCCGACTCTATATTCTTCCTGGATTTGAATTTCAAGCAGTTGACGCGTTGATCACAAACTTTCACCTGCCGCGCTCAACCCTGCTCATGCTGGTTTCAGCCTTCACCGGGCGTGAACGTATTCTCGAGCTTTACAAGCACGCCATTTCCGCAGACTACCGTTTTTACTCCTTCGGGGATGCGATGCTGATCCTTTGATTGACTTTCCACCTGGCGTATGAGATACTGCTCGAAGTAAGGCACTTTACCATTGCTATCTTTCAAAAGGAGGAGGTGATGCCCATGGTTTATCAATCTGACCAACGTGCTGCGGCGTCCCTCCTCCTGATTGGATAGGGACGCCGCAGCGCACCAAAGAGCCGCCTCACTGGCGGCTCTTTGCATTCATCCGATGTGCGATAATAACGAGATCGACTAGGCGATGAACTGCCGTATATAGCCCAAGCCAGCGACGATTGCGAACGTACCCAGCTGCAGCAGCAGAAAGAAAATCCACCCGGATCTCCTGGATAGCTGCTGGCTCATCCCGCCCAGCACAGCATAATAAATGCCCATCACCACCCAGCCAAGCAATGGCGGAGAACTGGCATCGATCAACCACGTCCAACCGCGCGAGACCGCTCGTAACATGAACCACACCCATTCCGGTTGACATGCTGAGAACGCGTCCGGCGCCAGGCGCATGTGGCGGAGGCCCTCCCGGCATGCGTTATCGTTGCCGATCAGGATTTCAGCCACCCCCGCTTCGATCAAGAACAAGGAGAGCGCGAGAATCGCCCCGAGGATGAACCATCGTTCGTATTGACGTAGGCCAGATTTTTGATTCACTTCCAAGATAGTGCACCTCGATCAATGGATCAGCAGCCAAATCAGTCGCCCAAACAGATTCCGAGGCCTCGTGCGGTTTGGACGGCATCACCAGATAGGTCGACACGTTTGGGGACCGCCAGGGCTTGCTCCAACGTCACGTCTTTTATTTCCATCCCTTGCAATGAAACCATGCGTCCATAGCCACCGCGCATTGCCAACCGAACCGAAGCGGCACCGTAGCGAGTCGCCAGCCAGCGATCAAATGCCGTCGGCTGGCCACCACGCTGCAGGTGGCCCAGTACGGTCACGCGTGTTTCCATGCCGCACTTCTCACCAATCGTCTCACCAACGATCTGACCTACACCACCCAGGCGTGAGACAACGATCTCATCGCCTGGCCGTGAATAAACCTGGCTTCTCCCTTTTGCGAACGCCCCTTCCGCGACTGCGAGGATGCTGAAATGACGGCCTGATGCATCGCGCGCAAGGATCGTCCGGCTGATTGGCTCGAAATCAAAGGGGATCTCGGGGATCAGGATGACATCTGCTCCTCCAGCGACACCCGCGTGCAGCGTGATAAAACCAGCGTCGCGGCCCATCAACTCGAGCACCATCACCCGGTGGTGTGCCTCAGCCGTGGTATGGAGTTTGTCGATCGCATCCGTGGCAGTCGTGACGGCAGTATCGAAGCCAAAACTCATATCGGTCCCACCGATATCGTTATCAATCGTCTTCGGCACGCCCACGATCGGACAGCCCTTCTCCATGAGTTCATAGCTGATCCGAAGGGTTCCATCGCCGCCGACAACAATCAGGCAATCTAATTTGAGATCCTCGATGCAGCGAACCACCTGATCGGAAACATCGACAACTACTTCCTCCCCATCCCGGATTTCACGGCGAGCAAACGGGTTGCCGCGGTTCGCTGCTCCCAGAATCGTCCCCCCTTGCGGCAGAATGCCCCGGACATGCTCCGGAGTGAGCTCGAGGGTGACGCCATCCTGCAGTAATCCATCGAAACCGTGCTCGATGCCGATCACGACCGCTCCGTACTCATGATGTGCGGTTTTCACGACTGCCCTGATCACGGCGTTTAGACCGGGTGCATCCCCACCGCCAGTAAGAATTCCCAATCGCGTGGACATCACATCACCTCGCCTTCTGGCGATCTCACGGCAAATCCCAGTAGTCGACACTTTTCACGCCGACCGTAAAGTCAGGTGTGGTGCCGGAACTGATAAACAAACCGAATAAGCCTTCACCAAAGGATGTATCCGTAACCTGGCGCAAGAAAGTCCCATCGACATACAGACTAAGCTCATCGCCTGCGGCCCAGACCCCAATCCGGCGGGTCAAATTTGGACCACTTGGAATGGCGCTGTTGGGTGTCCACACGACCAGATTAGACATCTTCTCGCCGTCCCAGGTGCGCAGTACATATTCTCCGGAACAGCTGATGCCAAAAAGGTAACCTTCGCTGGCGCTTGGGGCTCGGAACATCAAGCCGACCGCATCCCGCCCGGCGCACGTTCCAAAGTCCACCGTCGCTTCGAGATAGAAATTGTCATCCTTGCGCCAGGAAAGCAGCCAACCATTGTAATAATTCGGATTGAAGGCGGTCATCACCAGCTCATGATCACCAAGCTCGAAGCGCACATGTGAATCGGAATACAGACCCCAATCACTGCTATCGGAAAAATCTTCATGCCAGGTTGGGCTGCTGAGTGCAGTGCGGGGATCATTCGTTCCCAGCGTTGCAGTTGCAGTTATTGTCGGGGTTGCCAGTGGTGTTGGTGTCGGTGTCGGGGTTTCGGTCGCCGATAACGTTGCTGTGGATGTTGAGGTTGGTGTTGGTACGGTGGGTGGAATGTACTCAGGTGCAAACTGGAAATCCCACGCGAAGGAGATATCGGACCGTAGTTCGCCGTCATCCACGTTCACATCCTGTCCCAGCGCCCCGATGTCATCATCAACGGGTGGGTAGGTCCAGCGGCCTGGCAGCAAACGGGAGGCATTTGCGCCGCTGTTTGGATCCACCATCACGCAGTATCTCCCGGGACCCAGGCCAGCGAAGAGGTAGATGCCATCCGCACCAGTTACCGTTGTTGCTAACCCGAACGACGGGCAGTCACCGCTCCCGAGCGAGAGTTCAATCCCGGGCAGGCTCTCCTCGCCTTGATCAAGCCGGCCATTTGCAACTAGCAGGCCCGTATCAGGCTGACGGACGCAGCCTTCGGGTAAGGAGGCTGGCGTTGCGACGCCCTCTCCGGGCGCAGCGCAGTGGTCGTGCCAGATCCGCCCGGCGATCCCACTCTCGCCGGTCACGATCGGCCCCTGGACAGATCCCGGCTCGGGATTTGTCCCTCCTGGCAGCAGGCTGCAGGCTAATCCCGCAGCTGACAGGACAAGTACGACAGCAAGAACAGTCCTTCGTCTTGAGCTGCTCCTCATTGGACCACCTCGTAGCTCCTTTGAACGGTGAGATTGCAACAACGCCTGAGAAATACCAGCAAGAAAAAGCCACCGTCAATATAGCATGACGATGGCCTCGGAGAAAGAGCCAGTGCCCCCACGGGGTTTCGAACCCCGGTTTCGGCCTTGAGAGGGCCGCGTCCTGGGCCACTAGACGATGGGGGCAACGGTCGAAATTCTACCATCCAGCCGGATGGCGGTCAATCAACCAGGTCTCAATCTGCATGCCGTGAACACTTTTCCGGCCGGAGCTGGCATTTCCACGCATGCTATAATAATGCGAATGTTTTAGTCCAAATTCCGCATCCCTGTGAGGGAAGTTTTCATGCTGGTTGAAGAGGTTGAACGCAAGCTGGAGCGAATCCTGCCGAGAGTTGCTAAACCTGGGCGTTATACCGGTGGTGAGCTGAACCAGATACTGAAAGACTGGGACCGGGTCGATATTCATGTCGCTCTTGCCTTCCCTGATATTTACGACCTGGGTATGTCTAACCTTGGCCTGACGATCCTTTACGATATTCTCAACCAACGCGAAAATACCCTGGCTGAGCGTGTCTACCTGCCCTGGATCGATATGGAAGCTGCCATGCGCGAGCATGAACTTCCGCTCTATTCGCTTGAGAGCAAGCATCTGGTAAGGAATTTCGACCTGCTGGGAATCTCCTTGCCCTACGAAACGCTCTACACGAACACTTTAAATTTACTCGACCTGGCTGGCATACCGCTTCTCAGTTCGGACCGAACGAAGAACGACCCGCTTGTGATCGCTGGTGGACATGCGGCTCATAATCCAGAGCCGATGGCCGACTTCATCGATGCCTTCGTTATTGGTGAGGGAGAGGAAGCGATTGTTGAGATCGTAGAAGCGTTACAGGCCTGGAAAAATAAAGGCACCTCCCGCTCCAGCCTGCTTCGCGAGCTCGCCGACCTATGGGGGGTATACGTGCCCAGCCTGTACCGAGTTCATTATACAGACGTGGGAACGGTCTCTCACACTGAATCAATTGACGCCGCAGCCCACCTGCCTGTGATAAAGCGAATTGTCCCTCGGCTTGGGCAGCCAGTAACACGTTTCATCGTGCCCTACATCGACATCACACATAACCGTATTCCGATCGAAATCATGCGCGGCTGCACACGTGGCTGCCGCTTTTGCCAGGCCGGGATGATCACCCGCCCCGTCCGTGAGCGATCGGTCGACCAGGTCCTCGATGCCATCGAAGAAGGCATCCGCCAAACCGGTTTTGAAGAAGTCGGTTTACTGTCGCTCTCGTCCTCCGACTATGATGAAATTGTCCCGCTGGTTAATGCTGTGAGCTCACGCTTCGCCGGGCAGAACATTAAGGTCTCACTCCCTTCCTTGCGCATTGAATCAGTTTCGGTCGACTTAATGGATGCGCTCCAGGGTCAGTCATCACGCTCTGGTTTCACGCTTGCTCCAGAGGCCGCCACCGAACGTATGCGGGAGATTATCAACAAGCCTGTCTCGACCGAGCAGCTGCTCAATACAGCACGCGAGATTTACAGCCGTGGTTGGAAAACAATCAAACTATATTTCATGATCGGTCATCCCTCAGAAACGCTTGAGGATGTTGAAGCAATTGCACACCTATGCAAAGCTGTGTTGGCGGAGGGCCGCAGCGTCATCGGAAAGCGAGCCCGCGTTCACGCCGGCGTGAGCACATTCGTCCCAAAGCCACATACGCCGTTTCAGTGGGTAGCGTGCGATACGTTCGAGCAAATTAAAGCCAAGCAGGATCTCCTGCGGCGTGAATTGCGCGGTCAGGGACTGAAGTTAAACTGGAATGATCCACGCGAGACAATGCTGGAAGCGTGGCTCTCCCGCGGCGATCGCCGGATGGGGGAAGTCATCTACCGTGCCTGGCAGGCAGGCGCCCGGTTTGATGCCTGGCAAGAACATTTTGCTTACGAAGCCTGGATGCAGGCGTTTGATGATGTCGGTCTCGACCCTACTTTTTACACGCACCGGGAACGTCCGATCGATGAAACCCTGCCATGGGACCACATCGATGTCGGCGTTAAGAAAAAATTCCTGACGGAAGACTACCTGTGGAGTCTGCAGGGCCGGACCCGGGTGGACTGCCGCGAACGTTGTTTTGCCTGTGGAATCCTGCCAAAGTTTGCGGCGCTGCGCCGGGAACATCCCGGTGAAATTTGGGAATGCCCCGAGGTGCGATCGCCGGCCCGCAAACAAACCGAAACGATCCCACTTGTCCCGGCTTAATTCGATGAACGACACCCTTCCCATCCGCTTCCGGATTTCGTATTGGAAGGGGCCGGCGATGCGGTACACCGGCCATCTCGACCTTCAGCGGACCTGGGAACGAACGTTCCGGCGGGCAGGACTTCCGCTGGCATACACGCAGGGCTACAACCCACGCCCGCGGCTGCAGCTCAGCCCCGCTCTGCCATTGGGTTGTACCAGCGAATGCGAGTTGATTGATATCTGGCTTGAGACGCCGCTGGCACCGAACGAGATACTCACCCGCCTGAAGGATTCTGCCCCGCCCGGCATCTCACTATCTGACGCCCAGCCCGTCCCGGCGAATGACCCCGCCCTTCAGAATCAGGTTACCTCTGTTGAATATCGCGCCTCCCTGCCCGATCGTCTGACCGAGGCTGACCTGCATGCTTCTGTGGAGCAACTGCTTCAAGCTGATTCGATACAGCGCAGCCGGCGGGGGAAATCCTACGACCTGAGACCGCTGGTGGAATCACTCGTGCTTATGTCGGGCGGGTCAGCTGGCAGGGAGAGCCTGGAAATGACCCTCGCCAGCAGGGAAGGTGCGACCGGGCGGCCCGAGGAAGTGCTGCTCGAACTCGGACTCGATCCAGCCGAATGCTTGATTCAACGAACTCGCTTGCTCCGCCCACCACCTCAGGAGTCCCAAGCGAATTAAAAAGAAAATGCGCCGCGGTAGATTGCCGGGCGCATTTTTCAACTACCAAACCCGCACAAACCAGCTTTGTCAGGAGAAAGACCTGCTTGAGCGGCCCGGGAATCTAAAGATCGAACAGATTCATATATTTCATCGCCAGGTTCAAATCGCCCTTTAGCTCGATTTTCTTTGTGGCGATGGCAGTCATCGGGTTTAGTTTTCCCGTTACCAGATCGATGTAGTTGGCGGCTTCAGCCGAGAGCGTGAGGTTCGGGCTATCCGCTTCGCCTTCCTCCACACTACAGGCCTTATCGCGAATGGTGCAGATCCAATCGCCACCCTCACCCAGGCGGAACTGGATGACCGCGTCCACTCCCTCAGCTTTGTCCGGGAGGAATGCACCCGGCATGCGCTCCATTAACTCTTTCACAGTCAGCGGCATTTATACAGCCTCCTTCCATCAGATAGGTTATTGTAGCAAGTTTTCAAAAACCCCGGCTGCGCCCATCCCACCACCAATGCACATTGTCACCATGACCTTGCCGGCCTTGCGGCGTTTCGCTTCATGCATAATCTGGACAGTCAGCTTCGCACCCGTTGCTCCAAGAGGATGGCCAAGGGCGATCGCACCGCCATTGACATTGATCCTGGATGGGTCGAGCTCGAGGCTGCGGATCACCGCCAGGCTTTGTGAGGCGAAAGCCTCGTTCAGCTCGATTAGTTCGATCTCATCGATCTTCAACCCATAGCGGTCGAGGACCTTTGGAATCGCTTTCACCGGGCCAATGCCCATAATCTCGGGAGGGACGCCGGCTACGGCGTAACCCACGAAGCGCATCCAGGGCTGGAGACCGAGCTCCTCGGCCTTCTCGCGACTCATGATCACAACGGCAGCAGCACCATCTGAAAGCGGTGAGGAGTTACCGGCCGTCACCGATCCATCGGGCGAGAACGCCGGTTTGAGCCGCGCCAGAGCTTCACGGGTTGTATCCTTGCGGATGAGCTCATCCTGATCGAATCTAACCTTTTCTTCACCATGTCGGGTGATCGTCGTCACCTCAAGCGGAATGATCTCGTCCGCAAACAGTCCGGTTTGCTGCGCCCGTGACGCTTTTTGATGGCTTTCGTAGGCAAAAGCATCCATATCGTTTCGCTTGACATCATACTCACGCGCAATGTTTTCAGCCGTCTGCCCCATGCTTATATAGACCTCGGGCATCTCGACCACCATCTCGGGGTGTGGACTGATGTGAAAGCCGGTCATCGGCACCATGCTCATGCTCTCCACCCCGCCGGCGATGATGATATCCGCGCCACCAGCGATGATGCGCTCACACGATTGCGCGATCGTCTGCAGCCCGGAAGAGCAGAAGCGATTGACGGTCATCGCCGGGACCGAATCAGGAAACCCTGCGTGCATGGCGATCGGGCGGGCAACATTCAACCCCTGGCTGCCTTCCGGGAAGGCGCAGCCGACTACAATGTCATCGACTAGGGCTTTATCAAACTTCCCAGCCCTCTCCCAGGCGGCCTCGATTGCCGCCCGGGCCATATCCTCCGGGCGGTAGCTTTGCAGCGTGCCCTTGACCGCCCGACCCACAGCGGTTCGAGCACCTGACACCAGTACAGCCTCTCGACCCATATTCTCATCTCCTTCGCCGCCGTATCATCGAGCTGGCTGCGAACGGCTCCTGGCAAGTTCACTTTCCCAGATTTTACCGAATGAGGATTTGCCAGGTTGCCGGACAGCGCTCCGATTTTCCTACGGCACTTGAACGGCCTCTCCTAATTGCGCAAGGGCTTATTGGTCTCCAGCATGTGACCCAACCGGTCAACCGTTTTCGATTCATGACAGAGCTCGACAAAGACCTGGCGCTCGAGATCGAGTACGTATTGCTCCGGTACCCAATCCGGTTTTGTCAAATCCCCTCCGCACAGCACCCAGGCCAGTTTCTCTGCGATGAGCGCATCGTGCTCCGTCGCCCATCCGGCTTCGCGCAAACCCCAGACCGCTGCTCGCAGTGCTGCCAGAACATCGCGCCCGGCAGCGTATATCCGCTCCTGCATCGGCGGCCGGTAGCCCTCCAGGACGAGCGCCTGAGCGGTGCGTTTTGCCTCTGCCAGCAGATGTTCCTTTTTCATGACAATCCGATCTCCAGGCAAAAAGAACCCCATCTCGAAAGCTTCGAACGCGCCAGTTGCAACCTTCGCCAGCGCGATCTGCTCAAATACTTTCTGCATGACAGAAATCGGATCGGCGTTATCAATCCGCATGACAGGATTGATCACACGGCGGATCATCTCCTTTGTGCCGGAACCGGCTGGAATCACACCTACCCCCATTTCAACCAGTCCGATGAATGTCTCGGCCGCGGCCACTCTCCGGGCACAAGCCATGCTCAATTCAGCACCCCCACCGAGGACCATCCCGTGCGGGGCGGCGACGAGCGGCTTCGGGAAGTAGCGGATACGCATCAACCCTTCCTGCATGGCCGAGATCTGCTTCTCGATCTGGTCGAACAGCCCCTGCTGGCTGGCCATCCAGATCAGGAAAATGTTCGCACCAGCAGAGAAGTGATCGCCTTCGTTTCCGATAACAAGTGCATCAAAAACGTCTGCTTCCGCCTGATCCAGGGCGTAGCTCAGCATGTCGAAGATGTCCTGATCCAATGCGTTCGCCTTGCTGTGAAACTCGACCAGTCCGATTCGGTCGCCCATGTCGATCAAGCTGGCGGAGGCGTTGGTTTTTAGAATAGCTTTCTTCTTCGCCTTAAGCTGTGCGATGGGGAGTACCAGGTCATCCTGCTTCAGGGGGAGGTAGTCTTTGGCTTTTAAGTCGTAGTAACCAATAACCTTTGCCTTCTTATATTGATAGAAACTCTTATGGCCGGAGGCGAGCATATCCTCGACCCACTTCGCCACCTCGATCTTCATCGCCTGCATGCGCTTAACCGTTTTCTCGACTCCGAGAGCGTCCCAGATCTCAAAAGGACCAATCTCGTTTGCAAAACCCCACTTCATCGCCAGGTCGATATCAACAAAGCGTTCCGCGATCTCCGGCACTCTGCGTGAGGCATATCCAAGGGCGTAGGCGGTTGTCTCCCACAGGAAAGTCGCCAGCCGCCGCGTCTCGGTATCGGCATTCTCATCCAGGGCTTGATCAACAATCCAGCCGTAGCGCTCTCCCAAATCCGGGATCTTGCGAGCCTCGCTGTATATTGCAAAACGCGGGTTCTTCGGTGGCTCGTGCTCCATGGTCACCGGGTTGAGGACCCAGAATTCCTTACTCCCATCTTCATGATCAACCCGTTTGTAGAACCCAACCTTGGTCTTATTGCCCAACCATTTCCGTTCGATCATGCCTTCCATCATCTTGACCGACTGCCCGTGACGGAGGATCTCCCGGCTCTCATCCTCTGGAATTAACTCGTAGAGATTGGAGCCGACATGCACGGCAACGTCGTTGCCGATCAGGTCTCGCAGCCGGAAGATGGCGGTCTTCGGCCGGCCGATCAGATCGCCCGTGATGGCATCCACTTCTTCCAGGGAATAGCCATGATCGAGGGCATAGGCCACTTCATAGGCATTGGTGATTGAGAACATACGGTTGGCGATGAAGTTGGGCGTGTCCTTGCAGATCACGACCCCCTTACCCAGCACTTCGTCACCGAATCTGACCGCTCGGTCCAGAACCTCCGGCAGCGTTCCCTTGTGTGGGATGATTTCAAGCAGTTTAAGCCAGCGGGGCGGGTTGAAGAAATGCATTCCGATCAGGTGGCCTTGGAACCCCTTGCTCCTCCCTTCGGCCAATGCTGAAATAGGAATGCCGGAGGTATTGGTAGCGATGATCGCATTCTCCCCCCGAACGGTTTCAAGTCGCTCGAAGAGCGATTGTTTGATCCCCAGGTTCTCCACGATCGCCTCGATGATCAGATCAGCTTTGGCCAGGAGCCCAAGGTCGTCTTCGAGATTGCCGAGCGTTATCAACTGCTCCGATTGCTTGCTGAGCAGCGCCGGCGGCCGGCTGCGTGTGACGGCTTTCCAGCCTGCCTCGACGATGCGGTTGCGAACCTCACGATCAGCAAGCGTCAATCCTATTTCTTTTTCAACCTGCGTGAGCTCGCGCGGCACGATATCAAGCAGTGTTGTCGGGATGCCGAGCCCGGCCAGCAGCGCGGCGATTCCGCCGCCCATCGTTCCGGAGCCAATTACAGCAGCCGTTTGAATTCGATCCATCATAGGGTCTTCTCCTTGATTTTCAGCGGCTGGTACTCAAACTCAATAACCGACCTCGTTCTCGTCGTGGGCTTCCCATGCTTTTAGTCCAGCTCATGCCGTGTGTAGTTGAGAATCCTGCGAGCAACAATCAGGCGGTTGATCTGGCCCGTGCCCTCGTAGAGATCATTGATCTTGGCATCCCGGAACCACTTCTCAAGCAAGTACTCACGGCTGTAGCCGAGCGGCCCCATGATCTCAACTGCCCGCTGGGTGATCTTGACCACGACATCACCAGCCTTGACCTTGCACATCGAAGCCTCAATCGTATTCGGCTTGCGCTCGTCTGCCAGCCACATGGCCTTCAAGGTCAGCAGCCACGTGGAATGCAGCATGACCTCCATGTCGACAATTTCCCGTTCGATGTTTGTCATCCGGCTGCGCGGCAGTCCATAGCGAATCTCCACCCCGCGCTCGGCTAGCATCTCCTTCAACATCTCGAGTGTGGCCCGGGCAATGCCCAGTGCGGAGGCAGCCACCAGAGGCCGCGTGGCGTCAAAGGTCGCCATGGCACCTTTAAAGCCCTTCTCGGTCT
>Ga0307426_1001904_pt1 | contig 13295 bp, 9 predicted proteins | sample SalMarWE160340MG_FD_202165 | JGI IMG/M metagenome (GOLD analysis project Ga0307426, IMG submission 202165) | Salt marsh sediment microbial communities from the Plum Island Ecosystem LTER, Massachusetts, United States - WE1603-40 | ecosystem: Environmental > Aquatic > Marine > Intertidal zone >... | reverse complement strand
CCATAAAAGTATTCAACGGCGTGATGAAACCATGTATCGTGTTGTGGCACAACATCCGCAACAACTTCTAAATGCGTCATATGCAATGCATTGAATGCTTGAGGCTTCATGGATTTTTGTTAGGCTTGCAGAAACCAACAATGCTCCATTTGGACAATGGCGCATTGTGTTTGTGTATACAATGCAAGTCTTTCTTTTTTCGAAGCAACGATGTGAGCGCTCGTCAATATTTTTGCTTCGAAAAAATGTCTCTGTTCCTTTTGGGCAAGTGTTTGAACAACTGCCTGCATGCCTTTCCGTCTTCTCACCTTAAACGGTTGTAAGGTATCATAAAGAATATCTTCAGAACTCAGGATTAGATCGCCTCGTTGCAATCTTGGGTCTAACGCGCCCCCTCCTCCAATATCCACAATATCTGTGATTGTTCCTGCATTTAGTTTATCAAGTATCGCTGGATGCAGTCTTCTGAGTTTCTTCCCATACCCAAGAAACACGAACGTAATGTCATGTCCGGCATAGCGCGTGGTCGCCCCTTTGCAGCTTAGGATAGACTGCAATTGTTTTTTACGACGGGATGCTTTTTCAAGGAATCTTGGGTACTTCCGAATAAACAAAATGTCTTTAATAGGACTATCTGACATCTCGGCGGCCATTTGTTCCTGTAATAGCGCACAACGATTGCGGATCAGAAAAGTACTAAATCCACGGTTCATAAATTCATGCTGGGTAAAAGAACAGAGTGTCAAATCTTGATCAGTGATTAACCGATTTTTTATAATCACAAATTAAGACACGACCCATTTGTTCTTCTTAGATTATGTTAATCAGATATAAACGCTTCAGTCTTTTGTCAATTATAATTCACTATTTGACCCTGATCTTTTCCTAATTTTCAATGAATTTAGAATCAATTGTCATGGAACATCTTTTCATGGAATAGCTCCATGTCTAATGCGCGCATAACCGAAAGTGGCCCGCCAGGGATACGATCCGGTTCATGCGGTGGTTCATGTGTCATGATTACCATCATGTCTGAGTTTATATAGTTCGATCTCTAGTTGCAGACGCTCCAGGAGAATATGGTTCATAAAATCGTGTAACTGCTTTCCGTAATCTATAAATGCGCGACTGACTGCAGAAGAAACAGCGGCACTTTGATCTTGTGTTAGGGTCGCTTAAATATACACTATCTAGTCTTTTTCGAATTTTTGCCCAAGTTTCTATCTCCCAGAATATGTCTTTAGCATGTGATCTATCTCTTTCAAAAAAATTCATTGATCCTGATAATATTTCTTTTAAAAATTTACCCTTTTCCGGTTCATCATTTAACAGAATTAAAGTATCGGCAAGGGAAATAACGTTGAGTTGAGACGCGCGAAACGCGATAGCGTTTTCGGTACTCAAACGATTGGTTGTGTGAATCAATTTTCATTAATTTCAGGAACCTCAAAAATCATAGGGACACTTGATCTAAATGCCTTCCCAGCGGCTATAGCCTGCCGGAATTTAATACGTCAGGGGACGGGCCCAATGCCATTAACTTAAGCCCTCTGACCCTTATGTGGTGGCCGTTTGCGTCATTCCGGTGAAGGCCGGAATCCGGTCTTATCAATCTTTCCCGGCCTCCAGAGTTCTGCGAGAAATAGTGCCGGTTAGAAATATTTTTCTTAAGTTAACGGCATTAGGACGGGCCAAGCTAAGTCGTTGCATTTTCAAAGTTTTGATCCCAAACATAGGTGTTTTGGGCGCCTATTTCGCTCTTTTTCGCCCCAAAATGTGCGATATAGGGATATTGCACTTCTTTAAGTTGAAACGATTCTCCCGCTTCAAGGATGACGCCCCTGGATTTATCATCGGCGACTAGTAGGTGAATATGATTCGAAGTAACCGTATAATTTAAGACGCTTAAGCCATATCGCCTTCTCGCTTCAAAAAGCCACTGGAGCCACCTCCGCCGATCTTTTGCGAACTTTAGCAAAAACTCTCTCTTATGGCATCGATGGGTAATATGCCATATCTGGCCCGGTATGTAATGCCTTTTCGCTCTTGCCATTGCTATGTCGCTGCTTTTTGCTCCAAAAAGCTCAATATAGCCCTGTTTTAAGGGGAACAAGTAAGCTCATTCTCTATATTTATAGCCTGTTAGCGTGGCCCATCCCCAAATCTGTACCGATGTGGTTTCTCATTAGCACCCAGGCATAACAGCCGGTATCGGTTTCTTTAATAATTCGACCAAGGCGCTCTATAAAATTGTCCTGATCGGCACTGTCTTTAACGACCGCCTTGCGCTCTATTCCACGGATGACTATATGATGTAGGTCACCTGGGATGGGGCATACTTCGTCGCTGAAGCTACGCCGCATAGGCCTATTCTGGCTTTGCGAGGCATAATGCCTATTTATCGGATCTCAGAAATAATGAAAATAGAGAAATAGCACGGATATCCCACTTATTTTCCCCTAATCAAGAATTCTTGGTAATTGTTTAGCGCAAAAATTTTTATTGACTTTAGTATCAATTGATACTATATTTTTGTAAATCAGCATCAATTGATACCTATATCATGGGGAAAGTTAAGTTGTTCGTTCAACGTATCAAATCTTTGGGGGAAAGTGTGAATTGTTAATCGGTCGACCATCGCACAAAGAAATTTTTAACAAATTACAAAAATCCAAGGAGGTGGTAAGGAGGAAACAAATACTATTAATCAAAGGGGATCAGCATCGAAGCAGATGCTTTGGAATTAGGCTACTTAACAGCTGAACTTCCTGAGGTTCTTTTAAAATTGTTAGATGAAGTGACGCCGCAGGATTACATCGGGGCGAGGCCGCCAGCAAAATCTTATGAAACACAAATAAAAGGGACTGATTTATTTGAGTTTAAATTTTCCAGCAATCTTTTTGAATGTGATGTTTATTTAAAATTCACAATCAAAAACGAAATTTTTCGGCTTGTTTCTTTGCACAAGGACAAGGCACCAAAATGATTGGGAAACCGAATCCCTAATCCCCTCGGGCTGCTTATTAATAATGGGGAGAACAGAGGAAAAATTAAAGGAGGCAATAAAATGAAGGCGGTCATTAAACGGCCAAATGATCACGGGCAAGATAGAGTGGAATGCCCAAATGGTCACGGGCCAATGGTACAAATTAGTGAGGATGAAAGGGTGACCTTTCGTGGCATGGAGCTTACTGTTAATACTCAGGGCTACAAATGTTCAGTTTGTGGAATAAAAACCGCGACGATTGAACAAAGCGCTGAGACACAAAAAACTATTGGAGATACCTATAAAAAAAAAAGAGGCTTAATAACAAGTGATGAAATGCGTGAATGCCGAAATCAATTGGGCATAACACAACAGCAACTGGCAGATAAACTTAATATTGGTATCGCCAGCATTAAGAGATGGGAAGGAGGTTTAATCCAGAGCAAGTCAATGGATCGGTTGCTTAGAAAAGAGCTCAATTGTGTAATAGATGGGGAAGACCCTTATACCGGTAACCGAGAGTTATCGCTACCAAGAATTAAACTAGTTTTAATGGAATTTGGGAAAAGGCTTGGCAGAAAGCTTTTAAAGGAAGGTGATAAAGGACTATTTGCTGCGAAGTATGTTTTTTATGCAGATATGGATGCATATAGAAAATTAGGCGCAAGTATGACTGGCGCTCGATATGCATTGCTGCCTCAAGGTCCCCAGCTTGATAATTATAGAGATTTAATCGATGAAATAATAGAATCCGATGAAAATGAAACTGATCCACTTGAGAATGAAGAAATTGATATCATACAAAAAATAGCTGAAAAATTCCCTGAAAAGTGGGATGCATTTAATGCATCACATCGGGAAGAAGTTTTAAAAAATATTAAAATAGGTGGTCCCATATATTACACATATGCGAATAACTTGACAGAAATATAAATAAATTGAATCGATCAGCCATTAGAAGATAAATCTGAAAGGAGGATAAATTTAGCAGGAATTTGAAAAGTTGCCAGACTGAACGTCAAAGCACAATATGTGCCAAACATTTATTTACAAGCAACAACATATATTTGTAGACTATCTTAAAAATAAAAGCCCTTATTGCTGCAACAATAAGGGCTCTAAATAAGAGTCGGGGAATCCGACTGAACTAATACTCTAGTTATTTACACGAGGACCTCAATTTTGTCAAAAGGGTATTAGGGGACGTTCCTCGGATTCTCGGATTTGTCCTCTTCCAAAAGCTTCAATCCGTGCTCCTCGACGATTTGCCGTCCTCTCATCGCGGATTCGCTCGCCGTCGAGGACGCGATGTTCAGTTTTTTCGATATCGAGACCGCGCTCATCCCCAGTTCTCGCGTCCCCCAATAGCATAGCACACTCCGAGCCTGAACCATTCTTCGTTGCTTTCCGCCCGTCAATAACTCCTTGGAAGTAAGACCGAATAAACCGACCACTCGATCCACCAACCAGTCAAAGTCGTACCCCAGAGCCCGGATCATAGACTTTCGATCCAAATTTTCCTGGGCAGCTTTTAATACGGTCTCGACGAAATCTCCCTGGCCCAGGATGCGTTCATCGCCCTTCATTCTGCTCTCGCCGTTGCGCATGGCTCTTAATGCAGACCATCCTCCGGCGCTTCGCACCAACCCGCCTCCCGTTAAATCGGGCCGGCGTCCCGCCGCTACCCCTTTCTTTACAAATTCCAGATAAAGTTTGCGGGCTTCAGGAACCTTCCCATCAAAAAGATTCAGTATATAATCGACATCCTGAAAGCCAGGCTCTGTCTTTCCCATGAGAGCGTAGTGTCCGCAGTATGGGTATGTATTCAACCCCCTTAATTCCTTCACAATTCCGGCTCGCAAGGGATTCAAATGGATATAGCGCACCAGTTCCAATAAGTACGGATCTTCCTGACACAAAATGGACTTGTATCGATTCTGAAACAAGTGACCATGGCGACGATGCCGCCGGTTGAAACTCACCGCGTATCCGGTCAAGAGTCTGCGCATAACCGTGGCTGTGGGGGCGGTGCCTGTCCTTAATAATAAGTGTAGGTGATTTGTCATAAACGCCCACGCAAAACACGGGGTTTTACTGTCGGACAAGATACTGCCAAGCCGATCCAAAAAATCATCACGGTCGGAATCATCGAAAAAAATCTTTCTTCGATTAATCCCCCTCACAATGATATGGTGCAGCGCTCCAGGGGCGTCTATGCGGGCTTTTCGAGGCATGTCCAGCATGTATCAAATAAATCCGATCTTGTAAACCGTAAATCCGAGGAACGTCCCCTATAGCCCCCGCTGGAGCCACCTGCGCCGATCTTTTGCGAACTTTAGTAGGAACTCTCTCTTATGGCATCGATGGGTAATACCTGCCCTGCGTAGCCAAATTATCAGTCCAAGTATTATTCTTTCTGATATCAAGCCTTAAAATTTGCTTCTTGTGATCCTAAAACTCAATCGAAGAGTAGGGCGCATATCTGGCCCGGTATGTAATTTCTTTTCGCTCTTGCCATTGCTATATCGCTGTTTTTTGCTCCAAAAAGCTCAATATAGCCCTGTTTTAAGGGGTACAAGTAAGCCTATTCTCAATATTTATAGTCTGTTAGCGTGGCCCGTCCCCAAATCTGCATTCTGGCTTTGCGAGGCATATGCCTATTTATCGGATCTCAGAAATTATTTAAATAGAGAAATAGAGCGGACTTCCCCTTATTTCCATTTTTCCAGCATTCCATTATTCGCTGAGTTATCTGACAGCAAACCACCCCTCTGGCCTTGGGTCAAAGCCTGGTCGCCCAGGCCAGGAGTCTTTACTCCCCTGGTGGTGTGGGTCTTAATACACCATTCTGATCTCTCTTGTTTGGGTATGGCTGCTTTGGAAGAGGGGCGCCGGGGAGCTCATCTACGGACTTACCGAACTTCCACTCCGGCGGGCAAATTGCGATATATCTTGCATAGCCGCCTGTGCCGCCCTCCGGCTTTGCAAAGCCTATAACAATCAGGGCTCCAGCCTCGGGAACTTTATCCAGATTCTTCATGCCTTCTGCCTGGCAGAAATTATGGGTTAGAAGCCAAGTCTCGCCATCCATGTTGGGTGTTGTATCCGTATCCAGCGGTTCGTGGCCATGAAAGAGTATCTGCCTCTCCATATGAAGAAACTTCAAGGCCTCCAGTTTAATGCCCGGAAAGGGGGCGTTAGGGAACCTCTTGGGATCATCCCACTTCTTGTACCAGTCGGATCGAACAGCGACTACAGAACCCTTAGGGATTATTCCATTTCGGGCTTCCCATGCCTTAATATCCGCCAGAGTGGCATGATAGCCGGGATCCGCCTGGACTTGCTTATGGATATCGATGACTACCAGCGGCCGAATGGCATAGGTTGCGGGAAGATCGCTGATGGTGGCACCGTATGGATAGAAATGCGCAGGAGGATCCAGCTGTGTGCCGTATTGATCGGTGACGAGATCATAGGCCGTGGTTATGAAGCCGTGCTTTTTGTAATCAAACGGTTCGCCCAGGGTGCAATATCCTTTTATTTCCTGGCCGGCGACACCTGCTTTGAATTTGGCATTTCCAAAACCGGGCCACACAGGGATTGTAGGACTGAAGGCATGGGTAAGGTCTACATATTTGGCCTTTATAAAGACCTTGCTGTAGACATCCCAGAGTTGCGTATCGGCGCTTTGCGCACTGGTGGGTATAAAGGTGAACGAAAGGGCAAACAGAATCACGGTAAGCATAAGTATCGTTCTTCTCATCATGTCTCTCCTTTCCTCTTTGGATGGATGGCTGAATTCTTTGGTCAATTACCTTTAATGCTTCTGGTCGATTCACCTCCTTTCGGCACTATCAAATTGCCGGCTCAAATTATCGCCAGGATTACGTCTATGGTCTGGTCACGCCAAATTATTGATTATTCACCTTTAAAAAGCGGGTGATAAGAAGTACATCCGTTCCATTTTTCTATTTTGCCGGTATTGTTTATATAAGGTGTGATTATCAGATCTCAGAAATTAAATAAATAGAGAAATAGAACGGATGTCCACCTTAATTTCCCTATAGCCCGCTGTTGGATCGGATCGCCGAACTTGTCATATAATTTTGGGACTTTTTTGTAGCTTGCATTTAAAGCTATACTTTCCCGGTAGAAGATCCATTTAAATGGTATATCTTTCGGCTTTAAAATCCCAAAAGCCCGGCCCCTTTGAAAAAGTATTCTTCTATTTTATTTTTTGAGGCACCCATCGCCTGCAGTGAAAGTTCCGCCATGCGGGCGCAGCGGTCCAAGGCGGTTATTCGGTTCAACGTGGAATCCGCCGCAATGGCTTTATACACCTGCTCAGCTTTTTGAACGTAAATATTATCCTGGTCTTCGTTGCGCAATGCCGCAAGCATTTTCCCGGCGTCTGCCAGGGCAACGGGAAAATCGGAAGCATGGATCAGTTTGCTGCGGTAAAAATCATCTTCCATCAGCTCGGCGACAGTCCCGATGAAATTATAATCCGCCGAAAAAGCACCGGCAATATCGGCGTAGACGTTGGGATATTTTTTTAAAGCCGCTTTTACTTCCAGGTACTGATTTGGTTTTCCCGCATGGGCCTTCTGGTAGCTGGGATCATATCCCGCATGCGCCAGGATCACCGTGGCGCCGGTTTCAAACAAGGGCGCAAGCTTGGCGACATCGCCGCCGTGTTCCATGAAATACTGATACTCCGGATCCTGAACGACCTCTTCCACACCGGTATGAACCATAACCGGAATGTTGCAGCCAGCCAGGAGGTTATAGAATTCAAGCAGCTTATGTTTGTAAGGCATCTCTTTCCCATTCGGATCGATTCCGTCGGCATGAAACAGACATACGGATGGAAACAGCTTGAAGATTATCTTGCCGCTGTTGGGTAAACGCTTCGATTCAGCGACCAGTTCTTCCAGCCGGCGTTCGGCATTCTCTGCAAGCGGGTTAATCGAGATACCGGGAATGATCTTTGCGTTAGCGCGGGCTAGTGACATGACGGCCCGGTTCGAAACATAGAGGGGCGTGTTGGCAAGATCCGGTTTGCCGTCGGCTACGACAGGCGGGAATGCGAGAACCACAATTTTTTCGATTCGCTGAGAATTTTTTAAGGCATTTTGAATATCCCGCTTGTTGTTGATAACATCCAGACCGAGACGGGCGAGAACCAGTCCCACCCTGAATTGAAGAGCCAAGCCGGCTTCTGCGGCGATGGAATCAAAATACTCTCTGTCTTTCATCCAGTAGAGAGGCTGATAACCCGGGGGAAGGTAAAACGGATCGCGCAAAGGATACGGGTTATGGCCGCCTAAATGTGAATGAAAATCGATTACGGGGGGCTGCATGAATGTCTCCTCTCATTGATGGATTCAATGGAAACGATTAAAACGCCTTTATAGATTTCTCGCTTTACCGTGCAAATCCATGCCTAATGGATGCGGTCCAGGCGCATAGTTTGATACCACGGAATTCTTCGCCCAAGACCCAGCCCGCCCCTTCTAATAGCCGCCAATCCGGTATGCCGCGTCTCCGGTCCATCGCTGATAGAGGGAATTGAAGTAAAGCGGGATCGAAGGTGCTGCGGTCCGGGTCCAAAGTCCTGCTCGAACCTTAGCAGATTGTTTTAAGTACCGCAACAAAGTGGGCCTTGATTGGGCCATTGAAGCTCTAAAAAAGGCCAAGGAAATTGGATGAGCGACAATCAAAAATGAAACGAACAGCCCCGTCGCTTATATTCCTTAATTCACACCGGATCATAAGTGTAATAAGGGACGGGTATTGAGATATTGGCATAAGTTGCCACATCAGCTTAAGTCACTTTTCTTTTACAATCTTCTCGCTATGTTTTACCGATTGGCTGATCGTAGGTTGTGAAATGACAAGCCTTTTGGAAAACTCCAAGGTGCTGATGGGAAGTTGCCGTGCCGCAAGGGATTCAAATGAATGCAGCGCACCAGCTCCAATAAGTACGGATCTTCCCGGTGCAAAATGGACTTGCCTGCGTCGTTAAATTCAAGCTGAAACTAAAACAGTTGGCGGCGAATGATGAAAGAGAGGATTTATTTTTGATACTATTGATTTTAGACCCCATTTAACTGGGGTATCGATTCTGAAACAAGTGACCATGGCGACGATGCCGCCGGTTGAAACTCACCGCATATCCGGTCAAGAGCCTGCGCATTACCGTGGCGATGGGGGCGGTACCTGTCCGCAATAATAAGTGAAGGTGATTTGTCATAAGCGCCCATGCAAAACAGGGAGTCTTACTGCCGGACAGGATATCGCCGAGTCGATCCAAAAAAGCATCACGGTCGGCATCATCGAAAAAAATCTTTCTTCGATTAATCCCCCTCACAATGATATGGTGCAGCGCTCCAGGGGCGTCTATACGGGCTTTTCGAGGCATGCCATTCAGGTATCAAATAATTCGGATTTTGTAAACCGTAAATCCGAGGAACGTCCCCTATATCCCCCCTACCGACACAACCAGCCACCATGGTCGTATGGCCTCATGCCACCAGACGGTAAACCGTCGCTTTATGGCGTTCATGATCCAATGCCTCGTCACTTTCCCTCTAAGGAATGCTCGGGAATTGTTCGAGTTGGCCACCCTTATACCAAGCTGTCTAACGACAGGCATCACCAGGACCAAAAGCCGCCAGGCTTTTGGGATCTGGTGCATGCCCTTGTTCGGAGCCGTACATCACATACACTTGAAGTTCAAAAGGGCTGCACGGCAATTTTATTTAACCTTTTTTTGCAAAATCATATTTATTGCTTTCTCCAATGCCCTGTTGAATTCTTCTGCACGATCCATCATTAAGAAGTGGTCAGCTTCTTTCAGGACGATGGCATCGAATGAAAACATATGACGTCGGTTGGCTTCAAAGTTAATAGGCCACAGATCTCCGTTAACGGTAACGACTGGTATTCGTATTTCATCAAATATTTTAGCAGATTCCCCAGTAATATACTGTGACATCATCTCGTTCATAGCACTTAAGGCAACAGCAGGCGGGGCAGCAGACATATCTGAGAGAATCCACTCGCGAAGCTGTTGATCGGTTTGGGATGAAATCATCTCCCCGACGAATTGCCGGCTCCCTTTTCCAAAATCCTTTTCCAAAGGATCGATCATCTGATTAAGCTCTTCGCGGGTCATCGGATATTCAATGTATTCAAGTGTATCAATACCGATTAACCCTATAACGCGGGTTGGCATGAGTCGAGCAGCTTCTGCGATGACCGAGCCGCCCATGGAATGCCCTATCAGAATGACGCTACGACTGCCTGTTGCTTCTGTTACGGTCTGAACATCCTCTCCGAAAGCCTTCATGGTATACTGTGAGCGTGCCGATCCTGAGTGGCCGTGACCGGCAAGGTCTATCATGACCACGCGATGTTTTTTAGAGAAATATGGTAACTGCGCACGCCAGTACCTGGCATCGCAGCTCCAGCCATGCACGAATACAAGTGTTGGTTCTCCAGTCCCGTAAATTTCATAAGAAATTGGCGTACCATCTTTGGAGGGAACGATCTTAGGCCATTCTGTTTGAGCTTGAACCAGACCAACAGCCAAAAACAGGATCGTAAAAAGGATGGTCAAGCTTGATAGTTTTCTTGTAATCGGCTTGATGTATTGCTTTTTTATCATACTTCCAGCATTTTTTGGGTATTCCATTATCTGTTACCTTTTACTCCGAACGACTAGCTCAAAAGCCCCGCCGTGATTACCGCATCAAGCAAGGGACCCTCCGGGGTCTTGTTAAGCGACAGGTTAAGCACTGTAACGCATTGTATACGACTTTTCTTTTTCTTGGACTATCTCAAACCCAAGTCTTTCATAGAGTCGTTTTGCTGGATTCACCTTTAGAACACTTAGAAAGACTGGTGTACCTCGTTGTGAAGCCTCCATCTGGAGATTCTTTATTAATTTTGTGGCAATTCCCATATGTTGATAATCAGGAAGAAGTTGAATTTGAATGATTTCCCATTTGTCGGAGTTTCTTTTTACCTTAAATATGCCAATGTCTTGATTATCAGTTTTCACGATTTTAATAGATTCGTACTCTTTCATGATTCTGTTAGATTGAGTCTCTAAATTAAACTGGTCGCCAGAATCATTTATGTATTTTGACATAGTCTGGCTTCTCAAGTCATAAAGCCAAGTAAAGTCATTTTCTTTCACATTACGAAGTGCAAAATCCATTGTTTTTCTTATTCCATCTGCTTAACGTCGCAAACAACCGCTGCAAATGGAGCGCAGCGGAATTTGCATCCGTGTTAATTTGCCTTGTTAGGATTTTTTGCCATAAAGATCGCAACACGTTCCAACCCAGCGTCGCGATGGACTTCCCCTTGGTAAAATTCGTTGCTTTCTATTATTGCTAAAAGGTTTCGACGTTGAGGATAACGAACAAATATAAAGTGATCCCAGCGATCTGCCAGCATACAATCCTCGCGACTACCAAAGAGACAAAGGGGCTTTCCACCATAAACTGGATATGCACCTCTACGCAGTAGTTCAAAGCCAGCAATCTTGGAATAACGATTATAGGCATCCTTGCCGCTAATCTTTTTGGCGCCTTCGTCAAAATCCTTATAGTCGGCAACCGGTTTGTATTTATTCAGATTGTAGACAAAAAGTGGCTCATCAAGATCTTGGGCTCTTGCAACCTTCATTTGATTCTCATCTGGCCATACAGCGACATTCTCAGCTTTCCAATTCGCAGTAGGGGTACCCTTATCAGTTACGCCTTTGAACAACTGAACAAACCAAGAGATTCCCTTAACCAAATAAAAAGTAACCGATGGTTCCGGCACAATTGCAAGAACCGTATACTCAGAGCAAACCTGCTTTAGAGTGTCATCGAAGGCCGACATAAAGTCGGAAGCCCCTTGGATTGATGGAAATTCGTCGATCACAATTTCATCTATCAACATCCCTTCCCGAGCTACTGGATCAGCCTTAACTCGAAACAACCTTTTAACATTAAAACTATTTTTGCTCTCATTCAGCCATTTTTCGTAGGCATTTGAATCTCTAATTTTCAAGTGGTAGATAAAAGCTAACTTTCTTGCATCTGCCTCTTCCAAGGCTTTGCGGCATAATTCTTTATCTATTGAGTTGGACATATTCAATTCTATTCTTTATGAAGCCTAACGAATAAAGAATTCATGTTTTGCGAAGCCAAAACATAATTCCGGTTGAACTAAGCCCTGTATTTCCTTTGGACTTTAAAGTGAGTTTGCTCGGGGTGAATATTTACCGTTGGAATCGAATAATTTTACGGTAATGGAGTGGCCATGTAAAGATTTTCTTTGAAAGATGTTCTTTGGCATACCCGTCGACGGCCTCATGGTATAATTATCGCTGCGACAGCGACGATTTCAGGCAAAAAGGAGCGCAGGCTCTCTATGGCCGCTTTAAGAAGATAAGGGCCTGGGTATTAGGGGACGTTCCTCGGATTCTCGGATTTGTCCTCTTCCAAAAGCTTCAATCCGTGCTCCTCGACGATTTGCCGTCCTCTCATCGCGGATTCGCTCGCCGTCGAGGACGCGATGTTCAGTTTTTTCGATATCGAGACCGCGCTCATCCCCAGTTCTCGCGTCCCCCAATAGCATAGCACACTCCGAGCCTGAACCATTCTTCGTTGCTTTCCGCCCGTCAATAACTCCTTGGAAGTAAGACCGAATAAACCGACCACTCGATCCACCAACCAGTCAAAGTCGTACCCCAGAGCCCGGATCATAGACTTTCGATCCAAATTTTCCTGGGCAGCTTTTAATACGGTCTCGACGAAATCTCCCTGGCCCAGGATGCGTTCATCGCCCTTCATTCTGCTCTCGCCGTTGCGCATGGCTCTTAATGCAGACCATCCTCCGGCGCTTCGCACCAACCCGCCTCCCGTTAAATCGGGCCGGCGTCCCGCCGCTACCCCTTTCTTTACAAATTCCAGATAAAGTTTGCGGGCTTCAGGAACCTTCCCATCAAAAAGATTCAGTATATAATCGACATCCTGAAAGCCAGGCTCTGTCTTTCCCATGAGAGCGTAGTGTCCGCAGTATGGGTATGTATTCAACCCCCTTAATTCCTTCACAATTCCGGCTCGCAAGGGATTCAAATGGATATAGCGCACCAGTTCCAATAAGTACGGATCTTCCTGACACAAAATGGACTTGTATCGATTCTGAAACAAGTGACCATGACGACGATGACGCCGGTTGAAACCTACCGCGTATCCGGTCAAGAGTCTGCGCATAACCGTGGCTGTGGGGGCGGTGCCTGTCC
>Ga0307426_1001903_pt1 | contig 13297 bp, 13 predicted proteins | sample SalMarWE160340MG_FD_202165 | JGI IMG/M metagenome (GOLD analysis project Ga0307426, IMG submission 202165) | Salt marsh sediment microbial communities from the Plum Island Ecosystem LTER, Massachusetts, United States - WE1603-40 | ecosystem: Environmental > Aquatic > Marine > Intertidal zone >... | reverse complement strand
ATACTCTCAACATAGTCCTGGACAGGGTTGCTGAAATTGATTTTCGCCTGATTCGGGGAAAGAATTCCTTTGTACATCTAGCAGCACTTCTTGCCTCTCTTAGAAATTACACCGCTGAGAAAAACTAATGAAGTGGTTGAATTTCCTCTTTGAATCTGACCTTATCTTTAAGGGCTGCAGATAGATTCAATGGCAGGTATTGCTTGTCATAAAGAAACTCTGCTTTGATAATATTCCCTTCACGCGAAATCATTTCATTGTTCAATGCTGTTGATAATAACTTACGAACATCTGTAGGTTGACCATATCGACAGCTAAAGGAGAGAAAATGAATTGAATCCTCAATTGCAACTTGTTTACCGTTCATTCTGAACAAGTGTGTAAGAATAAGAAGCATATCTCTCCCATTCATATTTTTGCTCTCATCCAACAGCCTTTTAGAAGTTATTGTGAGTCTGATACTTGAAATGATGAAGTACCCGATTAAGACAGTCCATGGTCACTCCCATTCTGATTTAGAAAATCTCTTGGAGGACTCATGCGATGCTTTTAATGATTTCATCAATATTGATCAGATATCTATGGGTGGATGGTCAAATATCAATATACGTGGGAATACCTCTGGATACGATTTTGTTCTGAAATTACCAAAAACAACAATCGAGTTTAAACACAATCCATACGAAAAACTCTACAAGATAGATCTCTACTTTAGTCGATTAGATCTTGCTGCACATCCAATAGAAATAGGACGACTATCAGACTCAATTGGGACTCCATTCTATCTCGTAGAGTATGTTGATGGAACAACACATAATGAAGTTGCTGAAGCAAGCGAGGATGAACTTCTTTCATTGAAAGAGTCACTTCGTATTCTAAAAGAACAGAAACCTTCGGGGTTACCAAGATACGAGTCACCATCTGATTATCTGATTGCAAATCATGAACAAGTAGAAAATCATGTTTGGCTATCAAAAGCCTCAGTGCAGACTCAATCTCTCCTTGATAAGTACGACCTCCTTTTTCCAAGAGTTAAGAATATGACCGATATTCTTGGCTACTGGTCTGGAGAGGTCATGCATGGAGATTTGTGGATTCCCAATGTTGTGTTTCGTTCTGAACAAAACGCCTTACTCTTGGATTTTGAGGTATGTGCATTTGGTGATTCACGTTATGACTTAGCTTCGCTTCTTGAAGTTCATATGAATACCACAACAGAAAACATACCATCTCTAATTCAGTATGAGGATATTGACATGGTCAATTCTCTTCGCCCGTTGGTCCTTTCATACGTAATCGATTGGTCACTCGAAAGGCTTCTGTCAATGGAATCCGGAATCATTGAACCAAATCTCAATACAAAAGAAATACGTACGATAATTCTTGGTTATGTTGAAGAGAAGATAGATCGATTGAGATCACTTCTGCATTAGGTGAAGAAACTCTCTGGAGGTCGTTCCCAGATTTTCTCTTCTGCGGATGCTATGACATATTGATATCCTTGTTCAGTGAGGAATAGTTGTCTCTTAGCGCCAAAGTCCATGTCGCGAGTATCTTTTGTCACAAGTGAATAGAATCGAGCAAAGCTTCCATCACTCTTAGGTCGAAGAATTCTCCCAAGACGTTGAGCTTCTTCTTGGCGTGAACCGAATGTACCAGATACCTGAATCGCAACATTAGCATCTGGAAGGTCCAGAGCAAAGTTGGCAACTTTAGATACAATGAGAATTTTTACCGTTCCTTCGCGGAAAGCTGCGTAGAGTTCTTGTCTTACATCATTGTGGGTCTTCCCTGTAATGAGTGGTGCTCCAACATCCTCTGCAATTAGCTTTAACTGGTCTAGATACATCCCAATCACCAGAATATTGTCGTTTTTGTGATGAGCAATGATTTCCTTGATGATTTTGATTTTATCGATATTTTCAGCTGCGATCCTGTATTTCTTTCTATCCGGCGCAACAGCGTATGTTCTTCGCATATTATCTGGAAGGTCCAGTCTAATCTCATAGCAGATTGCTGTGGCAATCCAACCCTGATCTTCAAGAAGTTTCCAAGGCATATCAAACCGTTTTGGCCCAATTAGACTGAATACATCCTCTTCCTTGCCATCTTCTCTTACTAGAGTTGCAGTTAATCCAAGTCTTCGTGTTGCCTGAATAGCCGCAGTAACTCTGAACACAGGTGCTGGCAGCAAGTGCACTTCATCGTAAATAATGAGTCCCCAATTCCTTGCTTCAAAGATTTTGAAGTGCTCGAATTCTGCAGACCTTGATTTTCTCCAAGTGAGAATCTGATATGTTGCTACGGTTACTGGACGAATTTCCTTGTTGTCCCCTGTATACTCACCAATATCTTCTGGTTGCAGAGTAGTTTTGTCGAGCAATTCTTGTATCCATTGTCTAACAGCAATGACGTTTGGTGCTAATATCAGAGTGGATACCTGGAGTCTATGCATCACTCCAATGCCGACCATGGTCTTACCTGCACCACAAGGTAGCACGATAACACCTGAGCCTCCAGTTTTACTACCTCCTGCATGGAAGATTGCAACTGAATCTTCTTGGTATTTACGCAAACCCCAGGGTTTTCCTTCCAGGGTCGTTGCTCTCATCTCAAACGGAAGGTGTTCTCCCTCTACATAGCCTGCGACATCTTCTACCGGATGACCGATCTCAATTAGTGCATGCTTGATGAAACCTCTCTTAGATTCATCAACTCTGAATGTAACCTCATCTACACGGTCGATGATGAATTCTGTGATTTTCGAGTTTGCCCAAATTTCTTCTGCTAGATCTTCATTCTCACATATGAGAAGTAGATCAATTTCATCTTTGTATAGTGAGATCTGTCCATATCTTGACATATAATCGATGATCTCTCTAGAGATATTCCCAGGAATTGGATACTTAGCAAACTCTTCAAGTGCTGCAATAACCTCTTTTGGAGTCATTCCCATGGCTGCAGCATTCCAGAGACTTAGCGGCGTCACTCGATAAGTATGAACATACTCTGGTGACTTGACAAGTTCAGCAAAGCGTGCCAGTGAATCTCTAGCATCTTCATAGAGTGGATTATCAACTTCTAAAAGGACTGACTTATCTGACTGGACGATTAGCGGGTTACTTGGATTAGCCATGTTTTTTCGACTTCCACATACTCGATTTGTTCTTTGAAGATTTTACCTCTATGAACGGAAATCGTAGGACGGCCAATTGATTTTGACTTAAATCCTTCGCTCACGGCCTAGAATTTTGTCAGTATCTCTAGGTATATTAACGGCATAAAGTCGAAAGCAAACTGCAGAGGATTTTCGATGATGAATGTGAATGAACCGGTTAAACAGGAACGGTTGTATCGGAATCCTCGAGTTCTAATTTTAGCCATCGATGCAATGCTAATCATGCTTGGGTTTGGCATCGTTGCTCCTTCTATGTCATATTATCTGATTGCACTTGAAGGCGGACTCACGCAACCCCCGGGTCCAGGTTATATTATACCTGCAGAAGTCGTTGCGAGTTTCTCTCTCATTTTGGGAGTCATGATGGCATCATTTATGGGAACTCGTACTCTTCTAGCTCGTTATTGGGGTGGATATTCTGACCGTCATGGTCGAAAACCAATAATCTTGACTGGGCTTATTGGTTATTTTCTTCTATTGATTTTTTTCGGATTGGCTCAGAATTGGATTCATTTACTTGTTGTTCGAGCTTTCCAAGGTGTAGTATCTGCCATGGTCTGGCCTACCGCTGAAGCTGCGCTAATGGATATTGTTGGATCTGAAAGACGAGGAGAAGGTCTCGGGATTTACATGATGGTTTCTAATCTTGGATTCATTCTTGGTCCTGGTCTGGGGGGTTTGCTCTATAATTATTGCAGAGATATCCTACTCCTTCCAGTCCCAGAAGTGTTTCGTGTTCCATACTATGTAGGCGCATTAATTGTTCTTCCAGCAATTTTTGCAACAGTGATAATCCTTAAGGAGACCTCTCCTGGAAAGCTCGGAGCAACTGAAGATATATTGGAACCACATCGACTTGAAGAGGCACCATCGACCCCACTATATCAAAAATCTACAGAATCTGAAATGACTCCCAAGGTTCGTCGAATGATTCATGCAATCTATCTAATGTCGCTATTCAATGGAGTTGCAATGGGGCTAGGTCAGCCAATATTCCAACTTTTCTTAATGAGTAAAATCACGACAGATATAGGTCTGATTGGACTAGTGATATCAGGAGCTGGAGCAATAGGAATGCTGTTTTCCATTCCTGCTGGTCGCTATGCTGATAGACGAGGTAGAAAAGGGTTAGCTGTTTGGGGGGCAGTAGCCGCTAGAGTTAGTCTTGGAGCTCTTCCACTCACGACAACATTAACTCAGACTAGTGTGGTTTGGGTAGGACAGAGTGCTGCAATGGCTTCTTCACAACCTGCTATGCGGGCCATCCAAGCAGATGTTGTCCCATGGGATCTGAGAGGCAAATTGTTTGGAACTATTCAAGCGTTCTTCAATGCTGGAGCTACAATAGGACCAATCGTTGGTGGCGCACTTTTTGCCTATTTCTCATTGATACTCATTCCACTAGGTCCTCTCATCATAGAGGGTCTTGTTGTTCCATTCTGGCTTGCATCAGGTCTTGGATTGATTGGAGCTTTCCTTCTATGGAAATACGTGGAAGAAACCCGTCCCGTTAAGATTACCATAGTTGAGGACGAGAAATCAGTAATAGATGCAACATAAACTACTCCAATTCTGGCTGAAACCGTAACGCCTATATACTTCTCCTGAACGCGAGAACTTGATTTATGAAATCGGAGGTGCGAATGTATCTATGATCGGATTAGTGATTGTTACAGTGGATGCCAGCACCTACGTTGAGGATGTTTAATCTTCATCCGCTGCTTCTTTGTGTCCTTCATGCAACTCACGCATCGTGCGTGAAGTTTCATCGCGGCACAACGTGTTTGGATGGTTTCTGCTTTTCTTGAATTTTCTGTGCTGTGAACATAAGATGCGTACTCATCAATGAGAGTGTAACAAAAGTTGCAAAAACAAAAACAAAGCAAACAGGGTTCAAAGAAGAGAACCCAACACGCAAAGGTAGACTCCAGTCGAAAGGGAAACAGGTCCAAGATCAAGAAGACCACGAATCTCACCGTGAAGAAGATTCTGGAACTATATGCTCCATGTCCTTCCGCAAGTTCGAGCTTCTCTCGTAGTGAGGTGTTCTAGAGTGTCTGGTATAGTGGAGAAACTAAATCCTAAGAAGCCCAGCGCTCTTTCCTTCAAGAGAGATGGTCAACGTGGATCACAACGAGGCCATACCGTTCCCATTAGTGAAATCACTCTGAGTGAAGTCAAAGAAGATGCCGTCCGATTTGGACTAGCAACAGATGTGGCTTACCAAATGAATGCTGGAAAAGAAGCATCAATCTTTGTCGCATACTATAAGGAACATCCCATCATTTTGAAAGCTTTCCGTCTCTGGCAGACTTCACAGGTTAAGAAATCAAAGGGCTTCTTTGCTCCTGGGCATATGCAAGTTCTTGCTGCAAAAGAGTATGATCTTCTCTTCGCTTGTTTTAAAGCGGGAATGCATGTTCCAACTCCCATTGGACGAGTTGGATATTACTTGACTCAGAGATTCCTTGGTGATGGCCTTGAACCCGCACCACAACTTAGGAATGTAACACTTGAAGATCCTGAAACTGTACTTCATCAGATTCTTGATGATTATCTCATCATGTATCGAGATGTGCACTATGTTCACGGAGACCTCAGTGCTTACAATATCCTCTGGTGGAAGAATCGACCTTGGATTATCGATATGCCACAAGCATACGAAGTTGGTCCTTGGGCTAATATGAAACATGCAGTGAATTTACTATGTCGGGATATCGTCAATGTCTTGAGTTACTTCAAGAAATATGAACTATCTCTCGACCCTGACCATATTGTTGAGGTATTCCTCTCCGAGTATGTTCCTGATAATCTCCGGAACTACGATGAAGATGTTGCTGCAACCCTTAGTGGAGGGAAATGAATGAGCCGAGTCGACAAATTTAACCCTCTATCCAAGGGAAGTGCAATCGATCAGAAGAGAGATGCACTTCGTGGTGGAACATGTGGTAAGGCATCAATAGGGGAACCAGGATTCGCAGAGATTCGGAATGATGCGATACAATTCGGACTTGCCACTGATGTACTCTATCAAATGAGCGCAGGCAAGGAAGCTTCGATATATCTGGCTCTTTGGAATAATCATCCTATCATTCTCAAGGCATACAGGCTCTGGTCAACACCACATAAACTGTCTATGACCAAGGGTCATATTCGTGAATCAAGCGGTAAGAAAACACGTTGGATTCTCGGTCTATTAGAGGACATTGCTGTGAAGGAATTCGATATTCTCGATAATTGTTTCAGGGCTGGCGTCCGAGTACCAACACCAATCTCCCGAGTTGCCAACTATCTGACAATGCGGTTCATTGGCGATGGTGAAACCCCAGCTCCTCAACTAAGAGAAGTTGAGCTTGAAGATCCTGAAGCGGTCATGAATGAGGTCTTTGACCAATACTTGCTCATGTACCGTGATGCTAACTATGTTCACGGAGACCTAAGTGGCTACAACATACTATGGTGGAACGATCAACCGTGGATCATCGATGTTCCTCAGAGTGAAACAGTGAACAAATGGAGTGATATGAACAAGATCGAGCTCATTTTACAACGTGATATTCGAAATGTGTTGAAGTATTTCGAAAGTTACGGAATTGAGCGAGACCCTGACCATATACTAGATGTCTTCCTAGAGGCATTCATTCCATCTAATCTACGTAACTATCGGGAACTAAGAAAAGAAGGTATGGAGCTGCTATGAACCTTGAAGTGAAACTGGCTTCCATATCTTTGATTTTATATGTTCAGGATAACTACTATGACTATGAGTAATCTAGGAAATAAGTTGTCACCAGAACAGCGTGAAGAAATTCTCAAAGTATTGAAATCCCGTTTTGAGAATAATATGAACCGTCATAAAGGTCTTGAATGGACTAAAGTGCAAGCAAAGCTGGGCTCTAGTACTGAAAAACTGTGGTCACTCAATGAAATGGAAAGGACTGGCGGTGAACCGGATGTTGTTGGTCATGATAAAAAGACCAACGAATACATCTTTTATGATTGTTCAGTAGAGAGTCCTCAAGGCCGTAGAAACGTTTGTTACGACCGTGAAGGGCTGGAATCAAGGAAATCACATAAACCAAAAAATAATGCCATTGATATGGCAGCTGCCATGGGCATTGAGATTTTGACGGAAGAACAATATCGAGAGTTGCAGAAACTTGGAAATTTCGATACGAAGACGTCGAGCTGGGTAAAAACACCTTCTGATATTAGAGAGCTCGGGGGTGCTATCTTCGCTGATTACCGGTACGGCAAAGTTTTCGTGTATCACAATAGTGCTCCTTCTTACTATGGTGTTAGGGCGTTCCGTGGTTCACTAAGGGTCTAGACTTGCACTCTTAGACCAAGTTCCCTTGTGACCGACCTGACTCTCTGTTTACGACCAGTGTTTTCCCCAGGCTCCATCCCATTGAGGTATGCATCAAGAGAGTCAATATCTCTCAGTAATTCGGTGTAAGGATTATCTGAGGATTTTTGTTTGTCACTATGAACAGCCACAGCATCGACAATAACAGAAACCTCTTCTTCAGAGATACTTCCAATCTTGATTCCCCATCTCTTGTTGTATTCATCTACAATTTCTCTAACATAATGTTCTGCCTTCACACCATGATCTCTGTATTCCCCAGTAAGAAGAGTATAGACATCATGAAAGACACAAACTAGTCCTGCTAGCTCAGGGTCTAGGTTTTTCTTAATTGCAAGTATCTTAGCTAACTGTGTAGAGGTATGCATATGCATAATACTCCACACAAGAGGGATTTCCCTCTTCTCATCAGAGAGTTTGTGATACCTCCAAAACAGAATTTCTTGAATCATATTGAGTCGCCAGACGGGAAGTCCTGCCTCTGGTTTGCCATCATGACATAATCGTAGCAAATCAATCACTACACTACTCTCTAGACTATTTGCTCTTAATAGTTAGGTGATTAAAAAAGACATAGTGAGCCTCAGAAACTGAGGCTCAATTGCGGACGGTTGCTTGGGTTTCACCAATGATCCAAGGTGCCCAATCCTTGGAACAAGTAGTACTCAAACGACCTTTCGCAAGACTACTCTGGACACGCCCGGTATCTTCTTCAAACTCTCTTCAAGCTCGTTCAAAGTAACAACGAGTTGGTCGGGTATGAAGTAGCATTCGTAATAGCAGCGTTCGCCGCGCAAACAAACACCGGTAGTGAAAATTATGTCGCTGAGTTTGGCATCATTAAATGCGAAGTTTAACTGCTTCAAGAAGTTTCGTGAAAGATCACTAATTTCTATTCTAAGTAGATAGATATCCTCGCTTGCCACCGGAAAGAGTTTCACAACTTTATCCTTATGATGCAACACGGTAAGTGCTGCTTTCTCCCCTATGTCAGCCACAAACTCTGCTGGGAACTCTACTGGTTTTCCAGCGTCTAATCGTAAAATGATTGCTGAGGTAGCTCCTTCTTTATCTAACAAACTTGACAACACGTCCTAAAGGGTCTGTACTTCCGAATCTGTGTATTCAGTCTATATTAAGTTATTCTGTTCTAGGGGCCTTTGCCTAAGATTATACTTTACAACGATTTTATCGAAATATCCCTGAATTTAGAGTAAAAAAATCAATGTTGGAATGCCCTCGATGAAGTCGCAATGTATAATTAGGCTTGATTCATCTCAAACAGTGAGGCGAGAGAGTAGCATGAATCCGCGTATATCACAGTTGCTAGGAATTATTCTTTTTGTAATCAGTGGAGCAATGACTCTGATTGTTTACCAAAGTACAATGATGGTTGAAAGCACTGAATTGACTACAATTATTGCCTCTGGTATGGTAGCTTGGGGTCTTTTAGCAATGCCTGAATTAATTATCGGTTTATGGCTTGTAGCAAAAGGAACTCGCGAAGCTCGCATTGGTGATGTTTCAGGGGACCTAATTCCTCTTGTACAGAAAGAGGGAAGAATCGGTGTAGAAGCCGCAGCGAGGAAACTTGGAAGAGACCCACAGGTCATTGTTGATGCTGCAGAAAAGTTATCTCGTAAGCGTCTTCCCATTGTCTATCTTGATCGTAGGTCATCTGAGATAGTTAGTCCAAGTTCAGTTTCTCTTGAGGAGAGTCTTCTTCATCTCATGTATGCTCAAAGAAGAATGACATTCGATCAGATAGGCAAGGTCACAAATGCGACTGATACACAGATTATCGAAGCTGTAAGCAAACTATCCAAAGTTGGAAAATTCCGAGGGACAATTGACAAGAACTCCAGAGTGCTCTACACTCAAGAGGCAGTAGCTCAGCTACCTAAAGCTGTGACTACATGTCCAAACTGCGATGGAAAGCTCGAAGCACCAGTTCTACCAGGTGAGGAGGAAACCTGTCCATATTGTGGTCATTCTATCATTAACAGGGTGAAGTGATAGGGCGGTCTCGACGAACTCTCCATTTATCAGATACTTGGTTGTCTTTGACAACATAGTAGCAATCATGAAGGTTTGCAGTGAGACACGAATGATTCGGTAGGATTCTCAGTGAGTCATTGACCTTGTATTTCTGAGCATCTGCTGGATTCATGAATTTTATTTTTCCATGCTCCTGTGATAATGCATAGAGGTGAAGATTAGTATCTAATTCATGTTTGTCATAATTGGAATAGATTTTTCCGAAACTGGTTTTTGCTTCAAGGTGTGTGGGCCCCAAATCTTTAGAGAGTGCGGTTGCTCCAGCATCAGTAACAAGATACCCACCATACTTTCCAATTATCTTAGAATAGGCAGTTAGTGCACAATCAGAAATCTGACAACATCCCAACTTAACCTGTGTGTAATCGTGAAACACATAGCTTCCTGGACGTATCTCAGTAATTCCTTCCATGAATCTTTCAGTTATTTCTACAGTTGGGGTAGATCCTATGCTAACGACTTCTGGTTTTAGTTCGCTATTCTCTTTCTCTAATTTCTCTGAAAAGTCAATCATTACTTTCTGTTCTTGTATAGATACTTCTTTGATTTGCTCAATTGAGGTTGCATCATACGAATGTCCAGCATGAGTGAGTATGCCCTTGAAATCTAGATATTTCGAACTATGAATCTTACAAGCAAGTTGGACTGAAGCAGGGTCTTTGGGATTCACACCAGTTCTATGATATCCACAATGAATCTTTAGAAGAACCTCAAGTGTCATTTCTCTTTGTTTTAATGCTATTTCTAAATCTGATATTAATTCTCCATTTTCTAACAATATTCTCAGATTGACCTTTGAAGCAATATCTAATACTGCGTCAATCTTGTTTGATGCCATCGGAACAGCATAGGTAATGTCACTGAATCCTGCTTTTGCAAAGATGAACGCTTCATCTAATGTTGAAACGGTAATTCCATTAGCTCCATGTTCAACCTGCATCTTTCCAATTTCGATGCATTTATGGGTTTTAATGTGAGGTCGCAGATTAACTCCATTTTCTTTAGCCTTTGTAGCAATTGTCTTGATATTGTTCTCCAGTTTCTCATAATCAACAAGGAGTATAGGGGTCAGAAGTTCTGCTAGATTTTGTCTTGACATTGTAGACACTCGATCTCTAGTGCGCACATGCTACCTCAAATACTCTCGTGCTGGGCGAGCGTAAGCGTTTTGTACAAGATTGATGTTTGTCATCGTGGTAATCAAAATGGAAACAATTCCCAAGATTCTGTTACATACGCTTGAACGCGAAAGCAGTCAAGCCAGATTCGTATTAGCCACTGCCAAAGGTATCGATTTGAAATTTACGCCGAATGATGAACTGAGACCAATGGTTGATCTAGTAAATCACTTAGCGCAGATTCCAACAATTGATTTCAAATTCTTCTCTATGAAGTTCAAGTCATTTGAAGAAGTAAAAGCAATGGAAAAAGAACTTTATCGTGATACAATTGATGATATGTCGATCCTCTACGACCGAGGAATTGAGGAAATCAAAGAATTCATCTCTAATCTAACAGATGAACAGATTCAAGAAAACAACTTGAAAGCATTTTATGAGGATGGTCCTGCGAAGAGCTGGACTCACTATATCCCCGAAATTACAACACATCTTGCAATGCATAAAATGCAGCTATGGATGTATCTGAAGTTAGCAGGTGCCCCAGTAAGCATGTGGACTTACTATGGAGTCCCGCAAGGCGAATAGTACGATCACGTGATTCCATGCTGGTCACCACGAATTCGTCGTCGAAGGTTGAGGTGAACTTCATCGATTCTCTCCTTCACCTTACTTCCCTTCGACCAGAACTCCTTGATTTCTTCGAAACCATGGCCATCCCAATAGAGCGGACATGCTCCATAGCAGTAGTCAAACTTATCGCATTTCTTACAGCTTTCTGGAGCAAAATCTTTTACTCTCCAGAATTTACTGGCTCTGTAGTACCAATCTTGTTCAAACCCTTCATGGAGTAGATTTCCACCAGACCCCGTGTTTAATCTGCATCTCACCAATCTCAATGCATTTGTGTGTCTTAATATGTGGACGAAGATTGACTCTATTCTTCCTTGTCTTAGCAGCCATGCTCCTGATATTGTTCTCTAGCTTCTCATAATCTACAAGGAGAATCGGAGTCTTGAGATCTGAAAGATTCATCTTTGGCATTGCTACACTCGTTCTCTTGGTTGAACATACTACCTCAAATACTCTCATGCTAAACGAGCGGAATCATTTTGTACAACGGTGAATTACTTTTTCTTAGTGTTTACAATGCGTACAATTTCCAAACTTCTACTGACTATGTTAGAACATGAGAGCAATCAAACTAAATTTGTCTTAGAAGCAGCTAAAACAGCTGACCTCAAATTCGCTCCAAGGGAAGAAATGCGTCCACTCATTGATTTGGCTAATCACATCGCACAAATTCCACTAATTGATCTAATGTTCTATTCCATGGAATTCAATACATTTGAAGAAGTTCAAGCAATGGAAAAGGAGCTTCGTAAAGAGTCGATTGGTGAACTGCTGAAGGTCTATGACCAAGGAATTGTGAAAATCAAAGAATTCATCTCGAAACTGTCAGATGAACATCTTCTTGAAAATAATTTGAAAGTTCATCTCTCGGTATTCTATCAAGATGGTTCTGAAAAGAGTTGGTCGCATTATATCCCCGAGATTACAACACATCTTGCCATGCATAAAATGCAACTTTGGATGTATTTGAAATTAGCAGGTGCTCCAGTAAGTTGGTGGACCTACTATGGTATTCCTCAAAGCGAATAGTTGGATCAAGTTATTCCATGCTGACTCCCACGGATTCGGCGCCGAAGAGTTAGACGAACTTCGTCAATCTTCTCTTTCACCTTACTCTCTTTTGGCCAGAATTCTTTAATCTCATCGAAACCGTGAACATCCCAATAGAGTGGGCACGCTCCATAACAATATTCAAACTTATCACATTTCTTGCATCCTTCTGGAGCGAAGTCTTTTGCTCTCCAGAATTTACTAGCTCTGTTATACCAGACCTGTTCAAATCCTTCATGGAGTAGGTTTCCGACAGGTTCGCTGAAGCTTGAGCATGGAAGGAGACCTCCCTCTGCATCGACTGAGAGCAATCCATCACAACAAGCACAACTTTTTGCACCAAGACCGTGAGCGATTGGATTGAACAAACAGACCGGTGTAGGAGCATACCAGACAAATTGAATGCCTCTCTTACTTGCTCTCTTCTTTACTCGTTTGACAATCTCTTCAATCTCCTCATACTTAACCTGTAGCTCATCCCTCAACATAGCAGCAGTACCAGTGTAGATTACCATGTTCATACTGAAGTAGGAGAGCTCAAGTTCATCAACAAGAAAATCGACAAGGCGTTCGAGATGATCCTTGTTCGGTCGACAAATGGTTGTGTTACAATGAGTATAGATGTCTGTTTCTCTGAGATTCTTCACACCTTGTACTGTTTGGTCAAAAGCTCCAGGTGCACCAACGATAAAATCATGAATCTCTGCATCTGGCCCTTCGATTGAAACTTGAGCACTATTCAATCCTGCATCTACTAATTTCTGAACGAATTCTTTGCTGCTACAACGACGACCATTTGTGATGAGATTGACTCGGAGACCTTTTTCTCGTCCGTAAGAAATCAGTTCGAATAAATCTTCTCGCAGAGTAGGTTCTCCTCCCGTGAACGAA
>Ga0307426_1001902_pt1 | contig 13308 bp, 7 predicted proteins | sample SalMarWE160340MG_FD_202165 | JGI IMG/M metagenome (GOLD analysis project Ga0307426, IMG submission 202165) | Salt marsh sediment microbial communities from the Plum Island Ecosystem LTER, Massachusetts, United States - WE1603-40 | ecosystem: Environmental > Aquatic > Marine > Intertidal zone >... | reverse complement strand
TTTCTTAATAAATTTTCGAGTGAAAAATTAGGTTACGAGCTACGATAAACAAATAGGCTTCTAGAATCTCAAGGTGGTTGAAGTGTGATGTATGCGTTGAGAAAATGCTTGCTTTATATGGCACATGACAGGCATAAGCGGCAGATATCAAAACAAGTTGTCGTTAAGTTAATTAGGCTAATTTGGATAAATCGTTAAATAACTGTAGTTAAGCAGTTTACATTGAGAGATTAGTTACTAAAACGGAACAAGCTAACATTCATGGGAATTTCCATTTCAATTCCTCTCAGCTGTTTAATGATGTTCCGTTTGGAGTTGGACCCGCCATTGGAGGTTTCAAAAGAACAAAGAAGGACGCTTTCCCTTATTCTTATATTTGTGATTGTAGCGGCTAGCCTCGGCGCGGGAGGATTGATAGGCTACTTTTTAGGCTACAAGTCCACTTCAGATCAGGTTGATACGCTGCAAAATCAATTGTCATCTATTCAAGAGCAAATTAACAATCTTCAGACAAAAGCAGAGACGTCGAGTCGGAGCCAGAGCGATGTTCTGGAGACTGTTGCGGCCCTCCAAGGTCAGCTTTCAGCAATCCGCGACCAAATCAGTAATCTTCAAACATCTAATATAGAGAGCCAAAACAATGATGAAATATTGGCGGAAATTAGTAGCCTCAAAAGTAAATTGTCAACATTGCAGGAACAAATCAACGAAATTGAGGCAACAGAAATTGTAACTTACGAAAACATGACATCCGCTGTGGGAGAAAATGTTTCACTTTCCCAGCTTTTCGAGCAAGTGAGGGAGTCGGTCGTCGTAATTCAAGCGTTGGTGGGCCAACTCGATGCTTTCGGGCGTACAGGATTCGCGACAGTGCAAGGCTCTGGTTTCGTCAACAACTACACTGGGCAGATGAATGTTATAACGAACAACCACGTAATCGAGAGCGCCATAAACATCAACGTAACGTTCCCAAACGGGAACAGGTATGCAGCCACTGTTGAAGGCGCCAACCCAGACACGGATGTCGCAGTGCTCACCACAAACGCTCCGCCAACCGAGTACAATCCGCTTCTTATGGTCAGCTCTTCAGGCCTGAAAGTCGGCGAGCCTGTGATAGTAGTTGGAACCCCTTATGGTTTGGCAGGTTCAATGACTAACGGAATAATTAGCGCCCTAAACAGAACTATAACCACCGAACAAACAACAATGACTAATGTAATACAAACAACAGCTCCCCTAAACCCGGGAAACTCAGGCGGCCCGCTTATGAACTATCAGGGAGAAGTGATCGGCATGGCTACAGCTATTGTTCAGGATTCTCAGGGAATAGGGTTTGCGATACCCTCCGACACGATTCTTCAGGATATTATAGAAATCATGATCCAAGACTGACGAGGCCCGATTTTGAATGTAGAATTTGAACCTATGTAACCTTTTTTCTATAGCGCGCACTTGATGCTAAAGGCCAATTAATTAAGAGTTGTTAGGCAACTGCTAATTGTGCACACTGAAAGGCCTTATAATCGTGTTAGACTATTGGGATTTTATGTGTTCTGTTATTTTCTTTTAATTAAATAGACTAAAAATGCCAAGCTAGCTCCAAATACTATTATTATGATGCTCGAACCTATGATTATTGGCAGTTGTTCTGTTTGTTGAGGTTCTTGGTTGATGGCTGGGATTGGGGTTTGTGCAGGTGAAGAGGTTGCGGTTGGCGTTGATGTTGTTGAGGGATTTGGGGTTGGTGTTTGCTTCGGTGTTGCGTTAGGTGTTGTTGGTGGAGCGTTTGGGTCGGGGGTTGCGTAGGGGTTTGGTGCGGTTAAGAAGGGGCTGAAGTTTACTAGGCCTACTTCGGAGTTATTTTTGAAGTCTCGGATTGTTCTGTTAATTGCTTGGGTGTCGGTTGTTCCCCACCAATTATACGTTGCGTTGATATCGGTTGATGCGTCTTCGGATAGCTTGATGTTGAGAGAGTTGTTGTAAATATTGTTAGTTATTATTGTTGGTGAATGAAGGGACAGTACAGAAACGGCCACGGTGTTATTGACGATGGTGTTGTTTTGAATTGTTAGCGATGTTTTGAGTTCTTCGTTGTTAGCTCTGAATATTTGTATTCCTTCGTTGTTGTTGGTGATGAAGTTTCTTTGGATTAAGACGTGGCCGCCAAGTCCTTGGCTTCCACCAAACCAGATGGCTGCGGTATTTTTTCCCATCCCTGTTTTGGCGCTTGAAATAACATTATCGGTGATGATTGCGTTCTCTCCGCCGTTTTGTCCGTAGAATGAAATGAAACCGCTTATGATTTTGTTATTTGAGATCGCAGGTGACCCGCCATTAATACTGATTCTACTCATGATTAGATTGTTTGATATTACAGGTGAGCCATTTAAAACAATCAAGTCACTGTCAAGAAGTGTATTATTGGTTATTTTCAGAGAGTTTTTTATTTCGATTTGGGTTGAACGCAAAACCGTGTTTTCTATTATTGAACCCGAACTGTTTTTTTCATTCGAGTTGATAATACCGGATTGTGTAAAAGTTATAGAGGAATAATCAGATGACGAATATTGCCCGTTAGCACCGTTTATACGGATCGGTCTGGTGCTTGTGCCTCTTGCGGTTAAAACACCGTTTACTTGTATAGATCCGCCATCTACGGGCTTAATATTTATAGTAACGCCTAGCTGAATTGTTAGTGAACCGTTCACTCTTAGGTAATAGTCGTTAAGATTTAGTGTGGTGTCGGCTTCGATTGTTAATGTTGCACCTTTGTTTACAAGTACATTTTCAGTAAGGCTGTATGGGCCATTTGCTTTCATCCATGTGGTATCTGAGGCTATTATTTTGCTTTCGCCTAATGTAACTTCTGCATTTCCAAAATGGCTAGTAATAGCTAGCGCTAGCAAGCTAATTATTATGACGGCCCAGAATGAGCTGAAGATTGATTTCTTGTTCACGGTAGCCGCCCACATGAACTACGTTTAACTTTCGCTCGTTGTAACACGTGCAGAAATTGCGGAAACGACTTACAGTAAAGTTCTAGCTTAATCGAAGATTTAAGGTTTCATATGCACTGTGTGAAAGGTTTAGACTCGGTTTGTCGTTACTTCTTGACTTCTGTTCGACGATCTCTATAAAGTAGTATGAAGAACAACTATAGAATTGAACTATAGACAATTAGAATAAGCCCACAAAGAGTCATTTATAGCAAAAGGAGCAATAAGTCAATTAGTTTTGGCTTTGCGGGCGAGAGGGATCGCTAATTTTTTTTGTATCGGTTTTTGTTATATTCTGGAAGGTGAAGCTTGGTTTATATTAAGTCTTCAGATGTTTGTTAATAGAGGAGCAAGTGATGAGAAAGAGAATGTCCAGTGAAGATTTCCTTGCGTTCTTCGACATTGTTTGGGAAAATGGACCTATGGTCAGATACCTAAGGCCTGACTATTGGCACTGTTAAAACGCCTAAAAGAGTAACAGCCTTTTCAGATGTAACGCGCGCCAAATTGGGGTTGTTAGCCCTTGGAATGAACTCTTGGCACATGTAAACGTTAAAGGTCGCAGCCTTATTCCTTTAGTCCCCACTGAGTACATGCTTTATATCAACAATGCCATGGTCGGGAATGCCAAGTTTGTATTAACATTTTGCCACTGCGCAGTTGCGCGCACAAGCAGACTAGATGCCTATCCATAACGAAAATAATTGCAATTGCATCCAAATAGAGTTAGCTGTTAAAGAAACGGATTTTCTTCAGGTTGTCTTTTCGGCAGTTATTTTTTTAACGAATTGAGAAATTACTCGCTGGAGCTAAGCCAATTTTGGGGATTGGGATAATTCACTTCAGGTCCTTCTTGCTGAATGGACTCATACACTCGCCAAAACTCATCAGCGGTGAGCCTTTGGTGGTTCCTTAGCTTTTCGAGAACTCTTCTTTTGTCTTCTCTCAGATTGGTTTTTTGTTTGCAGGTTAGAATTTTGATTAGCTTCTCGTTGAAAATTTCCTTCTCCTCCTCTAAGCCTCAGTTATAGTTGGAGGAAAACCAGATATAAGCGAAGTTTCAAAAAAGAGAATATTGCCCCAACGGGCATAGAGACAAGGCTTGGCGCTTGATGAACTTCACAAGAATTCTTTAAGGGTTAAACAACTTTTGCTTTCGTTTTTTATTGGTTTTCGAATGCGCAGTCATGGAAGCATAGCTCGAACCCGTATAAGAAATGCAAAGGAAAAATCAAAGAGCAAGCGGTCGCGCATTTGGTTCTTTTTCCGTTAAGGCTTTGTGATAAATTCTGGTGTGCCCAGTTGTATAATGTACGTGGTACTTCAGAATTTTGCAACAAGAGGAGAAGGAACGAGAAAGTGATTGAAACAAAGAAAGCAGAGTGTATGTACGTCCGCTCCAGTTCGACAAAGTTGCTGAATCACGCTTAAACGTCCAAACAGAATCTGAATCTGAATCTTTGTTTCATAATCATTAACAGCATCAACCTCACAAATTCTTGTTGAGGAAGAGCCTTATGTCTAGTTATCCAGATGAAGGATTGAAAAGAAAGTTGGCCTTACCTTTCGCCACACCTACGGCGAAAAGATTAAAAGACTTCACAAAAAACATGGAAAGGGCAGCTATTCTATACATAGCTGAATCCAACAGAAAAAAAGGCGAAAGCTACGTTCTAAGGAAAGCAGACGAGAAACTTGTCTTCATAAGCGAAGCTTGCTACCCTATCTGGCTGATTCCCTACGGTGGAGCAACTCTGTTATTCGACGGGCTCGGTCTGACTTCACACTCGCTTTCTTACGATGTAATACCTGACATTGAGGTCTTTAACAAGAGCATACGGGAAAACCGAGAAACAACTGAAGCCTACGCTGCCGCTATCGCCAGAAACAAAGACTATTTCGGTAACTTTTGTGGCGTGGAAGAAATAAGGATAGAAGGTCTGATCACCAGCTCGGATCTCATGGAAGATTTCAAGGCCTATCTCCTTGAAGCGGAAAAAACAAAAAGACAATTCACAACCAAAGTGATTCTTACCGCTGCAATTAAAGAGTGCGAGGTCCGAGCAGGAATCGCAGAACTCTCAAATCTGAGAAGAAGAACCGACAAAGACATAAAGAAAATAGACAGCAGCATGAAGCTACTAAACACGACCACTGAGCGAAGAATCAAAGTAATTCGGAGAGAAATCAGAAAAAGCCAAGAAAAATACCGCAAAAAAATCGAGAAAATCAAGCCTAAAGTGAAAAGGAAAATACTGCGAATCCACAGAAAATACAATCTGAAAGTTGCCAGAAAAGTCGAAACATTCAAGAGAAGACTTCAACGCCTTCATGAAAATCAGATTAGACTTCAAGAAACCTTGAGACATCTGAAAACGGAAGCTAAAAGATGCGAAACAAGAATGCAATTAAGCAGAAAAGGTGAAAGAATCCAATGGACACTAAAACTAAAAAGAATCAAGAAGAAGATTCCATCCCTCAATAAAGAAATCAAAACAAACGTCAAAAAAATGCAGAGTGTTGAAGCTGCTTTAAAATTTGAAGTAGCTCAGCAAAAGACGGAATGTTACGAACGCGTCGAAACTGCTAAGGAAATATTTGTAGAGCTTCAAGCTGCTAAAGAAGCCGAAGTTGCTATGAAACGGCGAGAAGGCGCTACGCTGATAGACCTCACCTCTGACATCACAAAATTAATGCAGGAAATAATTCAGAGGAAAAGAGTTTTCTTGAAAGAGTTCGACAAATTAACCATGTCTATGAGAAGAAGGGGGCGACGGTTAGTTTACATTCCGTTCTATATTGCCCGATACGAAAAAGGGGATAAGAAAAGATATATGGTATATCCTCCATCGACGGTCGGAGACATGGGAATCTTAACGAGAATGAAGGGTGCACTTGGTGCTGCGAAAGTGAAAGCCTTACTTCAATTTCGCTCAAAGGCCATGACGACATTCTTGAATCAACTCGCGCCGCTTATCGAAAAAGACCCCATGCTTGAAAAAGATATTACAGAAGCAGGCATCCAAGCTAGTATGGTCATAAAAAAACGGTTGCGAGTGGACGTTAAAAAAGGGCTAAAAGAACTGGAAAAAGAAAATTGGATAACAAAAAACGAACTTGAAACTTTTAGTAAACTCTTGTACGTTTACACCGACGCTGCGCCACAATGATTAAAAACCAAACTATTCTATGTGGTTTCAAACATTTTCTAGCCGTTAACCCCTTTGGGGTAAACGCACCAGGAACTTTGTGCCTTTTCCTTCTTCGCTCTCTAAGGTCACCGTTCCCCCTAGGGCTTCTGTCAATCTTTTGACGACCGCTAATCCGAAGCCCTGTCCCTTTGACTTCGTTGTGAAGAGGGGCATGAATAGCTTAGGCCTGATTTCTTTAGAGATGCCGACACCTGAATCCTGAACCGTTATGACAAAGTCTCCGTCTTTTTCACACGCTTGAATTTCAAGTCTTCCGCCGTCAGGCATGGCTTGAACTGCGTTATTTATGAGGTTGGTTAGGATTCGCCTCAACAACTCAGGATCGGCAATAACCTTTCTCGCTTTTTCATCCACCCAATAAGTTGCATCAATGTTTTCTGGAAAATCATCTTTAAAAAGCACTTCACTGCAGAGCTCCTCAAAATCCGTCTCTTGCGCAGCGGGCTTTATCGGCCTAGCATAATCTTGAAGGTCTTGAATAATCTTGTCAATGTAATCGACGCTCTTCTTAATGGCAGCTATGCTTTCTTTCATCCCCTCTTTTTCTTCACCTTCAGGCATCGAAGCCAAGTCACAGCCAAGCAAATACAAATCACCCACAATCGCCTGCAAGGGATTACGAAGGTCATGCCCCACCATGCCAGCAGTAGCGCCAATCGCGGCTAAGCGCTGAGTATCCTTCAATTCTTCAGCACGTTTCTCAGCCAATTCCTCCATTTGATTAGCGAACACCTCAACCTGAACCAGCGCATCCTCCAGTTTCTGCCGCATCTCCACCAAATCCGTGATCTCCTGAGTGGCCCCAAACCCTCCCAGCAGCGTTCCATCGCTGTCAAACTCCAGCTCAGCCCGTTCTCGCACCCACTTCACTTCTCCATCAACAATTATCCTGTGCTCGATATCGTACGGCTCACCTCGCAGAGCCGCCTTCCACTTTCGGTCAACAAACTTCCTGTCCTCTGGATGCACTTTCTCCAGAAAACTCCCGTAGGTCATGGCCGTTCCCTTGGGCACTCCGAATATTCGATGGTTCTCGTCGGACCAGAGCAAAACGTTTCGCTGTACATTCAGCCGCCAGCTTCCCGTCTTAGCCACTGCTTGAGCACGGTTCAAGTCACGCCTGGTTTCTTTTAGGAATTTTACTCTTCTTTTCCTTTTGGAAATGTCGTGCACAACGGCGACTGTTCCACTGACATCGCCTTTTCTGTCTTTCACAAGACTTACGGAAACCGAAACCGGAATCGGAGAACCGTCCTTCTTGTGGTAGATGACTTCTCCCTTCCAGAAGCCAGTATTCATAAGTTCTTTTAGTGCTTGTTCGCGGGTTACCCTGTTCAAAGTGGGGTAGACGATGTTGAATATCGAGGTAGAAGCTTTTCCTATAACCTCTGCAGCCATCCAACCGAGTATTTGCTCGGCAGCCTTGTTCCAGCTCTTAATGACAAACGAGCTGTCCGTGGATATGATGGCGTCTGGAGCTGAGCCTATAACCATACTCTGTTCCAGAAGTAGTTCCTCAGCTTTTTTGCGCTCGGTTATGTCAATACATGTACCGACCCATTCCCTCACACTTCCGTCTTTGTTGAAAAGGGGCACGCCGCGCGCCATGAAGTGTCTGTATACGCCGTCGCGACGGCGGACGCGGTACTCCACCTCGTACCCACTTTTTTTCTTAATGGCTTGTCTCCACACTCTTAACGTGTTTCCCAAATCGTCAGGATGAAGAGCTTTTGTCCAGCCAGACCCTTTGATTTCCTCAAAAGTTTGTCCTGTGAAGTTTCTCCATGTAGGTATGTCTTCCACGACTTCGCTTTCAGCATTTGTTGTCCAGCCCAGTTCACCCGTAGCCTCGACGTATGAGCGGTACCGCTCTTCGCTCTTTCTCATTGCCTCTTCCGCTTTCTTGCGCACAGTTATGTCTATCCCGTAAATGTTTACATATCCCTCTTTAATGATAGGCGCAAGCACGAACATGCAAGTCTGCTCACCAAAGGACTCTTCAAACTCGATCTTCCTTTCGGACGCCAAAGCGTCACTAATAAGCCGCGTTATTCGTTCGGGCAGCCGGTCTCCAACTTTTGTATTCCATTCCCTCAACAAAAACTGGCCAGCAGGATTGGAGAACAATATAGTGCCCGTTTCATCAGCGCGTAGCACTGTATTTGGATTTTCAGAGGGAAACTTATCAAGTTCTGCAATTTCCCTCCCAGTCTTCTTCCGTTGGACCATAATGGCAAACTCGATAAAAATAGATGTCTAAGATATAAATTAAAAGATTTCTGCATAAAATGGTTTGCGTGCAAAAAAGGGAAATATTGCGGGAGAAGACCATACTTAGAGTTGGTTATTCGGTAGTTTGATATACGAGTTAGCCAATAGAGGAGTGTGGCGCGCGCACAGTATTTTGTACTCAGGAACGCGGTGGATTAAATTTTAGTCCCAAACCCAAATACTCCTACTTTCCTATCCACTCTTACTCCTGCTCTCTTTCTCTTTCTTTCTCTTAACTACTTACATATCTCACATATCACACAGCGCGCGCGCTGTAATTAATAGATCAAAACTATATTATCATTTGATAATTCTCTTTATTAGCTTGCGATACTTCAGGAAATTCCTTATCTGTTTGTCTTGCTTTCCGTAGCGAAAAACAACTCTCGGGGAAGGCTTATCTTCCTTAGGCGCAACTCTCAAAGTAGAACTTCCCTTAATGCACTGCATTGCCAACCAATCTTTAAGCTTACTATTACGAGAACAAACCGCAACCCACGCAACTATACTCAAATTTTTTATTCAAGAAACCCTGCGGTCAAAAACCATGTGATAATGCTTCTCACTTGATTTCAGAATAATAAAACCTCTAAGCCTAAACCTCTCCCCATATTAAGACGGGTTCAAATCCCACCCCACGCACCACTATGGTGAAATGAGACGGTCCTCGTTGGCGATGTTCAGGAGAAGCATTAACACGCTCTAAATGGAAAAATCATCTTTCCCTGAAACCCAATCGCATCAAATTAAGCTTCTTTTGTAAGCATATTTAATTATCTATTATACGCTTGTTACGTAAAAACAGTCAAAAATCACAGAAACTTCAGCTTGGGAAAGTATTACAGCTTATGGCAAATAAAAAAGAGCCAATAGCGCGCTTTAATAGTTCAAATTCAACGGAACCCACTAAAACCTAAATACGGTATAATCTACAAAGATTTTTGATCACTAAACAGATTTCAGCAGCTGTTACCGTTTCACAGCAATAAAATATGCTAAGGTTCATATTCAAGAATTGCCATTTAGAGAAGTGAGAGTTAACCTAGCGACCACAAAATCCTGTGCCCAGTAAAAAGGAGTCAGTAGATGTTTAGATGTCTCCCAAACCAGAAAACGAAAAAACCACATGCACAAAAAGAATGGCAGATATAGAAGCAGCGCTTACAGAAAAGACCAAACTTGCAGAGACCTATTTTAGTCAGCTCAGGTTCGCCCGCGCTGACCTCGAAAACCTTCAGAAACATATGCAAAAGCGCATTGAAGAAGGAGTTACAACGGAAAAGGCGAAGCTAATCATGCAAATATTAACAGTTGCCGAGGAAGTTGATCTTGCGCTAGACCATGCGAAGAAAGCGCAGAATTCCAGCCCAATAGAAGGGCTGGAGATGATAAGTAAAAAACTTTGGAAAATAATCAGTTGCGAGGGACTCTGTTCCATAGAGGCCATCGGAAGACCATTTAATCCGCATAGGCATGAAGCGGTACTTGAAATTGAAACATGTGACTGCCCTGAAGGCATGGTTGTGCAGGAGGTCAGAAAAGGTTATCTCTTGAACGGTGAAGTGCTCAGACCCAGCTTGGTGAACGTCTCCTGTTCTCCAAGCTCAGTTAAAGTTAAAAAAGTGAATGAAAAATGAGTAATGAAAAAAGAGAAAGAATATTAGGAATCGATCTGGGAACCACAAACTCCGCAGCGGCAGTGGTTATCGGAGGAAAACCTACTATAATTCCGAGTGCTGAAGGTGCAACAGTGGCGGGAAAGATGTTCCCATCGGTCGTCGCTTTTACCAAGGATGGCCAACTACTTGTTGGTGAACCTGCAAGAAGACAAGCTATCACCAACCCAGAGGGAACCATACGCGAAATCAAACGAAAAATGGGTACGGATTATAAAGTCAAGGTACTCGGTAAAGAGTACACACCGCAGCAAATTTCAGCATTAATTCTGCAAAAGATTCTGCGTGATTCTGAAACCTATCTTGGTGAGAAAATCACCAAGGCGGTGATAACGGTTCCCGCGCATTTCAACGACAATCAACGTCAAGCAACCATAGACGCTGGCGAGATTGCAGGTTTAAAAGTAACAAGAATTGTGAACGAGCCCACAGCAGCAGCCCTCGCCTATGGATTGGATAAAGCTGATCAAGAACTGAAAATTCTCGTCTTCAGTTTCGGTGGTGGTACGAACGATACCACGATTATGGATTTTGGTGGAGGGGTCTTCGAAGTATTAGCCACCAGTGGAGACACAGAAACTGGGGGAACGGATCTCGACAAAGCTGTTATGGATTATCTTATTTCAGAGTTTAAACGTGAAACAGGAATTGATCTTAGGGGAGATTTGAAAGCTATGGCGCGGTTGAAGGATGCAGCCGAGACAGCCAAGATAGAGCTATCAAACTTGATAACAACGGACATAGATCTCCCATACATCACTTCTGATGCTAAAGGCCCGAAGAATCTTCATGTTACTCTAACAAGAGCTAAACTTGAACAGCTCACAAGACCCATAGTCGAAAGGATCAGGGATCCTATCCTGAAAACCCTATCGGAAGCGAAGCTGACACAGGTGCAAATCGACAAGATCGTCCTCATGGGTGGCCAGACGAAGATGCCACTTGTTCAGCAATTCATTGAAGACATAATTGGCAAAAAGCCCGAACGGGGCATCGACCCGATGGAGTGCGTAGCCATAGGTGCTTCCATTCAAGGAGCAGTCCTCACAGGGGAGATCTCAGACATAGTTCTCCTCGACGTAACCCCTCTTTCCCTCGGAGTAGAAACTCTAGGAGGAGTCTTCACAAAGGTTATCGAACGGAACACAACAATACCTGTTAAACAGAGCCAGACCTTCTCTACAGCTGCTGACTCCCAAACTGCTGTCACTATACATGTGCTCCAAGGGGAACGTAGTATGGCTAAAGACAATATCAGTCTGGGGCAATTCAACCTTACCGGCATTCCACCAGCGCCTCGAAGTATCCCTCAAATTGAAGTAACCTTTGATATCAACGCGGATGGTCTTCTAAACGTCTCTGCAAAAGACTTGGGCACTGGAAATCAGGTGGGAATCAAAATAACTGCTTCAACAAAGCTTAGCCAAACAGAGAAAAATCGAATGATAAAAGAAGCAGAACAGTTTGCCGAACAAGATAAACGCATCAAAGAGGAGGCTGAAATTCGAAACACTGCTGATTCTCTAATTTATACGAGTGAGAAGACGTTAAGTGATCTTGGAGATAAACTCGCTTCGGATCAGAAGACGAAGGTTCAAGAAGCCCTTCAGGGATTGAAAGGTGCGTTAAAATCGGGTGGGTTAGCTGAAATCAGCGCCAAAGTCGAAGAGTTGAGGCGGGTAGTTCAGGAAGCGGGTGCAACAGTTTATCAACAGGCGGAATCCCAAGGAGCTCAGCAACAGTCGAGTCAGGAAGCTCCCTCATCTGAAGATGAACATCAGGATAAGAAGACTGTTGAAGCAGAGTACAAGGTTGTGGACGAGGAGAAGAAATAACTTCTTAAACTTGTCAGCTACTATCAAATATTCGGTGATCGCTTAATTTGGCGAGCAAACTAGATTTTTACGATGCATTAGGGGTAACTCGGGACGCCTCTCAAAAAGAGATTAAGAGTGCATTTCGCAAGCTCGCCTTCAAATATCATCCGGATAGGAGCAAGTTACCTGACGCTGAAGCAAAATTCAAGGAGGCTTCAGAGGCCTATGCCATACTTTCCGACCCTGAGAAGAGACGCAAGTATGATGCTTTAGGGTTTGAAGGAATCAACACGCAATACAGGCAGGAGGACATATACAACCGCGAGAACTTTAAAGACGTCTTTTCAGAGTTTGGTTTCGATGCCAACGATCTCTTCAGCCGAATCTTCGGTGGAGGTTTCACCGTTCAACAAAAACAACGTGAGGTTAAACGTGGTCGTAACTTAGAGGCTCAACTGGAGGTCACGTTGGAGCAAGCCGCTTTTGGGACCGAGCTGGAAGTTACTTTACCACGAGTACAGAGATGTGCTAGATGCAATGGTTTAGGTGTTGAGCCCGGTAGTCGTTTGGTGACTTGTCCAAAATGTCGCGGCTCAGGACGAATTGTTCACAAAACAAGAACAGACTTAGGATTTGGCCAGGTAATCGTTTCTTGCGACCGATGCAGGGGTAGAGGCAAGATAGCTCAGAAGCAGTGCCAGGCATGCAGAGGCGTTGGACTTGAAGAAAGGACGGTTCGGCTTAAGGTTAAAGTGCCTGCTGGTATTGATAATGGTGATCGTCTTCTTCTTCGAGGGCAGGGTGAAGATGGTTCTTACGGTGGTCCGCCAGGAGATTTCTATGTGACGATAAGAGTCAAACCCCACCCTTATCTGCGCAGGAGAGGTTTGGATCTGGTTTATGACGTTTATGTTAATGTTGCTCAAGCTTCTTTGGGTGCTGAGATAAGAGTTCCGGCGCTGGTTGGTGAAAGAATAGTTTTGGTGCCGCCTGGAATACAAAGTGGCACCATGCTTCGACTGAAAGGTGAAGGAATAAAAAGCAGTCGGGGTCGAGGGGATGAACTAATCCAGGTAAACGTGCGAACTCCTGAAAATTTGACGCAAAAGGAAAAAAAACTGATCCAGGAGCTTGCCAAAGAGTTCGAGGTTAAGAAGCTTAACCAAGGATAACTTCCTTACGTTGAGGATAATCGCCCGCTTGGAAAATTTTAGATGCTAATTTGAAACGCCCAATTCAGGTAAGTGCGAAAATCCCCTGAAAGTACCAGAGAAGGCTCAACATAACAGTGGAGACTGCATTCTTGGCAGTTCTGTGTTTCTTTCCAGTCAAATCT
>Ga0307426_1001900_pt1 | contig 13312 bp, 7 predicted proteins | sample SalMarWE160340MG_FD_202165 | JGI IMG/M metagenome (GOLD analysis project Ga0307426, IMG submission 202165) | Salt marsh sediment microbial communities from the Plum Island Ecosystem LTER, Massachusetts, United States - WE1603-40 | ecosystem: Environmental > Aquatic > Marine > Intertidal zone >... | reverse complement strand
TTGTCATATGTATCGAACGCCGTCACCACTATGTCATTCGCAGGAGTCGCAAACGCTACCCCGGATGTCGCAGCTGCAGGCGCACCACTAATCGTGTAGTAACTCAATGCACCAGGATTCACCGTTATGGAATCATTTGCCGGGTTGTTGTATCCCTGATTGTTTGTGATGGCGACAGCAAAAGTTTCGGTAACCGTGTCGGTCAGTACAACGGTTGCTATCCCATTCGCTACCGTCACCGTTTCAGGGCCGCCAACCACACCGTAGCTCCCATCGCCCGTGCCCGTCGATACCCCGCTTATTGTACCGCTGAGTGTCGGATCGAAGGTAATCTGCGTCGTATTATCTGAAGAAATGAGATTCCCGTTCGTATCCTGCACCTGTACATTCAGTGTTGTTGTGCCGCCGGCATTAAAATCTGAACCGGCACCTGTAATAACAACATCTGTTGCGATATTGGGGCTTACCGTTATGCTGTCGTTCGATGGATTGGTGAGTCCTCCGCTATTTGTGATAGCGACTTCGAATGTTTCTGCGATCGAATCGGTAAGTGTCACTGCAGCAATACCACCTGAAACCACTACCGTTTCAGCACCGCCGACCACGCCGTAGCTTCCGTCGCCCACGCCCGTTGATACACCGCTTATTGTGCCGCTGAGCGTCGGGTTAAAAGTAATCTGTGTTGTGTTGTCGCTCGTGACAAGGTTCCCGTACTGGTCCTGCACCTGCACTGTAAGGGTAGTGTTCCCTCCTGCAGAAAAATCCAGTCCGGCACCGGTTATGACGACTGCACTTGCCGCAGCGGGGTCTACGGTAAGAGTGCGTGAGCCTAAAGGATTTTCACTTACCGTTACAGAATTCTCAGGAGGATCATTCTGATCCCTGTCCGCCGTGGCTGTATAGTCGTATGAACCTGCGGTGGTTAAACCTGATTGTGTAAATATAATTTCAACCCAGTGAGTTCCGCCGCCTGCAATTTCGTCATCCTCCAACTGTACGTGCAGAGTGCTTCCAACATATTCCCAGCTCGCAACGAGATTGGAGGTCGGTTTCGACGCACTGTTTTGTAAAAAGTAGGTCCTTGCGTCACTCACCACCGAGGTTACAACCATACTGCTTGAAGGGTAGGCGTTGGTAATTCTAAACTCATCGAGGAAGTTGAAAGCATTCAGGTCTGTGTTTGTGATCTTATATGTCAGTGATGTGGAGCCGTTCGTAGCGGTTATGTTGCGGTCGCCCTGGGCGGAAGCAGTTTCCCAGATATCCCCGTCAGCCGAAGTAGCTTCAGCCTGTGCAAAAAGTAAATTTCCCCCTGCAGCAAAGGAAGCGAGAAGCATTAAAATCAGTATGAGTATTCGTCTACGCATATATGTGCACTATTTTCCTGATAAAGGTAAAAGTACAGTATATAACATAGCACAATCTGGTAGAATTTCAATTTTGAAAATATATTATACTTGCGTTATTCGGAGGGTTTGTATCCGGCAAATATCGCCGGTTTATGTGCAATGTTTTATAATGCTGCTTTTAAAATGGATGAAGATTGAAAAATTGTTTAAAATTTTCCTTCTCCCAATGAAAAATTATATCTTCCGCACACAAGCTTTTTAATAAAGGCCGTACAATAAATTCTTCAGTCCGTTGCTCCCCTGGAAATATAGCTTTAAATCGTAAACGATTCCCGAAGAAAACCCGCTTGTATACGTCGATGTACCGGGATCGACATTCTTTATGGAGATGCCGTCGTACTCGTATATCAAATTTGTTGGTACACTGTTGCTTCCCTGAAAATAGAGCTTCGAGTTATACACGATGGGGGAGTCAAAACCATTCACATAATCACAGGAAACATCGACAGTGACATTCTTGATCGAAGTGCCGTCATACTCGTAAATCAAATTATTCAGGCCGTCGCTTCCCCGAAAGTATAGCTTCGAATCGAAAATGATTGGAGAGGCGAATCCGTTGTCATAATGAGAGGTACCAGGGTTAACATTCGATATCGATGTCTCGTTATATTCATACAGTAGTTTCTTCGCACCCGTACTATAACCCTCGAAATAAAGTTTCGTGTTGTACACGATACCCGCCTGGAAACTCGCGCTGTAATCAGACAACTCGGCAGTAACATCCTTTATCGATGTACCGTCGTACTCATAGATTTTGGGGTTGGTACCGTCATGCCCCTGGAAATAGAGTTTCAAGTTGTATACAACACCCGCACCGAAGTTTTTTGTGTACGAACTACCGGCGTATACAACATCTTTTATCGATGTACCGTCGTACTCATAGATTTTGGGGTTGGTACCGTCATGCCCCTGGAAATAGAAATTCGATTTATACTCGATCGCCGAACTAAAATTCGTTTTATAGCTCGAAGAACCAACCGCAACATCTTTTATAGACCCATCAAACTGGTAGACTTTTGAGACGAACCCGGTATTGTCGACCCCTTCGAAGAACAGAGAAGAACCGTACACGATGCCCGATAAAAAATCTTTCCCGTAATCAGATGACACATCGGTCACGTTATTTATCGAGGAACCGTCAGACTCGTACAGATAGTAGTCGCTTGCATATTTTCCCCGAAAATACAGCTTTGTATTAAACAAAACCGGACCAGAGAAACTGTTCTCATAGTCCGACGCACCGGCACTGACAGTACCTATCGAGGTGCCGTCAAACGAATAGATCAGAGGGTTTGATCCGTTGCTCCCCTGAAAGTAGATTTTTGAGCCGTACTCAATCGGGTAAATGAAACTGTTGTCGTACCCGGCCCCCGGCGAAACATCTGCAATTTCGACGGCGATTTTTGTCGATTGTGAAACCCCGGCATACACGGCTCTGTTCCCCGCTTCATCCCGTATTATGACATTGAAGTAGTACGTTGTTCCTGCAGTCAGCCCTGTTGCCGTTTTCGTGTCGATATCAGCCGCCCAGTCCTGCACGATCGTTCCGTTGTTTTCCGCATTATCCACCGTATCGATATTGTCACTCGGGGATTGCACGACCTTGTATTGCAGCTTGGACTGCAAAGAGGTATCGTCCGTCCCTTTGCTCCAGCTCAACTTTATCGAAGCCGATGTTACATCCGCCGTGGTAATAGTACCGCTACCGCCGGGAACCGGGGCTGTGGTATCCTGCTCAGGAGGAGGGGGCGTCTCACCACCGTTTCCACCCCCGCAACCGGAAATCAAACCAAGCACAATCAAAGATGCCGTGATGAACAGCACCAAAAATCCACTTTTATATTTATTGAAGTATCTCATTTGAGAACCTCCAGTATTAAAAAACATCAGTAAAAATTATTAGCCGTTTTAATTTTGTCTCCATTATATCGTCTATTTTAATAGCGTATCCATATATTATACAGTGTAGTACATATCTGCGAAACATCAAATTATTTCCAAAAATAATTACAATTGTAGCATCTAACCCATAACACATTTCAGAAAAAAATCGATACTTTCCAAATAAATCTGATTGACCGACACACCCCAAAGCTCTATATTTTATAGTGACAGGGGTGGTGATAAACCTGAGATCATACCCTTTGAACCTGAACCGGATAATGCCGGCGGAGGAAGTCGATGGTGATCTCCTGCCAGAGAAAATGCCCGCGTAAAAAAAACCTTTCATTCCAGGGCCAGACCAAGGCACGTAACGTACACGACATGCGTGGTATAACAGAACCCGGACATCGTAATCCTGGTGCCATCGCAGGAGGCAGTTTCCCCCATTGTACGCTCGCTGAGTATACCGGCAGAATGCGGCACAGTGTATTTTCTCTCGTTTATCCCGCCTCTTCAATAAAAGTCAGACTGAAGGTGACGTAAAAATCACATTAGAACAGCATATACCCTTGAGGAGGTTGCCATGAACAACTTAAATACGCACAAAAAACGGTTTTTCTTCTCCTTTAAAGTATCGGCACTGTTTCTTGTGTTCTCAATGAGCTGGGTGCTCCCCATACCTGGAAAGAGCCACCCTTTACTGCAATCGGCTCTGGCAAGAGATCCGAAAAAAGAGGCGGACCTTACCATCTACGCCTATGACTCCTTCGTTTCCGAGTGGGGGCCTGCCGGAAAGGTTATTCCGAAATTCGAGAAAAAATACGGTGTGAAGGTCGAGGTTGTTTCCGTGGGGGATGCCGGTCAGGTACTGAGCAGGGCAATTCTGGAGAAGAACAAACCAAACGCTGATATCGTTCTCGGCATCGACAACAACCTGCTGTCAAAGGCACTCGACACCGATATACTCGAACAGTACCATTCGCCGAACCTGGAGCGGATTCCGGATGAGCTTGTTTTCGATAAAAGCTATCACGTCACCCCATTCGATTACGGCTTTTTTGCCGTTGTCTATGATTCAAACTCAATAACCGATCCGCCGAAAAGCCTGGAGGACCTCGCCAAGCCTGCCTTCAGGAAAAAGATCATCCTGGAAGACCCCCGTACATCGAGCCCGGGTATGGGATTTCTGCTGTGGACTATCGCGGTGTACGGCAACCGCTACCTCGAATACTGGAAGCGGCTGATGCCGAATATCCTCACCATCACGGAGGGCTGGGATTCCGCGTACGGGCTTTTCACAAACGGCGAGGCGCCTATGGTTTTGAGCTATACCACGAGCCCGGCGTATCACGTGGAATATGAGAATACTACCCGGTACAGGGCTGCGATATTCAAAGAGGGTAACTACCTGCAGATCGAGGGCATGGGCATACTGAAAGGTGCAAAACACCCGGGCCTTGCCAGGAAATTCATCGATTTTACCCTCACCGACGATTTTCAAAAGGAAATTCCACTCACAAACTGGATGTTTCCGGTAGACCCGAAGGTCGAGCTCCCAAAAAGCTTCAATTACGCCCCGAAACCTGAAAAGATGTTTTCACTCGACACGTTTACTATTGAGAAGATGCAGGAACGCTGGATAAATGACTGGCTAACTGTGGCTGCCCGGTAGTGCCGCCGATGAACGTCATTCAAGCAATAATATCGGATGACATGCCGGTATTATTGCAGGATGAAACAGTACTGATAGCTGCGGTATGCGGAAGATGCAGTTAATATCCGGATGCAAAGTATCCGGAGAATACCGTCGGTGAAAACACCAGGATTGGTTATTACTCGCATTGCGTCTGCTTGCAGAAACTACGGCAGATGCAGACAGGCTTTCACCTGTTCAGGTGAATGGTTTGCGGGGAAGAACGGAAAAACATGCAGAATCGTAAAAGAACAACAGGCACCCTTCCTGTACTCGTTTTCCCCCTGCTCTTTATTGGGGTGTTTTTTTTCTTTCCCCTCTTTTCAATCCTGCGGGAAGGCCTCACCGACGAGAGCGGCCGGTTTACCGTCAAACAGGTCTTATCTATAATTACAGACATCTACTACCTTCGCATCATACTCTTCACCGTCGAACAGGCGCTATTAAGCACAGCCTTCTCTATTCTGCTCGGCCTTCCGGGGGCCTACCTGTTAGCCGGATACGAATTCAGGGGAAAGAGCATCATTAAGGCGATCACCACGGTCCCTTTTGTACTGCCGTCGATCATTGTCGTGCTCGGTTTCGTCATCTTTTTCGGAAACAACGGCATACTGAACGGGTTTCTACAGACAGCGTTTCACTTGAACGAACCGCCGTTAAAAATCCTCTACTCCATGAAGGCTATAATACTGGCACACACCTTCTACAACTTCCCGATATGCATCAGGCTCGTATCGGCCGTGTGGAGCAGAATAAATCCCAATATCGAACGCGCTGCCCGGAGCCTGGGAGCAAAGGGATTTACCCTCTTTCGAACCGCGATTCTCCCGCAGATTATGCCTGGCATACTCGCGAGCGCCGCACTCATATTCATCTTTTGCTTTACGAGCTTTGCCGTTATTCTCGTACTCGGGGGCGGCCCCCGGTTTACGACTATCGAGGTGGAGATCTACAGGCTTGCAAAGGTGAGTGTCGATTTCAACCGGGCGAGCGCGCTTGCACTTTGGGAGGCACTCTTCACCGTTATCTTCATGTTTACTTACATCAAGCTCCAGCACAGGGTAAGCTTTGCAGAAAAAGTCGCACTCCGGTTCGAGCGTCCGAGGCTTTCGAGCTTACTCAGGTCGGCATACGGGCCTGCCGTCATCCTGTATCTCGCCCTTGTCTTTTCACTGATCATTGCGCCGATGCTCGCCGCAGTTCATTACTCCCTCCTCGAAAAATCAAGTCGCGCTTCACAGTTCTCATATACACTCGGTTGGTACAAACTGATTTTCACCAATGCAAAACAGCGGGCTATTGCCGTTTCATACGGTGCCGTGATCAAGAACAGCCTCTTTTTCGGTTTCATGACGGTCCTTTTTTCCCTGCCAGTAGGAACGTCAATCGCCTATCTTACGAGCAGGAAAAAAATCCCATTCGGCGGGTTTTTAGAGTCCATTGCCATGCTCCCGCTCGGTATATCGACAATTATGCTCGGGCTCGGATACATTCGCATGAATCAGACGTTTGACATCACGGGGAAATGGTACGCCATAGCATGCGCCCATACGGTCATCGCATACCCATTCGTCATCCGCTCGACGAGCGCCGTATTCAGAAAAATCAGCCCGTCTATAGTAAAGGCAGCGTCGAGTCTCGGAGCAAACCGCTGGAAAACATTCTGGCGTATAGAGCTGCCTATGATAAAATCGGGTATCATAGCGGGTGCAACGTTCGCCTTCGCCATTTCGATCGGAGAAATAAACGCCACCCTCATGCTCTACAGCCCGAAGCTTACAACATTGCCCATTGCCATATACCGGCTGATATCATCGTACAATTATTTTGCCGCCTGCGCATTGGGCACGGTTCTCATGGTGATATGTTTTCTCGTTTTCTTTATTATAGATAGGATGGGGTTCGAGATTTCATAAGGATGGAATTATCGCGGATGCAGGGGTGTGCCTGGCACGATTTAAAATGTGAGGAATAATATGAGTCTCATGCTCAAAAATGTGACAAAACAGTACCCGGAGTTCAACATGGCGCTCTCGTTCTTCGTCGAGCCGGGGAAGCTTCTTACACTCCTCGGTCCGAGCGGCTGCGGCAAAACGACCACGCTTCATCTGATTGCAGGATTTATATCTCCGGACAGCGGGGACATACGAATCGGCAGCGAATCCATCGCGGCACGCATGCCGCACGAGCGGAATATAGGCGTGGTTTTTCAGGACTATGCGCTCTTTCCCAACCTGAATGTATTCGGCAACATCGCATTCGGTCTTCGAATGCACGGCTGGGAGCGGGGAAAAATCAAACGGCGTGTTGCAGAGCTGCTTGAGCTCGTCCGCCTCTCCGGATTCGAGTCGAGATCCGTAACGAATCTTTCGGGAGGTGAACAGCAGCGCATCGCTCTCGCCCGCGCCCTGGCTCCACGGCCCCGGCTTCTGCTTCTCGACGAGCCTCTTTCCGCCCTGGATGCAAAGTTGAGAAAAGAGCTCAGGTCAGAGATTCGGCGGATACAGCAGGAGGTACGCCTTACGACCGTCTACGTTACGCACGACCAGGAGGAAGCGCTTGCACTTTCCGACAATATTGCTGTCATGAACCGCGGGCGAATTGAACAGACGGGAAGCCCGTACGACATCTATAATGAACCGCAGACCCTGTTTGTCGCCGGTTTTGTCGGTATGTCGAACAAAATACACGGGAAGATAGCAGGGACTACCAAATCCGGGGCTGTTGAATATGTATTTGAGGTACTGACGCCGGAGGGAAAATTCACCGTTCACAGCCGAAAAAAACACGCACCGGGATCCGACGCAACCATTGTCTTCAGACCGGAAAAATGCACGCTCGATCAAAACGGAGGCAGTGCAAACAGTATTTCAGGGAAAATTACTGCCTTCGAGTACATCGGTGAAAACATGATAGTAGGCGTACAAACAAAACATGGAGAATATACGGCCAAACTGTCTCCTCTGGACGGCAGGAGCAGTTTCAATCAGGCGGGCGCATCCGTTCGCATCTTCATTCCACGGGAGCACATCAAGTTGCTTCCTGCCGACCCGCGATCAGCTGAATGAAGCGCGTCGGACCGCACGCGGCCTCTATTACCTGCCGACACCGCGTAACCTGGCTATAGTTTCATTCCACTTGTCCTGAAGATACCGTTTGAACTGATACTCCTCGTGAAAGTCATGAGAAATCTCAGAAGCCGCTGCTGACAACTCCCTGAACAGGCTCCGCACCATATCGGCTATCTCTGCAACATGTTCCATACCTGCGGGAACAAAAAACCGGGGGCTGAAGAGTGCCTTCTTAAGATGTTCAATCGACCCGCCATCCCTCACGGTTTTGAGTGAATCGATATTGCTGTTTCTAATCTCGAGCAGCGCCTTTACATCCTTTACAACCCCTTTCGGGACATATGCCGATATCGCATCCTCCTTGCCCTTTACAGAGATCTCGCCTTTTGGCTCACAATTGATGAAATCGCGTACCTCAGCATACACCGTGTCAGTAACAAGTATCTCATCTGGAACCGCCGCGCCCTCCAGCCGTGAAGCCGTGTTTACCACATCGCCGTATATATCATTCTCCCTCCACATAACTGATCCTGAGTGGATACCGATCCTCACAGAAAACTTTTCCTCCTCCACAGCATGGAGATTGTACTCCCTGATCTTCCCCTGGATCTCAAGCGCACTTATCGCCGCATTCACCGGATGTTTGAATACGGCGAGAATGCCGTCCCCCATCTTTTTGACAATCTGGCCGTTGTAGGTTCCGACAGTTGGAACAACCGTTTCATCGAACTGCTTAACAAGCAACATCAGCTTTGTAATATCGGAATGCGCAGTTTTTTCAGTATAGCCGACCATATCAATGAAAAAAACGGTGAGATTCTGTGAGTGCTCCCGCTTCAGCTGAAACTCGAATTTCGGGTGAAGAAAAGGTTTTTCCGGGCTGACTGCAGCTCCATTTGCCCTGCCAGGTGCCCTGTCTGAAAAAGGAACGGTGATAAGCTCATCAACTACGGCAGTTTTTATCTTTTCGGCAAACGGACTTTCAGCCTGCTCACAAAGCAGTTTATACGCCGCTTCCCGGATTTCATGATTATCCGATCTGAGATGCTGAACAACCGGTCTCAACAGAGATCGTCGAAACAGGCCGGATAGGGCGCTAAGAACATCAAGTACCAGCACTGTATTGGATGACGATAGCCAGTCGCATGCCACCCTTTCAACGTAATCATCCCCGAGCATGAGGAGTGTAGCGAGCGCATCGACCTTCACCGCCTGCGTATCGTCCTCCAGAAGCGCGTATAGCCTGCCGATAACAAGATCGCGGGATATATCCCTATCGATTTTACCCCTCTTCCTGATAATTTCCATGCCCGTTCTCGTCAGTTTCGGATCCCGGCTGTCAAGGTATCCAAGAGCAGTGCGAAGAGAGCCGGATCCTCCATAGGCTGCAATAATCTCGGCAGTCTTTCTCTTTTCCCCGGGCTCGAAATAATCGGCTTCAAACACCCGAAAGAGGCGGTGTATCGCAGCCTCATTTCCATTCAGATTCATTGAAGCAAGCACCTCAATGTCGAGGGATCTCTCACCGGGAACGATGTCCGGAAGAAAGAGCAGCCTGATGAGCTGTTCGGCAGCATGAGGAGTCGGAAGGTACTGCGCGCCCCGTATAAAGCTCCTGAGAAATTCCCTCTCAACCGATGGCTTTTCAAACACCTGATCGCTTTTTCTCATTATATACTTTGATCCGAGCTGGCACAGAGTAACGATTGCAACCTTTTCCAGATACAACACCTGCTGTTCATGCGCAAACAAGTACGTCTCCCGAATTTTCTTCAGAGACCCTTTCATGCCCAAAAAACCGGCAGCCTTTAAAAGTCTTGCCAATCTTCTGAGATGTGTTGAAACCTGCGGATCGGCATTCCTCATAATGGTGTATATGCGGTAGCGCCGTTTCTTATCCGTTTCAAGAAAAAGAGGAACACTGGCCCGAAAGGCCTTGACATCGCTGTTTGTTCCTTCGTTGATAAACCAGGTAAGTTTTTCAATGAGCAGCCTGGCATCTCCGGTTATTTCCTTTCTGAAAAGGGCACGCATATCCTCGACAACCGCAGTAGGACAGTATTTTTCGATGGAGTGCCGTAAAAACAGGGGGAGCAGTTCCTCGCGGTTTGATATTTTCGTAACGGAGGTCAGGCCTGCCTGCGCTTTTTTGAACGACGTTTCAAGATGAACAGACACAACGGTTCGTAATTCATTCAAGGCCTGAGGTGATCTCTGCCTGAAAACTTCTATGGCCTCGCGGATAAGATCGCCGATAACCGATTCCACCTCCCTGTCGACAAAGGGAACCATCACAAGAAAGCGAAAGATACTTTTTACGGAAAAACACTGCCTGATGTTGTTCTGAAGAAGATCGAGGAGCTCGAGCAGTATGTTTTTTTTAGACTCCGAGAGCACATCAAGAACAAACGGAAAGCTTGGATTTTTTTCCCTGAGAAGACAGGCGCTTAAAAAGGCGGCACGTACCGGTTCTGAAATTGTTTCACCCCTTCCTTCCAATTTTTTCAGAAATGAGGAAACACTTTCACTACCTGAATTTGCGATATGATAAAACACGGCTTTCTGTACGGCGGGATGTGCATTGGATATATAGTAATCCAGAAACACAAAATCATCGGCATCGATAAGTCCACGTACAGCTGATATGTGAAGGCTCTCTCCTCCCGTTCTGTCTGAAAGCACGCCCCTGTTGAGCTCGAGCACCCGTTCATGCCTCGGTTGAATCGCATTCACCGCATCAAGTACCTCTCGTTTCAGCTCAATTTCCTTGAATGTGGTGTAGTACTGCACAAGATGCTCAACCGTCCCGGGTACCCTGATCGCCGCAAAAGTCCGTATCGCCTCGAGTTTAAGGGCAGCGGGGCTCTTTTCAATTATTGAAAACAGATGTCCCACCGCTTCTACATTGCCATTGACAGCTGACGACTGCAGTGCCGCTCTACTCACTTCATTATCGGGGTGGAAGAAGTAATCGGTCAGCAGGGCAAAAACGTCGTCTCCGGGAAAGCTCTTGAGCAGCCTGAGCATCGTTTGGATTTTATCTCCGGCTTTTTTCCCGTTGTCATCGCTCTTATTCTCACTATTTTCAACACCGGTGGTCATTTTTCAGTTCCTGTATCCATGCCTGGTTGATGCAGTACCTCCTGTGTTGCCGTATGGGTCTGAAATCATTACTATAATAAAAAGTGGCGAATGTCCCTGGCGGGATATGCCACTTCGCGGCCGATCCTTGACAGGACTAGGTATCAAATTGTAACTTCGCGAGAAGTTACTAAGAAGTGCAAAGTCTCCTATTTAATTATAATATAGTGCCGTGCAAACCTGCAACCAATATAAGGCATTTGCGTTGTTAACTTTTTATTCGTATTGACCCGTACTGAGCCTTCATTTTAATGTTGGTTTTTTATTATATCAAATCACTGCACAACTATATTTCCAATCTATGTCACTTTGTTTGGGTATTTTTACCTCCCACTACGATCAACACCTTATTTCATTCCTGTCACAAAAGCCTCTACGCATACCCGTACACTCAGATAATCTGTTCATAGACCCAGTGTCTCTTTCATCCCTGATCAGGCAACCTGCACAAGGCTTCGCATGTACTCCTTCTGCTTCTCCTTGATCCTCCCCAATGCCATCGCAAGCATGATACACATCGCAATCGAACAGCGAAACTTCATCTTCTTCAATCCTCGTATATAGTGCTGCTCAAACCCAAAACTCACATCCAATCTGCTGTTCACCCGCTCTACCGACGTCCTCTTCTTATAGATTTCCTTCCACCTGTAGCTCGATCGTGCCAACGGCGTGAATACCCGTCGGTCCTCCTTAAGCGGTATCCTCACCGCTTTCCCAACCCCACACCACCGCTCACCACTACATCCATATCCATATTGCTTCGCCGGACACCGGTACTTCAACGTTCCTCGCCCCTTCTCAAATCCCCCATACGCCATCTCACGACGCTCATCTCCATTCGGATTCTCACAATATACTTCACCACGAAAGTTGTATACTACGTTCCAAGGGCGATCCAAAGCCTTCGTCTCATCCCCATCCTTCCACATGTCCCGTATGTCTATCACTGGCTTGATCCCGTACTTATCCCATAGCTTCTCCACAAGCTTCCCGTCATCATACCCTCGATCCCCAAGCCCATACTCACATCGCTTCAGTACCTCAGAATGCCTCCCCTCAATTTTCTCAAAAAGCTCATGCGCCACCGGTATCTCCGCCCCAGATGCCTTCGTTACTCTATAACTGACCGGAAGTTCATACGTCGCATCTACCACCAAATGGAGCTTGTACCCAAACCAGCTCTTCACTTTCTCCCATGCCGTCCCGTCTTCCCTTATCCCACGGTATACCTTCTTCCCCCAATCAGCATCAATATCACGCCGCCCATCAGCCTCATTATTCTCCTTCCTGCCTCTCCTCCTCTTCCCGTTCGCATGACTCTCGATCGCTTTCCCATCAATAGCCAAGTATTCCCCAAAATCCGGCAACTCCTCCTTCAGCTCCTCCACCAAATCCTCAAATATCCCTTCTATCTCTTCTTCATGTTTCATCAGATTCCTTAAAAACCTGCTGTATACCCACGACCCAGGTACAGCATCTAACCCTTTCTCTACCTCAAATCCACATAACTCCCGCAGCTGCGCATTCCTCTTCAGCTCACGCCTCAGACTCTCTACCGACTTGTGCTCATATACCACCCCTGCCAATATCGTGTTCCATACCGCCCGCACCGGATACTTATCTCGCCCCTTGTCCCGCTCCTTCTCCAATGCTACCATTAGCTCCTCGTCAGGGAGATAATTCAACACCAGATTTAATCTCTCCAAATCCCCTAAATCCTCAATTTCTTTCCACCCAAAAAGCCTTTTTTGTGCTATAATTGCCATGAGGTGGCCTCCTCCTTTTTGTTTTTTTCTCACCGTCATTATAGACGGAAAACAAAGGAGTGTCACCTCTTTTTTATCTAATTTCATGTATAACATATATATAACTGTATTGGGGTCAATTCCTTCCAATATGTCTATTTTCCCTTGTCAAAGAGCCTATTTCGCCCCTTTTATGGGGTAAAATTATTCTAAGCAACTCTCTATCTCTTTATATGAATTTATTTTACAAACATCGCTAATGGCTTTTACAAGGCATTTGCGTTGTTAACTTTTTATTCGTATTGACCCGTACTGAGCCTTCATTTTAATGTTGGTTTTTTATTATATCAAATCACTGCACAACTATAT
>Ga0307426_1001897_pt1 | contig 13322 bp, 10 predicted proteins | sample SalMarWE160340MG_FD_202165 | JGI IMG/M metagenome (GOLD analysis project Ga0307426, IMG submission 202165) | Salt marsh sediment microbial communities from the Plum Island Ecosystem LTER, Massachusetts, United States - WE1603-40 | ecosystem: Environmental > Aquatic > Marine > Intertidal zone >... | reverse complement strand
ATCAGATAAACGACGGGGTTGAACAGCGTTATCTTCTGCCATATCGGCGGCAACATCTTTATCGAGTAGAAGCTCCCTCCCAGAAAAGCGAGCGGAGTAACTATCATCAGCGGCACTATCTGGAGCTTCTCGAACCCGTCCGCCCAGATGCCGATTATGAATCCGAACAGACTGAATGTAACGGCGGTCAGCAGGAGGAACCCCGCCATGAAAAGCGGGTGCTCTATTTCGTACGCCACGAAAAACCTCGCGGTGCCTAGTATTAGAAGACCGAGTATGACTGATTTCGTCGTCGCCGCGCCCACGTACCCGATAAGAATCTCTACGTGCGATACCGGCGCGGACAGGACTTCGTAGATCGTGCCGATAAACCTCGGCATGTAGATGCCGAACGAGGCGTTTGATATGCTTTCGCTCATCAGCGTGAGCATCACGAGCCCCGGGATGATAAACGCGCCGTAGCTTACTCCCTCCACGTCACCCATCCGCGACCCTATAGCAGCTCCGAACACGACGAAGTAGAGGGACGTCGAGAGTATCGGCGAAGCGATGCTCTGTAGAATCGTCCGCCACGTGCGCGCCATTTCAAACTTATATATCGAACGTATTGCGTATATATTCATCGTCTCTCCGTGACCAGGCTTACGAAAATCTCTTCGAGAGAGCTTTCCATTGAATGGAGGTCTCTCAGATAAATACCGTTCTCGTTAAGCCTCCTGAGAAGCCCCGTTATACCGGTTTCGGCGCTCTGCGAGTCGAAGGTGAATATAAGCTCTTGGCCGTCCGGCGACAGCTCCAGCGCATGGCCCGCGAGCGCTTCCGGAATGGATTCGAGAGGGCTCTGCAGGTGGAGCTTCAGCTGTTTTTTTCCCAGCTTCAGCATAAGCTCGTTTTTGTCCTCGACCAGTATCAGCTCCCCTTTGTTGATAATCCCAATGCGGTCGGCCATTTCCTCCGCCTCTTCGATGTAATGCGTAGTGAGGATGATTGTCACGCCGCCTTCCCTGAGCCTCCTCACCATTTCCCACATATCGCGGCGCAGCTCGACGTCAACTCCCGCCGTGGGTTCGTCCAGAAACAGTATTTTCGGCTCGTGCGAGAGGGCCTTCGAGATAAGCACGCGGCGCTTCATTCCCCCCGAGAGCTCCATTATTTTCGAGTCCTTCTTGTCCCAGAGCGAGAGGTCGCGGAGCACCTTTTCGATATGCTGCGGATCGGGAGGCTTGCCGAAAAGCCCGCGGCTGAAATTCATCGTCGCGAGCACCGTTTCGAAAACGTCGGTCGTAAGCTCCTGAGGCACGAGCCCTATCTTGGACCTGGCATCGCGGTACTCCGTGATAATGTTGTGTCCGTCCGCTAGTACCGTGCCTTCGGTGGGGGTGACAATCCCGCAGATAATGCTTATGAGCGTCGTCTTCCCGGCTCCGTTCGGGCCGAGCAGGGCGAAAATTTCGCCGTCGTGTATATCCAGATTGATGTTCTTTAAAGCCTGAAAGCCCGTAGCGTACGTCTTGCTAAGGTCCCGGACCGAGATGATCGTTTGCAATTTTGTCCCTGTTTTTTTCGAGTAAGGTTGCCCAGTAGACGGAAGTTTCGCAAGTTGGACGGTTACGGATAGAGACCCCTCAGCTTCCTTGCCTCTGCGACCTGTTCTATTCCGAGCTTGAGCGCCGCGAGCCTGAGCGAAATTTCTTCTTTTTCGGAGAAATCCACCACCTTTTCGAATGTGGATTCCATTTTTTTCTTGAGCTCCGCAAATACCGTATCGCTCGGCCAGAAATACTCCTGAAGCCCCTGCACCCATTCGAAATAGGACACTATCAGCCCACCGGCATTGGCCAGCAAGTCGGGTATAACTGTTATGCCCATTTCCCTGAGTATGTCGTCGCCTTCAGCCGTAATGGGGCTGTTAGCGCCCTCAACGACCATCTGGCATTTAAGTTCGGAGGCGTTTCGGTTCGTTATCACCCTTCCGAGCGCGGCGGGTATGAGTACGTCGCATTCGAGGGTCAGAAGCTCTTCGTTGGTGATTTTCTCCCCTCCGTTCCATTCGGTCACCGTGCCCGTTTCCTTTACGGCTTCAAGTATTTCCTCAATCTCGAGCCCGTTCGGATTAAATACCCCTCCCTTCACGTCGCTAACGGCGATCACCTTGATACCGATTTCTTTGAGCTTGAGGGCCGTATAGCTGCCGACGTTTCCGAATCCCTGTATAGCTACACTTACACCGTCCCTGTATTGCAGGTATTTCTTGATTGAGTCCCGGGTTACGTAGGCTACGCCATACCCGGTGGCTTCCTCCCTGCCGGCCGAGCCACCCAGTATCGTCGGTTTGCCCGTGACTATGGACGGAACGGTATAGCCCTGAGTCATACTGTACGTGTCCATCATCCACGATATTATCTGCGGGTTGGTCCCCATATCCGGAGCGGGAATGTCCTTGTTGGGGCCTATAACGGGCAGTATTTCGGCGGTGTATCTCCTCGTGAGCCTTTCCTTCTCCGCCTGCGAAAGCGAAGACGGCTCTACGGTAACTCCTCCCTTCGCGCCCCCGAACGGAAGCCCGGCCAGTGCGGCTTTCCATGTCATGTTCATCGCTAGCGCGGCGACTTCCCCCAAATCGACCTCGGGATGGTAGCGAACCCCGCCCTTGCACGGACCAAGCGTATGGTTATGCTGGACTCTGTAACCACTGAATACCTTAAGCTCTCCGTTGTCCATTCTCACCGGACAGCTTACAGCCAGCGCCCGCTGTGGGAACCTGAACCTGTCCCTGAGGCCTTCTTCGATAATCAGCCCCTCGCTTGCCCTGTCGAACTGCATCACCGCCTCGCTGTAAGCGGGTGAATCCAATAAATTCTGCATCTTCATTAGCCCCCGTATTATGGAATGTCAGGGATATATAATATATGATTTTCTTCTTACCGGCGTCGATTTGTCGTTCGCGGAGGAGTTATTAGGGGGTAATATCTCGAAATATAAGGGAACGCGCACCCGATTTCCATACATAAGGAGATGCGGGTGCGCGTGAGGCTTATCAATTAATGGTCGGTCGAATTACCGCCGATTACATCCAGTATCGGCTTGGGCGTATCTTTCGAGCTCGGAGGAAGAATCGGCAGCTCGACCTCGGGCTGTTTGCCGGTAAGCGCCCCCAAAAATACGACTATCTTATCGACCTCTTCCTCGTTCAGCTTTTGTCTGAGCTGGGCCTCGCCCATAATAGTCACGGCTTCTTTCAGGTCCCAAACCTTGCCGGAATGAAAATAAGGCGCGGTAAGAACGACATTACGAAGAGTCGGCACCTTGAACACGTACTCGTCGCTTTCCGTTTTTGTCACGGCGTATCTGCCTTTGTCCCCCGCGGGGCGTACTTCCTCGGGCGGTTTCTGTACAAGTCCGAACGGGAAGTAACCACCGCCGCCCACGTTTATCCCGTTGTGGCAGGACGCGCAGCCTTTATCCACAAACAGCTTGAGTCCTTCTTTCTGCTCCGCCGTGAGCGCCGAATCGTCTCCTTTCAGGTATCGGTCGAACGGGGAGTCAGGCGACAGGAGCGTTGATTCGTAGACCTCGATAGCTTTTACGGAATTATCGAAAGTGACCGGGTCTTCCTCGCCGGGAAACGATTTCTGGAACAGCGCCACGTACTCGGGCATGCTCTTTAATGTCTCGACCACCCGCTCGGGAGTGTTGCTCATTTCTACCGTCGCCTGCATCGGCCCCATCGCCTGCTCGGCCAGGTCCTTTGCCCTGCCGTCCCAGAACTGCGCGATGTTAAAGACGGAGTTCAGCACGGTGGGGGCGTTGCGAGGTCCCTTCTGCCAGGCGTGCCCGACCGATGTCTCCTGCAGGTCCACTCCGGCCGTCGCCATGTTGTGACAGGTGTTGCAGCTTATGAGGTCCGAAGCTGACAGTCGCGGCTCGAAGTACAGCATCTTGCCGAGTGTTAACTTGTCCGGCGTAAGCTCGTTGCCTTCGATTGCCGGCGGGCTGTCCGGTATGGGTTTAAAGAGTGCCTGCGCCTTTTTCATCGAGTCGTCCTGCGTTTTATCGTCCTGCGCAAGCGCCGTCACTGTTCCAACTTGAGCTATAAACAGTATCAAAAACAGTATCTTTCGGTACATATTGTGTCCTCCGCATTTTTTCCGCCGGAAGGCGGACTTATGGGCGGATATACGGCGCATCCTATGCTGTTTAACTTTTCGCCATAAGATGCGCCGTCAGGGAATTCACCCTCCCCCGATTAAAGTACCCATAAGCTTGTTTGTTCTTCCGGACTTCAATTTTATCGCCTCACAGTAGAAAATATATATAAACTATATGAAATACTGTTTATGCAAAGCTTATGCCAGGAATATATTCAATGTTTACAGGTGCAAACGAATACGCCATGCAACGGGCTATGTCAGATTTCAAGACATACTGCATTCCGCGGTTGTGAGCCTCTTAGACGGGGCGAAATTAATTGAACGTTCACTTAATTCCGGGATAATTAAACTATATCCATGAGAGAGACCTGGGCCGAAATACGCATCGATTCACTCATCCACAATTTTGGCGTCGTGAAAGAGCTTGTAGGCAGCGGCGTAGGTGTGCTTTCCGTCGTAAAGGCCGACGCCTACGGGCATGGCGCGGTCGAGGTCGGAAGGGCGCTCGAAGAGGCGGGTACGGAGATGCTTGGGGTTGCCACGGTGGAAGAAGCCGTCGAGCTCAGGGACTACGGTATCGAGATTCCCATAGTGCTGCTGGGCGGTATCAGGCCGGGAGAAGCCGCGGTCGCCGTCGAGCACGGTCTTACTCCCTGCGTATTCTCGCTCGAAGTTGCCGAGGCGATGGACAGGGAGTCGGGCAAGGCCGGAAAGAAGTCGCGTTATCACATCAAGATGGATACCGGGATGACGAGGCTCGGTATAAGGCCCGAGGAGGCGGATACCTTTCTTCAGAAGCTTGCCGGATTCGGGAATATTGAAATGGAGGGCGCCCTCACTCATCTCGCGTCGGCGTTTACGGAATCGCCCGAATATACTCACTCTCAGCTCGGGACCTTTGAGAATCTTGTCGGGAAACTGAACGCGCACGGGTTCTCCCCCCGGTACGTTCATACGGCGAACAGCGCTTCGATACTCCGCTATCCCGAATCCCATATGAATCTCGTGCGTCCGGGGATAATGCTCTACGGCTCCGGCGGTAACGGCTCTCACGCTCTTAAGCCGGTCATGACGCTCAAGACCAAGATCATTCAAATAAGACGAGTGCCCGAAGGGACCCCCGTCAGTTACGGCGGCACTTTTGTCACCGGGCGGCCTTCACTCATAGCCACTCTCCCGATAGGATACGCGGACGGCTATATGAGGCGGCTCTCAAACCGGGCCAGCGTTTCGGTGAGCGGCAGCCGCGCTCCCGTCGCGGGCGCGGTGTGCATGGATCTGATAACGGTCGACGTAACGGACGTGCCCGGAGTATCGGTGGGCGACGAGGTAGTGCTATTCGGCGACGAGCTTGTGTCCGTGGATGAGCTGGCGCGCTCTGCCGACACCATTTCCTACGAGCTTCTGTCCATCACGGGAAAAAGGGTGCCGCGCCGGTATCTTTGACCGCTGTAATTTGCCTTTCTTACAAATAATTAATAGATATTGACCTTATTTTGGTTACATTTAAGGAATGATTCTTGTGAGTGCATCATATTTCGCCGTAGTTATAACACTCATGCTGTATCTCGTCCCCTCGCTCACAGCGTCAGGAGAAGAAGTCCTCAACTTGGGCCCGCTCCTCTACATTGACAGGGATGAAGAAACGGGGGCGGAGAGCATCGACGCGCTCGGGCCGTTCGTCACATACAAAAAGTCTCCCGAGGGGGAGGAATACGGATTCAGGCCCTTATTCTACAGTTTCAGCAATTACAGGAAGGATACGACCGGGCTCGACGTCGTCTACCCGCTTCTCACTCACCGCTCTTTCGAAGGCGATACCAAGCTCCAGATGCTGGTTTACCTTTTTTATTACAAATCCGACCTGAGACCGAGCGGATTCAGGGAAAAGGAGTATACGCTGTTCCCTTTTGTCTTCGGCAGGCACTCGGAGGACCCGGGCCGGAGCTACTTCGCGCTTTTCCCCCTGTTCGGCAAGCTCAAACATAAATACGGCAAGGAAGAGATAAGCTTCGCGCTTTTCCCTCTGTTCCTGCAGACGAAAAACGAGGGCGTCACGAATACTAACGTTATCTGGCCTTTCTTCGGCGCGTATTCGGGCGAAGGCGTTTCGGGCGGGAGGTTCTGGCCCCTTTACGGGCAGTTCGAGAATGAAGGCAAGCTTGAAGACAGGTTCGCGCTATGGCCCATATACACACACAGAAAAAGGAACTTCTACGGCGAAACAATTACTTCAAACGCATTTCTGCCGTTTTATTACGGGGTAGACATGCCGGGGAGACAGCAGCGCACCTACCTCTGGCCGTTCATTTCGACCGTCGATGACTCGAACAAGGACGTAAAGAGACGGGACATACCCTGGCCCTTCGTAACATTTTCAAGAGGGACCGTTAACACTAACAGAATATGGCCGTTTTTCTCGCTCAGAAAAGAAAAGGATTACGAGACCGGCTTTATAATGTGGCCGCTCTACGGTTATAAAAAGTACGTTTTCAGTGATTACATCAGGACAAGGAAGACGCTCGGCCTGTTTATATACAAGGATATAACGGATGTTCCTACAGAAGAGGGAGGCAGGAGTGGCAAGGCCGTACACATGTGGCCTCTTTTCAGCTACAAGACCAGGCCCGACGGATCGAGTTATTTTCACTTCCTCTCGTTACTCGAGACCTTCCTTTCGGAAAATCCCCCGAGGGAAAGAAACTGGGCCCCGTTCTGGAGCTTTATCGTCTGGAGGATGGATGAGGAGGGCAATCAGTCTTCATCAATCCTCTGGAACACCATCAGGACGGAGAGGACGAAGGACGGAGCGAAGAAATTCGAGCTCAGACCTATAATTCCTGTCATCTCTTTCGAGGATTCCGAGGAGAGGTCGAAATTCTACCTGCTGGGCGGTCTGCTCGGCTATAAAAGCACGCCCGAGAAAAAAACACTGCGCATTCTTTTTATTCCTGTTAATATTTCATCTAATAAGAAAGATGACACGGCTGACAACGACAGCGGAGGATCATAGGATTTGAACGGAGTATCGACATTTTTCAGGGTAACCGGCGGTATCGTGAGTCTGTTCGTCGAGACCATATACTGGTGTAAATCCTTCTGGTCCAACGCAGACAAGATAATGGCGCAGCTGCTGGTGATAGGTTATCAGACTCTGCCGGTAGGAGCGCTGATCGCCCTATTCTCGGGCGGCGTGCTGGCCCTCCAGGCGGGCCCGACTCTCGCGCAGTTCGGAGTCGAGGAAAACGTAGGCGGCCTCGTAGGTCTGTCCCTCGTGAAGGAAATCGGCCCCGTAATGGCGGCCATTCTGGTCGCAGGAAGGGTGGGCTCGGCGATGGCCGCGGAGCTTGCGTCAATGAGCGTCTACGAGGAAATAGACGCCCTTAAGACCATGGACATAAACCCCGTCAGATTCCTCGTGATGCCAAGGTTTATAGCAACGGTGCTCGCGCTCCCGACGCTCGTGATATACATGGACGTCATCGGCTGGTTCGGAGGGGCTATAGTCTCCTATATCAATCCCGAAGTGCACGTCACGTTCAGTGTTTACTACAGAAACCTTGCCGACTTGGTGGATTTCACCGCGTTTGTCAACGGGCTCATAAAGGCGGCGATATTCGGCGTGATAATTTCGATTGTGTCATGCTACGTCGGTTTAAAGACAAAAGGCGGCCCCAGGGAGATTGGTACTTCGGTCACCAAGGCCGTCGTGCTCTCTTTCGTGCTCGTTCTTGTCTTCGATTATTACGTAACGAGGATTTTGTTATTCCTGAATTTGGATTAGACTACATTATAATTAGACATGCCTGAACAAGAACAGAATATACATACGGGAAACGACGCTATGGTTGAAAAGCCGGCCGCACGGTCGAACGGCGCCGGGAAGGAGATCCTGGACTATCTGAGCTCCGAGCCCGTGGGTGTTTCCATAAAGGACCTGAGAAAGTCGTTCGGGGACAACCAGGTACTAAGGGGCGTCGACCTCGATATAGAGCCCCGTGAGACCGTCGTGATACTGGGTAAGAGCGGCACGGGCAAAAGCGTCCTCTTAAGGCACATCATAGGTCTCGAGGAGCCCGATTCGGGTACGATCGAGATCGGCGGAGAGGACATCCACGAGCCCGACTTTAAGAAGCACCACATCATAGGAATGGTGTTCCAGTCCTCCGCCCTGTTTAACTCGTTCAGCGTCGAAGACAACGTCGCTCTGTATCTCAGGGAGCATAAGATATTCGACGACGACCGGAGAACGCTTGAAATCGTAAGGAGCGCGCTTGGGATCGTGGGGCTTGAGGAGAAGGAGGACGTCATGCCCTCTATGCTCTCGGGCGGTATGAAGAGAAGGGTCGCTGTCGCGAGGGCGCTCGTAATGAACCCAGACCTTATCCTCTTCGACGAGCCGACTTCGGGACTGGACCCTATGATGACGCGTACCGTCGGTGATCTCCTGCGTGACCTCAATGACCGCGTTGAGATAACCCAGATCGTGGTTACGCACGATGTCGACCTCGCATTTTACGTCGCGGACAGGATAGCGATACTAAGCAACGGCAAAATAATAGAATTCGGGACGCCCGAGCATATAAAACGCTGCGAGAACGCGGCGGTGAAGGAATTCATAACCCCTCAGTTCGAACAATAAAGGAGGCAAACGTATATGAATACCCATTTAAAGGTAGGCATATTTTTCGTAGTGGGTCTTTTGATACTCCTCGCGGTATTTGATTTCGTGGGGGACATACCGTTTTTCAGGAATGACATTGCGCTAAAGACCTACTTCGAGTCGATAGACGAGCTGAGAACGGGCAATCCCGTAAGAATCGAGGGTTATGAAATAGGGAAGATTTCAAAAATAAATCTCGCCGACAGAAAAATTGAGGTAGTGATGACCGTTAACAAGGACAGCGGAGTCAGGACTGATTCCGTGGCGAGGATTCAGCTTACGAGCCTCCTGGGGACGAGCTACATAAACCTAACATTCGGGTCTCCCGGAAGCCCGCTGGCCAAAGACGGGGCCGTGCTCCCGAGCCAGGAGCCCGCCGACATTAACGATATACTCGTAAAGGTCGACGAGGCCGTGGGCTCTATAAAGTCCGCAGTCGGCGCTTTCGACGTATTCGGCGAGAACAAGGAGCAGCTCACGAGTATCGTGAACAACCTGGACGGCGTACTGGCCGGGCTCCAGAAAGGGGAAGGTACCTTCGGCAAGTTATTAAAAGACGATACTCTCTACGATCAGGCCGAGGAGACGTTTGCTAACGTGAACGACATAACCGCCTCGCTCAAAGCGGGAAAGGGCACGCTGGGCAAGCTGCTCACGGACGACCAACTCTACGAGGACGCAAAGGTTGCGCTCTCCGGACTCGGAGACCTGTCCGGCAAGCTCGATAACCCCAACGGCACGATAGGAAAGCTCTTGAACGACGACACGCTCTACAACGAGGCCACGGGAGCGGCCACTAATCTGAACCAGATACTCGAAAAGGTTAACTCCGGCCAGGGCACTCTGGGACAGCTCGTAAACAGCGACGAGCTCTACCGCGACGCACAGGACACGCTTCTCAAGGTGGATAAAAGCATTGACACGCTCGACGATCTGGCGCCTCTCGGAGTGTTCGGAACCGCGCTCGGCGTCGTCACGCTGTTCTAGATGAAGATAAAGCCCGTCCTTCTCGCATCCATAGACCTGACGGACGATTCATTCGTTACGGGCTTTAAGGGCGGAATTTCCCCCATCAGGGACTCCATCTCAGAGATAGGGCTCATAAACTTCCCGGTGCTGAGAGAATTTGACGGCAGGCTTCAGGTAGTGACGGGATGGAAGAGAATACTTGCCGCAAAAGAGCTCGGATGGGACGAGATTACATCCAAGGTATACGAATCGCATGAGCTGTCCGATGAGTCCTGCCTAAAGTACATATACCACGACAACAGCGGAAGGATGGACGACATGGAGCTGGCCGAGCTTTTGGTCAGGTTCAGGGACATCCTTGGCCTAGGGGATAGGGAAATGATAAATAACACGCTGCCCTTTCTCGGCGTGCCGCCGTCACGAAAGCAGCTCGACAGGCTCACGGGTCTCGCGGCGCTGGATGATTCGGTCAAGTACGCATACTACAGGGAAAGGATTACTGTCGAGCAGTGTCAGATGCTCAGCGAAACGGCTGTTAGCCTCTCTCCCGCTGTTTTCGCGCGTCTTATAGATGAATATAAGCTAAATAACAATGAGTCGCGGCAGGTAATAAAGGATATTGAAGAAATTGTTTTAAGAGACGGTCTATCTACGGAGGAATTTTTAAACGAGTTGAGGGAAAGTGCCGAAGGCGGCGGCAAAGACGGGCTCATTGCGGAGCTAAAAAAAATACGCTACCCCGCCCGGACACGTATCGAAGAAACTTATGCCGAAGCCTTCGATAACTTAAGCCTGCCTGAAAGCGTAACAATTCACATAGGGCCTTATTCCGAAGGGAACGATATAGAGATTCACATTAAGGCCGGAAGTGCGGAAGAGCTTTCAAGAGCGCTCTCGGCGCTCGAATCCGCGACAAATGACGGCCGTATCCGGAAGCTCATTTCTATCGCGAGGGAAGGGGAATAAAGCGGCGGTGGATTGAAATCAACGGATAATGCGGCTTCAACTTCTTCGCAAGGGCGTTAATAAACCTGAATGTTATTTGCACTTGCGAATAAAACCCCTTGACAAACCTGGTATTCCCATAATAGAATATATAAACATTATGGATGCGCTAATATCTTATACCGATCACGGCGCAGGAAATATGCTAATGAATGCGGGTGTATTATTGAAATCCCGCCAACCCGTAATATATAATATTTATATTCTCTCGGCTTTCTTTCGCAACGCTTATAATACTGTGCAATTGCAGTATGGTGGGAATACGAAAGATGGAGGAAATCATACGGTTTTACAGTAAAAGTCATACGCAAGGAGAAAAATCATGGGACTTAACAGGGAGTTTATAGGAAAAGCATTCGAGCCGGTGATACACGTGGTAAGCACTGACGAAGTGGTGGATTACGCATGGGCCATAGGGGCGCGGAATCTCAGTTATTTCAATTACAACGGCGCGTTCCTGTACGATCACGAGAATCCGGTGGGAATGGCTCCTCCCAGTTACGCGGTAACATACGAGCTGCCTATACTGGAAAAGGTATGGAGCGACCCGGAGCTTCACGGCGGCCCCGAAGAGGCGAGGAGAAACGTACTAATGCTCGTCCACGGCGACCAGAATATGAAATTCTACAAGCCCATCAGGCCCGGGGACAAGCTCACATTCGTACCGACAATTACCTCAATCGAAGACAAAGGGTCGGGTGAGCTTCTCAGGATTAGCGTTTTAACCACAAACGGAAACGATGAAAAGGTCGTCGAGTCCGATTGGGGGCTGTTCATAAGGGGCATCGGCAGCGGCCAGAAGCCCGCAAAGGCGGCATCAAACGGCAGTAAGCCCAAGAAAGAAGCACCTGAGCCTCCGCCGCTCGCATTCAGGGACATCATCCGCATCCCGGAAGATATAACTTACAGGTATGCAAAGGCATCTAACGACATGAACCCCATTCACATCGACGAGGAAGTGGCCAAGGAGGCGGGCCTGAGCGGCATAATAGTCCACGGGCTATGCACCATGTCCATGACCATGAGGGCCATTATCGAGAGTTATCTCGACAGCGACCCGGGCAGGCTAAAATCTCTCGGAGTAAGGTTTACCGCTCCCGTTTATCCCGGAGACACGATAGTTGTGGACGGCTGGGAGGCCGGAAGGGAAAACGGTCATGTTAATCTGGCATTCGACGTCACGAGAAAGAGCGACGACATTAAGGTAATAAAAGGCGGCACTGCTGAAGTAGAAGTAGACTGAATTAGAATATAAGACTTATTGATGAATGATGATGTGAGAAAAACGGCGGCTTCAGGGGCCGCCGTTTTTTTTTATGCGGTTCTGAGAGTAAGCTCGGTCCCGGTTTCTTCCTGTCCGGTACCGTAGGGAAATCCGTTAATCTCTTTTTCGATCAGCTCAAGCACGGCGGGCAGGGTTTGCTTGTCCCTGGCCGATATAACAGGCGCTCTGTATATGCGGCTTAGCATAGACGCGACTCTTTTATCCGCCCTGTCTTCTTTGTTAAGCACTATCATCTGCGAAATTTCGTCGTATCCGGTCTGCTCGAGGATCTTGTTCACCGATTCTATCCTCTCTTCCACCATCGGGTCGCTCGCGTCCGCAACGTGAAGCAGCAGGGACGAGCCTCCTAGCTCTTCGAGTGTCGCCCTGAAGGCGTTCACCAGCTCGCTTGGCAGATCGCTTATGAATCCTACCGTGTCAGTGACCAGTATTTCATTGCCGCCGGGCAGTCTCAGTTTCCTCGTGGTAGGCGAGAGGGTCGAGAACAGCTTATTCCTTACAACAACGCCGCTGTTCGTAAGGGCGTTGAACAGGGTCGATTTACCGACGTTTGTGTAACCAATAAACGTTACCGTGGGTATACCCGTCTCTCTTCTCTTCTTCCTCGTATGCTCGCGCCTCTTGCTCAGGTGCGTGATTTCCTTCTCGAGGTTGTCTATCTGTTTTCTTATTCTTCTTCTTTCTTCTTCGAGTTTTTTCTCACCGGGGCCCCTCGTTCCGATACCGCCTCCGAGCTGAGACAGCTCCACTCCGTGCCCTACGAGCCGCGGCAGATTGTACTTGAGCTGCGCGAGTCTCACCTGCAGCTTACCTTCAGCCGTAGTGGCGTGCCTCGCGAATATATCCATTATTAGCTGGGTCCTGTCCATTACGTCGAGGTTGGTTTCGTCGGAAATAGCCTTCACCTGAGCCGGGGTAAGCTCGACGTCGAATATTATCTTCTCCGCCCCTACCTGTTTCGCTATAAGTATTACCTCGCCGAGCTTACCTTTACCGATGAGATACCTCGGATCGATGCGCTTTCTTATCTGTATGGTGGAGTCGAGTACAACCTTGTTGGCCGATAGCGCGAGTGATTTAAGCTCTTCGAGAGATTCCTCGGCCTCGGAGCGGAACTTCGTCGAGAAGCCCACGAGTAGAACGCCTTCTCTTTTCTTGTCGCCGCCCTGCTCGTAATATGTTTTCTCTAGATCCTGCTCTATGTCCTGAATCAGCTCGTCGCAGTTCACGTTTATCCTTCCCAGGTCGT
>Ga0307426_1001894_pt1 | contig 13324 bp, 13 predicted proteins | sample SalMarWE160340MG_FD_202165 | JGI IMG/M metagenome (GOLD analysis project Ga0307426, IMG submission 202165) | Salt marsh sediment microbial communities from the Plum Island Ecosystem LTER, Massachusetts, United States - WE1603-40 | ecosystem: Environmental > Aquatic > Marine > Intertidal zone >... | reverse complement strand
CAAAAATGGCAACGTTGGACCCGGCAGGATTGGCAGCTTTTATGGCCGTACAAACCGCGTCCAAGAAAATTTCCGAATAAACCATATGGCCGAAGGCCGGATGATACGGACCCGCCAACACAGTTGAACCATCTGCCAGATCCGCTGAGGCCTGCAGTCCCATCCGGATGATCTGAATATTTTTTTTCTTAAAATACAGGAAAATATTTTTCACCTGCGTCACTGCTTCATCAAGGGAAAGCGGCGTATAATTTCCATTCAGATACCATCCGGCAAGCCGGCTGTTTTTCAAAACTACCGTGGGGTAAATGCGGACAAAATCCGGTTGCAGCGCAGCGATATTGCGGGCGGTTTTTTTTGATAAGGCTGCATCATCTCCCGGCAGTCCCACCATCATTTGCAATCCGATGTCGTAGTGTCGTGCTTTAAGCCGTTCAACTGCCCGGACCGTATCCGCAGCACTGTGTCCCCGCTTTGCCAGAGCCAGTATATGGTCGTTCATCGATTGAACACCGAGTTCAACCGCAGCGACCGGATAATCTGCAATAATATCCAGGTGCTCACAGTCGACTGTGTCCGGGCGGGTGGAAAATCGGATGCTGTCCACGTCTCCCTGATGGACAAACTCAGCGGCCAGCGCCAGGTAAAATTTGATCTCATCAATTTTTAGCCCCAGAAAATTGCCGCCGAAAAATGAGATTTGTACGGGTTTTCGCCGCTCGTGCTTATAATTTAAAAATTCATGGATTCGGGAGCGGATTAGATCTGCGTCGGCAGCCTCTTGTTTGGCACCTGTAATCGATACCTGATTGCAAAAGATACACCGATGAGGGCAGCCGGCGTGGGGCAGGAAGATGGGGATGATAAAGGGGCGGTTACGGGAAGCCGGATGCTGGATACTGGATACCGGCCTTTTGTGTCTAATGTCTTTATACATATGCTTTTATTAAATCTGCCAGCCAAAAGAATCCAACAGCGGGCTGTCTGCAAGCAGATAACTACAGTCAAGTCCCAGAAGCCGCAAGCAGCGATAGAGATGGGGGAGACGTGAACAGCCGCCGGCGACCATCATCCAGCGTCCAGTATTTCGTATCAAGTATCCAGCATCCAGTACTCAGTATCAAGATTCTTTGTTCAAAATCTCAAGCGCCCTGCGGGCGGCATCCTGCTCGGCGGCCTTTTTGCTTTTTCCGCTTCCCTGGGTTTCGATATCGAGCACCTTCAGCGCAACCCAGAAAGTTTTGTCATGATCCGGACCGTCTTCGCTGATGATGCTGTAATCCGGCATCGAGCCACGGTCGACCTGCACTTTTTCCTGCAGCTGGCTCTTATAGTCAAGATTATTGGCGGCGGTGAATAGATGCGCTATCAATGGCTGGAAATTAGTCTCGATTATTTGATAGGCCGCATCGAATCCACCATCCAGAAAGATGGCTGCCATCAAGGCCTCGAAGGTATTGGCCAGGATGGAATTTTTTTCCCGGCCAAGGGTTTGAATTTCTCCTTTGCCGAGTTGAATAAATGATCCAAGATCAAACGAGCGGGCTATTTTGGCAAGCCGGGATTCATTGACCAGATTGGCGCGACTTCGCGAGAGGTCACCCTCCTTTAAATCCGGGTAGCACTGCATGAGAATGTGGCCGATAATAAGATTTAATACCGCATCTCCCAGAAATTCGAGCCGCTCATTATCACGTAGTTGCGGATCCGCAAGTTCGTTGACATAGGAGCTGTGTCGCAGGGCTTCCTGAATAAGGTTTTTGTCATTGAACTCGTATTGTAATCGCTGTTCAATTCCTTTCGGATCTCTTGCTTCCATGTCGGATTAGCTTTTCATACAATTCATAAGGAACGCACAGATTACCTGTGCCCGATCCCATTTCGATTTCCGGTTGAATGGCACCGTGGAAGTCGCTGCCGCCGGTCATTAATAAAGCATGCCGTTGCGCCAGCTCAGCAAAAAGGCGGGTTTGCTCCGGCGTGTGCCCTGAATAATAAACTTCCACGCCCTGGATTCCCATCTCCTTTAACCCCGCGATTAGCTGATCAAACTGGCCGTCATTTTTGCATTCCAGCAAGCCCGGATGTGCCAGAACCGGAATGCCTCCGGCCGCCAGAATGTTTTCTATCGCTTGGATGCATTCTATGCGATATTTATTCACATAAGCCGGCCGGCCTGTTCCTAAAAATTTATCAAACGCTTCATCAATGGCTGCGACTACGCCTTTTTTGACCATGGCTTGCGCAATGTGGGGTCTTCCCAGTTGCCCTGCGCCTGCTACCTTACGAACTTCATCCAGGGTCAGTGGGATCCCCAGGTCATTGAGTCGGTTTATAATCGCCGGGTTACGATTTTTTCTGGCCTGCCGCAGCGTTGCAAGAGATTGATTCAGTTCCGTATCATCGAGACGGATTGAATAGCCCAGCAAATGGAAACTTCCGGAACCTGGATAAAACGGAGGCGGAGCCGCGCTGATTTCGACACCGGTTAAAAAATCAAGCGAAGGGGGGATGCCGCATTGTAAAGCTTCTTTTGAACCGGCGATAGTATCATGATCCGTGATAGCAATCGCCTTTAACTTAAGCCGATCAGCATGGGAGATAACTTCCGCCGGTGTCAAGGTGCCGTCGGAAGCTGTAGTGTGAATATGAAGGTCGATTCCTACATACTTATTATAATCCAAGGGCTTTCTCTAAAGCCTCCTCTTTGGATTTACATTCGATGCACTGGGTGGTCACCGGCCGGGCCTTAAGTCTTTTGAGAGTTATATCTTCGCCGCACGATTCGCAAATCCCATACGTATCATTTTCAATCCGATCCAAGGCCTCTTTGATTTTTTTGATCAGTTTGGCTTCCCGGTCACGGATTCGCAGCATAAAATTGCGGTCTGCCTCCAAAGCAGCGCGGTCCGTAGGATCCGGAAAATTTTCTTTGGTCTCGGTCATGCCGGAGACCGTATTGTCGGCCTGATTTAAAAGCTCTTCCAGACGTTCAGTGAGATATTTCTTGAAGTAATCCTTATCTTTCTTTTTCATGACCGGACCTCATGAAAGTTTAATTATACACAGCATCATCATCAATGCTGTATTCGCCTTTTTATGGTTGATTTTTAAACTACCGAATAGGGTCAAATAGGCAGATCGCTGTGTATGTATGCATAATAATTTATGCCGTTAGTATAGTTTGCTTTTTAAAAGCTGTATTGGATAACATAACCTTAGACCCTTGTAAAGACTAAAATAGAAAAATTTTCATCAATTTTCATTTATAAAAGTTTCCAGCTGTTTCAGATTGGTGACGTTATATACTTTGGCCGGATAATCCTGTGGCAGGATTTTTTTTAACAGTCCGGCGAGCACCCGGCCGGGGCCGACCTCAACGAATACGTCTACCTTTTCGGCCACCAATTTGTTCATTGCGTCATACCAGCGCACGGGACTGCATAATTGACGGGCCATTATTTCTTTAATTTCATCCGGCTTTTCCGCCGCATCTGCCGTGACGTTGAAGAACACTTTTTTTTGAGGGGCATTAAATGCGGTCGTGTTAAGATATTCTTTGAATTCGGCCAGGGCACCTTTTATCAGTTCACTGTGCCAGGCGCCGCTTACTTTCAGGGGAATAGACTTGGCGCCCTTGGCAACGGCCAGAGACGAAACCCGGTCAACCGACCGGGGGGCGCCGGTTATCACAATTTGAAATTCGGTATTGTGGTTGGCCACCGATACAATTCCGTTCCTTTGAACCTCGGAGACAAGTTCAGAGACTTCGTCTATCGGCAGCCCCACAATCGCATTCATCGCACCCTGATACCGGCCGGCTTCGCGGTGCATTAATTCACCTCTTTTAAATACCAGGCGGATGCTGTCTTCTTTGGAGTTAACCCCAGCCGCACAAAGAGCGCTGAATTCACCCAGGCTGTGCCCGGCGCAGAATTGATAGGCGATGTTTTCGATTTCGATCACTGCCAAAATGGCAAGGTTGACCGCCGTGACAGCCGGCTGAAGGTTCACCGTCATGGTCAAATCTTCCATGGGGCCTTTGAAGCATAGTTTGGAAATGTTGAGGCGGGTAATTTCCTCAGCCATATCAAAAATTTCTCGGACAACATCATATTCACGGTAAAATTCTTCACCCATTCCCACACTCTGGGAGCCCTGCCCGGGGAAGAGAAACGCAATTTTTTTCATTATATTTTCTCCATAAATATTTATTCATCCAAATTAAAAATTTTTCTTATGATGTCAATATATAGCGACTTGTCCTCGACCATTCCGTCCTTTTTCAGAAAAACCGTTGGATCATGCAGTATTTTATTGATCAGCGAACCGGTCATTTTGTGAATTGCGGAAACACTTGATTCCGGAATCTTATTGGATTGCATTGTTTTTTGGATTTCAGCCGCGGCAATGGATTCCATTTTTTTTCGCAGCGCGATGATTGTCGGTACCACTTCCAAACTTTCGTACCATTGCCGGAAGCTGATGACCGCTTCATCGACAATTCTTTCGCCTTTGACGGCTTCCTGCTGGCGGTCTTCGATGTTTTCGTCAACGACTCCCTGCAAGTCGTCAATATCATATACGTATGAGTTCGTCAGCCGGTTTACCCGGGGATCAATATCCCGGGGAACAGCGATATCGATAAAAAATACCGGACGATTGCGCCGTTTTCGGATGACGCTTTTTACCTGATCCCGGGTTATCACAAAATCAGGTGAACCCGTTGAACTGATAATAATATCTATGGATTCCAGACAGTTTGTAATTTCTTCGAAGCGGATGGCTTTTCCGTTAAATTTTTTGGCCAGTTCGACGCCATTTTCAAACGTGCGGTTGGCCACGTAAATATCATCAGCTTTATTGCGGATCAGGTGTTCGACGGCCAGCTCCGCCATTTCTCCGGCACCAACCAGCAGAACGCTCTTGCCGGCCAGGGTACCGAATATTTTGCGTCCCAGTTCAACTGCAGCATAGCTGATGGATACCGCCCGGTCGCCGATAGCGGTTTCTGTGCGAATTCTTTTGGCCACAAAAAATGTTCGATGAAGCAGACGATTCAAGATAACCCCGGATGTTTTGAGATTGGTGGCCATTCGATAGGCATCCTTTATCTGGCCGAGAATCTGGGGCTCGCCGACCATCATGGAATCCAAACTTCAAGCGACTCTGAACACATGACGCACCGCCGCATCGCCTTCATGTATATAAAGGGCATCCTCAAACTGTTCCAGCGGGATTTTGTTAAAGTCGGCAATAAACGCTTTGGTCGTTGAAATTGACCGGGATTTATCATCTGTGGTAAACAAGAGTTCAACCCGGTTGCAGGTTGAAAACAGAAGCACCTCAATTATATGGGGTTGGCCGTGAAGTGTTTGAAGGGCCTCCTGCGACTCTTCCGCTGCAAAGGCGATACACTCTCTTAGCTCCACCGGAGCGGTTTTGTGATTTATTCCTAATAGGACGATATCGTGCATGACAATGCGAGGTGCAAATATGGTTGCCAAAAATATTTTAAGTCAAAAAATCAACATCTAATTATAATTTGGTGAACTCCCCATGATGTCCTTCCAACAACAGGTTGACACCCAGAAACGTGAAAACCAACACCCCAAATCCGATAATTGCCATAATGGCCGAGCGGCGGCCGCGCCATCCGACGGTAAGCCTTTCATGCAGCAGAATAGCGTAAAAAAGCCAGGTGACGGCTGACCAGACTTCTTTGGGGTCCCAACTCCAGAATCGGCCCCAGACCGATTTGGCGTACACCAAACCGGTGATGAGTCCCAGGGTGAGCAAGGTAAATCCAATCACAATGCAGGCATATCCTGTGGCGTCCAACAGGTCCAGTGACGGCAAGCGTTTAAAAAAGAACCGGTGCTTTTTGGTTTTAATTGCGCTTTCCTGAATAAGATATAGCAGCCCCAGCCCACCTGCCAGGGCAAAGGCCGCCTCGCCGATAAAGATTGCGATTACGTGGGAAATCAACCAGAAGCTTTTAAATATCTTGGTTGTTTGCGCCGGCTCGTTGGGCAGCACCGAAACAACGGACATGACCAGGGTCACCAGCGGCGCTGCAAAGACCCCCAATATTTTCAAGTTGAATTTGAATTGAACAATCAAAAATACACCGGCAACCGTCCAGGCCGCCAAAGAGAGCGTTTCGTGTAAATTGCCGACCGGAATATGGCCGGTGTCGGCAATTCCGTAAACAAGGTCTGCCGTGTGAAATATAAATCCGGCCATCAGAATAAAATATCCGCAGCGCTGTAAATAGTTTTTTTGCAGAAACAAATACGCACCATATGCAGCGCTGCTGAGCATGTAAAACAGAATGGTCGATATGAGCAAAATTTCCATTATCCCGCCTTGGTAGGGTTCAAAGGTTCAGGGTTCAGGGTTTATCGGTTCAAGGTTCAGCCCAGCAGCCGGCCGCCAAGGCGGACGGTTTGATCGAAGACGCCACTTTTTTGGAGCCTGAAAACAGTTTTAGGATTTTGTGGGAGCGGTTTTCCCTCCGGGGCGTAAGCCCTACGGGCTGGAGGCAACCGCGATTAAACCGATCGGGCCAAAATTTATTATTTCAGATTGTTATAATACAGACGATGTCGCTTTGTTTTCATATGGCTGATATGAAATAAAAAAAGAAAAAGAAAAATATGCGCAGCATAAGGTAATTAAGCCGCCGGGACTTTGATCAAATGGGTTTCTTTAGTTTCCTAAAAACTCTATATTACCCTGAATGCGCTATTTTCCAGGGCGGATTAATTTATTAATTCATCAAATTTATAGCCTTCACCCAATATGTTGAACAACAGTGCGTCGATTTCATTTGTTTTCCCCTCCTTGATGAGCACTGTCAGATCGCTGTTTATCAGCCGCTCAAAAATGGGTTTATGGGCTTCGGGTTCGTGGGATTGGCTCAATAGTTTTTTGCGTATGCTCCCCATGAGTCTCAGCAAAACCCCATATTCTTCACCGAACCGGGCTTCAAGCGATTTGCGCAACTTTTTTGCCAGGGCCGGGCTCCTGCCGGAAGTGGAAATCGTGACGACTAAATCATCTCTTTGAACTATCGAAGGTAAAATAAAGTTACATATTTCGGGACGATCGGCGATGTTGCACAGCGTGTTGCGCTGTTCGGCGTCCCTGCTGATTTGTCGATTCAGCGTCTCATCGTCGGTGGCCCCGATGACCAGAAACATCCCCTCAAGATCGCCGGGTTGATAGGGACGTTGTTTCATCGTCAGGGAGGGGGATCCCTCAAGCTTACGCAGTTGTTCCGATAAGTCGGGACTGACAACGGTGACGTTGGCGCCGCAATTCAGCAGCGTGATAACTTTGCGGGTTGCCACGCCGCCGCCGCCGACCACCAGACAATTTCTGTTCTGAATGTCTAAATATATGGGGTAGTAGCGCATAATAATTAACCGATAACTTCTATCTGCATTAGATCTTCGGCCAGGATTAACGGGCCGCTGTAAGTTTTGCGGCATTCCTGCGCCAGGTCCGCATCCTCACAATCCGGATAAAAGTGCGTGAGCACCAGTTTGCTTACAGCGGCACGGGTTGCCATTTCACCTGCCAGCGACGGTGTCAGGTGCCCTTTTACCCGCAGGCTGTCCGGCTGCGCTGATTCGCAGATCAAAAGATCCGCACCTTGGGCCAGTTCGATAAGATTTTCGCTGTAGTCGGTATCGCCGCTGTAAACAACCGAGCTCCCGTCGGCGCTCGTGATACGGTAGGCAATGCTTTCCGGATTGTGTTCCACCGGCGTGGATTCAACGGTAAAATCCCGGAAATCTCTTGAATCCTTTAATGAGTTGTCCAGCTCCACAAAATCAAGCAAACCCGGCGCCAGCTCGATCCATTTTCCATATACGGCTTTGAGTCCTGCAAAGAAATCAGAAAATCCCCGTCCGGCTGCGATTGTCAGTGGTGACTGCCTTCGATTGCCGTCCGGATATTTGGTGGCGAAAATTAAGGGAACCAATTCCGCGGAGTGATCCGGGTGAAAATGACTGTAGAAGACATAATTAAGATCAAAAATAGTTGTATCTGCCTCAAGAAGCCTTCTCATGGTGCCCGGACCGGAGTCAAAAAGAAGCCGGGTGTTGGCGACCTGCATTAAAACTGAACATGAACTGCGCTGCAAAGACGGCACACAGGTGCCGGAGCCGAGAATGGTTACGGTTATGCCGGATTTGTCCAATGACACTGCTATTAACTTCTATGGTCCATCTAGGCCGGTTTCCTGCTCTAAGATGCGACACATTTCACCGGGTCAAAAGGCGAAGTGGCGCTCACTTCTTACCGGCGCGTTTTTCCACCCGATTGATCAGCCATCTCAAAAGTTTCTTTTCATTCTGGCTGTCAACCAGCTGCGTCAGGTCGGACAGTGCAATTTCAGCCCGCGCCATGTTCATGTGCCCTCCCGCAGAGCCGAATTGACCGAAACTTTCTTTGGCGACATTGCCGGCATTTTTTCGAATGCCGTCGTTTCTGAATATAACGATGAGCTTTTTATCATAGGTACCGGATACGATACTCCAGGTGACGGAGACAAGCCTCATAAAAAAATCAGCGATTATGACACAGACATCCGGATTGACCACCTGTCCCAGATGAACAAAGACCCGGCCTTTCCGCAGGCGCATGGTCTGCAGGGCGGTCTTAAAATATTTTAAAAATTCGAGTCTGAGGTCGGCCTGTTCGATTTTGCGGGCCAGATGAATATTGACATGTCGAAAAAGATACTGAAAAGCACGAACATCTTCGATCAGTGTCTGTCCTTTGAAGGCGTTGGTATCGGTTTTAATGGCGTAGAACAGGCCGGTGGCCAGTTTTACGGAGGGCTTTATCCTGGCCGCCAGCAGGTATTCGGTCATGATGGAGGCCGTGGCACCGTAATTGGGCCGGATATCCAAATAGGGTGCCTTGGCATTTGTTTCCGGGTGATGGTCTATGATGACATCCGGCTTGAGCTGTGTCATGAATTCATTATGATCGGGCTGGGAATCCACGATCACAGTTTTGTTGTACTGGCCGAGATCAAGATTCGCACTGGGAACCAGGCTGACGTTCAGAAGCCGCAGCATTGCCAGATTATCCGGGCGATTGATCTCATTAACATGGGATATGGTGACATTTGATGCTTTCCGCCACAGCAATCGGCTGATCGCCATGGCGCTGGCGATGGAGTCCGGGTCTGCATTAATCACGATGAGAACATGGTCATTGCCCGAAAATTGATCGTAAAAGCGGCGCAGTTTTTCTGAGGCTGAAAGTGTCATACAAGCAGGATCCCTATTTTATCCGTGGAATATTACGATGAGTTCATGTTTATTACAATATAAAAAGCGCCTGAAATTTGGAAGGCCTGAAAAAATGTCTGAATTAGGGCACTATATACAAAAATAGAAGCCCGATCTCCCTAATGCCGGGCTTCTATGTTTGATGACCTTTTTAAAAGGTTTTAAATACTATCTGCGCGTCCTCGACATCCGCTTTCACCCTGTCACCTGCAGCAATGTTGCCTTTTAAAATTTCCAGGGAAAGCGGGTTTTCGATGTACTGCTGGATCACCCGTTTCAGGGGCCGGGCGCCGTATACGGGATCATATCCCTTATCGGCAATCAACGCCAAGGCGTCGTTGGTTAAATTTAACTCGATATTCTGGGCGGTCAGCCGGGCACGCAGTTTATCCACCTGAATTTGAACAATTTCAACAAGTTGTTCGGGCGACAGATTCTGAAAGATAATTGTTTCATCAATGCGATTTAAAAATTCGGGTTTAAAATGCGCCCGCAAGGCCTCAGTGACCCGCCGTTCCATTTCCGGGCGGTCGGTGGCGGCCGTCTCCTGAATCCATTGGCTGCCGATATTCGACGTCATGATCACGATGGTGTTTTTAAAATCCACCGTGCGGCCCTGGCCGTCGGTCATGCGGCCGTCATCCAGAATTTGAAGCAGAACGTTGAAAACCTCCGGATGCGCTTTTTCAATTTCATCAAAAAGCACCACTGAATAAGGGCGCCGGCGCACCGCTTCGGTCAGGTACCCGCCTTCCTCGTATCCGACGTAACCCGGCGGGGCGCCGATGAGCCGGGCAACGGAATGCTTCTCCATAAATTCCGACATATCGATCCGGATCATGGCCTGTTCACTGTCAAAGATAAAGGCGGCCAGGGCCTTGGCCAATTCGGTCTTGCCCACACCGGTTGGACCCATAAAGATAAAGGATCCGATCGGGCGGTTGGGATCCTGCAAACCGGAGCGCGCGCGGCGCACGGCATTGGATACGGCTTCAACCGCTTCTGCTTGTCCGATCACCCGCCGGTGGAGCCGTTCTTCCATGTGCACCAGTTTTTCCCTTTCGCCTTCCAGCATTCTGTTGACCGGAATTCCCGTCCAGTGGGAAACCACCTCGGCGACATCCTCGTCATCGACCTCTTCTTTGAGCATCTTGCTGTCGGCCTGAAGTTCGGCAAGTTTTTGATTGGCGTCCTCCAGACGTCTGGCAAGTTCGGTGGCCTTCCCGTAGCGTATCTCGGCAACTTTGGCCAGATCACCTTCCCGCTCCGCCCGCTGCGCTGCCTGGTTCAGCTGTTCCTGTTCCTCCTTGATTTTGCGAATGGTCTGAATCGTGTCCTTTTCATTTTGCCAGTGCCCCTTCATTTGCTTCAGTTCATCATTCAAGTTGGCCAGATCGGCATCCAATTTCTTGAGCCGCTCTCTGGAAGACGGGTCGGATTCTTTTTTCAGCGCCTGGCGTTCAATTTCCACCTGGGTAATTTTTCGTTGAATTTCATCGATTTCCGCCGGCATGCTGTCGATTTCGATCCGCAGTTTCGAAGCACATTCATCGATCAGGTCAATGGCCTTATCCGGCAGAAAGCGATCTGCGATATACCGTTCGGAAAGGGTGGCCGCGGCCACAATGGCTGAATCCTTGATCCGAACCCCGTGGTGCACCTCATATTTTTCCTTCAACCCCCGCAGAATCGATATGGTATCCTCCACGGAGGGTTCTTTGACCAGCACCGGTTGAAACCGTCTTTCCAGCGCGGCATCTTTTTCGATATACTTGCGATATTCGTTTATGGTCGTGGCCCCCACACATCGCAGGGTACCCCTGGCAAGGGCCGGTTTGAGCATGTTGGAGGCATCCACGGCACCCTCGGCGGCACCGGCACCCACCACGGTGTGAAGCTCATCAATAAAAAGGATGACCTCACCTTCGGCACTTTCGACTTCCTTTAATACCGCTTTGAGGCGGTCTTCAAACTCGCCCCGGTATTTGGCCCCGGCGATCAGCGCACCCATGTCAAGGGCCACGAGGCGTCTGTTTTTCAGGGTTTCGGATACATCGCCGGCCACAATGCGCCCGGCCAATCCTTCTATAATAGCCGTCTTTCCGACGCCCGGCTCACCGATCAGCACAGGATTGTTTTTGGTTCTTCTGGAAAGGACCTGCACCACGCGACGGATTTCCTCATCCCTTCCGATGACCGGATCAAGTTTGCCGCGGCGAGCCAGATCGGTGAGATCGCGGCTGAACCGGTCCAAAGCCTGGTATTTTTCTTCGGGATTCGGGTCGGTAATGCGTTGGGTGCCCCGAATTTCCAGCAGTACTTTCAGGATCGAATCCCGCGTGACACCGGCCCGGGTAAGAATTCCGGCAGCCTCACCCTTTTTCTCTTCGGCAATGGCCAGAAAAATGTGTTCAATACTGACGTATTCATCTTTCATTTTACCGGCTTCGGCAAAGGCCGCTTCCAGGACCGTTTTGGCCCTGGGCGACAGATAGGCCTCGCCGATTCCGCCGCCGCTGATTTGTGGCAATTTTTCCAATGCGGCCATGACCTGGCGGTTAATATCAGTCGGTGATACACCCAGTTTGCGTAGCATAGCACCGGCAATACCCTCGCGTTCCTGCAGCATCGCCGCCAGCAGATGCTCGGGCTCAATTTGCTGGTGGCCGCGCTGGGATGCGAGCGCCTGGGAATTTTGAATCAGCTCCTGAGATTTTATGGTAAATTTGTCAAATCGCATAACGTCTCCCCCGCTAAAAAATGCCTCCTATAAATAGTGTTTTGGTCTAAAAATTGCGGAGAAAATATAACCACATTCTTTGTCCTGTCAAACCGTGCGGGGTGGCGGGAATATGTGAATACAACCTATGATAATAAGGTGTTTAATTGACAGGAGTGCCATTGGGGTGAAATTGAATATTGAAGACTGAAGATTGAATATTTGTGGAATTCTGTCGATTTTAATCTTTATGATAAGCTCTAACCCAGATGAATCGGAATCCATAATAACAAATTAATCACGAAAGCACGAAAGGACGAAAACACGAAAAAAAGGATAAATTTCGTGCTCACGCGGCGCAAGCGCCTGCGCTGCGCGTTCTAAATTTCATGCTTTCGTGGTGAAAATTTTTTTACCATAAAATGCAAAGAAATCATAATTAAGACTTTAAATATTTGAGCAGTCGGGGAGTTTATCGTGCAATAGTCCGTCATTCCTGCGAAGGCAGGAATCCAGAAAATTCAGGACCGCGTGGACTGGTTGCCCGCCTGCTCGGGCATGACATAAAAAACACCCCGACCCCTCAATTACCTTATTATTGTTCGAAGTCGGGAAGAAATATTATGTCTTTTTTCATGGCTGATATAAAAACAAAAAAGAAAAAATGCGCAGCATAAAATAATTAATCCGCCGGACCTTCGATCTATCTGCTTTCTTTAGTTTGAAACAACAACCTACGAATCCAGCAGCGCTATGTTTCAAGGGCGGATTAATTACGGATTAATTAATTAAAAGAAGGGAAATTCGATATAGGTAAAAAGAATCAGAAGCGAAACGCCCAGGCCAACCACGCCGACAATCATGGCACCGATGCGTGTATACTCTACATTGCTGAAAATGGTGACGATGCCCCCCAGGATTGAAATTGCAAACGCAATCAGGCAGGCAATTTTTAAAAACAGATTTTGGGTTCCGCCGATATTGATAAAAAAGGCCAGCAAAAAAACCAGGGCCACCATCGAGGCCATTTTTTGTTTTTCGCGATCCCTGATAAACATCACCGCCAGGCTGCCGAAAACAGCCATGAAAAACGATATGATCGATATAAAATTCCGCAAATCGGCATGCCTTTTTGAATGGATTCAGATAACAGTTGAAGATGCACTATGGGCTAAAAATGGATATAAATCAAGTCGGATAAACGTCCCCGATTCACCGTCAAAAAAAGTAAAAAACCTCGTTGCGCTTGAGGGATCAAGCGGATAGTATGTTTTTGCGCAAACAAAAACTA
>Ga0307426_1001892_pt1 | contig 13336 bp, 9 predicted proteins | sample SalMarWE160340MG_FD_202165 | JGI IMG/M metagenome (GOLD analysis project Ga0307426, IMG submission 202165) | Salt marsh sediment microbial communities from the Plum Island Ecosystem LTER, Massachusetts, United States - WE1603-40 | ecosystem: Environmental > Aquatic > Marine > Intertidal zone >... | reverse complement strand
ATCAAAATCATTTTTAAAAATCGCCCGGCGTTCAATCCCGCGAATAATAATATGATGCAGGACACCGGGTGCATCCAATCTTGCTGACCGTGGCATAATTTACGGATACCACTGATCCGCGAGGGTGTCAATTTATTTATTTATGGACGTCCCCGCGTCCCCGCGCGCAACTTGCGATCATCCGCACCCGTCACAACGAAATAGGAAACAACCCTGGGATCCCCTGCCCGCAGTTTGGCGCTGATTTGATCGAGGGCCTGGCCAATGAGGTTTCTGTCAATGATCGGGTAAACGGATCGCCCCAACCCGATATGCCGCGAACGTTCAGCGGGTGGGGCCGCATCTTTTTGATTGTTGTCTGCCCCACCCGGCAACCCGGTCAACAGCTGGCGGGCGCGATTGTTGTATTAGAGGATCCGGCCTTCGGTGTTGCAAATCAGAACGCCTTCGGGCAGCTCGGCCATGATGGCCGCCAGGGTATTTTTCTCCCGTTCCGATTCGGCCCTGGCGCGGTGGATCTTGTCGTCGACATTTTTGGCAAGCGCTTCATACCTTTCCGCCCCTTCATTAATAAGGTCGCACAGCCGAAGAAGTTCGGCGGCGCCTTCCCTGCGAATAAGATGAGAGGGATTGGAAGAATTGATCAGGGAGATCTCATCCGCGATTTGGCGGGCGGGAAGGATATACCTGCGAAAGACCGTCACAACCGATCCACCTGATACCACCAGAACCAGCAGGGTGATAACGATAACTGGACCGACGAATTGACTGAGCAGACGGGAAATGTATTGCAGCTGTTCGGAAGTCAACTGGTATGTAAACCAGACGGCGGAACCGGTGAGGAGGATGATCAATAAAAAGGCAGAAAGTGCTACAATTCCGCAGAAATTATTACCCGGCTTTCTCATGGATATTTTCTAAAACCGCCTTGACCTTGGCAACAAGTTGGGCATTGGAAAAAGGTTTGGTAATGTAAGCATCGGCGCCAAGGGCCAGGCCCTTGGCAATTTCAACCTCACGGCCTTTGGCAGTCAAAAAGATAATTTTAACATCCCGATAAGTTGGGTTCAAACGGACAATTTCGCAGACCTCATATCCGTCAATCCCCGGCAGCATGATATCCAGCAGGATCAGATCCGGTTTGTATTTGTAAATCAGATCCAGGGCATCGTGGCCGTTTTCCGCCACAATGACCCGATAGCCCTGCTGCTCCATCAAAAACTGGAGGGGTACCACGATGCTGGGTTCATCATCCACTATGAGAATTTCTTTTGGCATATCGATTTACCCTATTTTTGAATTCCCTTAAAACCTCTTTTGATAAGCAAAGCCCCTTTGCCGATATCGAAAATCCCGCATTTTGGTGTCGCCGAAACGAAGCGTATTTGTTTCAAAAATCAGGCGAATTTGACTCACGGTAACTCCCAAGGTCTTAGTCCTCGCTTCTCGCTTTGGCAAGTCCGATGCCGGTTAATGCTTCCTGCATCTCATCCAGTATTGCCGGGTCATCTATGGTCGCCGGGGTCTTATAAGGTTTGTTGTCCGCTATTTTCTGGATCGTTCCCCGCAGGATTTTGCCGGACCGGGTCTTGGGCAGACGCTTTACCACGGTGGCGGTCTTAAAGGATGCCACCGGCCCGATGCGGTCTCTGACCATCTGGATGGCTTCCTTGATGATGTCGGCCGGATCCCGGGTAACCCCTGCATTGAGTACCAGAAAACCAATGGGTACCTGTCCTTTTAATTTATCATCGACACCCAGCACGGCACATTCAGCCACATCCGGGTGATCGGCCAGGATTTCTTCCATGGCACCGGTGGAAAGCCGATGACCGGCAACGTTGATGATGTCGTCGGTGCGGCTCATCACGAAAACATAGCCGTCCTCATCTATGAAACCGGCATCGGCGGTTTTGTAATAGCCGGGAAACTCCTCCAGATATGCTTTGACGAACCCCTGGTCGTTGTTCCACAGGGTCGGCAGGGTTCCCGGAGGAAGCGGCAGTTTGACCACCAGGGCACCGATGTTACCGGATTTCACCGGATTACAGTTTTCATCCACGACCTGCAGGTTCCATCCCGGGGCAGGTTTGGTCGGCGATCCTTCTTTGATCGGAAAGTGGTGCAGTCCGAGACAATTGCCGGCAATGGCCCAGCCGGTTTCGGTCTGCCACCAGTGGTCGATTACGGGGACTCCCAAGCTGTTCTCGGCCCATTTCAACGTGTCCGGATCCAGTCGCTCGCCGGCCAGAAACAGTGCTTTAAATTTTGACAAATCGTAATTCTTCATCAGTTCGGCCCGGGGGTCTTCTCGCTTAATAGCCCGGAAGGCTGTCGGCGCGGTGAACATCACTTTGACATTGTGCTCCGAGATGACCCGCCAGAAAACACCGGCATCCGGTGTGCCCACCGGTTTGCCTTCAAAAACAATGGTCGTGCAGCCTTTTAAAAGCGGGCCGTAGACAATATAGGAATGGCCCACCACCCAGCCCACATCCGATGCCGCCCAGTAGACATCGCCGGCTTCGATGTTGTATATAGCGCCCATGGTCCATTTCAAGGCCACCAAATGCCCCCCGTTATCCCGTACCACGCCTTTAGGAACACCGGTGGTTCCTGAGGTGTACAGAATGTAAAGGGGATCGGTAGCCGCCACCGGCACGCAGTCATGGGGTTGGGCGGCGGTCATGACATCATCCCAGTCCAGGTCACGGCCGTCGATCATGGCAGCGGCGGCCATGGGCCGCTGTTTGATGATGCAGCGGTCCGGCTTGAAATCCGCCATATCGATGGCCTTATCCAGCAGCGGCTTGTAGGCAATCACCCGCGCCACCTCGATGCCGCAGGAGGCGGAAACAATCACCTTGGGCTTGGCATCGTTGATGCGTATGGCCAGTTCATTGGCGGCAAACCCGCCGAAAACCACGGAGTGAACCGCCCCGAGACGGGCGCAGGCCAGCATGGCGACCAGGGCTTCGGGAATCATCGGCATATAGATCAGCACCCGGTCACCCTTGGCAACCCCCCGGGCGGCCAGTGCACCGGCAAACCGGGCGACCTCGTCCCGCAACTGATTATAGGTAATTTTCTTTATAGTCTGGGTGACCGGACTGTCGTAGATGACGGCATACTGGTCGCCCCGGCCGTTTTCAATGTGGTAGTCCAGCGCATTGTAACAGGTGTTGACCTCTCCCCCGCTAAACCAGCGATAAAAGGGTTTTCGGCTGTCATCGAGCACCTTGTCCCATTTTTTATACCAGTGGCAATCCTTTGCGGCCTCCGCCCAGAAAGTGTCGGGATCTTCAATGGATTGCCGGTACGCTACCTCATAAGGATTGGTCATGTCTTTCCTCCTTTTTTGGATTGACAACTGACGATTGACGAATGCCGATTGAGTGTTTTTGGATTCCTGAATTCGTCAATCTTACGATCAGCCGCTTTGATCTTTCACCTGCTGCAGCGGGAAGGGTCTGGGGTTCTTGTTGGCAAAGGCCCACATCGAAAATGCCGGCGCGGTGTGAATGCCCATCAGGGAGAACATGCAGGTTAATACCTAAACGCCGGCATCGGTGCCGCCGACGGTCCGGCCGATGCCCGGTGCAAACTGGATGACACCGGGCACGGCCGCGAAGCTGCTAACGCCGGACGGTGTAATCTTGATACATCTCCGCCCGACTGAATAGGTTTTTCGATACAGGCGCAGAATTCATAGGTTGATTCCATAAGCCCGGCCGCATGCCTTCCGCGGTGCGACACCCGCTGGGATTTAACTATCCTGCTTCGGCCATTTTTTTGATTTCCTCGACGATGTCGGGGTTGGCCAGGGTGGTTACATCGCCCACATCCTTTTTGTTGGAAATGGCGCCCAGCACCCGCCGCATGATCTTGCCCGAACGGGTCTTGGGCATATCCCTCACAATCCAAACTTTGCGCGGTTTGGCGATTTTCCCGATTTCGTTGCAGATCGCATCGGATATTTTCTGGGCCAGTTCCGGGGAGGCCTCCAGGCCGGGCTTCAGGGCGACGTAGAGATCCGGTTCTCTACCCTTGATTTCATGGGCCACCGGCACCACGGCCGCTTCTGCCACCTCCGGCACAACCAGGGCGGCGGATTCGATTTCCTTGGTGCCCAGGCGGTGACCGGAAACGTTGATCACGTCGTCAATGCGGCCCAGGATGCGGTAGTAGCCGTCTTCGGACTCCACGGCGGCATCGCCGGTCATATACGGCCAATCACGCCAGTCTTTGCTGTCTGGATTTTTGCAGTAGCGCGCATAATAGGTTTGCACAAAGCGGTCGCGGTCGCCCCAGATGGTCTGAAATCCGCCCGGCCACGGATTCTGGATGCAAATATTGCCGGCTTTGCCGGTGCCCCTGGCGATGACCTTGCCTTCTTCATCATAAATGACCGGATGAATACCGGGCATGCCCGGTCCGGCGCTGCCCGGTTTCATGGGGGTCACGGCCGGAATCGTGCTGCACAGAAATCCGCCGGTTTCCGTCTGCCACCAGGTATCGACGATGGCGGCCTTTCCTTTGCCGACGACCTCGTAATACCATTTCCACACTTCCGGTTCGATGGGTTCACCGACGGTGGTCATGTGTTTGAATTTGTAGTTATACTTGGCGGGTTCATCGGGCCCGATCTTGCGCAGCGCCCGGATGGCCGTCGGAGCGGTGTGGAAAATGTTGACATCCAGATTCTGGGCGATGCGCCAGGGCCGCCCCGCATCCGGATAGTTGGGCACGCCTTCATATATGACCGAAGAAGCGCACAGTGCCAGGGGGCCGTAGACGATATAGGAGTGGCCGGTAATCCAGCCGATGTCCGCCATACACCAGTAAACATCCTCCGGATGGATATCCTGCACGTATTTGGAGGTGCCGGCAACATAGGCCAGGTACCCGCCGGTGCCGTGCTGGCAGCCCTTAGGTTTGCCGGTCGTTCCGCTGGTGTACATCAAAAACAGCGGTGCTTCGGCCGGCATGGGCACCGGATCGACCCGTCGACCGTAGTAGTCTTTTAAGAGGTCGTTTACAAAATAATCACGACCCTCCACCATCGGGGTTTCTTCGGCCGAATACTTCCCCGGATAGCGCTGCCAGACGAGCACTTTGTCCACCTTCTGGCCGTCTTTGCCGGCCAGATCAGCGGCGACATCCGCTTTTTCCTTGTGATTGAGCAGATTGCCGGCCCGGTAGTAGGCATCGGTGGTGATCAGGACGTTGCTGCCGGAATCCACGATGCGGTCTGCACAGGCGCGTCCGCTGAATCCGCCGAACACCTCGGAGTGAATAACCCCCAGGCGGGCGCAGGCCAGCATGGTGATGGGCAGCTCGGCGAGCATCGGCATATGAATCGTCACCCGATCTCCGGCTTTCAAGCCGGCGAAATCCCGCAGCAGGGCGGCAAATTCATTGACCCGCACATAAAGCTCCTGGTAGGTGATGTGTTCGACTTTTTCCTCTTCGGGTTCGGGCACAAAATGAATCGCGGTCTTATTCTTATTTTTGGCCAGATGACGATCCACGCAATTGTAGCTGGCGTTAATTTTGCCACCGACAAACCACTTCCAGCACGGTGCATCGCTGGTGTCCAGCATCGTATGCCAGTATTCGTGCCAGTCGAGCAGATCGGCGTATTCTTTGAAACAATTGGGGAAGTTGTCTAAGCTGAAGCGTTCATAGACGCCGGGATCGGTCATGTTGGCCTGAGCAATGAATTCTGTGGAAGGATGGTAAAGTTTTTCCTCCCCCCAATGAACAGCGATTTCGGCTTCGGAAGTTTCGACAATTTCCTTTTCAGCCATAAAGACCTCCTCTCTTTTCGCGGTTAAAAATCAAGTTGACTCATCTTTACCAAAACATTATAATTTCAAACGGTTAGAACATTAAATGAATGGCATTCAATGTTTTTTTCCGATTTAATTAAATTACATTTATTATATGGTTTAGAATTAATGCAATTGTTTTTGGTGTTCTATGATTATTGTTTATAATTTGTCAATATGATTTTTGTTCAGATGATATTTTTTCCAAAAATATCATCTAGAGAGAGGGTAAAGAATCCCGGCCCGGGTGACCGGGCTTTAAGCTGCCTCCAAAGAGGCTTGGAGCATCATCATAAGAAACAATGGCGCGCTGGAGTAATGGAGGAAGACCGAACGCCGCTAAGCCCCTATCAGCCCCCGCAAAATCCCGTTCCCGCCCGCAATCATAATAACGCTGATAATACTCAATCCTGCCCATTGCATGGCGATAAAGCTTGCTAATCCGATGACGGCGGCAATCCAGTTAAAGCCGCCCTCGGCCGGAAACAATACGTGCATGCCGAACCACACTGCCAGATTCAAGACAACACCAACCACCGCGGCCGTAATACTGGAAAGCGCACCGGTCAGCTTTTTATTACCCCTGAATTTTTCAATATACGGGCCGCCTAAAAATATGAAAAGAAAACATGGACGGCAGGAGAAACAGGACACCGGCCGCAATACCGCCAGGAATTTTGTGGAGCAGCCAGCCGATGTAAGCGGCCAGCTGCTGTGCCTCAGGGCCGGGCAGCAGCATACAGTACCAGAAGAAGCGTTGACTATATTAATCTTAAGCCATGGTTGGCGGGATGCAGCCCACAACAATCTAAAACCTTATAAACCTAAAAAAATGCGCAGCATAAAATAATTAATCCGCCGGTGCTTGATTAAACAACACCCTCCAGGTCTCAAAGATAGTTTTCCAACCCGAAACGCGCCAGTTTTCAGGGCTGATTAATTAGCGGATTAATTATCGGTAATCATCGGCATTAATCCGGTAGCGGCGCATAATCTGCTGCAGGGCCTGTCGTTCCAGGCCGCATTGACGCGCCGCCTGAGAAACATTGCCGTTGTATTCCTCCAGCAATTGGCCTATGAAGCTGTGATTGAATTGCTCTAAGGTTTTTTCTTTGGCTGCTTTGTACGGCAAATCGTTGCCGACGGATTCCACCCGCGGGGTTGGTCGCTGATTGTGGTTTAAGTTAATGTCCCGGGGTTTGATTTCCTCGCTCGCTGAAAACAGGATGCCCTGTATGATGACGTTTTCCATCTCCCGCACGTTACCCACCCAGGTTTTCTGCAAAAATATATCCATCAGTTCAGATGAAATTTTCTTGCAAGGTTTGTCGAGCAAATGACAGTGCTTTTCCAGCAGGTGGTTGGCAATCAGTGGGATGTCTTCCGGATGTTCCCTCAAGGCGGGAAGTTTGATAGGCAAAACATTCAGCCGATAATAGACGTCTTCTCTGAATTCGCCGATTCTTATCTTTTCCTCGAGATTCTGGTTGGTCGAGGCGATAATCCGGACATCCACCGTAATCGATTTGGTATCTCCCAGCGGTTTGATTTCTTTTTCCTGCAAAACCCGCAGGAGTTTGGTTTGAATGGCCGGCGTGATGTCGCCGATTTCATCCAGAAAGATGGATCCTTTATGGGCTTCCTGAAACAATCCGATCTTGTCCTGGGTGGCATGGGTGAAGGCACCTTTTTTGTAGCCGAATAATTCACTTTCCAATATATTTTCCGGCAGGGTGGGACAGTTGACGGCCACAAAAACGTTTTGACTGCGGCGACTCAGGTCATGCACCGCCCGGGCCACCAGTTCTTTGCCGGTGCCGGATTCACCGGTGACCAGTACGGTTAAATCCGTTTTGGCCACCATCTGAATGGTTTCATACAGGCGGTTCATAATTTGACTGTTGCCGACCAGTTTGTGGAAAACCTGTCGATCCTGGCACTCCATCTGCAGTCTGAAATTTTCCTGTATCAGGCTGCTGCGCTCCAGGGCTTTCTCCAGGCGGACGAGGATGGTCTCATGATCAAACGGTTTGGAGATAAAATCGTAGGCACCGTTGCGCATGGCTTCCACCGCAGTTTCCACACCGCCGAAGGCCGTCATCATGACAACGGTCATATGCGGGTGATCGCGCTTGATCAGCTCCAACAGTTCCAGGCCGTTCATTTCCGGCATTTTGATGTCGGCCAGCACCAGGTCGAACGATTGTTGTGAAATTAACTGAAGGGCTTCTTTGCCGGATCGGGCGGTGGCGATGCGACATTTTAAATCGGGCTCCAGGCTGCGTTTGAGCAATTGGAGCATGTCGAGTTCATCATCGATGATAAGAATTGATTTTTGCATGTCTGATCCTTGAGTTCGGTAAACCAAGCGGCAGAACGATGGTAAATGTCGACCCTTGTCCGACTTCACTGTCAACCAGAATATCGCCGCCGTGATTTTTAATGATGCCGTAACTGACGGAAAGGCCCAGGCCCGTGCCTTCACCGGTGGGTTTGGTGGTAAAGAAGGGATCAAATATACGCGCCAGATTCTTCTTTTCGATGCCGTGGCCGGTATCGGCTATCTTCACAACCACCTGGCCTTCAGACGGCTTCAGGCCGGTGGAAATGCGCAAGGTGCCTTTTTTACCGATGGCATGTTTGGCATTCATGATCAGGTTCATCAACACCTGCTTAATTTTCTTCTCATCCAGCAGCATTTCCGGAACTGAAGCATCGTAATTCTTTTGGACCTCGATGTCTTCCAGACCGGCATGTTGTTGAATAAAATCCAACACATCATCAATGGCTTCATCCACCCGAATGATATCTTCATTCGGTTTTGAACTGCGGGCAAAATTCAACAAATCCTCGACAATGGATTTACAGCTGCGCACATGTTTTTCGATGGTTTTGAGATCATTGTATTTTTCAGTTTCGGGCGGCTCATTGCGGATCAGCAGCTGGGTGTAGCCCAGGATAATTCCCAACGGGTTGTTGATTTCATGGGCAATGCCGGCTGAAAGCTGTCCGATGGAAGCCAGCTTGTCGGCCTGGGCGATCTGTTCCTCGACCAGGCGTCGCTGTTCGATGTCCTTGATAAGAAAGTGAATCGTCGGCTCGCGGTCCGGGAGGCCGTCGTCAAGACTGCCGCTGACCAGCACCCGGATCTGTTTATCTTCTCTGTGCCTCAGGCTGAATTCCGCATTCGAAACAAAGCCGAAGCGCTCGACTATTTTTTGGATTTCCTGCCAATCCGCTGGATTGGCAAAGAAGTCCGCCAACGATTTCTGGTAGAAAGAAACATCGGTATCCCGGTAACCGAATATTTTATAGCCGGCCGGGTTCATGTTGATGATCTTGCCGTCCCAGCGGGTCACCAGGATCATATCCCGCGACACTTCAAATATCCGGCGATATTTGTGCTCGGACTGGGCCAGTTCCCGGGCGCGTTCAGCAACCAGATTTTCCAGATTCTGGTTGACAAACAGCAGTTCATCACGGACGGTCTGAAGCTCCTGCTTATCTTTGGATATCTGCCGGTAAATCTTCCAGATTCGCTCGAAAAAAAGGGTGACCGACGCCACAAATACAAACATCACGGAATTGATCGCACCGCTGTAAGGCCGAATGGTTGACCAGACCGGTTCGTGGCCGGATAACACCAGGATTTGCTTTAAAATGTGGCCGGCGGACCGCGAAACCGCAAAGCCCGTCAGACCCAGGATGACCCAGAACAAATAGGTCCAGATGACGTTGCTTTGATCCCGGGTTCTAAGCGCCCGCACGAGGTTCAGACACAGAAAAGAGAATACGATCATCAGGATCGAACCGACAATATCTATGACCCAGATGGGCAGCGATGTGACGATCATGGCTGAATCACCCCCGGGGTCTTCGTGTCGGTTTCCTTCAGCAGCCGTCTCAGCCCGAAGTAAAGAAAGAGAAGCGCCGGTATGCAAAGCAGGTGATCCAGTTTGGCCGCATAATAAAACCAGGTGAGTGCGCTTGAATGATCGGCGGCGGTTATGCTGATTTCCCACGGATTAATGCGCTGGACCTCGATGACCGGGATTTGTTCTTCCATCAGGTGCACGCTGAAGGCGTCCAGGTTCCACAGAATAAAAAACAACGCCGCGTACTGGATGTAGCGCCACCCGACCGCCTGCACCAGCTTTCTTTCCCGCAGCCAGTAAATCAGGACGCCCATGGAGACGATGAAAAAAATATGGGCCAGCTGATGAGCGTACAGACCTTCGGGGGCGTTGTGGGCCTGGGTGGCAAACGCCGGCTCGGTGATCAGAAAAATAGCGCCGATCAACCATATTTTTTGAAGGTACCTTTGCAATTGCAATATTTTATCCAAATTATAGGGTTTTAAGCCGGACCGTTACGCGATGGTTAGGGTTCACGAAAAAATAAGTTCACAATTTTAGGAATATCTGGATACTCCGAGCTTTCGCAACGCAGCCAGGCGGAATGCAGCGGCGTATAAAATGTGAAGTTATTTTTGAGTGAGCCCTTAGTGAGTTTCTTCGGTGTCGTAATCGTTGAGGAGTTTCTGGATCCCTTTGAAATACGGTAAATGAGGGCGCATATATTTGAAAAAAATTCGGCACAGAATGTATATCGGAATAAACGTAAAGATATATCCTACCGACTTTCCGAAAATCAGCGACAATGGGAATGCCAGATCGAACTCCACAGCGGCAAATCGTGTCTGCATCCAGGCCAACGCAAAAGGTATCGGCCATAAAATTCCGGCGGAATAGGCAACCATGGTAAAGAAGTGTTTCCCCCAGATGTCGGTCGCCTCCTTGTTTAAAGCCTTGTAGCCGGCTTTGTCCCCGGCGCCACGCGCCTGAAGGGCAAGCATTTCCTTTTCCTTCATCTCCCTGGCCATGGAATCCAGGTAGCGCTTGTTGAATCGGATGGCTAAGGAGACACTCAGCTCGCCAATGGCAACGCAGATAAAGGCAAGGATCATCGTTCCGATGAAATAGTCCACGAGGCTGTAGCCCGTGATTCTGTAAAAGGCGATCAGGAAGCTGTCGACCTGGAGGGTCAGTATGTTGAGAATGCTGGACATATCAATCAAGATTAAACCTTAAATCGTCGCGGATGCAACTCATTTATCCGCTCCCCTGCACTCCAAACGAAGCTGAAAGCGTTTCGCTGCAAGAATTCCTCGAACTTGAGGCCAATTCGGGCGGTTCGGGGCCGGACTGGAATTTCCGGCCCCGAACTTACCGGTTGTATCCGAAGAGCGACTAGAGCATATGAATGCCGAAAAATCCTCGCAGGGTGTATCTTAAGCCTATGTAAAGGGCCAGAACAATGAAAATCCCCGTCAAGACCTTGGCCGGAATATACTTGCCGGTTCGCGGTCCGATCATGGAGCCGATGAAAATGCCGATCAATTCCATTCCGATCAGAGACCAATGAACCATGACGCCTTTCAAGACCATAAAATTGAAGATGGCAAAGATCATGCCGATCAATACCGAAAGGGCTGAAGTTCCCGCCACCACAAACATCGGCAGACCGACGACACTGGTCAGAAACGGAACGTACAAAAATCCCCCGCCGATACCCAGAAATGAAGCCAGGCAAGAGATGAAGAAACCGCCCACAAAGGCCCAGAGGGGGCTGAACGTGAAGGTCTGACCGAAAAAAGAGATTTCGGTTTTGACCAGGCTCCATTTCAAGGTTTTGACGCCCTGGTCTTCGATTTTGCCCTTTGACTTCGCGGTCTCTTCAAAAGCCTTGGCAGCGGCCTTGGCGGCTTGCTTGGAGGCCTGTCCCTTGGGCGTCATCTGGTAGACCATAAATCCGCCGATAACGAACACGCACAACCCGAACCATCCCTGATATTGTGAAAATTTGATTTTACCGGCCGTCGTAAAGACCACCAGCAAGGTGGCGAACAGGGCTCCCATCCCGAGGAAAACGCCGAGAGCCGGTACCAGCCTCTTTTGCCGGTGGTAATTGATGCTGGATACCAGGGCCGACAGCCCGACGAGCCACTGATTGGAAACCCGGATGCTGTCGGTAATAAACTTGTTCAACGCCGGTGCCGTCGTTTTGAAGGACTTGGCATAGGTCCCGAGACCATAGATGGTCATGTGGCCGACGCCTGCCATGATGCCCCCGAAGGCCCCGACGGTGGAGAAGATCCATCCCACCCAGATGGCCCACAAAAGACCGATAATCGGGTTAAGCTTCGGGCCGCCCGGAATTCCCAGATACCCCTTCTCAGCATCGACATTAATCTGCCCTTTTTCGGTGCCCTTGGCTGATTGGGAAATGGCCTCCTCCAGCGTTGCTGCGCCCGCGTTGCCGGGAAGCAGCAACGGTGCCGCCAAGGCGAAAAACAGCAGAACCGAACAAAAAACCAAAATACTCTTCTTCATATCCTTCCTCCTTGTAGATAGGATTAACATAATCGCCCGCATGGGCGCATGCATGTGCAAGCATTTTCGTTGCTGATAAACATATCAGACCTAAGCAATGAATATGCCAGCATTCGAGCAGCAGATTTTTTAGGTTTCCGCCCGGTGGAGCTGTCTCGTATCTTATTGGAACCACTTCAAAATATGACTCAAAGGGCAATTCGCGCCAAATTTAAAGCCCCGCCGGCCGCCAAGGGTGCAGGAATTAATGTGCAATAAAAATACTGCATTCAAATCATTATTGAAGTGTATATGCAATGGCCTTGGCAGGCGGTTTAGAGGCTGTCCAACAACTCGTTTTCCCCGCCCTTGACGGGAGGGGATCAAGGGGAGGGTGAATAGATAGCGAACTGATTTCACTCCTATTTTATCACCCCCACCCTAACCCTCCCCTCTCCGAGGCGTAGGCTCTACGAGCCGGAGGCCGTCAAAGGGGGAGGGAATTATCGGGTTCCCCGAGGTTATTGGACAGCCTGTTTATCCCCTCTCGAATAGGCTCCTCGAAAAAGCAAATTCGGTTCGAAAGCAAGATAAACGGTATTCGACGAATCCTATTGGCCCCGGTAGGCGGAGATAAACTCCGCCCCTACATAATCATGGCTGGGCTTATGGTCCTTCTTAAGTTCACATCCAGGCGACCCAGCTGGAAAGCAATCAATTTGAAACAGAATATTGCTTGCCGGACCTGTTGGGTTCCCCGCTTAACAGGTATTTCCGCTTTGCTTCTAACGGCCTGGGCGCCTTGCCCGAATATATGCATAGAATTAATTGCAGTGCAATAAATTTTTTGCTATTATTCCTTTCCCGGCAAAAGTTCGGCTGGTTTTTCCCGCTTAACTTATTTTACATTTTCGGCTATATCTACTTAAAATTAATACCAGATTGAGCTGCCGCCCTTAGGAGAGGAAACCGGTCAAATCTTAAATGATATCTGGTATAATTATTGCTGTATTTATGGAGTTTTTGTATAATTCTCGCCTTATAAAAATTTGAATGACTCTGGGAGGAAAGATACGATCATGAAAGAATCGGTATTCAGTATCTGCGGCATGTGCACGGTCAGATGCCCTATCA
>Ga0307426_1001889_pt1 | contig 13354 bp, 13 predicted proteins | sample SalMarWE160340MG_FD_202165 | JGI IMG/M metagenome (GOLD analysis project Ga0307426, IMG submission 202165) | Salt marsh sediment microbial communities from the Plum Island Ecosystem LTER, Massachusetts, United States - WE1603-40 | ecosystem: Environmental > Aquatic > Marine > Intertidal zone >... | reverse complement strand
GTTGTAAGTTAGAAGGACATTCCTGTTGCGAGCAAAACGTGTTGCGGATTCAACTTCTGGAAATTCTTCCACCATGGCTGGTGCTAATGGAGTCACGGTCCGGGTCATGGCCGTCTTTCCCCCGTGTGTGTGCCCATGTGGCAACTCGTTGGCCACACGAAAAATCCGATTTGCCTTTGTGTTGTATTGGTCATAGCTGAGTTCGAACTGGACATAGATCATTATCAGAAAAAAGAACGTCAACCCCAGAGTAAGACCAAAAACATTGATGATGGTGAAGCTTTTCTGCCTTCGCATATGACGCACGGCCGTTATCAGATAATGTTTCGACATAAAACAGCTCCACTTGATTAAATATTTGCCATAGGTCGGGATGGTTTTAAAGACCTGGATACGATACCAGTATCTGGCTCTTGATGGGCTGATCTTTTCTTTTATTTGCTGAAACTCCTCCTCGAGATCGCCGGCCCATTCAAACGCCTCTTCGTAGCGTCTCATAAAAGTCAAGAGCCATCGAGCCAGTCGTGGAGGTTTTGTTGAATCTGGCCTCATGACAATTTCACCCTGTCCGCAGCGATTTTGGGAAGGCCGTCCCAGATCTTGCGGTGGAGCTCCCGGGCTTCTTGGAGGGCTTGAATTCCTTTAGCCGTTAGATCGTAGTAGATTTTGCCTCGCCCTCCCCTTTGGGGGGTGGGATACCCAAGCCTCTTCCTCACATAGCCTTTTCGGAGAAGTTGATCCAGGGCGTTATACAGAGTGCCGTAAACGATATCCTTGTTAACGATCTCAGACACAGCTTGACGGATAGAGACACCATAAGCTTCATCTTTGAGCCTGAGTATTGTGGTCAATATGATCTCCTCTAATACCGTGATTTCTTTCATTGGAAGGGCTCCTCTTTCATTTTTCCGTAAATGTTGTATATATATTTATACGTAATTTACGAATAAAAAGTTACGATTATTTTCGATCGTCAACATACAATGGCTTTATATATAGAAAATTCTGTGAACAAGGGGATACAAGTCGGGCTTGGGGATTTAGCTCATGTGCTCCTTCGAATTCAATATAAGTCACACCATATCCGTTTTTTCGAGGAGCCTCTTGGATTCACGGGCGCGCTCAACGTTGAGCATATCGTGGTCTGTTCCGTGTGCGATAAAAATACGCAGGTCATGTCCCTTTTGGATATTGACCATCGATAGCAGGGAATACGATTTATCCATAGGAGGAATTTGGCCCCCAAAGCAATAAAAAAAAAGAGGGGAGGAAACCTCCCCTCTTTTATCGCTTCTGGTCTAATGCTGCTCTAGAACGTGAACCTCAGGCTGGCTTTGAAGACTCGGGTTCCATAGGCATCTTCGATATTGCCGTAATTACCGTATCTTTCGAAAGTGGGATTATTGGGATCGCTGTAGTCCAGATAGCCGCCAGGATTCGAATCGATGTAATAGCCGCTTCTTCCAAGGGCATTCAGGATATCGAGATATGCACCAATGGTGAATCTGTCTCCGAGATGGAATCGCTTTTCCAGTCTGAGATCGAGTGTGGTGATCGGAGCGCCTCGCCTTTTTCCATTCTCTTCTGTGGGGATCGCAGCATACGGATCGCCTGGATATTTGTATCTGGGATCATTCGGGATGTAAATGTCTACAGTCCTTGTCAAATTGGTGGCGCTAGTGAAGAGATACAGAGGTCCTGAAACATGGTTGAAGTAGGCGCTGAGCACGAACTCGTAGGGCAGGATCACTGTGGATTGGATCTTGATATTGATGGGCCGGTCGTAATCGAGCCTGCCATCAGAATAGACAAAAGCATTGGGTGTGTCGAAGCTGGCACTTGCGCCGTAGGATTGATTGTATCGGCCTCCGATATTCCCCCATGCCTTGCTCCACACGACAGATCCCAAGAGCTGCCAGTTGTTGGACATTCTCTTGTTGAAGATGAATTGGAGTGCGGTGTATTTCCTGTAGGAGCCTTGAACATTCGTATAGTAGTAGTGAATATCGGGGGCATCGGCCAACTCAGCGTAGCAATAGGAAGTGATGTCGTCCTCTGTGTTGAACTCGCCGTCATCACCGGGATCGAGAAATTCAAACCTCTCCCAGTAGGGGCTGTCCGGGCTGTATCCTTTCCAGGCTTCATCTTTTCCCAGTCCATAATCATTGACGTCCTCGAATATGTTCTTTTTGTGCTTGTAGATGAAATTAACGCCCACGCTGAAATCCCTGGCTAACTCACTTTCGATTCCCACCGTGAACTCATCTGTGTAAGGAGCAGTCGCATCTGTGTTGATTTCCTCTTCGAGAACGAAGGTCGCGGCGTCAGCGGGCATGTACCGAAGTGTGTAACTGTCATGTGGATCTGGGAGGCCGTCGTGATTGTTATCCACCCAGTACCAGCTTCCAGTGTCAGGATTAAAAGGATTTGCTAGCGAAAAATACTGGATCATCAGGTACTCGTTATACCTGGACCAGGTCCCTTTGACAGAGGTTTTTCCGTCGCCGAAGACGTCGAAGGAAATTCCCAGCCTGGGTGAAAAATGAGTCCAGTTCAGGACGTCCATGGCTCCGAGCGTAAATTCGCTGAAAGGAGATTCATCGCCGGCAATAAGGGGAAGAACACCATAGGGATCGACGGTTGCCGCGTGGTATTGTTCCGGGAAACTTCCCTGGCTCGTGTCGAACCTGACTCCCAAATTCAAGGTCAGACGGTTTTTGATGGTCATGCTGTCCTGGATGAATGCGCCCCATCTTTGCATCTGGTTCTTGGTGACAGAGCCTCCCTCCTCTCCCGCACAGATGTAGGTATAGAACCGGCCACGATTTGGATCCGTATCTGTGGGATAAGAGTAGATGCTGCCGTCATAGTACCAGAAATAAAAGGGATCTTCTCTCCACCAATCCCAGCTGGAATAGGTTTTCTCATATTCCACTCCCATCTTGATCTCGTGGTTTCCACCGAGGAAGTCATCCTGGAACACGCTCACAGAGGCAGAAGGATTCAGCCGTTTGCGGATATAATTTTCCTGGTAACGGGGATTGTTTCTGTAAATGCCGTAGTACCTGTCATAATTCCGGGGAGCATCTGCGATAGCGTAGGCGCTGTAACCGTTGGGGAACCAGCGGTAGATGTATCCGAATCGTAGATCGAGATAGGCATTCTGGTTCAACACCCAGTTGAGCTGGGAGCTGATGGTGTGACCCATTTCTCCGTCCCATGCAACCGTTGCGGTCTTATCCAGAAAATTCTGTATCGCGTTGGTGTAGAACTCTTCTGTGATTCTGGCAAGATTGTACGTGGTCATCCACCTGACATTCGAAGCAAGTTGGAACGTCAACTTTCCAAAGACATTGTATTCGTCGTGAGGCGCCGCATCGAGAGTGTATACTCTTTCACCGCTAGCAATTGTCTCATCCCACACAATATGGTTAAAATCCCGCGACCAGTTGAAATACCGGCCGTTTGTGAAAAACCATATCTTGTCCTTGATGATAGGGCCTCCAAGGAATAAAGAAAAATCCTTCCAAGAATTCCAGCCGCTTGGCTTGGTGAGGCCTACGGCTGCCAGGTCTTCTTCGCTCAAGAGGCTCTTCTGCATATCCTCGTTGTAGAACTCGGTAGTAGCGCCACCATGGAATTCATTTCCGCCGGATTTGGTCACGATGTTGATGAAGCCCGCATCGGCCAATCCCACTTCTGCCGGATGACCGGAGAGCCCCATTTCCACTTCCTCGTACACATCGATGTTGATGTTCGTCATGGGATACATGACCACCGGGTCATTGATCGACACGCCATCTACAGAATACTGGTTTCCACGGACAGTTCCTCCTGAAATAAAGCTTGTCCTGCGGTAACTCACGTCTTCAGAAACCGAACCAGGAACCGAATTCAACACGTCATAGAGATCTCTGGCTATGGGCATGTTGTAGATAAAGCTCTTGGAGTAGTTGACAGTTGTCTTTGAAGCCCTGACATCGACCGTGGGCGAAACGGCCACCACAGTAACCTCTTCCTGGAGGGAGCTCAATTCCATGGTGATGGAGAAGTTTGTGTCCTTACCGACACTGACATTGAGGCCCGGGCGGAGCATTGTCTTAAACCCGGGCATCTCGAATGTGCATTTGTAGTCAGACCCAGGGGGTACAGAAGGGAAACGGAATGTTCCGGCTTCCGAAGTGACGAATGAGATCTGCCCCTGCAAGGCCGGTCCGGTTAAGGTGACCGTACATCCTGGCAGAGGATTTCCGTCGCTGTCGATAACGTTTCCAGTAATAGATCCTGTCAATCTTTGTTGGGCGCTCAAGCTCATGGTCAGCCCGACAAAAATCATAACGATCAGCAAGAATTGAATTGATTTTCTAATCAATTTAAATCTCCTTAATTCAAGTGTCTGTTTGTCCTGCTTTCACAGGATCCCTTCTCCCGTCTTATAAATATAAAGGTGAGGGAGAACGTTTGCCTTTTCTTTTTCATGTCTCTTCTCTGGCCACCTCCTGTTTTGACCCAAAAAAAAAGAGGCTGCTCAGGCTCCACAGAGCCTGAAACAGCCTCTTCTATTTCAGTCAGCTAAAAGATTTAAATTATTTCATTTTTTTGAGGTGCAATATGCGTGCCAAACTGATTTTTTTCTATAAATTATTGATATCATTAACTTTAAAAAATAAACAATCTATAATTTATCTCCGATTTATTCAATGCTTTGAATAATAATCCAAATATATGAACTGTATCCCGGGAAATGAAAATTTGATTCCGTAAAGTAAGTTTACAGCTTTACAACTCCCTATGCCCAAGTCCATTTATGCGGAATTGAAATGTTTTAAAAAGGGAATGGATTTATCATCCAGTCCAGAAGTTCTTTCGCATTTACAATCCTGACTTCAGGTTTCGAAAGGGCATAATCGATAAATTCCCTGAGTGCCCACTGCCTTTCCTCCACACTCGTATTGGGTAATTTCTGAAATTTGGAAGAATAAATATCACTGTGCATTCCGAAAGACATTGGACATCGGTTGCCTTTAAGCCTCAAATCCAACGTGTATTTAAGCGTAGCCAGGAATTCAATTCCAGTCATACCGAATTCAACCCATAAATTCCAGTCAAATCCAGTGATCTTCCCATTCTCCTCATCAAAATATTCTTGCACCGTCTTCATTTTTTTCCGCAGGCCTGCCTCAATTCCGTATCGGGCACACTGACTATCAGGAGGAACGATGACCGCATATGCAGGGATTTCCCATAATCCTGGATACTTTGATACCGTTTTTCTTTGGTGCTCCAGAGATGAGACTTTATCTCCCGGGCTTCCTTCATCCAAGGTGTACGGCCATAGAAAATCCGTCCCATCCTGATCATCCTGGAATCCCTCCTCTATGCTGCAATCATACAAGAAACCTTTATGAAAAACAGCTTGAAAGGCACTATCGTTATACTCTAGATACGGTGTCCTGAAACCATAAATATCAGATGGATCCATTCCAATCCCTTTTGTCGGCTCCGGTTGACTTATTGATTCCTGAGGGTCAAATGATTTTGTGAGCCAATCTATACAGGTCTGGATTTCTGATGTCCACTCCTTGACGCTGAGCAGAGCCCCATGTCTGTGCCGGTGAGTATGCACGCCAAGTTCATGTCCTTTCAATAGAGCCTCTCTCCACACTCTCTTGATAAGAACAGGGTTTTCAGCTTGGCTCCCATCAATATAGCTAGTTGCACAGTACATGGAGAAGTGAATCCGCGCACTATCATATGTCTTCCTGTTTTTATTCCCCTGGGGATTATGCCTCAAATCGAAGAGATCTGTCATAAACTTAACTCCTCCTGTTCCCCCTGAATTTTCAAGACCTGAAAATCCGTTATCATCCGAACCAAAAATAATAAATTGAGGAACCTGCTCAATTTTCAGAGAACCGGGAGGTCCCTGGGAAAACGGCTTGCTCTGCGGCTCTGTAGTAACTGAGCATGTTGTCATCAGAAAGAAAATCGATATGCAAACAACTCCGAATATTTTTCTCATGTTCTCTCTTTTCGAAAATTATTTGTATCTGAATGGCTATTATGCCCCATTATAATCTTCTCCAGTTAAATTTTTTAAGGCACGTTCTCATTTATGAAAATCTCTCTACAAGGCCATGTGCTTTTGGTGCTCCTATTCCTTTCTCCCTCAAAATTTCTCAAGAAAGAATAAAATTGAAATCGCTGTGTGTTCAACGGGATCTCCATTCCTTCACAGCAAGCATGATATCTTTATCTTTAACTGTTCGTCTTCCCGCATGCTCGGCAAGGTCTTTACTGCGCTCAGCGATCTCCCTCGCGATCTCCTCGACCGACCTCGCCAGCTCCCTGGCCGCCCTTCTGCTTGCCCTTGCTCCAGTATCTTTAATTATTCTTTTTAGCGCCAGAGTCGGTAATTCACCCATATCCCACTCCAAATATTTTTGAGAGTCAAATCCCAATTGTTCAAAATCGTTTTTTTATGATTATAGCAAAAATTAGCTATAATTTTTATCTAGTGTATTACTTTCGTCTAAACCGAGTTGAATTGATTTCGTATTTTTCTCATGATAGAAGTGAAAGAGATAATGGCAAACCTATGTTTCAACGAAATGAGATGGAGATGGATATTTTGCACCGGGGACAATACCATTAGCTTGGAGATATTGGAGCGGCCAAAAAAAAGAGGAGGAGAATGAATGAGTTTCACAAATCCTAGTAAAATAACAATACTCGCGCATGAGTTTTTTTGGTTTAAAATTCTAAAGGGCTATTATCGAAAATTCGTGAGATCGTTGGATTTGAGGGGCGATGAAAGGGTCCTTGATTTTGGTTGCGGTCCTGGCGCCGAATCTAAGTTCATCGCACTAACTCTCCAAAAAGGAAAAGGCGAGCTGACCTGCTTTGACATATCTGAAAAATGGATCGAGCGCGCTAAAAAAAATTTGCGACAGTTTTCCAATGTCGAATTCTATGTCAAAGATATTCGAACGTGGGAAGAGAAGAATGATTATTATGACACGGTGGTCGTCCATATTATGCTTCATGACATCCCCCGATTGGAAAGGCCTGAGGTTATAAAGGCCCTTGTACAGAAGATGGAGAGAAGTGCAACTCTTATTATCCGAGAGCCCACTAAAGAGGGACATGGAATTCTCCCCGAGGAGATACAAGAATTGATGACAAAAAACGGTTTGAAGGAAATTGTGTCTGGATTAGCCAAGCGCACGCTTATGGGGACCTATTACACAGGATTTTACAGGAAGGCTTAAAGGTTCGAATGGCACCAGAAGAAGCTTCAAAAATCAAAAACATTATCAGAGGGATAGCGATGTCGGGCTGTCTTATAGCCCTGTTTTTTGGCCCGGGAGGCACATTCAACTGGCCTGAAGCCTGGCTGTTTCTTTTTCTTTACGCAGTTGCATTGACTGGAATAGTGGTCTGGATGAAGAAAAATGCTCCAGATCTCCTCAAAGAACGAATGTCAAGAAAAAAAGACGCCAAAACCTGGGATAAAGTCATCTTGAGCATCTATACCGTTCTGGTGATGATCATGCTTGCGGTTATAGGCTTTGATGCTGTCAGATACAACTGGTCACACGTGCCCTTGCTAGTGAAAGTTTTGGGATTTTTGGGTTTTTTCCCCGCGTACATGTTAGTCTTCTGGACAATGACCCAAAATCGTTATTTATCCGAAGTCGTCAGAATCCAGAAAGAACGGGGGCATGACGTTTGCACCACTGGACCCTATAGATACATCCGACACCCTATGTATGTGGGAGTCATCATCTTCGTCCTTTGTCTCCCTCTGGCACTTGGATCTTTCTTTGCGTTGATCCTGAGTGCCGCTATTGTGATCGTTTTCATTATCCGAACCGCACTCGAAGATAAAACTCTCCAAAAAGAGCTATCGGGGTATAAAGAGTATGCGGAAAAGGTCCGTTATAGGCTGATACCTGGTGTTTGGTAAATATGCACCAAATTGAAGTCTTGGGATATCCCATAGGCGTGTTTATCTTCAATTCTATAGCCAATGTATTTCCGCAGATCGATGCGATCAGGAATTGGTATACGATTTGGATCGTGGGAGCCATCTATCTCTATCCTGCATACATTTTCGCCTATTTCATTTTTTTCCATCTGATCCGCATAAAGCCGATCAACACGTTATTCACCTTCACGACACTCACTCATTATTTCCGACGCTACCACGAACCGGAAACCTCCTTGAAAGATGTGCTGCAAAAGAAAAATTCCAACATGGAGAAAAATCCTGGCATAGGTAAAAAAATTTGAGCTATTGTCAGTCATTCGATGAATTAAAACTTTTCCTTAAAAAAAGGACTGTCACCTTTTTCCAGAGGTAAAGCAAAAAGGTGACAGTCCCCTTTTCCGGAACACCTTAGATGTTGCGGCACAAGGTTACTTTTCTGACACCCTTGACCTGACGAAAATTGGCACCCTGGCTTATACAAGCGATGACCAGATTGCGATTTGTAACGATAGAGCCAGAAATGGCGTTGAGTCCATAATCAAACAATACAGGAGACAAAGGCGTGCTCGGCCCAAGCATTATTTTGTAGGCGTCTGGTTTTACCAGATTTAGGATCTCCCCCAGCGTGTGGTTGATCAGGGTTGTGCTGGTTATTGCGACAATATCAGCTTGCGGGAGAAGAGTTGTAATCTCTTCACCGATGAGGTCTCCAGGACGAGCACGCCCGGGGAGCTCAAAAACCCATAATTTCCGTGCCACCCCCCGGAGCTTCTTTACAAACGGAAAGTGCCCTATGATCGCGATCCGTTTTCCCTGTCCTCTAACGCTGATCTCATCCGCAGCATTCCTATCAACACATAAGGATTCATCAATCTGGATCAAAGAATTCACTGCAGCGATACCGATCGAAGCTTCCAGGATGTGATCAGAAAGCGACAGCTCTGCCAATGCTCTTGCACCTGTAGGGAGAAGCTCACCCGCAGACTCCACCTGGTTTCCTTCTTGAGGAGGAATGGAGGCTGCCATCGTGGAGGCAAGACCACACCGAAATGAAGTCACGGCTGTCCAATACACGCATGTGCGAATATCGGAGATTCCATGATCGCTCTCCATCGAGGATAGAATGTCCCTTAGCAACTTTTTGGATGTTTTCATTTATTCACCCTTTTCCCAGAAGCAGCTTATAGCACAGGGAAAAAGTGCAGTCAAATTTCTTGCATTTTTCGGTCTTCTGCTATAGGTTGGATTTTGACACTTTTCACAACACAAAGGAGGACCCCAGTGAAACTAAGAACTTTATTTTTTTCTCTCTTGTTTCTAACAATTCTTTTGGTGATCAATTCATGGGCTGATGACAACTGCTCAAGCTTCCTTGTGAGCAAGGGAGCGTCAAAAGATGGATCTGTCATGATCACCTACACCTGTGACGGAGAGTTCCATCCCCATCTCGAATATATCCCCGCTAAAGACAATGAGGCCGGGGCAACAATCAAAGTGAGGGGCAGAGATGGTACGATCCGGGGTGAAGTCAAGCAGGTTTCTCACACATATGCTGTCGTCGGATTGATGAACGAGTTTCAGTTGGCCATTGGCGAAACCACATTCGGGGGCCGCAATGAATTGCGAAATCCGGAAGGCCTTCTTCACTATTTTTTGCTGATGGAACTTGCCCTCCAGCGTGCAAAGACTGCCCGGGAGGCCATTGAAGTCATGGCTGAACTCGTCGAGGAATATGGCTACGGCAGTACAGGAGAATCTTTTTCCCTCGCCGATCCTAACGAAGCATGGATCATGGAAATGATCGGGCCTGGTCCGGGTGGAAAAGGAGCTCATTGGGTGGCGTTACGTATTCCAGACGGATACATCTGCGCCCATGCCAACATGTCGCGTATCGGTGAGTTTCCGATGGATGACCCTGACAACTGCATGTATTCTGCGAATGTCATATCGTTCGCTGAGCAAAAGGGATACTATGACAAAAAATCAGGGAAACCGTTTAGCTTCCGTTATGCTTACGACCCTCCGAAACCTTCATCACTCAGGACCTGTGCAGCGCGTGTGTGGAGTATGTTTCGCCGCTGTGCACCCTCGATGGACCTATCGCCGGATTTCCAGCGCGGGGTGGAAGGGACCAAGCCGTATCCACTGTGGATCAAACCCGATAAGCAATTGGCCCTTCAGGATGTGATGCGCGTTATGCGGGACCATTACGAAGGGACTCCATTCGATATGACGGTGGGTCTGGATGCCGGGCCTTTCGGTAGCCCATTGAGATGCCGAGAATTGACGTGGGAAATGAAGGGCATCAAGTACAGCTGGGAAAGACCCATCTCAACTCAACAGACGGCCTTTTCGTTTATCTCTCAGTCCCGGGATTGGCTTCCGGATCCGATCGGGGGCGTGTACTGGTACGGCCTGGATGACACATACACCAGTTGTTACGTTCCCCTATACTGCTGTATCGATTCATTGCCGAAGTCATTCACTGTGGGAGATATCCAGAATTTCACCTGGGATTCTGCCTGGTGGGTCTTCAATTTCGTGGCGAATTTCGCCAATCTCCGCTACTGCGACATGGTCCAGGATATCCTCAAGGTCCAGGCTGCGCTTGAGGATCAATTTCTGGAATTGCAGCCCGTGATCGAAAAGACGGCCGGCGAGTTGCTGAGCAAAGACCCGGAGCTCGTGGTGCGGTTCCTCACCAATTACTCAGTCAATCAAGGGGATATGGTCGTCAAGCGCTGGATCGAATTGGGAGAACACCTCATCTGCAAGTACAATGATGGTTACATCAAGGATGAAAACGGCAGGGCTCGGGGTGTGGGTTATCCTTCTGAATGGCTGAAGACAGTCCTCAAATCCAAGCCTGAACAATTTAAATTGCCCACCTGGGGAGAGGATAAAAAAGACGGCCGGCTGCATTAATTTTTAGGGGGCGAAGGAGGGATGGCTCCATTTTTGCAGGTCTTTTCGGGGAATGAATCGCTCTTACAAAAAGGCAAAATTGCTTTTTGTGTTTCCTTATGGATTATTGAGTGAATCCTATCTGCAATCCGAACATGAAACAACGATAAGCGAAAGAATGATGTGATTTCTCGTTAATTCTTCTCTTTTTTCGATTTTAGCCGTTCCAGCATAGCCGCGCCGTTTGTGTTATCTGGATTTATCTCCAAAGATTTCTCGTAATTCTTAATAGCCAGCTCTTTCTCCCCAAGGAGCATGTAACTCTCTCCCAAGCTGTCGTAAACATTCCAAGCTTCGGGGTACAATTCCACATTCATCTTAAAAACTTCGATGGCTTCTTTGAGCTTGTTTTGATTGATGAGCTGGTATCCCAGCCGGTTCATCTCCACTTCGTCAAAATAGTATTTCTCAACAGGAGCATCCTTAATCTCAGCATACTTTTTGAGAGCTGCGTCCATTCCTGATTCGCCGATCACTTGTCCAAGCACAGTTGCTGCAGAGAGTGATTCATGGATTCGCATCCACACATACTTAACGTTATTCTGGTGTTCTCTTTTCAGTTGCTCAGGATCTATGCCAGATTTAGAGATGAAGGAATACTTTTTCTCATAAGAAAACCGGTCCTGCACAGATGCCAGGTCAAGCCCCTCCTCATTCGCTGCAGATAGGTCGTTCCACAGTCCGACCAAGTAATCCCTCCAGAGCGTTAGGAATTCCCCGCTCATGCGCCCATTGTGGCAATCATACACCCATTCCACAGCATCCTTATCCTTCAGCACTTCGTTCATAACCAACATCCATCGGGGGGCATCAAACTGAGAGGAAAAGGCGATAGACATAGAACCTTTGTAGAAAAGATCTCCAGTGAATAGGAGCTTCTCTTCCAGACAGTGTATAATGATGTCGTCTCCTGTATGGCGTCCTTCACCGAAGTAGATCAGATTAAAGGTCAGGTCCCCCATGTCCAATGTCATGCGGTCGTTGAACGTGATAGTGGGCAGGGTGAGGACATAATTATTTTCCAGGTCGTCACACATGATCTCGGCTGAGCTTATGAGATCACGATACCTCTGGGCGTCTTCTGAATCCGGTTCCATCGCCTTCATTTGGTTTTCCCATTGGATTATTGTGGCCCGCCGCTGAGCCACAAAATTTGGCCTTTCTTGATCGAATTGACGCATTCTTTCTGGGCTGGTTTCATGGGAAATGATAACAGCCTCAGGGAAGACCTGGTTTCCACTCGTGTGATCGAAGTGAAAATGCGTATTGATCACGTAGGCAAAATCATTGCGCCCAAATTCGCGTTCGATGACTTTTCTATACTTTTCAGTGAGCGTTGGGGATTTACCGGTATCGATCATTACGATGCCTTTCTTCGAAGCGAGAGCAATGACCTGATCTGTGTAGACCTTGCCTGATTTGACGACTAAAACTCTCTCGCTCACCCTATCGAATTCAACCGCTATCTCATTTGTCGCTGAGACGAAAACAGGCATTAAAACCAGCAACAGAGATAAATAAAAAAATGGAATCCATCTTGATTTCATTACATCCTCCCTTTGTTTTGAAATACAGAAAAATGTAACGGGTACATTTTTCCTGATCTAATTAAAAAGTGTACCTAGCACCTATTATATTTATAACGAGCCGATAGTTTTCTTAGGCCACGGCAGTCCTTGTGATTTTCGCCACTAAGTTGGCGGTGGGATCCGGGCAACGGACATATTCTGTAGTAACACCATCGGGATCGATCACTTTTTCATAGGGGGTGTTTTCATACTTCCACGGCAACGTAACCCCGTTTTCTAAGAGATGTATAAAATCATGCATGCTGGCTAAGAGCCAAGGGCAGATCTTCCCCATATCTTTTGGATATTCAAACGTGTCACCCTTCTTATGACACCACGTATCTTCACGCGCTTCATAGATCTCGATATCGATCTTGTACTTGCGCCTCTTTTCTTGACCTCCTGCATTTCCCAAACTGAACAACATCGGCGTAGCCACAAGCCCAGCAAATCCACATCCAGTTTTGCCCAAAAAATCTCTCCGTCTCATATTCCCTCCATCTCAGAATTAAAGTTATTTATGCTTCATACTAGCAATATCTGTGCCAGTGTTTATTCATTAATCCCAATCCTTTTCAGGCAGGCTTCCGCTCACACTCCATCCCAAGAATGCACCAAAATGATTTCTACTCATTCTAAGGGATTAAGGAATCGCGCAAAGCAAAGGATGTAAAAATTTTTAACACTGTCAAGCTAGAAACAGTTTCCAATCTTGGTCCATTCTCCTAACAAAACGAAAGAGCTAGGGACCATTTCCCAAATAATCCCCAACGATTTTATCGAGATTCGGGACGGTGTCCTTTGTCCCTATCCTCTCAAATTTCAGCGT
>Ga0307426_1001888_pt1 | contig 13361 bp, 12 predicted proteins | sample SalMarWE160340MG_FD_202165 | JGI IMG/M metagenome (GOLD analysis project Ga0307426, IMG submission 202165) | Salt marsh sediment microbial communities from the Plum Island Ecosystem LTER, Massachusetts, United States - WE1603-40 | ecosystem: Environmental > Aquatic > Marine > Intertidal zone >... | reverse complement strand
CGCGGCCGTCCCGACCGGTGCATTCCTGCCCGAACCAATTCCCACAGCCCGCTTTGTGTTGCGACAAGGAGCACGATGGCGATCACCAGAACCAGACTTATGGGGCGGGTGACAAAGATCGAGAAGTCGCCGTGGGTTGACTGGAGGGCACGTCGGAAACTGGAATTCACCAGGGGGCCCAAAATAATGCCCAGAATCAGCGGGGGAGAGGGAATCCTGCCTGCCCGGAAGAGAAGGCCCAGGATCCCTGAGGCAAAAAGAAGCACCAGGTCGAGCATCTGCACGTCAAGCGACCACGCGCCAATGGCGCACAGCACAACGATGATTGGCATGGAATAGGCGGGCCGCACCTGAAGGATCCTGGAAATCGGCCGGGCCACAAGCAGGATAATGACGCCCATGGCGAGCATGGCGACACACAGCCAGGCAATGCACTGATACAGGAATGCCGGCTGCTCGAATTGCAGCATGGGCCCGGGCCGGATGCCGTGGATCAGCAGTGCCCCGAGAAGCACGGCTGCAGGCGGACTGCCGGGGATTCCCAATGACAACAGGGGAATCAGGGCGCCGCCGATGCAGGCATGGTTGGCGGATTCCGCGGCAACCATCCCTTCCAGCGACCCTTTGCCGAATTCTTCAGGGTGTTTGCTCAAACGCTTGGCTACCCCGTAGGAGACCCACGAGGCAACGTCCTCCCCAACCCCGGGGATCAGTCCGATGCCCGTCCCGATCAGGCCCGAACGCAGTGCCCCGGCCGTGTGCCTGAGTAGCTCCCGCAGGGGGAAGGTCGCTTTCTCTATCTTCGTGACCACCCACTGCCGCCGGGAACCCAGCGATTCAATTACCTGCGGGAGCCCGAAGAAGCCGATCATGACGGGCACGAAGGGGATGCCGCCGAAAACACGGGTGTTGCCGAAGGTCAGGCATTGGTACCCGACCAGCTCGTCGGCGCCCACCATGCCGATCGAAATGCCCAGGAGCCCCGCCAGCCATCCCTTGACCGCAAGGTCGGAGCCGGAAAGGGAGCCGGAGATGAGGATGCCGAAGAGCCCGATGAGGAAAAACTCCGCCGAGGTGAACTGGATGGAAAGGGCCGACAGCATCGGGGTGAGAAAAAGAAGGCAGACAACGCCGAAAAGGGTTCCCACGATCGACGCCGACCGGGCGACAAGGATTGCCCGCGCCGCTTTGCCCTGCATTGCCAGGGGAAAACCATCAAGCGCCGTGGCCGCGCTTGCGGGCGTTCCCGGAATCCCCACCAGGATTGCCGAGAGCGCGCCGCCGGAAACTCCACCCACGTAGAGTCCCAACAGAAGGGCGATCGCGTACAGGCCCGAGAGCTTGTAGGTGATTCCGGCCAGAAGCGCGATGCCCATGGTGGTGGTCAACCCGGGAAGCGAGCCGACAATAAGACCGATAAGGCAGCCCAGGACCGTGAGCGCCACGCAGGCAGGGTTGAGCGCGGTGAGCAGGTCGGCAAGAATCGTTGATGGAGTCACGACGGTTTCCTCAGGGAAGCATGACCTGGGCAAGCTTGCCGAAAAAGAACAGAATAAGCCCGGTGGACACCGCGGAGACCGCCAGTATTCGAATCCAGGAACCCGCTCTGAACAGGGCCATGGCGGTGACCAGGAAGATCAGGGTTGACAGCCAGTAGGGAAGCAGGTTCCAGAGGACAAAGAAATAGACCGCCATCAGCAGGACGAGAAGCACCTGCTTTCCCACCTGTGCTTTCACGATATCCGCGAAGTGGTGTGCGGCAAACACCTTGAAAGGATTTCCCGGCGCGCGCAATCCGACAATTGCCAGAAGTGCCCCGAGCACGGCCATGGCCGTACCGACAAAGAAGATGGTCGAGCCGGGATTGGCGGCCCTTTCGAGCATGTGAAGCGAGGGATCGTTGAGTGCCCTGCGGCCTTCAAGGAGGACAACGACCCCCACGGCCGCGAAGAGAAGGCCGATCCAGAAGTCAACGGCCCGCCGGGAGCTTTTCGGGGAATCCGGCGCGCCTTCCGGCCCCTCGTGGGGCGGCTCGGCGTGGTCACCGGAAACGGTGTTTCCGCAAGGATCGTCGCCCACTGCGGATTACTCCCCCGGCTTTTCGATGCCCAGGTCCGCGGGGTTCTTGACGGCCATCCCCAGATCGACCAGCATCCAGTTGAACTGCGACTCCAGCTTCTTCGAGACCTTCTTCGCCTCGTCGCCGTACAGTCCCAGCGGCGTGGCCAACTGGGTCTTCATGACCGTCCGCACAGCCTTGGATTTCATGGCGTGAAGAAACGCGGCGCGCAGCTCGTTCATGACCGGCTCGGGCGTATCGGCCGGCACGGCAATGCCGAGAAGCTGGGGCATGGGGAGCACCTTTTTCATTTCGGGAAGAATATCGACAACCGCCGGGATGGTTCCCACGCCGGGGATGGTGAACGGCTCCAGTTCTATCATTGTCAGAGCACGCAACTGTTTCGCTTGCAGGTACGGAAGCGCCTCGCCCACCGAGACATGCACTACGTCAACCTCGCCGGACAGCGCGGCAAGAAGCGACGGGTTGGAGCCCGTGTAGCCCAGGACATTTGTCTTGATGCCGGCGGCCTGGGCCGTGGCCATCCACCGGGTACACCACAACCCGGGCTGGACACTGGCCGCGACCCGGATCTCGCCCGGCCTCTGTTTCGCATCGTCAATAAGGTCTTTGAATGTCTTGTACTTCGATGAGTTCTTCACGATCACCGCGCCGGGCGTGCCGCCGGCCCAGAAATATTCCCAGTCCTTGGTCGTGGTGTAGTGCCCGCCGTTTCCCGGCAGAAAGAGGCACGTCTCGGAAAGCCCCCATATCACGGTCCCGTCACGCGGTTTCTTTTTCCACACGTACTCTGCGGCGGTGCCTCCTCCGGCCCCAAGCATGTTCTGCACGGTTATCTGCACGCCGAGATACTCCCGCAACCCCTGGGCCAACGCGCGACTGACCACGTCGGTCCCGCCGCCGGCCGCCGCGCCCACGAGAATGGTGACCGGACGGGTGATGACGGAGGATTTGGCGAGAAGGGGGGTGGCGCAGGCGGAAATCGCTAGAAACGCCGCGAGCAGGACACGGGAGGATCCGGTCCCCCTGCACAAAGTCTCAACGCGCATCCTGTACCTCCTTCGATACAGCCCGAGGGCCCGTCCGCGGATCACTGACGCACAAAATCGATTGTGTATACGATACCAAGCGTAAGCTGGTGGACGGTTGAGTGTTCAACAAGGGGTTTCCACTGTATCCGGTCTCCCAGGTCCACCGCCAGCCCGCCCACCGGCCGAACCGTGGTGCCGAAGCCCCATTCGGCCATATGACTCGAGTTTTTCTGCAGCAAACTCGCATAGAACAGATACGGGGCCACGTGCACGGGGCTCAATGGCGGCGCAGAAAGGGTGACCTTCGGCCGGAACCGAAAAGCCGTTCCCGGATCTTCCCCGTCGAGCGGCGTGCGGAAATTCCTGCGTTCGAACCTGCTCGCCAGTTCCGCACCGAACCCGCCGGCGAATACCATGCCTAATATAAGATTGGCCCGCGGAGTCACTTCCAGGTATCTCATCGCCGAGCTCTGGGCAATAGTGTCGCGAACACCGCGCATATCAAAAAGCAATTCCGCCCCGCCGACGATGTGCACGTTGCCGAAGTCGCCGACCGTGACCTCGAAACCGGGCGCGATTTGATACCCCGTCATGCCCGACTTTGTATACGGCAAATCGCTCTGCCAATCGTCCGACTGCTGGAGCAGACGCCCGAAGTGCAGGCATCCCCACGCACCGAGCGTGAAATCGTCAGTAATCCGGAATTTCACCCCGAGCTCAGGCTGCGTGCTCAAATCGGCGGCACACGCCGCGCCGGCAATCACGAAAACCGCAACGACCCACAGTCTCTTCAGCATCTCCATTCCGTCCTCCCATGCGTCTGAAAGTCCCAATCTCACTGCGAGGCCTCACCTGAGCGCTTGCCGGCGGCCCGCTCCACACGTGAAGCGATCCGGTCCGAGAGGTCGAACGTATAGAACACGTACAGCGACGGCTGGTGAGTGGCGTAGTTTGGTCGCACCGGCTGCGATTGAAACTGATAGGCCAGTGTGACGTTGAGGCCCTTGACAAGGCTCGCGCTCGCTCCGGCTTCGACCTCGAAATAATACGAGTTGTTCTGGGCCACAAATGCGTCATAGTATGCGTACGGAGTGATCTTGAATCGGGTGAACGGCGGGGTCGCGACTTTCAGCATCGACCGGAAGCACATGTAGTCCCACAGCCCGATGCCCAGCAATTGCCCCGTTTCCGACGCAAAGTACTTGCGTTCGAACGTGCGTTCGAACCTGTTGACCAATTGCAGCGTGAACCCACCGGCAAAGGGCGTGGTGAAAATGAGGTTCGCCCGCGGACGCAGCCGCACAACGTCCGGCTCCCCGTCATAGCTGTACCCTCTGAACGAATAGAACACATCGCCGCCCACAGAGAATCTCGTGCGGCCGAACAACGTGCCCACGGCCGCCTCGAAGCCCGGTGTGATATCAAATCCTTGGAATATCCCGGGCTCCTGCCTGAATCTGTTGGGATAGTACTGAGTTCCCCAGAAGAATGCAGCCCACGTGCCCATCGTGAAATTGTCGGCCAGCTTGACTTTCAATCCTGCGGTCAACTTCTCGGCAAGATAGCCGGTGGGAATTCTTTCGTCCTGGCCGCGCGAGACACTCACCGCAATCAGCAGCACAACAGCCAGCCATATGCCCCGCGGTTTCATGATAGGCTCTCCTGGAGTTGACGGAGGAACCGGCCGCGACAGCCGTCACTCTCGACCGATGATTCTCCTGCGCACGGGCCGCTCAAAAACCAATATACGCGATCGATTACACCCGATCAGCCCGGTCATACTACGTTGCTACTATGTGAAACATGGGTAGCGTGGATCGCGGCAGGAAGGTCTGCCGGCGCTACTTCAAAGGCGGGCACTGTGTTTCTCCGTCAAGTGCAATCCGCAGCACACCCGCCGACCTTGGCCCGCCGCACGAAGTCCGGACATTGACGGAAGGGTTTATGCGTGCGCAGGATAGTTGGTCGAGCTGCACGGGCGTATCGCCCAGGCAGAGCCGTGCAAGCATATAGCCCGTGCTTTCGAAGCGTCCGACAGAGGTGATGCCTTCGGTGAGCCCGAAATTCTGGTCACCGAAGGCGACCACGCTGATATCTTCGGGAACGCGCACGCCGACCAGTCGAAGCCACTGGCGGAAGATGCGCCCTGAGTAGCCGTCGGGGGCCACGATGCATGTGGCGGGGCAGCCTTGAAGCCTTGCCAAGAGCGGCGAGTTTTCCATGAGGTAGGCTTCGCGACGGTATATGTAGCGCCACGTCGTGCGGCTGCCAAGAAATCGGCGTACAAACGGCAGGCCGTGCTGTCGCAGGTACTGCACCGCGTCATCGCGCGGCACATAGTGCGGAATCCCTTTGTGGTGGCAGTAGTTGTCGGGATTGATGCTTTCAAAGATGCAGGGCCCGTCCCCGACGTGCACGGCAAGTTCACACCCCTTTGACTGGCCTTGCCAGAGCCGGGTCATCACCTCGGCAAGTGGCTGCGCACGCTCGCGAACGTACCATGGGATACAGAAGGCGAGATGGCGATGCCCGCGGTCGAAGAGATACCTGCATAGCGAGCGCGCCGCTTCCTCGGTGCAGTCCCCCACGACAGAGAATTGCGGCGGCAAGTGCCGCCTCTCCCTCGCGTGCAAATTGTCGAGATCGAGCCACACGACGGGGCGGCCGAACTCCCGGAGGAAGAACAGGGAACTGTAGATGTCTTCGGGTTTCCACGCCGGTTCTGAGCTGTTGGAGATATAGAGATAGGCGATAATGTCGGCCTCCAACCGGGCGTGCTCTGTCCGCACGTCGGATCTTCCTCTGCGGAGTGTCCTGTCGAACTCCCAGCCCTGGAGCGGGACTGTATGTATGTCGACGGCGAAGCGGGACACTTCGTGCAGGAATGTGTGCATGATCTCACTGAACGGCGAAGTCTGATCGAGGATGCGCTCGAAATAGGCGCTAGAGGGAGGCGTCACCATGATATGCTTGACGTGCATTCTCAATGTCCCCCCGCCTCTTTCCACCGGCATGCGCCCCGCCAGATACTTCTTTCCTTTCTTGTGGGCAAGTCCCCATTCCATCAGGAGTCTCATCGCGGCGGCAACCGTGATGGGGCCTACATGGTGGAGGGCCTGAAGCTCCTTGTAGGACGGGAGTGGCTCGCCAGTCCTCAAATCACCTTGAGAAATCGATTCCTTGAGCTTCTGCGCCAGAGAATGCGCGGTATCGGCACCAGGGGAAGGACCGATGAATACGCCGCGGCGCCCCACAATCCTGACCTCGCCCTGCCGCTCAAGATGTTTGAACAGGGCCGACGCTTCGGCGAACGAGATACCGAGGACTTGTGTCCAATACCGCTGGGGCGGAAGCATCTGGCCTTCCGACCAACCCTGTTCGGCGAGGTGCCGGCGGACGCGGTCAATGAGAAGCTCGCTTGGTGTTGGTTGGGGTCGTTTCATGGCAGACTGAGCCCCGCATTCTGGACAGTTCCGCATTCCCCGGACTGCAGGGGAAGATGGCGGCGAATATGCCGACAGCCCCAAATATACAAAGGCCTCGCAAAGAGGGGCGGCAAAATGCGGAGCAGGGCGGCATCCGGACATAGCGGAGATACGATGGCATGGAGGGGGACAAACGCCTTGGGCCCTCCCAACCTGCTCAGAAGCAATCCGATCAGAATGATAGCATGGTAGCAATTCCTTCCTCGCCCAAGTACGGGTCCGGGTATCTTACCAAAAGGCCCGGCCATGTTGCCGAGGGCGTTGCATACTTGGCGGTGCCGGAGGGCATTGGCAAGGGAATGAACCAAACCAGGCGGAGTCAAATCAGGGTGGTACCGCTGCCCAAAGGAGGGGAAGATGTCAGCAACAGTTTCACGGCTTGCGGTTGTTGGAATGTTGTTGTCGGCTTCATTGGTCTACTCACAGGAGCCCGCACCGTTGATTTTTCATCCAGGGAGGATGGCGTTCAGTCACGACGGAAACCAATATGATCATGATGACTGGGCGGCGGCGGGGTGGGATTTTGCCATTCTCTGGGCGTTCGGCATGGCGGGAACGCTTGTTCACATGGACTACGGGGACAACCTGGGGGAAGGCAATCCGAACATCGGTCAGATGGTCACCACGTGCACCGAAGGACCACGGCGTTTCCCCGGCATTGATTCGACGAAGATTTTCAATGACATGACCAACCTCGACGACGCAATCGCGAATTTCGCTGAGCAGGCAGGGAAAGGTTCGGAGGGCGACACGCTGGTATTTGTCTGCGCCGGCCCCATGGAAGTGCCGTGGCGGTGCCTGAACGCGGTCGACAAGGACAAGCTTCAGTATGTCAAGGTCATTTCCCACGACCTGGGCTGGAATGACAACCACACGTCATCGCAGATGACGCATACGTTCAAGTCGATGCAGTCGAGTTTTCCTGAAGCCACGTTCATCCATATCAGTGACCAGAACGCGAATCTCGGCGGCGGCAGTAACTGGTCGTTCCTGAACAGCATGCCGGAGGTGGGCGGGTTGGACCCTTCAGCATGGCAGTGGCTGAAGTCGAGGGACCAGAAGAACGGTGACGTTTCGGATTGCGGGATGACATGGTTTATCATGACCGGAAACCAGAACGCACGGCCCGCGGATTTCGAGCGAAGATTCAAGAATCCCCTTGAACCGCCTGTGTCTGTCATCACCCCGCTGGTGAGAGAGCGGACGAACGAGGGTATTGTATCGAGACTCTCGGGATTGGGGCGCTACTATAGCCCCGACGGCCGCGTCGTCGGTTCGCAGGTGCGGTCGGCTGCGGGCGTTTATTTCCTGCAATCCACAACGGGTATCACGAAGATCACGAGGGAGGCGCCAAAGCACTGAGCGTGTTCGCAGGCCGGGTCGACTCGTTGTTTGTTCGTGTTCATCAAAGGAGGCTTCTGCCATGTCAGCAAGAACATCACGGTTTGTGGTTGTTGGAGTGTTGCTATCTGCTTTGTTGGTTCACGCGCAGGAGCCTGCGCCGTTGATTTTTCATGGAGGAAGGCTTGCGTTCAATCATGACGGAAACGCGTCTGATATCGATGACGTTGGGGCGGTGCCGTGGGAATGGGGTGTCATGTGGGCGTTTGGTCTGGCCGACAAGTTCGTGCACATGGACTACAATTGCCTCATAGGGCGAGGCAATCAGTGGGAACAGCTTATGATCGAGAGCGCCAAGGAAGGCCCCCGGCATTTCCCCGGTTTTGATTCGACCAAACTGTTCAACGATCTCAATCTGGCAGAACGAAGCGCCGGCGTCGCCAACTTCGCGGTGCAGGCCGAAGCGGGAGGGCCGGGAGACACGCTTGTGTTCATATGTGCTGCCCCGATGGAAATGGCGTGGCAATGTCTGAACGCGGTCGCCAAGGACAAACTTCAGTACGTCAAGTGCATATCCCACGCGACGTGGAACGACACTTACACCGACGGTCAATCGAGGCACACGTGGAACAACATGAAGGCGGATTTTCCTCAAGTCACGTATGTGCATATCAGCGACCAAAATGCGAACCTCGGCGGCGGCAGCAACTGGTCTTTCCTCAGCAGCATGCCCGAGGTGAACGGCCTGGACCCTTCGGCGTGGACGTGGATGAAGTCGAGGGACAGGAAGAACGGCGATGTCTCGGACGTTGGAATGTTGTGGTACATCCTGACCGGAAATGAGAATGCACGGCCTGCCGATTTCGAGCGAAGGTTCAAGAATCCTGTCATACCCGTTGTTTCTGTTCTCACCCCGCTGGTGAAGGAACGGACGAATGCAGGCATCTTGACGAAGCTGACGGGGTTGGGGCGAACATATGACATTGCCGGCCGGATCGTGAGTTCAGAAGAACGTCCGGCTGCCGGCGTCCGCATCCTGAATTCCGCGGCCGGGACGGTGAAAGCTGCGAAGGTGATGCCGGTACAATGAAGGTATCTGAACTGTTTAGACCGACCGGCCGGTCGAGGGCGATGGGAGAATTGCAGGCGCGACGGCCGGAGAGGCATTTTCCGTGATATCCCCTGCCGATTTCGATCGGGCGAAAAAAGCTGCCCTTGACAGAATCCGTCTGTCCGGTTTTGTCTTGAGCCCGGCGGAACAGGAGCGGATGACGGTGCTGGATTTCGGCCTGGGCAACGTGATGAGCGAGGGACTTGAGACAGCCCACTACCTTTCATCGGAGCGAATGGATATCAAAGTTTGTGTACTATTGCGGGGGCAGACTGTGCCCCAGCACCTTCATCCCCCGTACAACGGGCAGATGGGGAAGGAAGAGACGCTGAGGGTACTGAGCGGATGCCTTCGGTTGTACTTACCCGGCGAGGGCGCTTCGAGCGAGCCGCATGTGCCGGAGGGCAAACACGCGTTCTATACGCTTCGAAGGGAGCTGCAACTTCACCCGGCAGATCAGTACACGATCGCGCCAAACACGTGGCATTGGTTTCAGGGCGGCCCTGATGGTGCTGTGGTGTTGGCGCACTACACAAAAGCCGACGATTCATTCAATCAGTGGACGGATCCCGCGGTGATGGGGCCGGTCGGGAGGATAGGCAAGCCTTAGCAGGCATCGGCCCCGGCGGGAAGTGCAGGGTTGGACTTGACGCAGAACGTATGCAGGTCAGCTCTGCCGGCGTCATCCCCTGAATCATCCCGGGCGGGTTCTGCCGCCACATTTCTTCACAATAGTGTCCACTACTGCGTTGTATTTTGAAACATTCGCAGCCGTGCTCCTGCGGCTGTGACCCCATACTGTGGCTCGGAAGAACGAAATGCGCCACGATAACTGTCCAATGCTGGATGGTATGGGAGTTGCTTCTGACCTTGGCTGAACATTATTCCATACATAAGGGTAAGGGGGTTTCGAATGGTCGAGCATACGAGCGATAAGACATTTCAGCACGATGTGCTCAATGCGCAGGTTCCGGTGCTGGTTGATTTCTGGGCCCCGTGGTGCGGACCGTGCAGGATGGTGGGGCCGATTCTTGAGAAGGTGGGTGAGAAGCTCAGTGGGAAAGCAAAGGTTTGTAAGGTCAATGTTGATGAAAACCCGGAAACGGCGAGCAGGTATGGAATTACGGGAATTCCTACCGTGATAATCTTCAGGAACGGGCAGGTGGAGAAACAGTTTGTCGGTGTCCAGCCGGAGCAAGTCTATCTCAGCGCCGTCTAGAACCGACAGGATTGCGGTCTTGTGTTGTCTACGAAATGAGCCCCCTGATTCTACTATCGAGCGCCATGTCGCCGCGCTCTATTCGGAGTTCCCATGTGAGGTCCTCATGGTCGGAATCCGGAGGTTTGCAGAAGACCCTTGACAGCAAACTCCGGTGATCGTATATTGCAGCATTCGAATAATTGGAGAATCGTAGTATTTTCGCGCGCTGAGACGTTGTGACGGGAGTGGGTACAATGATCGAGAACGACGCAGCCTTCATCCACGATACGCTCATGAGAATCTCGGCCAAGATGGAGAGCCAGAACAAGAGTATCTCCAGGGACATGGAGAAGCTCACAATGGCTGAAGTGCGCGCGCTTCTTGTGCTGAAAGTGGGCGATGCGGCGAACATGAGCCGGATAGCCGGCATGCTTGGGGTGGCGGTAAGCACTGCTACGACAACAGTCGACCGGCTTGTTGCCAAGAAGCTGGGGCGCAGGCGCGTGGCCAAAGAGGACCGGCGCCAGTGGCTCGTGGAGTTGACGCCCAAGGCCGAGAAACTCATTGAAGAGCTGGAGAAACGGGCCATTGCGGGCACGCAGAAATTTCTGGAGTGCCTCAGTTCGTCGGAGATAGCGTTCTTGAAGGATATCCTCGGCAGAATCGACAATACTATTCAGGCGGGAAGCGTAATTGCGGTCAATGCCCGCACGGCGCGCCGCCCACGCAAGAGGATGGCCGGCACGAACTGACATGTTGCCCAGTGTGTCTTCATGTAATCGCGCGGTGCGCGGGGGTCTATAGGAGAATGGGATGGGACGCATGAATCTTTCGCGGGCCGTGCGGCGGCCGGCACTCTCCCGCGTACTTCTCTGCGCGCTGTTTGCCGCCGCCTGTGCGTGGGGCGCCGAGACGGTGCGGCTTTCGCCCTCAAAAGTCGTGGAGCTGGCCTGGAAACAGAGCATAGCAGTCCGATCTTCCGAATACACAGTACGCAGTGCCGGATACGGGAAGAAAGGGGCTTTCGCCTCGTTTCTTCCGTCGGTGAAAGGCAATGTCTCCTACACGCGTCTCGACGAGCCGCCGAGTATTCCGAGCATGAACGCTTCGGGCGACATGTTCGCGGGTTCCGGTATCGACCTTACCGACCCGCTCAATGCGCAAATTGTGTCTGTGCTCGCCGCGCTGTTCTCGGGCTTGAAGTTCGAGTCGATGCCTCAGGAGATCTGGAACATGGGTGTGACGGTAAGCCAGCCGCTTTTTTTGGGCGGGAGGCTCGTCAATGCGTATCGCCTGAGCAAGTTTACGCTGCAAAGCGAGGAGCACACCCACAGGCGTACGCTCGACCAGGTGAAGCAGACGGCGCTGCAGTTGTTCTGGGCCTATGTGTCTGCTTCGGAAGGCAGCCGGGTGGCAGAGGAGACGCGTGCGTGGCTCGAGAACCTTCTCAATACGCAGCAGGTCATGTTCGAAAACGGCATGATAATCGAACATGTGCTGCTCAAGACGAAAGTGGGGCTTTCGCAGGCGCAGCTTGCGGTGCTTCAGACAAAGCACGGAGTCGACCAGCTTCGCGAATCGCTTCTTCTGTTCCTGGACCTCCCGCTCGACACGCGCATAGAGATCGACACTGCCGACGTGGGTGCAAGAAGCGTGAGTCTCGATTCGCTCGACAACGACGGAGCGGCATCGATGGTGTCGAGGCGCGAGGATATAAGGGCAATGGAGCTCAGGCTCCAATCCCTCAAGATTCTTCGCAAGATCCAGCGCGGCAATTACCTGCCGAGCCTGGTGACGGCGTACAACTACAAATGGGCGAACGACAACTACGAGAAGGTCGGCGAACTCGACCCGGGCTGGAGCCTCAGCGCTATTTTCGACTGGCCGATTTTTGACTGGGGCAAGAACTATCGCGAGATTCAGAAGACCGACTGCCAGATAGCGCAGGTGACACTGGGCCTGAAGGCGCTTCGGGAGCAGGCGCAGGCCGAGGTGCTTGATGCGCACCGCAAGCTTGCGGAGAGTGTCGACGAGATCGGGATTGCGCGCGACGGCGCCGCGAATGCGCGCCGGGCGCTTGAGATAGCCGAATTGCAGTATGACGAGGGCACGATCACACACGTGGAGCTTCACGAGGCGCGCAAGGAGCTGACGGCGGCCGATGCGCAGCTGATCGGGGCGCGGACGAGAAAAGAGTTGGCGGCGGTGCGATACGAAATCGCCGCGGGACAATGAAGCACGGTGCCTGTGTGGGTTGGCACCGCGGACACGGCTCGAAGCCGGGTCTGCCGGGTACGACGGGTTCTGAGGGGAGGAACATGGTTCCGAAATCGCTGGTCATCGTTTTCATCGCGGCAGCTGCGCTGACATTTCTCACGGGCTGTCCGACACAGAAGAAGCAGACGGAAGAAAAGAGCGGCGTCGTGCGCATTTCGGTCGAAGTTGGCGCGGCGGCGCGCCGCGATCTGCATCAGAGACAGCTTTTCACCGCGGTGCTGGAGCCGCTCAAGAAGGCCGACCTTGCGCCTGCCATGCCCGGACGGGTCAGGCGGATGCCTGTGCAGATCGGACAGCGCGTGAAACAGGGCCAGACCCTGGCCGTCATGGACGATGTGACTCTGGTTTCGACGCAGGCCCAGTTCGAGTCGCTCAAGGCCCAGTACGAGCGCTCCAAACGCCTTCACGAGAGCAACGCGCTGTCGAAGGCGCAGTTTGAAGGGGTGGAGGCGCAGTACCTGGCGCTGAAGCGGCAGCTGGAGCAGATTGAGGAGAACACGACGATTCGGGCGCCGTTTTCGGGGGTAGTCACCGCAAAGTCGGGTGAAGAAGGGGAGATGTTTTCGGCCCAGATGGCGGGGATGGGCGGGAGCAAGGGGCTTATTCAGATTGTGCAGCTCGATCCGCTGAAGCTGGACTTGAACCTGGACGAGAACACGGTGGTGCATGTCAAGAAGGGCATGGAGGTCGAGCTTGTTGTGGGTGCGATTCCCGACACGGTCTTCACGGGCACCGTGCAATGGGTGAACCCGTCGGCCGACGACAGAAGCCACACGTTCGAGGTGCGTATCGTGGTGCCCAACCGCCATGATCGCCTCAGGGCCGGCTACTTCGC